>Ga0187770_10002047_pt1 | contig 11091 bp, 9 predicted proteins | sample 0116_SJ02_MP02_2_FD_133154 | JGI IMG/M metagenome (GOLD analysis project Ga0187770, IMG submission 133154) | Tropical peat soil microbial communities from peatlands in Department of Meta, Colombia - 0116_SJ02_MP02_20_MG | ecosystem: Environmental > Terrestrial > Soil > Wetlands > Peat | place...
ACAGGGCGTAGATGAGTTCAAGCAGTCTATGGAAAAACAGCCGTCATTCGTGCAGCCATTTGTCAAACGTGATTTTGAATCGGGTGTTGGATTAAGCATAGAAGAGTTAAAAAGACTTCTTGGTCATTTGAAAACGTGCTTTACGGGAATCGAAAACGACTTAAAACAGTTAGAGGCAGCTTGCGACAAAAAAGAAAGTGAAACTAAAATATCTACAGCCATAACAAAGCTAAAAGATACTTCAAAGTCGTTCCTGAATGCAGCAAATGTTGTGATTAAGACGATAAGTAATTTGGTTACGTACTTACAGAGTTTGCCAGACAAAATTAATATGATTCCTCAGCAATTTTTAAACAATGATGAAAGAAAATCATTATTACAGTTAATGCCAGTATATAAGGATAAGGCAAAGGCCTTGTTACAGCTTTTTGTAATTATGCAAGATCAGCTTGATCTTTTGATTCATAGTTAGCAAATTGATTCTACGCTAAAACGTGCGAACGGCCATTTTCCGAATATTGGCCAAGGTGCACATAAAAAGTGTAGTAATAACTAAATTTAGCTCTTTTATTTGAAAATAAATGTTTATGAAAAAGATGATACGATTATAATTGTAAAAGCATTTCCTTTGAGGGGTTAAGCTTTTTGGAGATTTATAGGAACTGTCGCTTTTTACTTTAACTGTCGGGGGCATAACAGCTGCTTCTTTCTTTGACGTTTTTAAGGTCGGGTTTCACTTTTTTTGAATTTGTCGACGCCAACCGGTTACACAAGTTTGTGCTATTGTGTTTAGCCCATTTTAAAGATGTCCTGACATAAGCATAAACGAGTTCTCCTATTAGCATTTCTGAATATCGCTTTAAGTTAATTTTGTTAGGTTGTTACATTGAAAAACTATATAACTCCAATGGAAGGAGAATGATCCAATGGAAGAAAAACGCCCATATGAAGAGTGCCGGTCATATTAAAGTAGTATTACTTTCATTTTTAGTTTATACGAGCGTATAGCGCAGCCCGCCTATGCAACAGCAATTAGTTGCACATACTCGTATACTTATCCACAAAAAGGGGGGTGAAAGAGAGATGCCTGTCGCAGGTCTACAAATGTTAATAACGGTAGTCCAGTCTCTTAGTCTAGCACTGGAAGCAGCTTTCCCGCTACTATCGCCGATTATAAGCTTAGTAACTTTAGTATAGTAGGGATCAGTGCGCATTCTGTGGCGGTAGTGAACTGCCGAGGAGTTACCAAACATGGTGGTTAGTTGAACAGCGTATTAACAGTGCATTATTTGGACAAGACACATTATGCGACCAGTGCATTTTAATCTGGAAAGTTCCCACGGAGCAGTTGATTTTTACCCTCCAAAATAGTTAGGTTGCAAGTGACATCGAGCTTGCTGGTAGGAATAAAGCCGTCCACTACCGGTAATTTACTGTTTAACCGGAAACTAATATTCAGATTATAGGAAGCATTTGCTATTGGGGGACACTTCTATCCGAATGCTGACCGAGTTGGGTCAGTTCAACTAAAATTCAATTCTGTCATTCAAATGGGCTTTTGATGTAGATCCTGATATGATTGTTTTTAATATTTTAAACTTTGCGCTCATTTTACTTGTTTCGATGAATAACTAGAAGAACTCTCTTTATAAGTCATGGGTAAATAAAGTATTTGATGTTAAACAGCTACGTTAAAATTCATTAGTATTTTTGTATTTACGATTAACGAAAGGTCTAGCGGATATTCTTGAACAATCAAATATTCTATGAAGAACCAATTAACATGTTTTGAACAACAGCAATTAATCTGCTATAGTTTGCGTTTATCCTATTTCGCAATTTATTCGCTATCTCAAGTTGACACGCACAATGACGTAATATCTATCTAATTACAGGAGGATTTGTTAACGTATCTGTCGAGTAATCTCCCAATTATTGCCCCAATTATTGCACCAAGAACCATTCCCCAAGTTAATTCTAAACAAAGAGCGTCACCTATTGGAATACCTAGTACTGCTCCAAATATCATACCCAGACCAGTATAGAGAGTCTCTGTGTGTTCTTTCTCACGTCTTATAAAATGCAATGTTAGGTATAATATAATGAATGTGATGACTACTAATGCGATTGCAGCAATGTACTCACATCTTACAAGGCCCACATAATTCAAGTTTATGAACTCCGTTTTATTACGCGTAAAATCGTTTCAATTTTTTGATAGTTTGATTCTACGTAAAAGGTCTGTTGTTATCCCATATTTTGACACTTTATAATGATATTTTCAATGGTTTCACTGCAAATACAAAGTACCTTTTTGTTTTGTTAATTGTGAATTCAACAAGATCGAAGGAATAAAAAGATAGCATAAGTGGAACACAAGTGACCAAAAATAATAAATGTGTCGGCAGTAAAAAGCATTGGCTTACGTTTAATAGCGATATACCACCGTTAATTTTATAAGACCATCAAAAAGAAGAGACCATAAAAAAGGAAAGTTCATTAATATATTTGAGACTTATACGCTCGTCCAAGTAGCACGCTTATATTCCGATACAAAACTCCAAAGGATCTACTTGATTTTTTAGTGTAAGTAGTAAATGATTTTGAAATTGCGCCACTACCACTATGAAAAAGTGTTTGACCAACAGTTACATAAAAATGGGGGCCTCTGCTGCATGGTGCTTTCAGTTGACACGAGCCACAGTGAGAGCTTCAGCATTTTAAAAGTGTTTTTGGATAGAGAGACATACTTCTGTTGTCTGAATATCGAAAAAAACATAAGTGCCAAAGTAGTGAAAATTATTATTCAAAATATGAGAGTTAAAGAGCGTGTTACTTGGCATCCACAAAAGATGTTTGCTCCTGAGGACTATAGATATAGGACCAACTAAGCTAACATCATGCCGAAGAGAGTTACCTGAAACACAACTAAAAGTACCTCAATACAATATTTTAAGGCGCGTTTGATTAAAGGAAATCATTATATGATCATAATAGATATGCGGAGCAAGAATAATTTTGGCGTAAGGTCGAATCTATTATTGATAGATGAAAGCAGATAATCTAATGAAGGTATAATACCTTTTATTTCAGGCAAGCATGAAAATGAAATGGCCTACCATGCGCAAAAAAACGGTATTTATGGCAGTGGTCTTTGTTGCATCAGTCATTGTGCTAGGTATAAAACTGCTGAATCCCACACCTGTGCAAATATTTGTCGAAAACGAAACGACGCTAGTGAATCAAATTCCGGGGCTTTTTACTTATAGTGATACGCTTATAATGATAATCGCTGCTAGTCTTGTAAGCATTAGTGGGATGTATTTGCTCTTCTTCGATTCAGCGCCGCAAACTTCGTCTGCAGGCACTGCAGTGTTAGAGGAACGGAAAAAGCGCTGGGAATCAATAGCGAAGACGTTGAAAGAAGATGAACAGAAGATCTATTCGGCAATAATTGAGGAAGGGATTATTGCTCAAAGTGAACTAGTTGAAAAGACGGGACTCTCGAAGTCAAACGTCAGCAGAGTATTATATGTGTTGGAAAGTAAAGGTCTCATTGAAAAAAGAAGACGAGGCATGGGGAATATCATTTTGCTCAAGTAAGAACTTGCATAAGTGCATCAACAACAATGAGATTTGTTACAGACTCAAAGTTTGAATTTTTAAGTAAGAAGTCAAGATTTACTGGTGGTTTTAACAAGTAGATACCATGTTTAAAAAATGTCAAAAAGAATAAAATTCCGACAATTGTGAGACTCATTTTCAGGTTCACGTCATTGAGTCTTAGACAAAAACCTCAGTTAGAAACAACTTTTCCTCTCTCGAATTGTTAACACCGATGTACGTGCTTAAATTCTGATCTCGGCCGTGTCGCCATCCCCTTTAGCGACTTAACGGTTGTGTGTTGATCTTGCAACATGTGGTTTACGTCGTTGGCGATTATATATATTTTTTGTGTTCCTGCTTAGTCTTTTAACAAAACCCATGTTATTGAGTATCTGAAGTGTTGGACATACACGTTTGCAGTTTCAACACGCGATTACCGTCATGTTAATAGTAGTTTAGAGGCGCATTAACAATTTTTAATTTTTAAAAATAATATAAATATAAGGGGCAAGTTATAGACAATTCCGTCTGCTGATGCTAAACTAATGTGTTGTTTTAAGATTAGACACAATTAGCGAGCGGTACGAATCGATAATCCTCAAGAGAAGGATCCTCTGTTCTCTAGTCTTTGTCCGTGTTGATCTTACTCTGAGTATCTACCAAATTTCTATTATTTTGTCGAATTATTGGTTATTAAGTCTAGTAACTTCTACTCAGATTGGTAAGGTACAAAGAGTGAATGTTTTTACTCTACGGCTTTAAACTGATAGATAATAACATTCGACTTGATTTAAAAATAATTCGCCGCTTGAAATGTTGGTTAGCTAGCCACCAAGATTATCAATTCAAGCGACATTTTCTCATCCCCTTTCAGAATGAGTTGATCACAAGCAGCAATTAGATACTGCCACTTTCAATAGGTATAACTACGGGACAAAGCACTCAACACGTCGCATCAAGTCGTGATAACAAATGTTAATAACATGGAGATAGCTGGTGCCATATCATATACAAAACTTGATGGTGCAGGCAACAACATAAATTGCAAATTAATGCACACGGGCAACATAACATTGTCCTTCTCACCTCCTTTCTCTTGATCCATCAGTCTTAGCTAATGATTTTTCAAGCAAACAATAATGCGCGCTATTCCTTTAAATATTTTGGTAGTTCAACTCATAACTCAAGATAACGCAAACCTAAAGCAATTTTATAAATAGTTAAATATTCTTTTGTTTGATTGTTAAAACAACTAAAAACGCCTCTTTTTAAAACTAATTCGTAATACTAAACCATTTTTATATTATGCTGTAAAAAGCGAAGTTAGTCGGGTTAAAAAATTAAAACTCAATTTTTCCAACACTTCTCACAAATCTTGTTTTGAACCATAAATAGACGTAAGTTGTATTGAGGTTACTACAGTCCAACAATTGTTACATCCGCCTTAATCTTGTTTTTATATGTTCGTGATATTGAGAGTTAGATTTTATCAATTTGTCCTATCCTCAAAGTATACATGCGACTAACCCAAGGATCACGTACGAGCACAATAAAGAAAAAAGATATATAGTTAAAATGAACCAAATCAACAAGTTATCGTGATTTCTCGTCGGTTGCTAATTATACATCACTCTAAAACTACTTTACACCAAAATAAAATAGCAAGTTGGTTTAACACTAATAAACAAGACTATCTTTATATCATCGCGTGTATTATTACCTAAGTTCGAAACGCGCTTGCTGATAAGTGGTGTTCAATCAGAATTATGGATTCTTTACAGGATGGTAATGTGGCATGAAGAAACAACTGCTATCATTATTGCTAGTAGTTTTTGTAATACTGTCAGTATTAGGAGTTGTTGGCGCACATATGATAAACGAAGACCACAAAGTTGAAATGATGTGGACGGCGCTGATCATGTGTTTGGTGATGGTACAGGGTGCTCAGTACGGAATTGTACTGTGCCCGACGTCCTCTCTGTTTCTTTTAAAGGATCGGGAAAGTGGAATGATCCTTATATAGTCACTGGTGAGTTGTCTGCCTGGGACAAAAATAACAGCAGGCCCGATTGCGGAATTGGTGGTGAATTGATCCATATCTACTATCGGGATGGTGATAGAGTCTGGTCTACGCATTGGAATGGTGAAGTGGTGACCCAAGGAGGATCGTATACCTATATAATTGGACAGAATCTACCACCTACAGGTCTTACCGGAGTAATGGCAGTCTATAGATGCAGCGACGCACCAGCTTCTCCGAGGTGGGCACCAGCTATCGCAACGCTTATCTGGTAATGTGGACAAAATGGCGACTTGAGAGAGAAGTTATAGTTACTCAAGTATTCATTCGCTCGTCCTTGTGCTATCTAGTACTGAATCACCTCTTAGTTATATGGGCTTTTTATCTGTCCTATATTATGTCATCTATATTATGTCATTAATCTTAAAATGCACCGAGCAACTTTTTGCTCAACTGATCTCTGTTAGAGAAATGTAAAACAATATTACAAGCTCATCCCCTTTCTCTCTTATTACCCGAAGAACCACAAGAACTCTGACTAAGAGATGAATTTCGGTAGTATTCTATAATTTTGTAAGATGTTTGCTGTTTTTTGCAAAAGCAGCGTTTTCAGAAAGAGTGGGTTTACTTTTACATAAATTCACGCTTATGCCTTATTCTACTTTATTTTTTTACAGCCTTTATTTTTTTACAGCTTTAAAAAAATAATCGTTTAAAACGTCATTAAACCCGTTTTTATGGAAAAAAGTGACCAGGTCAAAGTAATGTGTACGTCTATGAACTTGCAATGTTGAGACTCGTTCTTTGAGCTACTTTTTCTTTGTAGTTGCGTTTCTCGATGACTTGTAAGGATAATATGATACGTCACTAGTACCTAGGTAACATGGTTGGTATACTTTTTACAATGTTATTAACAGAGCAGAAAATGAAAAATACGCGATTCTAATTAGTGTCGAGGTACAGTCTAAGATTTTTCACCTCCTCATAGAACCTTAGACGTACCTCACTAATATCTCAGTTTTCGCTTTTCATAACATGCGTGCAGTAAACCTTTAAAAAGTTGTCCCTTTAATCTTAACTACCCGAGTTTCGATTACAAAAATAGCATGGACTCGGATACCAGCGGCCAGACAAAGGCGTTGTTATATTCTAAGCAAGTTTAAGGCAAAAAAGTGGCAATTATGCTTCACATTTAAAATCCAGTTTATATGCAGCTTTCATGGAAGTCTTCTGTAATAATCGACCGCCTTAGATATTCAACGCTTAATTACAAAAAATCTCTCTGTAAATTTGTTATTAACTAAACTCTCACTTTTGAGATTATATTATACAAGTATTAATGTTTAATCTTAAAATTTTACAATTTTTAATTTGATAAGTTATAATTAATTGAATATTTTATAACACAATAATTTTATAAACATTAATTTATTGATTATAATCATAAATAGCCTATTTAAAATATGATTTATGGTTTTGAATTTTTATTGTGAATTTTTATATACTAATATTTAATTATAATTATATGAATATTAGTCTTTTGTAAATTTTAACTCTCACCTTTATAAAAATAGTTAAATATATCTATTTGTTGATTACAAGACCAGCTGAAGTGATTAATCTGTAGCGACAAGTAAAAGATAATATAAAGCTTTAAAAATTGAAATTTTGGCAAAATACGGCCATTTTATGATAGCAACAACTATAAGCCTTTGGACGACGTATATATATACAGTGATAAAAAACAAAGCTATAGAAGCCTACTTAACAAATCTCGTTGGTGAATTGGGCGTTCAAATGATTGAGCACCTTTCCACGGATGAGTTGACAGATCAAGAAATCGCAACAGAGACTGGCTCTGATTTGAATTTAGTAAGGAGGACGTTATCTACCTTAAACGACCACCGCCTCGCTTATTACGTAGAGAAACGCGACAAGACTACAGGGTGGATAACCTACCGATGGCATGTAAATTTGCGGGACATTCAGGATCGACTTGCCAATGATGCTAAGAAGCTCATTGACAAACTTCAGATTAGACTCATGGAAGAGCGAAACAACGTCTATTATGCCTGTGAGAATAATTGTGGGAGCTACTTATTTGAAATAGCAAGTGATACCGACTTTAAGTGCCCTGTATGCAGTGCACCGATGTGCCATCAAGATCATACAGGGTTAATTGAAGCGATGGAGCAAAAGATGAGCGAACTTAAGGCAGAGGCGCATGCAATCTTTTACCCTGAAAATTTTCAAATTTTGCAATTGGCCCTAGCCCAAGAAGAATAAGCAACAAAGAAGTTGAGTTCTCGTGAACACTTGAGAACTCATAATATTTTAATTAATCTTTTCAATTTCAGAGGAGATTGTTGCAGGACATGTACAAAGTATGTTTGACGGTCGTTAACTTATTTTAAAACGGTTACAATTTACACAGTGTCGCTTGTGGTTGTTACGACAAGCGATAGAGGATTCTGTAACACAGTTAAGTATTTTAATCGAACTTTACGAAAAATGGATTCAAAATATTTTGTTACAAATGACTTTACGTGCGCAAATTACAATAAGAGTAACTTCTATCAAGTCAACTTACTGCCAAAAGTTTGATAGAACCTTCCTATAAGATATTACAAAATAAAGGGCATAAAACTCAAGAAATATCTATCAACGTTCTAATGGGGGGAAACGTACAAATGAAAGAAGCGTTCGTGTCAGTAGCTACGAGCTTGCCGCTCCTTGGAGGAATAGCATTAGTAGGAGCGGTAGCAATTGCTGCAATACCATAGGTTCACGTAGTGTTGGACAAATACACTGCAGCAAAAAAACACCCAGAACATCTTGCTTGAGATTCTGTTCTACCATATGATTTATCATAATTTTAACGCAGAATAAAAAGCAATGGTGTCCCGACTACGCTCACATACCTTCGAGAACTTAGTGAAGTGCATCAAACTAGGTCTATTAAAGCCTTACAAACAATTACATATAAAATTAGTTACTATTTTCATTTTTTTCTAGTTTCCCTTGCCGACTATCTTGAAAGCTTCACTTCTCTAATAATACTTTAATTTTCATTTCGGTTCTTATTTTTAAAGAAGGTTTTTATTAATGGTTTTCCTCAAATAATGGAAAATTACCCTATTGTTGATTTAACTTTTAAAAAAGTTCTGGGAAATTAACTATATATATTCCTATAAAAATCAACACGACAGCAAGTAATTTTTGCATAAAAGTCCATCTCGTTACTCGTTCTTGTATAAGCGACTTATATTTGATCCCTACAATTGTCGCAGCAACTAATACATAGACCGGCTGAAGTGCATAAACTACTGATACCAAAGATACCGATCCCATGGAAATGGCGAGGCTATAAGAAGCAAAAGATAAATATCCAAATGTGACGTCTAAGACAGCGACCGAACAGATAAATCGCGGAACTGAGATAAATGTGTGGAGAAATCTCTGCCTAAAGTCTTTTTTTGCAAACAAGCTGACGAAGGATAGGATTATACCGATTTGTATGTAAAGGAAGGCAGAGAACACATCTTCAATGGTAAACGCGTACTTTGCCAAAACGGTGAAAATTGCCACTAAAATAGATGAAATAAGCATGAGATAGAGAGCGCTTGAGAAAGAGAACTTTTGTTCGCGCTTAATTGAAAAAAGTAGGGCCCCTATGATGATCAAAATAAAGGCGACGTAGTCTGATGCAGAAAGGATTTCACCAAGAAACACGCGGGCAAAAATTAAGACGAATATCGGAGTCAGCTGCCACAATGGTACTACCCGTGACACCTCTTCAAACACAAGTGACCGATAATAAGGATAAACGTAAGACGTATGAATGAATCCGGCAACAATACATAAAAGAGCAGTGCTTATCGCGATTGGTTTAAGTGGAAAGTAAACGAGACCGACGAATGGTGTTAAAGCACTGAGTGCTACAAGCATGGTAAAAGCGATAGGGTCTCGTATAAAATTGTTGACAAGCATTTTGTCTACGAGCGTAAGTGATCCAATAAGGGACATCGCGATCAAAGTATAATAAAACCATAATTCAATCATAAACGGTCTTCAGTAAACATATCGTCCCAGATTATTATGTTTGTCGAACTTCAATTCAGCGTTCTCCCATAATGAGAGTTTGTGGCTTTTAATTTTTATCAATGCTGTACACGTTATTATTGTAAAAAAATCTACCAATTTTGTTATTAATAGGATTCGAAGCTATTAATTAGATAAAATGTTTAATTATTTTCAAAGGATTGAGTTTTTGTCTATTGATTCGCTTGATAGATTTTCTGCGTGCATTTGATGCGTCGTGGTGGCACATTGCTACGCTGGTGTTACCACAACAGTTCCAGCAACAACATCCATGAACCGTTCGCGTGGATCTCCTTCTGTTGCAAAGCCCACAAGGAGGTCTAGTAAAAACAGTACAGCAATTATCCAATTCCAAGGTTTTGTTAGATTTCGAACAAATGCCTTTTTGTAACTCATTCTCCCGCCGCGTAAAGGCATGACTCTTAGCCCAAGAAACATCTTACCCATTGTGGCATTGTATGATCCTTCAAAAATGGTATAATATCCATATACTATTAGGGGGCTTAATATTGTCGATACACCAGCAAACAATCCCGTAAAAATATCCACCGTAATGAGGCGAACAGGAAGCAATAACACTGCGAATATGATGCTAGTTATGACAAATAAAATCCCTATGATTATTGAATCGACTATAAATGCTATCACTCTTTTTATCCACAAGTTTTGAAGCGCTGGATTTAACCTTACGGCTTCAAGTCTGTCTGACATTCAATCACCTAGAACAACAGTAACGTTGTTACATTTAAATGTATGCGCGCTGAATCGCTTTTACAGCTAGAATTGCATATTAAATTTGTAAAAACCTTTTTACAAAATGTATGTGACTTTCTAAGATTTGGATTAAGTTTTACATTGTAACTAGCACTAAGTTTAGTGCAGTACGTAACTTATTGAGATACATGTAATTTAGATCTGGTATCTAACAAAATTTTTAAATTAATTTTTTAGATATCACAGATAAGAATTTAGTTATCTTAACATTCTTCAAATAAGATTACAATTCTTTTGTTTTATCATTCTCATGTCTGATTAATATATTAATTGAAAAATGATTAAACATTGTTAATATAATTTAAAATCTCAAGCAGAAAGAGTGTGAATGCACAAATACAAGAAAAGAAGTATTTCTTAGGTCTGTTCAAATTTATAACTTAAGAAATTAAATTGCGGCTACTTAAAACTTTATAGCATCGTAAACTTCTCGGATATCATTATCATTAAATTGGAGATATACCTGGGTGACATTCAAGCTACTATGACCAAGCAATAATTGCACGCGTCGCAAATCCATACCGCTTCGCACTAGATGGATAGCGTAACTGTGTCGAAACATGTGAGGATGAACGTCTACATTAACTACA
>Ga0187770_10002048_pt1 | contig 11091 bp, 12 predicted proteins | sample 0116_SJ02_MP02_2_FD_133154 | JGI IMG/M metagenome (GOLD analysis project Ga0187770, IMG submission 133154) | Tropical peat soil microbial communities from peatlands in Department of Meta, Colombia - 0116_SJ02_MP02_20_MG | ecosystem: Environmental > Terrestrial > Soil > Wetlands > Peat | place...
ATCCGCATAAAAGGTCATCTGCTGGGTGATCCGCACCCCCTCCGGGGAGTCCCAGGTGAACAAGAGCTCTCCTTTATCCCGCTGCGGACCCAGCTTCAATTCCTCCGCGTTCGTCTGAAAGACGGAATCAGAGGAAAAGGGGAAATTCGCCTGGGTGATCTCCAGTCCAAAGGGATACCCGCTTCCCAGGGTTTGAGTCGCCAGGTCGATGGGCTTGGCCCCCTCGCCGATCTTATCCAGATACTTTTTGACCCGGAAATCTTTCAGACGCGCGCCGCGGGTATTAAAGACCGCCGTATAGAGCGGGGTGTCAATGGTAACATCTTTGCCCGGTTGGGCTTTGATCTCGGGAGTGGCTGGAGCCTGAGGGATCGGAGCGACCCCGGGAATTTTCTCCCCGGAGGCGACAGGTTTCATCCCTTCCTCCCTTGCCAGGTCGGTTGGCTGAGCTTTCTCCTGAGGCGGTTTCCCTTTCTCCTTTTCGGGAGGGGGGACGAAATACATCTGGTATAGAATAAGGATGATAAGGGAGATAACGACAGCAATTAACGCACGAGTCTGCATAAGTAACCTCCGTTAGCTTCAGCTCCGAGCCAATCGCTTACGGCTTTGAGGTGGTTTATCCACCGGATCGTAGCCGCCAGGATGGAAGGGATGGCATCGCAAGATTCTCCAGGCTGCCAGGAGCAGACCTTTGGCCGGACCAAACCGTTCCACAGCTTCCAAGGCATACACCGAGCAAGAAGGCTCAAAGCGACAAGAGGGAAGGATCAGCGGGGAGAGAAAATAGCGATAAAGTCGAATGAAGCCCAGGATGATTTGTTTCAACATCCCCAAGTTGAGTGAGCTACCGCCCGTTGAAGGAGCCTAGCTCCATGAATAATCCTTTCAATTCTTCAGATACTTGCCAAAAATCCAGACTGGCAGCGCCCTCTTTAGCCGTAATGACCAGGTCCGAGGAACCTGGCAGCAACCCCTTATTTTGGCGGAAAAACTCACGAATCAGGCGCTTGAGACGGTTCCGCTGGACCGCTGAGCCGATGATTTTCCCGACCGTGATCCCCAATCTCCGATGGGGTAAGCTGTTGCGGCAAATAGAAATCCGAAAATAAGGGCTTCTATATTTAGCCCCTTTCCTGGAAATCCTCTGGAAGTCGGCCTTAAGGCAGATTCTCTCCTCTTTGCGGAAAGTATATCGAGCCATCTTCCAGGGGCTCCGATTTCACAAGAGAATCGGCTTTCAATATTCGCTCGCCTCAACGACCAGTCTCTTTCTCCCTTTCGCCCTCCTCCGCTTTAGAACCAGCTGTCCACCCTTGGTGGACATACGCTTCAGGAAACCGTGGGTCCTTTTTCGACGAGTATTGCTCGGTTGAAAAGTTCTCTTCACCCATGCACTCCTTGGTTTAAGATTTTATGGCCGGGAAAACACACTCATCAAGTTCCTGGGTTTTCACCTCGGCCAGGGAGGCCAAATTACACGAGTTCCTTAAAGATATTAATTATATTCTTTTCTTTTTCTAATGGCAAGATTAAAATTATCTTTCTGGGCAGTTCCTAAATCTTCATCGGCCGAACCTTAGCGAGGGTCCCCATTCCTTGGGGGGTCGCAGCTGGTATTCCTATGAACCCAATCTGCTTCTTCGATATGGATAAGACCCTGATCGCGGGGAATTCGGGCATCTCCTTTATGCGCTACTCTCTCCGGCGAGGAAAGACGACGCGCTGGAACGTGATAAAATCCATAGTGGATTACCTTCGCTATCGGTACGACGTTCTGGATATGGAAAAGGCTTACCGGGATTCCCTGCGCCCTTTAGTCGGCGTTGCTGAAGGCGAACTGATGCAATTCTGCCGGGAGTGGTTTGAGGATGAAGTCCGGGATTTGATCTACCCCGAGGCCCGGGATTTCGTTCGCCTCCATCTCCACCGGGGGGAAAGGGTGGTGATTATTTCCAACGCCACCACCTATGCGGTTGATCCTCTGGCCAATTACCTGGGCGTTCCACATGTTCTAGCCACCCAGCTGGAAGTCCGCGAGGGGCTTTTGACTGGAAGCTACATTGAACCTCTCTGCTTCCGCCATGGAAAGGTGTTCTGGGCCGAAAAGCTCGCCGCGCAGTTAGGAGCGGAAGTGAGCCAGAGTACCTTTTACACCGATAGCATTACCGACCTTCCTCTTCTGGAACGGGTGCAAAATCCGCGAGTTGTCAACCCGGACCCCAAACTTAGATCCCTGGCGAGAAAACGCGGCTGGCCGGTTACAGATTTCTCTCCCCGGTAAGAAGGATGAAGGAACAGGCCCACAAAAAAGAAGGCATCCGTACGGGATGCCTTCTTCCTGGCTAAAGAAAAATTGCGGCCAATGATTCTGATTTGCGGGGTAAAATGATGCTTCCCCGCCTTCCTTTTTTAGAAGACCTTGGTTAATTTGGTCACGGTACTGCCGGTAACCCAGACGTTCACAACATCACCCACATGGATGTCGGAGAGCTGCTGGGCTTCCTTCTTGCCCATCCTTAAGGTGAGCTTTCTCTCTAGCTTCACCTCTCGCTGTTCAAGGGTGATCTTTGCGGCCTTAGCGTCGACGGCCAGAACGATTCCTCCTGCCCGGTACATAACCGGTTTCGGAGGAGCCTCCTTTTTGACCTCTTCCTTTTTCGCTTCTTCCGGTTTGGCCGCCTCGGCAGGCTTGGCCGGCTCCGCGGGCTTGGCGGCCTCAGCAGGCTTGGCTGCCTCCCCTGGCTTCATCGGCATCGGTTTGGTCTTTTCCTGCGCCAAGGCCACCCCGATGACAGTAAGTGCGAAAATCAGCCCGAGGAAAAGTACAAAAACTTTTTTTCTCATCTCTTTCACCTCCCTTTCTCAAAAAATAGGTTAAAAAATCCTTTTAGAAATCTTGGTATCAGAATACAATAGGGGAAAAAATATTTCAAACGATTTTTTAGGGGAGAATCCATCGTAGATTCCAAATGGATTTGCGATCTCAAGCGGTCGGGGTGAGCCCGACTGAGATGGATCATAACCCCGAATGTCTTCTTGACCCTATACTAGGAATAGAAATTCAATCCATGCCCCGCCGGTCTCCTGCAGTCAAAGGTTTTTCCCGAGGAAGACGGTTCTTTGAACAGACCGTGAAAGAGGTGGTAGAGTCCCTTCCCGTCGAGTTGAAAGAACGCCTGGAGAATGTGGCCTTCATCATCGAAGAAAATCCCTCTACGATTCCGGAAGAGTGGGAGAATGAAAAAGGGGATCTTCTTGGGCTATACCACGGGGTTTCCAAGAAAGACCGGGGATTCTGGTATGGAAATACGCTGCCGGACCGAATCATTATATATCAGAAACCGCTGGAACGTATCAGCGCCGGCCTTGAAGAACTCAGGGAGAACATCCGCCAAACCGTGATCCATGAAATTGGCCATTATTTTGGGTTCGATGAAGAGGAACTCCGGAGCCTGGAAGAAGCGGATTTTTGACTCCTAAAGGATAGGAAATCCCGCCGGACACGATTCAACCTGTCCAAAGGAATTCCAAGCACAAAACCAAATCTTTCCCACTCAGTGGGCGGTCAAGGGCTCTGGAACATTCGATTTTGGGGGTTGCGCCGGATTTCAGCGTTCGATGGCTGATTTCTTTACCCAATTATCGGAATGGACAAGTACAGGGGATCGAGGCACAAAGGGGACATACCCGGGGATATTTCTTCAGAAGCTCCTCTTCCAGGTCTATCTCCAGGAGGTTGGCCATGGAGACCAACCAGGCTATGACGTCGGCCATTTCCTTGCCGAAATTTCCGTCTTGTCGGCGATAAGCCCGGGTGAGCTCTCCCACTTCCTCAAGGAGCCAAAGGAAGGTCTTATCTGGCCCGCGCTGGGCATCCCGGGTGAAGTAAATTTGGCGAATCAGATTCTGAAACTCCTTAATCTCCAAGGGCCGGTCGTCCTCCTCATTTCGAAAGGAGCATAAAAGCGGAAAATGATTATTTTTATTATCATGACCCGGAAGATAAAGCAAGGACAAGAAAAGATTTGCCTACCCCGGTTTTTTCCTTTTGGGCATGCGCCAGGAGAGCGGCGGAGGGAGCATTCACCCCTCCTGAACGAAGGATTTGATCCCCTTTCGTTAGCGGGCGGGCCTCTCTCTTTTCAGCCGGCAGATCTCCCCCTCTCTGCCGTTTTATCCCGCAGCCCAAGTTCTCACTCCCGGGCCAAGGGATGTCCACCCGGATCGGAATGGGGGAAAGCCTCTCCCCTGCTCCTTCTCAGTTCTGTGGTTGGGGCCCGGGGGCCGGAATGGTTTGGCCGGCAGCATCGGGCGGAATAGGGGCCGGGTGGTTGAATGTCGGTCCCGTCTGCCGTGGACGCGAGGCTCTCCCGCCATTTCCATGAAGAAATCAGGCCCTTATAGCTCCAAGCGAAGCATCCCGACCCCGGGGCCTTGGCAAAAGCCGATGGAAAACTGGGGGATGGGCAAGTGACAAAAAGATGTTTTTTCTTGACAAAGAATGAATTCATTATATATTTAGGTCTTTAATACCCCAAATTGCACTTTATTCCGCTTTTTGAAAGTGAACCTTGAAATTTCGAATTGAAGACATACCCGCAGAGGGGCGGGAAGAATCCTTCAGTGAGGATGAGAGCTTGCTCAATGATCGCCTGGGTGGAGAGACCACGAATACCGGGCTCCATTTCACCGAACCGATCCGGGCGCGGGTGAAGCTTTCTCGATCCGGGAAGGTAGTATTGGCGACCATCCGCATTGAAGCCCGGGTCAAGGGTATCTGTGCTCGCTGTCTGGAATCCTTTCCCCTCACCCTGGCTTCCCAGTTTCAGGTCAGCTTGAAGCCCAAACCGGATTTCACCCCTCCTGAAGAAGTGGAACTCAGCCGGGAAGATTTGGAGACGGATTTTTATGAGGGGGAGGAGATTGATTTATCCCCTCTGGTTCAGGACCAGGCGTTGTTGACCATTCCTCCTAAGCTTGTTTGCCGGGAGGATTGCCGCGGCCTGTGCCCGGGGTGTGGGAGAAATATAAACCGGGACACATGCCAGTGACCGGAGCGCAAGGTTGATCCCCGGCTCGAATCTTTGAGGAATTTCCGAGTTCATTGATTATTGAGGTGTTTTTATGCCAAATCCAAAAAGAAGACATTCCAAAACCCGGCGGGACAAACGGCGAACCCATGATCGCCTGGCCTCCCCCCAGTTTTCGACCTGTCAGAGCTGTGGCGAAGTGAAAGCGCCACACCGTGTCTGCCCCCATTGCGGCAGCTATAAGGGCAGAACCGTTATTGAATCCGAGGAAGCCTAAGGCAAAATGAAAATCGCCGTAGATGCCATGGGCGGTGATTTCGCCCCCCGAAACATTGTTGAGGGCGCGGTTCAGGCGGCGCGCGAAAACGGGGTTCCTATCCTGTTGGTTGGAGACGAAAAGGCCGTCCGCGAAGAGCTGGCCCGATATCCAGGAAGCGATTCCCTCCCGCTGACCGTGGCCCACGCTTCGGAAGTTGTGGGCATGGACGAATCTCCCCTGACTCCCATTCGAAAAAAGAAGGACTCTTCCATAAAAGTGGCCTTTGACCTGTTCAAGAAGGGAGAGGCCTCCGCCCTGGTAAGCGCGGGGAATTCGGGGGCGGTTTTAGCCACCGCGGTCTTTGTAATGGAAAAATTGAAGGGAGTGGATCGCCCGGCTATTGGGACCATCTTCCCTACCCTAAAAGGGTGGACGCTCCTGCTCGATGCCGGGGCCAACGTGGATTGCAAATCCTTCCATCTGGTCCAATTTGCCATCATGGGGGATGCCTATGGCAAATACATCCTGAAGAAGAAAAAGCCCATGGTCGGTCTGCTGAGCAACGGGGAAGAGGAATCCAAAGGGAACGAGTTAATTCGAGAGACCAACTCCATTCTGCGAAAGAGCTCGATTGGTTATATCGGTCCCGTAGAAGGACGGGATATCTTCAACGGCCGGGCGGATGTGGTTATTTGCGATGGGTTTGTGGGCAATGCCGCTTTAAAAATCTGCGAGGGTCTAGCTGAAGCCATCGGATCCATGATTCGTGAGGAGGTGAAGGTCAGCCTGAGGGCCAAGATCGCTTATCTCCTGGCCCGCAATGCCGTGAATGATATCAAGAAAAAGTTGGATTATTCGGAATACGGCGGGGCCCCCCTCCTGGGAGTCGACGGGGTCGTGATCATCGGCCACGGCCGTTCTTCTGCCAAGGCCATCAAAAATGCCATCCGACTGGCGCATGAATTTGCCCAGATCGGCCTTCCTAAGCTCCTAGTCCAAAACCTGGAAGAAAACCAGGACCTCCAGTTGTTGGGAGGTAAGAATCTGAGCAGAGTCTGGGAGCAGATCAAGGAAAAGATTATCAGCTGAGAGGATCTCTCGAAGGGGCCTTCTTCTATTTTGCCCGCCGGGGAAAAGGCAAGAGAGAAGGGCTTCAAAGAAGGGGAATAGAAAAAGAGAAATGATCAGATCACGAATCATAGCAACAGGGTCCTACGTACCGCCCAAGGTCTTGACCAATTTTGATTTGGAGAAGATGGTCGAGACCTCCAATGAATGGATCACGAGCCGGTCTGGAATTCGGGAACGGAGGATCGTGGAGAGGGATGTAGCGACCTCGGATTTGGGCACCCAGGCCGCCCGGCGTGCCCTGGAGATGGCTGGGCTTTCTCCTGAGGATCTGGACTTCATCATCACCGGAACCAACAGCCCGGATATGTTCTTCCCCTGCACCAGTTGCTTTATCCAGGCCAAAATCGGGGCCAAAAAGGCCGCGGGCTTTGACGTTTCTGCGGGCTGCACCAGCTTCATCCATACGCTTTCTCTGGCGGACAAATTCATCAAAGAAGACCCCCGGCGGAAAGTCATGGTGCTGGGTGCCGAGATCATGTCCAAGGTAACGGATTGGAAAGACCGTGGAACTTGCGTTCTTTTCGGGGATGGGGCGGGGGCGGTTATTCTAGCGGGAGAAGAGGGGGAACGGGGAATCCTCTCGACCCATCTCCATTCCGACGGGTCCCTGTGGGAACTCCTGTACATGCCCGGGGGAGGATCGGCAAACCCGTCTTCCCGGGAGACCGTAGAAAAGAACCTTCACTGCATTAAGATGGCCGGGAACTCACTTTTCAAAGTGGCGGTCCGAGCTCTGGCTGAAGTTTCTCAGGAAGCCATGCAATTCAATGGCCTGAAGAGCGAGGAAATTGATTACATGATCCCCCATCAGGCCAACATTCGGATCATCGAAGCCGCGGCCAAAATGGTCAATTTCCCCATGGAGAAGGTTTACCTCAATATCGAACGGTACGGGAACACTTCTTCCGCCACCATCCCCATCGCCCTGGACGAAATGAACCGAGGGGGGATGCTGAAAGCCGGCAATCTGATCCTGACGTGCTCTTTCGGAACCGGGGTTACCTGGGGAGGGGCGGTGGTTCGCTGGTGATTTTTTTCATGGCCACGGAGGGAGCAGGCTATCAAAGGCATTAAATCATAATGTTCCTGGAGTTCAGGGAAATAACATTTAGAACCAGCAGCGTTATTCTTTGGGCAGTCGCCTTTGATATTCTCAGAGGGCTTGGGGTTCTCCGAGGCAATCCTGTTGGTTAGAGGAGGAGAACGAGCAGGTATGGATTATTTTCTGACGGAAGACCAAAAATCCATCCGGGATCTGGCGCGCCGGATCGCCGAAGAGCGGGTGGTTCCGGTGCGGGCTGAGCTGGACGAAAAAGAGGAATTCCCCTGGGGCCCGCTGAAGTATCTGGCCGAGGTGGGTCTCTTTGGAGTTTATATCCCGGAGGCATATGGAGGCCTAGGGTACGGTTCCTTTGAAAACTGCCTGGCCATCGAGGAGATTTCTCGGGCCTGTATCGGGGTATCGGTCTCTTTTGCCGCCTCCGGCTTGGGCTCTTACCCGATCCTTCTCTTCGGGAGCGAAGAGCAGAAGAAGAAATATCTTCCCGATGTGGCTTCCGGAAAAAAGCTGGCCGCCTTCGGCCTCACCGAAGCGGGTGCCGGGAGCGACGCGGGGGGGATTCGGACCACGGCCCGCAAGGAAGGCGACTCCTATATTCTCAACGGGACGAAACAATGGATCACCAATGGGGGAGAAGCGGAGACTTATTCGGTGATTACCATGACGGATAGGAGCAAGGGACCAAGGGGGGCCACCGCCTTTATCGTAGAAAAAGGGATGCCGGGGTTTGATTTCGGCAAGAAGGAAAAAAAGCTGGGCATCCGCTGTTCGGCCACCCGGGAACTGGTCTTCGAAGATTGTCGCGTCCCCAAAGAAAATATCATCGGCCGGGAAGGGATGGGATTCATCGTGGCCATGCGCACCCTGGACAAGACCCGGCCGGGAATCGGGGCCCAGGCCGTAGGACTGGCGCAGGGGGCCTTCGAGGCAGCAGTGGCCTATGCTCGGGAACGGCATCAGTTTGAAAAACCGATCGTCTCCTTCCAGGCGGTTCAACACCTGCTGGCCGATATGGCTGCTCAAATCGAGGCCGCCCGGGCTTTGGTCTACGCGGTGGCCCGATGGGTAGACACCAACCCCAAGGACATTTCCAAGTATTCGGCCATTTCCAAATTGTTTCCTAGCGATGTGGCCATGAAGGTCACCGTGGATGCAGTGCAGATTTTTGGCGGTTACGGGTTCATGCGGGATTACCCGGTGGAAAAAATGATGAGAGATGCCAAGATCTTGCAGATTTATGAGGGAACCAATCAGGTTCAGCGAAACGTGATCGGCCAGGCGCTGATCAAGGAGTACGCCAGCAGATGAAGAAGGTGGCCTTCGTTTTCCCGGGGCAAGGCTCTCAGTATGTCGGGATGGGAAAAGATTTTTTTGACCGGTCTCCGGCCGCTCGGGAAATCTTCGAGGAAGCCAATGAAGCTCTGGGTTATGACCTGGCGGCCCTCTGTTTTCAGGGTCCGGAGGAGGAGTTGAAGCTCACGGCCAACACCCAGCCGGCCATCCTGACGGCCTCCGTCGCGGTCTTACGAGCCATGGAAGCAGAACGGGAGATTGTCGCCATTGCGGCGGCGGGGCACAGCCTGGGGGAGTATGGCGCCTTGGTCGCCTCCGGGGGGCTGCGCTTTGCCGATGCAGTCCGCCTGGTGCACTTCCGGGGGATATTCATGCAGGAGGCGGTCCCGGTTGGCGTGGGCGCCATGGCAGCGGTCATGGGGTTGACCGGACCGGAGGTGGAATCCCTCTGCCGGGAGGCTTCCCAGGGGGAGGTGCTCTCTCCGGCCAATTTTAACTCTCCCGGGCAGATCGCTATTGCCGGACACCGCACCGCGGTTCAAAAGGCGATAGACCTGGTGGCGAAACAAGCAGGGAAGAAAGCTGTCCTGCTGCCGGTGAGCGCTCCATTCCACTGTGCCTTGATGAAACCCGCGGGAGAGCGGTTGGAACGAGAACTAGCCAAAGTTGAGGTGAATGACCTGCACTTCCCGATTCTCTCGAATGCCGAAGCGGCTTTTTACCCGGGAAAAGAGAAAGTCCGGGAGCTTCTGGTCAAGCAGGTTGATCATCCCGTTCGCTGGGAAGAGTGTATGCACAAACTCCTGAGCACAGGGCCGGATATCGTGCTGGAGGTGGGCCCGGGAAAGGTTCTCTCCGGCTTGATGCGGAGGATCAGCCGGGCCATTAAAATGGCCAACGTGGAAGACGGTCCCAGCTGGCAGAAAGCCCAGGAGTTACTCATATAAAAATTCCGATATCGGGCACGGACCCAGGCAGAATTAGAGGATCAGAGGATAAGAATATTGGCATTCATCTGCGGAAATCAACATCCTATTAAACGATGGGAATGGGGTTATGAAGCTGGAAGGAAAGGTGGCTTTAATCACCGGCGGTGCCCAGGGCATCGGCCGGGCTATCGCTTTGCTTTTTGCGCGCCAGGGGGCCAAGGTAGCCATTTCGGACATTAACCTGGAAAGGGCCCGGGAGACCTGCCAGGAAATAGAGTCCCTCGGGGGGCAGGCGATAGCGATCAGCGGAAACGTGGCCGATGCCAAAGAGGCCGAGGCCATGATAGAGCAGGCTGTGGAGAAATTCGGGGGCCTGGACGTCCTGGTCAACAACGCGGGGATCACCCGCGATGGAATCCTTCTGCGAATGAGAGAAGAAGATTGGGACGCGGTGATAGCCGTGAACCTCAAGGGGGCTTTCCACTGCACCAAAGCGGCCCTGCGCTTCTTCCTCAAGCGCAAGGGAGGGAAGATCGTTAACATCGCTTCGGTCACCGGAGAGATGGGCAATGCGGGCCAGTCCAACTATGCTGCCTCCAAGGCCGGATTAATTGGGTTCACCAAATCGGTCGCCCGGGAATACGCCAACCGGAATATTCAGGTCAACGCCGTCGCTCCGGGATTCATTGACACTGCCATGAGCCAGGCCATCCCCCCAAAAGGGAGGGAATTTTTGATCCAACAGATTCCCATGGAGCGGTTGGGGACTCCGGAAGATGTGGCCGAAGCTGTTCTGTTCCTGGCCTGTCCCGCGGCGGATTACATCACCGGCCAGGTGTTGAACGTCAATGGCGGCATGTATATGTGAGTTTTCCGGGAGCATCCGGGGAAGCTCCGAATCCCCTTGACCCCCGGGCTTTAAAAAAGTAAAAAAATTATTCGGTATCTATTCGGATTGATTTTCAAGTTTTCTTAAGGAGGTGCAATTGTGGAAAAATCAGTGGAACAAAAAGTATTCGATATCATTGTGGAGCAACTTAAGGTGAGCCCGGAAGAGGTCACCCTGGAGGCTTCCTTTATCGAAGACCTGGGTGCTGATTCCTTGGATTTAGTCGAGTTGATCATGGCGATGGAAGAGGAATTCGGCCTGGAGATCTCCGACGAGGATGCGGAGAAGATCCAGACCGTCCAGGATGCCGTTAATTACATTACCGAACACACTTAGAGAGGCCCTCGGCTTAACTCGACGGGGAGAAGAATCCCGGCGGTGAGCTGGAGGCCAGGAAGATTTCTTGGGGTGTGGACTGGGAGGTTATATGCTGAGGCGAAGAGTGGTGGTCACCGGTATGGGATTGGTGTCTCCACTGGGAACCAGCGTGGAAAATA
>Ga0187770_10002053_pt1 | contig 11080 bp, 10 predicted proteins | sample 0116_SJ02_MP02_2_FD_133154 | JGI IMG/M metagenome (GOLD analysis project Ga0187770, IMG submission 133154) | Tropical peat soil microbial communities from peatlands in Department of Meta, Colombia - 0116_SJ02_MP02_20_MG | ecosystem: Environmental > Terrestrial > Soil > Wetlands > Peat | place...
CACGTGCGTGTTCGAAGGCAGCGGCGCCAGCATTTCGACGTAGCACCCGCCGAGCGAGATGTCTTCGATTTTACCGGGCAGGCTGACGGAGCCATCCTCGACGGTAACCCGGGCCTCGATACGGCAGGGATGCCTTGCAAACTGGCGGCGCTCAGTGCCGGTCCACGCACTGAACGCGGCCGTGACCGTCGACAGCGCCGGCTCGGATTTTGCGGCCACCGGGGGCTCGTACGCGTCCGGCTCCCAGCCTTTCGGTGCAACGCCCCAGATATATCTTCCGTGTTCGAGGGAGAGGATGCCGATGCGCCCGGACCTCGAGCTGCCTTCCCGGCCCACCCAGCGGACACGGTACCAAGCCCTTCGTCCATGACTTTCCAACTCGATTTTCGCGCCGGGCTCGACGACATCCTGCAAGCCTTCCAGCGACGCGCCGGAAAAACTGATGTCGTGCGTTTCGGTGTTGACTTCGAACGGATTCCCGTGCGCGTCGAGACCGCGCACGGTAACTGGCAGAGAAACGGCGATGCGCTGTTCGCTGCGGCGCCCCATAAAAACCTCCGACCGATGCGCCTAGACAAACACGAACCGCCTGACTCGGAGAGGTGATTACAGGTTAGAGCGCGCGTGAATGCAGGTCAAGCCGCGGAATTGCGATTTGCCGCAGGAGTAAAGAAGGAGCGCAAAGTCGCTACGACTCCTGCAGGTTCTTCAGATGAGCTTCCAGCGCCGCGCAGTACTGCTTCTCCGCATCGAGTGACGCCTGCAGCTTCTTGACGAGAAGCTCGAGACGGAGAACCTCGGTCCGCAACTTTTGAACTTCCGCGGATGCGGGCGCAGTAGCAGGCGGCGACGGACGCGCGGCTGGAGGCGCCGTCGCAACGGGTGCGGCCGGGCGGGGCGGCGCCGCCAGCGGGGCGCTCGCGCGTGGCGCGGCAGGAGAGGCCGGCGGTGCGGGCGCCGGATTCGGCGCAAAAAGGTTCGTCAGGACTTGCGAAGCGGTCCGCGCGGGTTCAGATGAATCGCTGGAGGCGCGATCCTCCGTCGCCCCAACCATGCGCCGCGGATTCAGAAGATTCTTTACGCGCGCAATCAATTCCTGCGGCTGAAAGGGCTTCCGGACCAGCTCGTCCGCCTTCACGGCCATCGCTTTCTCGGCGACGGCCTTGTTGACAACGCCAGACATCAAGATCACAGGAGTCCGCCCGAATTGTTCGTGCTGCTTGATGAACTGGCAAACTTCGTAGCCGTCTTTATCCGGCATGATGACGTCTGTAATAACAGCGTCAGGCGTGGTGTCGGCGAACTGCGCGAGGGCCGATGCGGCGTCGGGACAGGTGACCACGTGAATGTTTTCCTTGCGGAACGCGATCTTGATGACCTCGCGCATGGTGGCGCTGTCGTCAATGAAATACACAGTGGGAGTGCGCGCGGCGGTCAGCGTTTCGGTTTCGCTCATGACGACTCCTTTTGGGAGTGCTCTTCCACTTCGTCTACATCGCGCTTTTCTTCGTCGAACTCGCGCATGGCGTCGAGGAGCAGATCGGTGGCCGAGCGCAGGACGGTGCGCTGCGCGGCAGTCGCGCCATAGACGAATTTGTACACTCCGGCATTGCTCGCGTGGCACGCCTTCACAATCTGCACGACGGCTTCGTCGCCAAACGACTGGCCGCATTCCGCGTGGGCAATCTCGCCGCCTTCAAAAAAGATGACCCCGTCGGTATCGCCGGCGTTGATGTGCAGCGCGCCACTCTGGCGGGACTGCGCGAGCATCTGCATCACGCCGGGCAGATCGAGATGCGAGAGGCTGCCGCTTAGCGCGGTCTCGTCGCGCGAAAGCATTTGCGTCGGCTGAAAGCCGTCCTGGCGGCTGAGCAGGAAGCTCCGAACGTGCGCGGCGATTTCCGAAGGCGAGGTGCGGCGATCGACGAAATCATCGCAGCCCGCGCGATACGCTTCGAGCAGCGCCTGATCGCCGCCGCTTCCGACGGCAATCAAAGGAATGCCCGCCGTCTTGGGATCGGCGCGAAGAATCGGGGCAATTTCGAACGCGCCCATCTCGCGCAGGTTCGTGGCGCAGATGATCGCGGCGGGAATGTTTCGCTCGATCATCGTGAGCGCGTACGCGGCCTGCATGCTTGGCACCACATCGAATCCCTGTTGTTTGAGCGCATCGGTCAGCCGTTTAGAAAAATAGACATTGCTGTCGATGAGCAGGACTCGCGGAAGATTGGCGGGTGCGTTCATGACGGCAGCCCTGTGGGTCCGGAGTCGCCGGCTGCCGGCGGACGCGATGCCGCCAGCGCGCTGAAATCGAGAACGTCGATCGATTCATCGTTGAACGCGAGCGTTCCCACGACGAAGGGCGGCCGCTCCGGTTGCGGTGCGGACATTTCTCCAGATGCAAGCTCACATTCACCATTGACGGGAATCGCGCCGAACTCAGCCGACTTGCCAACGCGTCGCCGGGCGATCAAATAGAACCGCTGGGTGAGCGCGGCGCTGCCGACAAGAACGGAGGCAGCGTCGTACACGGGCACGATCCGGCCGCGGCGCACGATCACGCCTGCCAGCAGCGGCGAATCGTGCGGAAATTTGTGCAGCCGGACGGGCGGCGCCAGTTCGACGACCGTATCCGAAGGCAGTGCAAAGTGGCGTCTGCCGATCTGCATGACGACGAACGAAGGTTGGCCGCTCGTCTGCGTTTCGCTCATGCCTGAACGGCCCCTTCCAGTTCGCGGTGCGCCGCGACGGATTTTGTGGCGTAGTCGAGCCGCTGAAACTCATCGGCCCGAAGGAATCCGGCGGGATCGATCACCGGAATTACGGTGTCGTCGAGATAGGCGAGGCCGCGATACCAGCGGCGCTCGTCTCCCCCGAACGCGGCAGGCAGCGGATAGACGCCGGGAATCTCCGCCATTCGATCAATCCGATCGACGAGCACCACGGCACGGAACTGGCGCAAGACCATCACCAGAGCAGGTCGTGTGACGCGGAGACCGAAGTGCACGCAGCCATTGACAACGTAGTACGTGTGGCGGCCGCGCTCGATTAGATGCCGCACTTTCAGGAGTTCCGGGTTTTCGATTTCGATGGCGGCACCGGCAAGACTGTCCGTGCTGCGAATTTCCTGAATGGCTTCGGCGGCGATGGCAAACATTTGATTCGAAATATAAAAGAGAATTACACGCTCGGGATGGCGGGCGCGGCGCGGCTTCGCATTCGAATCGTGCGCCAAGTTCATCGCGCTACCACCGGGGCGAGACGGTTCAATTTCGCGACCCGCTTCTCGATCGCCGCGCTGATATTGTCGAGCGCCACGACTTCGTCCACGGCGCCTGCCTGAATCGCTTCCGCAGGCATCCCGAATATCATCGAAGTGGCTTCATCTTGCGCGATGACGTAGCCGCCGGCCGCTTTCACGGCCTTTGCGCCTTTCGCGGCGTCGTTGCCCATGCCGGTCATCACTACGCCGACGGTGAGCGCACGCGCATAGGCGGCGATTGTTTCGAACGCGACGTCCGCGCAGGGGCGATAGCCCTCGATGCGCGGACCGGGGTCAAGCGAAACCTTTCCGCCCAGCGACAATCGCAGGTGATGCGAGCCGGGGCACAGATAGATTGTGCCGGGCTGCGGCGTCTCGTTCGTTTCTGCTTCTTTCACAGGCAGCGGAGAGACTTCGGCGAGCTGCACCGTAAATTGCTTCGTAAAGGTCGGTGGCATGTGAAGCACGAGAAACACCGCCGCCGCAAGATCCCTGGGCAGCCCTGCGACGACGCGCGTGACCGCTGCCGGGCCGCCGGTCGACGCGGCGATTGCGATCATCGGGAATTTGCCCCCGTTCTGAGCGGCGGCCAGGGCATTGGCGGAAGCTCCTGCAGTCGAACTCGTTGGCGGCTGCGCTGCCGCGAGCTTGGAGCGCGTCGCGGTGCGGACAACGCGTACTTTTGCCGCGAGTTTCAGCTTCCGCGTCAGTTCCTCGCGGACCGATTTCATATCGAGGTCGATGCCGCTCGACGGCTTCGGAACGAAGTCGATCGCGCCAAGCTCGAGAGCTTTCAGCGTGCTCGCGGCGCCCTCGCGCGATTCCGAACTGACGATCACAATGGGCCGCGGATGCTGCGACATGATCAGCTCGGTCGCCTGCAGGCCGTCGACGTGCGGCATGTTGAGATCCATCGTGATTACGTCGGGGCGCAGCGATTCCGCGAGCGCGACTCCGTCGCGTCCGTCTCGGCCCTGCCCCACGACCTCGAGCTGTGGGTCGGCGTTGATGATTTCCTGCAACACCTTGCACATGAAGGCGGAGTCGTCGACGACCAGCACGCGAATTTTCTTTTCGACGGCGTTCGCCATATTAATCCTGCCGCAGCACGACTCCGGCTGCGGGCCTCCCTTGCGGCACTTCTGAGCCAATCAAGCTCTCGACGGTTGCAATCAGTTGATCCTCTTGCACGGGCTTGGTCAGAAATGCCATCGCGCCTTCCTTCATGGCGCGGTCGCGATGCTTTGCCCCAGCGCGCGACGTCACAACCAGCACGGGGATGCGGCGCGTTATGGGGTCCTGCCGCAGTTGCGCCATCAGCTCGTAGCCGTTCATGCGCGGCATTTCGAGGTCCGTGATGACGAGGTGGCAACCTACCTGCGCGACGATTTCGGATGCTTCGAGGCCGTCGGACGCCAGCTTCACGCGATACCCTGCTTTTTCGAGCATGCGGCCCACGAACTTGCGAACGCTGACCGAATCGTCGGCAACCACAACCACGCGATCGTTCGCGATTGGATCAACGGCTTCGGCGGGGATGCTGCCCGCCGCGACGGCTTCGGCACCTGGAGCAAAGACGCGAGCCGCAGGAGAAGATGCGGGCAGCACATTTCGATCGACAGCATCGCCGGCAACAAGACGATTCAAATCGATCAACAGGATCAGGCTGCCGTCGGGCGCGATTGTTGTACCGGGGAAGAGCTTGACGCGTCGCAGATAGTCGCCCAGGTTCTTGATAACGATTTCGTCCTTGCCCAACACCTCTTCCACGACAACGCCTACCTGCCGGCCCGCCACTTTCACGATCACCATGTGGAAGTAACCATTGAGCGGCTCGAGAGGCGCGAGAGTGAGCTGCAGATCGAGGCGCACGACCTCAGTGACCACGTCGCGGACACGTGTGAGAAGCTTTCCGCCAACATCTTCGATTTCCGAAGGCCGCAATCGACGAATCTCTTCGACGACCGCCAGAGGAAATGCGAATACCGATTTGCCGCACCGCACGAACAGCGCCTGCGAAATGATCAGCGTCAGCGGCAGCTTGACCGTGAAACACGCGCCATGGCCGGGTTCGGACCGGACTTCGATTTCGCCGTTCAGCGCGTGGACGTTGGAGCGGACAACATCGAGGCCGACTCCCCGGCCAGCCAACTCGGACGTCGAAGATGCGGTCGAAAACCCGGGACGAAACAAGAATTCGCGCAACTCGCGCTCGGACAGCTCCGCCGCCGCGACCGGAGACATTGCACCCGACTCAACGACGCTGCGGCGGACTGCCTCATAGTCGATTCCGCGCCCGTCGTCTTCGACTTCGATGAAGATGTGATTGCCGCGGTGGTAGGCGCGTACCGCGACGCGGCCTTTTTCGGGCTTGCCCGCGCTGCGGCGCATTTCGGCGTTTTCGATGCCGTGGGCGACAGCGTTGCGCACGAGATGAATCAGAGGATCGGAAACGTGCTGGATGATGTTGTTATCGAGCAGCGTCTCGGCGCCGTCCAGGAACACGTCAACGGGCTTGCCCGACGCCTTGGCTGCGTCGCGCACAGTGCGCGAGAGCCTCGTATAAAGGTTGCCGATCGGCACCATGCGCGCAGCTGTAATTTCGTCCTGCAAGTGGTGCGCGAGCTTGGTGAACTCGTCGATGTCGGCGTCGACGCGGCCCATGAATCCTTCGAGTTGCGTGAGGACCTCGGTCACGTCGGCAGAGATTTCGGTCAGCGAACGGGAAAGGATATTGAAGTCGTCGTAGCGATCCATCTCGAGATCGCTGAATTCGAGAAGATCATTCGACGTGATCGCGGGAAGCCCGGTGACGTGCCCCTTGAAGGTATCCATCTGCGGCGGCTGGCTGCCGGGCACGAGCGTTGGCCGAATCTTGTTGAACTCATGCTTTTCCTGGAACTCGGAGACCTTGCCGGTCAGCCTGCCCTTTGAGAACTGCAGAATTTCGACGAGTTTCGAGAGCTCCGTCAGCCGGCCCAGCATGCGCGTACGATTGATCACGAGTTCGCCGACCGCGTTCATCATGCGGTCGAGCCATTCGAGCGAGATGCGCACGGACTTCGCCTGCGGCAAGGCTTGCGCCCCCGCAGGACGCGAAGTCGCTCCGCCCGCGGGAGCAGTTGCCACTGCTGCTGCCGCAGCGACTAGAGATTCGGTGCCTGCCGCCCCATCGACCGCTTCCTCGACTTCTTCGGGCGCGAGCTCGGCAATGCGCGCAAGCAGCGGATCAACCGCGGCCTCCATTTCCGCGTCGTTTGGCCACTGGCGATGGAGGAACTGCTTAAGAACGTCGACTGATTGCAGGAGAACATCGACGATTTCGCCGCTGGGCTGCAATAGGCCGTCGCGCAGACGGCCGATCAAATCCTCCACGCGATGGGCGACGGCCGAGAGGCGATGCAAACCTACCTGCGCCGCCGAGCCTTTGATCGTGTGCATTGAGCGGAAAAGCCGATTGATGTCATCCGCGTTGGGATTCCCTTCGAGCGCGAGCAGGCATTCTGTGACGGCCTGCAGGTGCTCTTCGGCTTCGGGGACGAAAAATTCAAGGACCTCCTCCGGCACCTCGTCATCCTGCGGAAGCCGTTCGGCGAGTGAGGTTCGGGGAAAAACCATCGGAATCGGCTCGCCAGCGCCGACGGCTCGTCCGTTTTCCTCGCCCGTCGTGTCCGCAGGAGGCCCAGCCGGGAACGCAAACGCGTAACGCTGCTTGAATGCGGCGATGTCACTCGACGTTTCCGATCCGCTCGAGCTGATTTGCAGCAAGTCAAATTCGAGCACCGAGATTGCGTCGGAAATGAACTCGGTGAGCGGGCCGTGCATGTCCGGCGTAAGCGTAGCGTTCAACGCGTAATGAAAGACGTGCGCCATCTTCGCCGCGACCTCGGAAAACTGAGGGAATCCGTAACTCGCAGACGTCCCAGCCAGCGTGTGAGCGGCGATATAGAGTTTTTCCAGGTTTTCGGCGCCAGGTTCGGGTTCCTGCAGCAGGCCGGAATACTCGCGAAGATATTGGAGGTTCTCGGAAGCCTCCTGGAGGAAGAGCTCGATCGATTCTTGATTCGGAGCGTTCACTGAGCTCCCTCCACCAGCGCGGGCGCTCTGCGCCCTTCGACCGCCGCGCCGGGTTTGCGGTACAAGCGGCAGTCACCGAACACGACCGCCTCGAGCTTCATCGGGACGTTCGACAGCGTCTCCGCATGACCGAGGAGAAAATATCCGCCCGGCTCCAGCGCGTCGTAAAAGCGACGCAAAATTCCGAGCCGCCGCTCCTCGGAAAAGTACATCAGCACGTTCATACAAAAGATGCAGTCAAGCTTGCCGACGTAGACCGATTCGGCCAGATTCATCTGGGCGAACGAAATCATGCGGCGAATGCGCGGCCTGACCTGGAGGCCGTGCTTCGTCGCAGAAAAACAGCTTTCCACCTGACCGGGCGAAAGCGCCGCCAAGCTTCGCTTCGAATAGAGTCCGCGCTCGGCGTGGCGGAGAGCCCTGCGGCTGACGTCCGTCGCCAGAATCTCGATCTCCCACGCCTCGGCGAACTTGAGCGAGTCGAGGACTGTGATCGCGATCGAGTACGGCTCTTCACCCGTCGAACAGCCCGCACTCCAAATGCGAAGCGTGCGCGGATTCTGCCAAAACTTCCGCTCCTGCACTTCCGGCAGGATCCGTTCCCGAACCGCATCGAAGACCGACGGGTAGCGGAAGAACGAAGTCTCCTGCGTCAGCAGGCGCTCGAGCAGCGCCTCGTACTCGATGCTCGATCCGCGCACCAGTCCGATCAGCTCTGTTCCGCTCGCCAGGCCTTTTTCGGCGAGGTGCTCGCGCACGCGAGTCGAGAAAAAACGCTCGCGCGAGGAATCGAACAGGATCGCAGATCGCTGCTCGATGAGCGTGCGGATCTGATCGAGCTCCGACTCGCTGAGTCTCGCAGCCGCGACTGAGTGCTGTTTCATGTTCGGCGTTCAGCTCCAGCCAGCACGCGCCGGATCGCGGAAGTTGCCGTTATCGGTGCGCCCCCACGGGAACGCGCGAATCCTCGGCCGAAGAACCTGCCGCCGTTTCGCTCGTTTTCCCGCTCTGTGAACGGAACTGCGCGAGAGCTTCGTTCAGTTGCTCTGACATCTTCACCATGTTGCCCACGGTCGATGCGGTCTGGCGCGCGCCCTGCGTCGTCTGGCGCGTGATGCCGGAAATAATTTGCATCGCGTTCGCCACGCCTTCCGTTCCGCGCACCTGCTGCTTCGAGGCAAGTGAAATTTCCTGCACAAGCTCCGCCGACTGCCGCACGACGCTCGAAATCGCTTCGAGCGCTTTTCCGGCTTGGTCCGCGAGCCCCGCACCGACCTCCACTTCGCGCGTGCCGTCTTCCATGACGACCACAGCCTCGTTCGTTTCCGCCTGAATCGCCTTGATGAGGGCCGCGATGTCTTTCGTGGCGCTGCGGGAGTGCTCTGCCAGCTTGCGCACTTCGTCGGCGACCACGGCGAAACCGCGTCCCGCTTCGCCCGCGCGCGCTGCTTCGATGGCGGCGTTGAGCGCGAGGAGGTTGGTCTGCTCCGTGATGTCGTTGATCACGTTGATGATTTCCGAAATTTCGAGGGAGCGGTCGCCGAGCGACTTGATTTTTTTCGCTGTGGCCTGCACCGACGCTCGAATTCGCTGCATGCCTTCGAGCGTGTCGCTCACGGCCCGGTTGCCCTGTTCGGCGGCGTCGAGCGCGCGGCGAGCAGCCTCTGCGCTGGCTTCCGCGTTGTTCGACACCTGCTTCATCGAAACCGTCAGCTCTTCGACGGCGGACGAAGTGTTCGTGATTTCCTGGTCCTGTTGCGTCGCGCCGGCGGTCATTTCATCGGCGGAGTTCAGAATCTGATTGGCGCTCGTGCTGACGTCGATAGCGGCCTTGCGCACGCGCTCGAGAACCTTGGTGAAGTTGTCGAGCATGAAGTTCACGGAATCGACGACGTTGCCGAGCGCGTCGTTGGTCACCTTGCCGCGGATCGTCAAATCGCCGCGGGCAACCAGATTGATCGTGTTGAGCAAGTCGGTGATGCTACGCTGCAGCGAATCCTGCGCCTGCTGATTCGTTGCGGCGTGCGCGACGCGAGCGACCGCACGGTTGCAATTCTCCGCGATAGAGCCGAACTCGTCGTTGCTATCGACTTCCGCGCGAGCGCGCGCATCGCCCGAGGCAAAACGCTCGGAGAATCTCGCCAGCTCACCGACCGGCTTGAGCACGCGCGTGCTCAGCACAAAAATCAATGAGAGAGCGCCGATCACGGCTACGCCGATGGCACCCAGCAAGACAGCGTTTGCGCCGCCAGGCAACGCAGAAGCATCGCCCGTAGACGCTCCGGCGGCTTTGCCGGCGTGGTAGGCCAGCGCCAGCGCTCCAAAGAGCGTCAGGCTGGTCCAGAAGACCAGCAGCCAGATCGTGGAACTCAAACGAGATTTCATGACTTCCTCCAAAGAACTTGCGCACCCATCGATCTTTCAAACGCCGCACCGCCCATAACCTCGAGCGCGCGGCCCCCGTGATTTATATGGCCCGTTTCGTCCGCGAACCATTGCGCATTGCGGAACATCAAATCACCGGCACCGGAAAAACGTCGGTCAGGCGCCGAAGATCGACGACCAGCGCCAGGCGATCGTCGTGTCGCAACATCCCGCGACAGTGCGGCACTTCTGCCGGAGCCTGATCGAGCAGCGCATCTTCGGTCGCCGAATACGTGCCGATCACCTCGTCCGCGGCGATTCCAAGCCGCAGATCTTCGCGATTCGAGTCGCCGTTCAGAGCAGCGACCACCACATGCTTCGGCAGCAATCCCGGACGGCGGCCTTCCGTGAACGCAATATCCATCAGCGGAACAATCGTCCCGCGAAGATTAAAGATGCCCATCAAGAATGCCGGAGCGAGAGGAATGCGCGTCACGAGCGGCCAATCCACGACTTCCTCCACTTCGAGCACCGACAGGCAAAATCGCTCGCGGCCCGCGCGGAATACGCAGTACTGGCGTTCGGGCCGGCGATCGTCGGGCTGGAGTTCGCTCTCGAGGAACTCGCCCGCGTCGGGTCCAACCAGGAGTCCCGCGTTTTCAGGCTCGGCTGCCATCATGCAAACCTTTTCACCGCGCTGATGAGCTCATCCGGCGTGAACGGCTTAGCGACAAACCCGTTCGCGCCCTGTTGCTCACCCCAGTAGCGGTCGCTCGGCGTCGCCTTTGACGTCACAAGAATCACCGGAATTTGCGCGTAATGCTCCTGATTCTTCAGGTCGCGGCACGCTTGAAATCCGTTGCGTCGCGGCATTACGACGTCGAGCAGAATTACGTTGGGCCGCTCCTCCTCGATCGTTTCCTCGATCTTCGTCGGGTCGGAAATTCCGACCGAATGGAAGCCGGCCTGTTGCAACACCGACTGGAGCAGGCGAATTTCGGCCTGCGAGTCATCCACCACCAAGACTTTCGTCACCACTGCCACACCTCCAGCGTTAGAACCCCCATAGAGAACTGCAACTCGGCAACCATGCGCCAGGCTCCGTTCGCTCTCTGCGACGCAATTGCAAGCGTTTGATTCTCATGGCGCTTACGATCGAAGCAGGCCGCTCACGTGCGCCCCGCGAAGCGGCCGGAAACCTCTTCCGTCTCAGCTTGAGACTCTTTCTCACCGAGCCGCATTTCGGCCGCAAGCGATGAGAATCGCTGCATGATCTCGTTGAGGCGCAGCGCCATGGTGTGAATTGTCTGAATCTGCTCGCGCGATTCGCCTGAGACGCGGCCGGGTTCGAGCAACAACAGATCCGCGTTGCCGAGA
>Ga0187770_10002054_pt1 | contig 11079 bp, 12 predicted proteins | sample 0116_SJ02_MP02_2_FD_133154 | JGI IMG/M metagenome (GOLD analysis project Ga0187770, IMG submission 133154) | Tropical peat soil microbial communities from peatlands in Department of Meta, Colombia - 0116_SJ02_MP02_20_MG | ecosystem: Environmental > Terrestrial > Soil > Wetlands > Peat | place...
ATGCGCTGCGACGACGGCGCGTATTATGTGGTGAAGTTTCACAACAATCCGCAGGGGGCGCGAATTCTGGCCAACGAATTGCTTGGGACGAGACTGGCAGCAAGATTGGGTCTGCCGGTACCGATTGCAGCAGTAGTCGAGGTTCGCGAAGAGCTGATCGCAAATACAGAAGATCTCGTGTTCCAATTCGGGCGCGGGCAAACACGCTGCAAAGCGGGCATGCAATTTGGATCGCGGCATCCCGGAGCTCGGGGAGAACTCGTTGTCTACGATTTCCTCCCGAATGAGAAACTCCACGAAGTCGTGAACCTCCGGGATTTCTGCGGCATGCTTGTGTTTGACAAGTGGACGTGCAATACCAACGGACGGCAGGCAATCTTCTTTCGCGGAGATGGCGGGTCGCAATACCAAGCGGCGATGATCGACCAAGGTTTTTGTTTTAACGCAGGGGACTGGAATTTTCCGGACGCTCCCTTGCGGGGTCTTTACATGCGGCGTTGCGTCTACGAGGCCGTGCGCGGAATCGACTCCTTCGAGCCGTGGCTCGGACGGATGGAGGAGAGAATCACGGAAGCTGCTTTGGATGAGATGACAAGCGAAATCCCACCCGAGTGGTACGACCACGATACAGGCGCACTCTACCAATTATTGGAACAGCTTCTGCGTCGCCGCAAGATTGTTCGAGAGCTTTTGATTTCGACATGGAAATCATCGGCACAGCCCTTTCCCAATTGGAAGTGAACCATGAATGAAATGATGGGACATACCTATCGCTACCGCATCTTGCGCTACACGCCGAACCTCATCCGCGATGAGTGGATAAACATCGGCGTGCTGCTTGAAGAAGTGGAGGGCGGCCGGCGCGAAATGCGCATGATCGAAGATTCCTCGGAGTTCGCGCGAGTGCGGCGATTGTCTCCCAACGCGGACGAAGGACTGCTTCGCGCTCTTCAGACTGAGTTCGACGCGCGCTTGCATGAAGCGGATGAAATAGTTCGGGGTTACCTTGATAAACTCGATCAGACCCTCTCGAACGCCGTGCAGTTCAGCCCGCTGAAGGCCGTGCTGGCCGATGATTTCGATGCGGAGCTGGATCGCCTCTACCACGATCATGTGGCCCCACCCGCCCGGCAGCGTGGCGGAATCGTGGAGAGCACGCGAGGCTGGATCAAGGAGCGGCTCAATGATGTCTTTCGCCGCCGCCGTGTCCCGAAGCTGGAGCGCGGGATTCGCGTGGAAGAGTTCACGCAAGCGGGTGATCCATTTAAGTTGGATTACGGATATCAGAACGGCGTGCGAGGTTTCATTCATGCGATTGCGCTGGGCCGCGATGCAGCGCAAGCGAAGGTCTTGGCCTATACGGCTGAACGCATCCGCGCGCGCGTAGCGAATTGCGAATTCACGGCGATCACCGAAGTCGAACCTGTGTCCGAGAATCTGCGACATAGATTCGTGTCCGGCCTATTCGAAGAGCAGCATATTGCACTAGTGCCGCTGAATCGTGTCGAGAAATTCGCTGAAGACCTTCGACAGCGGTTGCAGTGACATTCGGCTGACACTGGCAACGGCGTTCGCTTTTCTTCAAAGGGCGGCCCAAGCAGGCAAGTCTCGACGGCCAAGCAGTGTCTCGGCGGCCCACACGCCAAAATACACGGACAGAGCGACACCATGTCCCGCATATGCGCCCAGAACCAATGAGTTCGGGTTCTCGGGGTGCCGGGTGAGAATGGGATGCCACCCGTCGCGGAAGAGGATCGGCCCGCCCCAGCGATGCGTAAACTGGACTGCGTTTAGCGCTGGGTGAAGGCCGCGAATACGTTCTTCAAGCGAGGAAAACATCGCGGACGGCTCCTCCGCAGCGATGTCGACTCTCTCAAGGTTGCCTGCCTCTTGTGCTTGCACCAGACCAGCCCCTAGCACGAGAGAGTTGTTCCGGCAGACGCGCCCCCAGAGATACGGCAAGTCAACCGTATAGAAGGGCTTTCTTGTTGCGAGCCCGATGGCTTTCAGTTGTTGTTCGGTGAGTGGAGCAGTGGCTACCGCTAGGGTCAGCCTGGGATGCATTCCTTCTCCGAGGCCAATCAGATCGAGCGAGAAGGCATTCGTAGCAAACAAGATTCGATTGGCGCGCAAAGCGCAACCTCGAAGTTTCAGCGTCTGCTGCCTGCCCCACTCCACGCGGAGCACTGGTGCGTCCTCGATGATTGTCGCGCCGAGCCTCTGAGCTGCACGGCCAAGACCGCTGACGAGTTTGCCCGGGTCTACGCTGCCACCTGGGACTTCCTTAAAAACTTGCAGCGGCCCGGAGTCATTCCACTGAATTTCGGAATCCTCGAGCGCGTCACGGCGGCCAATCTCCCAGGCGCCTGAGAGCGAAAGGTCGCAATCGACGCCAAGCTTCTTAAGGATGGCGGAAAAGCCTGCGAGAACATCGCCGAGGCCTGGGAAATCGCCTGCGGCTGTTTCGGCGAGAGCTATCCCGCCGGTTCGGCCGCTCGCGCCCGCGCCGATGTGCGAAGCTTCTAGGACCACAACCGACATCCGCGGAGCGAGTGATCGAATCCAAGCTGCAGCAGCAAGTCCTGAAAACCCGGCTCCAACGACGGCGATGTCGGCTCCCGTTGGGAGCGGGTGCCGCGAGGGCGTAAAGTTAATGCGCCAAGGTGGGATACCCCAGTTGCGGTGAGACTCGAAGTGGGCCATACGGGATTTGGTGAACCGCTTTTGATGCGCATTACAGAACGTTTTCTGTCCAACGCTCCAGAGTCTGCTTCAGCTTGCCCATGAACTGATGAGCCGTAGCGCCATCCACAACGCGATGGTCGTAGGACAGGGTCAAGTACACCATCGATCGAATGGCGATGGCGTCTTCAATCACAACCGGCCGCTTTTCGATGGCACCCAGGCCCAAGATGGCGACATTCGGCTGATTGATGACCGGCAACCCAAAAAGCCCGCCGAAAACTCCCGGGTTCGTGATGGAGAACGTGCTCTCGGCCACTTCCTCCGGTTTGAGTTTTTTTGAACGGGCGCGCTCCGCAAGATCATTGAGGGTCCGTGCGAGCCCCAGGAAATTCTTCTCCTCCGCGTTCTTGATGACCGGCACAATTAGCCCCCAGTCGAGCGCCACAGCAATTCCAATGTTGCATTGTTTGTGTAGGACGACATTCGTGCCGTCCACCGAGGCGTTCACAGCCGGGTATGCGCGCAACGCCTCGACGGCGGCGCGAACAAAGAACGGCATGAAGGTCAGCTTCGTTCCGGATTCTCGCTCGAATTGGTCCTTCATTTTTGCGCGCAGCGCAACGATGGTTGTGACGTCTGCTTCATCCACCGAGTAGACGTGTGGGGAGACCCGCTTCGAGAGCACCATGTGCTCCGCAATCTTCTGACGCATCACGGACATCGGCTGCACGTCGTATTGCCCGAAATACATTCTCTCTCGCGGAACGGCTGTCTCGATGACTGCCGAAGCCGGCACGCCACCGGCGGCTGGCATCGGTGGAGAAGGCATTTGTGCGGCAGGGGCCGTAGGAATCTCAGCGGTTGGAGGCGCAGCCTGCGCAGGCGTATGCACAGTATGGCCCTGCACCGCGGAAAGAATGTCAGTCTTGCTGATGCGGCCACCAGCGCCTGTCCCAGCCACCTGTGCCAGGTCGACATTGTGCTCGCGAGCGATTCGTCGGACGAGCGGTGAACTGCGAACCTTGTCGCTTGCAGGATGCGCTGCGGCAGGGGATGGTCTTTGCGAGACCGACGGGGGAGGCAGCGGGACGGTCACCGCAGGCTTCACGGGCGGCATTGCATATGGTGCGGCGGAAGGCGGTGCAGGAACGGGCTTAGGCGCATTCTGCTTCTGGGGGGCGGCCGGTGCTGCAACCGTGGCAACTGGCCCAACGGCGTCGATCACCGCTACGACGGTTTGGATCGGCACGGTCTTACCTTCGGCGATCTTGATCTCTTTCAAAACGCCAGCGGCCGGCGAAGGGATTTCCGCGTCCACTTTGTCCGTGGAGATTTCGAAGAGCGGCTCATCGCGCTCGATTCGGTCACCTGGTTTCTTGAGCCATTTGGTGATGGTGCCTTCAAAAATGCTCTCCCCCATTTGGGGCATGATTACGTCCACAGCCATCGTCATCTCCTCTGAAGTCGGCTATCAGGCGGCGCTAAGGCACTCCTCGTGCCAGACGCCGGGGATTCCCTCGAGAGTGTAGATTTCGTCGCCGCCATGAAAGAAATCCACGCGTTGCACTTTTGAGACGGCGCCGGCAAATTCGATCTGCTCCGGTTCGAGCTCGTTGTGGTACTGCCCGGCCTCGAGGAAACCCACGAGGAAAGCCCGGTCCGCGACGCGTACCTCTGACCCCACCTCAAATTCCGCTTTGTAAGGACCTTTTGTTTTTCCCACAGCGCGAAACCTGCTTTCTTTATCTTAGTATTTTGCCAACTTGCGTCCAGCCACGGCAATCCTTCGTGCGTTCAGCAACACCCTTTCCTCGCGCGGCATTTGCGACCGACGTGTTCACCATTGCGGCATAGGCGACAGTCTTCAGATCGCGGCCCTCGCCCCGGAAATCATGGCGGCTGGCGCACGACCAGCGGCAAGAATCTCGTCCAGTTCACGGCGTTCGATCGAAATCGTGGCTCGGTCGAAAATGTCTCCGAAATGCGCTATCAAGGGCGGCCGGACTTCTGCGCAATCTACAGCACGGCCGAGCAGCTTTTCCAAAGAGGTCGCGCGTTTCCCGGAAATCCCGCACGGAATAATTAAATCGAAAAAACGGAGATCCGTCGAGACATTATAGGCGAAGCCGTGCGAGGTCACCCACCGGCTCAGGTGAACCCCCAGTGCGCCGATTTTTTCCGGGCCATCCGGAGTCTCGACCCAGACACCGTGCATGTTTTCGATGCGATTCGCAGTGATGCCAAAATCATTCGTGGTTCGGATCATCGTTTCTTCAAGCTGATACGCGTACCACCGGACGTCGCGTCGATGTTCGGTCAAATCAAGGATCGGATACCCGACAACCTGGCCAGGGCCGTGGTAGGTGATGTCTCCGCCGCGGTCGGTGTGCTGAAACTCGACATTCATTTGTCTGAGAACGTGGCGCGACGTACGCAGATGCTCTGGTTTGCCGTTGCGCCCCAAAGTGATGACGTGAGGATGCTCGCAAAGCAACAACGCGTCAGGAATAGCCCCCGCCTTCCGCGCCTCGACCATCCGGCGTTGCAGTTCGCACGCAGAAGCATACGCTATGTGCCCGAGGTCGACGACCCAGCAAATGTCCTTAGTTCGTGTCATGTTTGATCTTTGAGGTCACCGACCGCATTCCGCAGTTTCGGGGTGAGTCTTCCGAGGCACACTTTCCGTCACTCGGGAATTAGATGTTGATCGCCAGGCCACGGACGGCGTTGAACGCATCTCCCATCGCTTCCCAGACCGTCGGGTGCGCATGAATTACGGTTGCCATGTCGTCGAGTGTTGCTTCCAGGCCAAGCGCAGCAACCGGCTCGGAGATGATTTCCGTTGCAAGCGGTCCGATTGCGTGCACGCCGAGAATCTCGCCGTACTTTGCTTCGGCCACAACCTTGATGAATCCCTCGTGCTGGCCGAGGATTGTGGCCTTGCTGTTGGCGATAAAGGGGAATTTCCCGGTCTTGACTTCAAATCCCGCCTCCCGCGCCTGTTTTTCCGTCAAACCGATCGACCCAACCTGCGGCTCGCAATACGTGGCGTTAGGACAACGCTTGCGATCGAATGGCTGAACCCGCTTGCCTGCCATACGGCCCACCGCGATGATACCTTCCATGGAAGCTGCGTGCGCCAGTTGGGGAAGGCCGGCAACGATATCGCCAATGGCATAAAGACGCGGCTCAGCAGTCTCCAGATATGCGTTCGTGTGAACAAACCCGCGCTCGACCTTGGCCTTTGCCTTCTCAAGGCCGACATTCCCGGTTAGCGGGCGTCTTCCGACTGCAATAAGGACCTTTTCCGCTGAGATCGTCTGCGATTGACCGGTTTTGTCCTTGTAAGCGACCACGGCGCCTGTGGTGTTGGGCTTGACCGAATCAACCTTTGCCTCGAGTTCAATCCGAATTCCCTTCTTCTTCAGAGCCTTTTCGAGTTCGGCAGAGATTTCCTCGTCCTCGAAGGGCACCACGCGCGGCAGCATTTCGAGAATCGTGACTTCCGCACCGAATGTGCGAAAGATCGAAGCAAACTCCACTCCAACGGCACCCGCCCCGACGATCACGAGCGACCTCGGAATTCCCGGAAGCCCCAGGATCTCGCGGTTGGTCAAAACCGTCTTGCCGTCGATCTGCAAGCCGGGAAGCGAGCGGGCCTCGGAGCCAGTGGCAAGCAAAGTGTAAGTCGTTTCGATCTCCGCCGTCTTGCCGTTTTGTTCCACTGTGACTCTTCCCGGCCCTGCAATGCGCCCCCAACCCATGATGGAATCCACTTTGTTTTTCTTGAAAAGACTTGCGATCCCCAGAGAGTGCTTCTTGACGATCTTGTCCTTGCGCGCCAGAATCGCCGGCCAGTTGATTTTCACTTCCTTTGCTTCGAAGCCGAATTCCTCGGCGCGCTTGAAATGGTCGTAGATATCCGCATGGTGCAGGAACACTTTGGTGGGAATGCACCCGACATGCAGGCAGGTGCCGCCCAGGAAAGGATCCTTTTCCACAACGGCCGTTTTCAGTCCCCACTGCGCGGCTCGAATTGCAGCAACATATCCGCCCGGCCCGCTCCCGATAATGACCAGATCATATTTAGGCAAGACAGTCCTCCACTCTGGTTCCTTCCCGCCCGAACCGATGGATGATTAAAGGGGTAGTCGTGATTGTGACTGTTCCAGCGATGCAACTCAGCGATTCTAGCAGCGGTCACTGGCCGCCGCAACCGATGAGCGCCATCCATGCCGCTGAGTTTGTGCCTGGGCACTGCTTCCATAGTTTTCTTTTCAGTTCTCCATGTATTTATATAGAATCCGCCAGACCCGGGTTTTGCAGAGCGCACGTCTGATGGGAGCCGAAGTCGCTGGGAGACAGAATTCAACACAGCGCCGCTTTAATCTGGAAGAGGAGGGCGCCTGCACCGCTCCGGCCAATCACCTGACAAATCATGTCGGAAATGTGGGGTAATCCGTTGAAAAAAATCACGCTCTTCACGGCATTATGGACGGCTGTCTTTGCCCTGGCAGCGCAGTCTCAAACGAAAGTCACGGCGTTGAATCAGACGCCTTCTAAGGTGCCTTCTTCGCCTGCCTTTTTCCCGCACAACTGGATCCGCGGCTACACGGATTTTTCCGTGGCTCCGCCGCACAACGAGCCGGACCTCGGCCGTTGCATGTTTCCCCAGCCTCCTGCCGCCGGTGGCGCCGCCTCCAGTTGCACGGCCTACGCGCGCTATCTTTTTAGTGGATATCTTGAGTTGCAGCCCATTGGGCGGACTTTTGCGCGGCACCTGTTCCTGTTTTTTGAACCCAAGATGGCTTTTGGCAAGAACATCCCACAAGTCACATATTCCGCATCGATGGAGCCTATCAGCTTCGACCGCTCCGTAGGGGTCGGCTTTCAATTGCCAAAAAACTTCGAGCTACGAGCGACGCAACATCAGGTGGACTTTCTAGGTCGGTATAGTGGGAATCTAGGCCCCGCAGATTTGCACACGTCGGGTCCTTATGGGCTTTATGCAACGGTGGGAGTCCGTTGGTCGTTCGGCGGGTACGGTCACCGGGGTAGTCCGTCCTCGTACTAGCAGTAACTCACGGAGCACGGCGTTTTTCGTTGTTCCCGAGGCTGATGGTGCGTTCCAAAATCGGCAGCTTACTCCTTGCCACTGGGCGAAGCGACTCACTGAATGCTTGTTATAAGGGGAAACCCTGCGAAACGGCTAAGGCGTGGCCTTTTTATGTTTCAGCTTTAACACCACCACAATGTCACGGCGAGTGTCAAAGCTCGAAACAGTCCGAGTGGCAGACATCGTGTCATTATGTTCCGCGTGAATTTCATAGTCCACGTTGGGGTCTAGTCCGCTGAAGCGGTAGTTCGCGGTGTCGTCTGCGATGTGGGTAGCCACCTGCTGCGTTTTCAGGTTTTTGAGATAGACGATGCTCGACGGAACTGGGTTGTCGTCTTTGTCGACCACGCTTCCGTGGACGGTGCGCAATTGGGGCTCATGCTTCTTGTCGTCTTGGCCGCCGGCTGAGGGGGTCGAAAGCATTGCCAGCGAAATCGCGAGGACCGACGAACACACACGGCTAAGTCTCAAACCTGCCTCCTCGTTGCAACGCTGGCGACCTTCGTGTCAACACGCATTGGATGGCCCGTCAAAGAGGGAGGATGCCGGCTGTTTCCGTGAGAAAACTATTGCACCTCTTCTTCCTCCTCTTCATCGAGGGCGTCTTTCTCGTCGGACTCTTCCTCGTCCTCTTCGTCGTCTTCTTCCTCATCTTCTTCAGAAAGAACGATGAGCTGGACAGGATGAGTCTGCGTGACTTCCAGCTCGGCATCGCATTCCGGGCAGCTCAGTATCTCGCCTTCTTCGATTTCGTCTTCGTCCAAATCGATTTCGGCGTCGCATTCGGGACATTTCGTCACGGAAGCCCTCCTGTTCCCCAAATCATCATCTCACAGGCGAGCGTATTATATAACGGCGGTGTCAAGCTTTGCCTCGGAGGGATGCCAAAAGATGACTGCCCGCCGTGAGTACCCGGATCTTCCCATCGTGGGAGTCGGGGGAGTGGTAATACTTGACGGCCGCGCGCTCTTGGTTCGTCGAGGGGCTCCCCCGCTTGAAGGTGAATGGTCAATTCCCGGTGGAACCTTGGAATTGGGTGAAACCCTGGCAGAGGGTGTGCGGCGCGAACTGCTCGAAGAAACAGGTCTTGAAGTGGAAGTGCTCGGCCAGATAGAAGTGTTCGAACGAATCTTCCGGGATTCCTCCCGAAAGCCGAAGTATCACTTCGTGGTTGTCGACTATTTGTGCCGGATGATTGCTGGGGATGCTCGCGCCGGAAGCGACGCTACGGACATCGCATGGGTCGTTGAGCCAGATCTAGCGAAATATGCTCTCACGTCCACTGCCGCCCGAGTAATTGAGAAGGCATTTCGGATGGCACGCGAGGTCAAATGAGTTCGTCCATTCCCAGCAGCCAAAACACTGCCATCTACAAATAACTGCGTGGTCACCAGGATGGGTGGTTTGCCGCTAGCTGGCCGCCACTGCTTCAGGCAGTCTCCCAAAACGGCGTTCGCGCCCGAGAAAGTCCTCGACAGCCTCCGCCAGATCGGACGCGTCGAAGTCCGGCCACATTTTAGGTGAGAAGAAGAGTTCTGCGTATGCGCATTCCCACAACATGAAGTCGCTCAATCGGTGCTCGCCGCCGGTGCGGATCAGCAAGTCAACGTCCGGAGCAGGTCCGCCCGCATAGGTTACTTCTCCCAACCGTCGAGCGAACTCTCTATCGGAAACCTCAAGGCTGGATACCATCCAGCAAGCCGCCCTTAGGATCGAATCTCTTGACGAGTAATCCAGCGCAATGCGCAGATCGAGTGTGCGACCCGAGGCCGTGGTTCGCTCCACCATCTCGATAGCCTCCAGAAGGGAGGATGGGATTCGGTCTCTCCGTCCAATCACACGCACGCGAATGCCTTGGGCAGCGCAAGCGGCAGCTTCAGTGCGCAGAAACTCTTCCAACAGAGCGAGCAGCGACGTCACCTCGGCGGGAGGTCTGCCCCAATTGTGTGAGGAGAAGGCGTACAGAGTCAGCGTGCCGATGCCGAGGTGCGGCGCGGCACGGACAATGCGACGAACTGCGGCCTCGCCCGCGCGATGGCCTTCTGTCCGAGCGAGACCGCGCGATTGCGCCCAGCGGCCGTTTCCATCTAGAAGAATGGCTACATTGAGCTTCGGGTACTGGATTACCTGTGTCGTGGGCTTGTGCATGAGGTGTCCCTTGAAAATCTTCTTTGCTAGCCCTCTCGAGTTGCCTGGATCAAGGCTTCCATGTGGTTGAGGTATTTCTCGAGCGCGCGGCGCCCCGCTGCCAACAAGCGATACTCGGTTCTGGGCATGCGTCCGGCGAAGGATTTCGTGCACCCAATGTATCCCGCGTCTTCGAGTTTCCGTGCGTGAACGCTCAAGTTGCCGTCGGTTGCGTGCAGCAGCTCTTTCAGTTCGTTGAAAGTGAGCGATGGATTCACGGCGAGCGCGCTCACTATCGCAAGCCGAGTGCGTTCATGCACCAAGCGATCAAGATTCACCGCCGGGGCCTCGGCACGCCGGGCAACCGGCTCACTCCGTTTCGTTCTTTCTTCCCGCGCATTGCGCAAAGCATGTGTCTTATCCGCCATATTTCCTCGCAATCACTGCGCCGAAGACAATGTGAAGCCCTCCAAATCCTCCTGCCATGAACCAGTTGCCCCAGTTTGCAGGGCAGAATAGAGCGACTGCGCCCAGCACCATGAAACACAAGCCCAACAGGGGAATTACGCGGATTGAAAACGCGCCGCCCGTGACCACCGCCGTTCCGTAAAGCAGCAACCACATTCCCGGAATCGAGTCCGGGAGTCCGCTCCGCACCAACACAAGCGTCATCAGCGCAGCCACAAAAAGCGGCGGCGGGAAACTGTAGATGAACCGGCGCCCTGGGCCGGCGAAGACCGATGTGCCCGTCTGCCGCGCCTTCGTGTACGTGGTCCATAGGGCGATAGCAGTTGCCACAGCGCCCTCTGCGATCCAGGTGAGCATCCATGCAAGTTGCGAGCCTTGGCGGGAAGCGATGACTGCAGCACCGAGGGCCGTAATCCCCATGGCGACGCCGCCCCATCCAGGAACCGCGGTAAACGATCCCGCGCGCTCCATGGTTTCGCGAATGAACCGCAAATTGTCGCGCGCGTGATCGTCGAGCGCGACAGGGGCCGGTCGCACGGAGGGTGAGTTTCTGGGCTTGAGCACAACTAAAGTGTAGCATAACGCGAAGTATGGGCAAGTACTTTGCACAACAAAGGGAGATCGCCAAACAAGGGACGCCCTTGACGAGCGCAGGGCGTGAGTTTGCGGCGAACGCCAGCTCA
>Ga0187770_10002055_pt1 | contig 11077 bp, 10 predicted proteins | sample 0116_SJ02_MP02_2_FD_133154 | JGI IMG/M metagenome (GOLD analysis project Ga0187770, IMG submission 133154) | Tropical peat soil microbial communities from peatlands in Department of Meta, Colombia - 0116_SJ02_MP02_20_MG | ecosystem: Environmental > Terrestrial > Soil > Wetlands > Peat | place...
CCCGGAGCCTCTGCTCGTGCCAGGTCCCCATGGCTGACGCGGGAGCTTCTCTCTTCTTTAAGCTGACTACAGGAGCCTTTATCAAAATCAGTGATCGGCCTCCAACTCATGAGCTACGAGACGATTCTGACCTCCAAGGAACAGATGCTCGGGATAATCACCTTGAACCGCCCTCAGGCCATGAACGCCCTCAGCAGCAAGCTAGTCATCGAACTCATTTCGGCGCTGAACGAATTCGAGAAGGACGAGGACGTAAGATGCCTTGTGATCACCGGGAGCGAACGGGCGTTCTCCGCCGGAGCCGACATCAAGGAAATGGCAGAAATGAGTGCCGTACAGATGACGATGACAGGCCATTTCTTTCCGCTGTGGGACAAGGTCGGGAGATATCCGAAACCCATCGTCGGGGCGCTGAGCGGTTTCGTCCTGGGGGGAGGGCTGGAGTTGGCCATGAGTCTTGATGTGCTGGTCGCCTCGGAGACCACACAGCTAGGACAGCCGGAGATTGACATCGGCGTAATGCCTGGGGGAGGAGGGACCCAGAGGTTGGCACGTGCGGTGGGCAAGTACAAGGCTATGGAGATGATCCTCACCGGCAAGAGAATAGGCGCGGAGGAGGCCAAGACTCTGGGGCTGGTGAGCCGGGTGGTCCCGAAAGAGGTCTACCTCGACGAGGCCAAGAGGGTGGCAAACGAAATCGCGTCGAAGTCCCCAGTAGCGATCAGGCTGGCGAAGATGGCGGTGAACAAGGCCTTTGAAATGGGACTGAGCGAAGGTGTCGATTTCGAAAGGGAGCTTTTCTACCTCCTTTTCGCCTCGGAAGACAAGGCCGAAGGGATGAAGGCATTCATGGAGAAACGCAAGCCGGATTTCAAGGGGAAATAGCAGATGGAATTCGAGACCGTAAAGAACAGGTCAGAGAACGGAGTCTACTGGATTTCGCTGAATAGGCCTGACAAGCTCAACGCCTTCAACGAGCAGATGGGGAATGATTTGTTAGAGGCGTTCAAGGAGGGTGAAAAATCCCCAGATGCAAGATGCCTCGTTCTCACGGGGGAGGGGCGCGCTTTTTCGGTCGGGGAGGACCTGAACGCGAACAAGGCTGCCTACGAGACCGGGAAGCCCGTGCTCTTCGGCGAGGTGCTGAAGCGCAAGTATAATCCGATCGTCCAGAGGATGAGGAAGATGGACAAGCCAATCATCGCTGCTGTCAATGGAGTCACCGCGGGAGCCGGCCTTGGATTAGCCTTGGCCTGCGACCTGAGGGCCGCCTCCGACAAAGCCACCTTTCATGAGGCGTTCATCAAGGTGGGGCTCGTGCCTGACGCGGGTACGAGCTTCTGGCTGCCAAGGATCGTGGGGCCGGGGAGGGCGATGGAGGTGGGGCTGCTTGGGGAGCCGATAGACGCGGCCAAGGCGATGAACATCGGCTTGGTCAACTGGGTGTTTCCCGACGACGGTCTCAGGGAGGGTGTCTCAAAGCTGGCTGAAAGATTGGCGAAGGGACCGACCAAGGCGATGGGCCTAACAAAACGGGCGCTGAATAGAGCCGTGGTGGTCGACATGGACTCCGCACTGGAGTACGAGATGTACCTCCAAGACATTGCGGGGAGGACCCGGGATCATGTCGAGGGTGTCAGGGCATTTTTCGACAAGCGGGACCCACGCTTCACGGGCCAGTAAAGAAGATAAGCGCCTGACCGACCGCAGACCATGTGAAGGAAGCAGTCATTGTAGACGCCCTGAGGACCCCAATCGGGAAGTATGGAGGGATACTGAAGTCTGTGCGTCCCGACGACCTCGGGGCCGCGGTCCTAAGGTCGGCGTTGGATAGGTCGAAGGTCGAAGCAGCTTCGGTCGACGACGTGTACTTCGGCTGCTCGAACCAGGCGGGAGAAGACAACAGGAACGTCGCGAGGATGGCTACACTGCTTGCGGGGATCCCGTACACAGTGCCGGGCGCGACGGTGAACAGGCTCTGCGGTTCAGGTCTAGAGGCCGTGAACTCTGCCGCAAGGGTCATCCTGGCCGGAGAGGGGGAGATACTCCTGGCCGGGGGGGTTGAGAGCATGACCCGGGCTCCCCTGGTAATGATGAAGCCTGAGTCGGCCTTCAGGAGGGGAACCGCGACCTTGGTCGATTCGACCATCGGGTGGCGTTTCGTAAATCCAGTCTTTCCCGCAGATTACCCTCCCCTCTCCATGGGAGAGACCGCGGAGAATCTTGCCGAGAAGTACAAGATAAGCAGGACGGCCCAAGACGAGTTTGCCCTGGCAAGCCATGGGAAAGCGGTGAAAGCACAAAGTAATGGGACGTTCAAGGAAGAAATCGTTCCAATCTCTACGGCCGAATCGCCTGGGGGCGTGGCAAGGGACGAAGGGCCTCGAGCGGACGCATCGATGGAGCGGCTCGCCTCCCTCAAACCGGCATTCAGAAATGGCGGGACGGTCACAGCCGGGAACAGCTCCGGGATCAACGACGGTGCCGCCGCACTGGTACTGATGAGCGCAGAGAAGGCGGAGTCTCTCAGAATCAAGCCCATGGCGAAGTTCCTCGGATCAGCAACAGCGGGGGTCCATCCGAGCTACATGGGTATCGGACCGGTCTATTCAACACGGAAGCTCCTGCACCGCCTGGGCATGAGCTTGAGCGAGTTCGGAATACTGGAGCTCAATGAAGCGTTCGCGGCGCAGGTGCTCGCCTGCACGGAAGAGATGCCAGAGTTCGACCTGGGGAAGATGAACCCGAACGGAGGCGCCATAGCGCTTGGTCATCCATTGGGGTGTAGCGGGGCCAGGCTCGCGACGACGCTCGTCCATCAGATGAAGCGGACTGGGAAGAGGTACGGGTTGGCTGCGATGTGTATTGGCGTGGGCCAGGGGATCTCCACCGCCTTCGAGCTGTTGAAGTAAGAGTTATCACCCACCAGGCAACGAGTGAATCAGTCTTGCAAGCCGAGACCTTGCCCAATTATGAGATGTTCATCGATGGGTCCTGGGTCCCTTCTCATTCGGGGCGGCATTATCCTGTGTTTAACCCTGCGAAGGGGCAGGTGCTAGCACATGTCCCCAAGGGGGACGCAGAAGACGTCATGGCGGCCGTTGATGCAGCCAGAGAGGCTTTCGAAGACCCCACCTGGAGGGGGATGGATCCGAGCAAGCGGGGCAGGTTGCTGTACAAGGTGTGTCAGCTCCTCCGTGAGCGACTATCGGATTTCGCCAAGCTCGAGACGATGAACAATGGGAAGCCACTCGGACAGGCGAAAGGGGATATCGCCATGTCAGCAAGGCATTTCGAATACTTCGCAGGCTTGGCAGACAAGATCCAGGGGAGCACGATCCCGATTCCTGGGAATAGGCTCGACTACACGGTGAAGGAGCCGCTCGGGGTTACAGCCCACGTTGTCCCGTGGAACTACCCCCTGGTCATGGCGGCAAGGAGTATCGCGCCCGCTCTGGCTGCGGGGAACACCGTTGTGGCGAAGCCTGCCTCGTTCACTCCGCTGACTCTGCTCAAGTTCGCAGAGCTCTGCAAGGAAGCAGGCATCCCCGACGGAGTGGTTAACGTGTTGACCGGCGGTGGAGACGACCTTGGAAGTACACTGATCAGACATCCCGACGTGAAGCTGACAGCGCTAACCGGCTCGGTCGAGACCGGAGTGAGGGTCATGGAACTCGCGTCCAACAACCTTTCGAGGGTCATCCTGGAGCTCGGGGGCAAGAATCCACAGATAGTGTTCTCCGACGCAGACATTGACAAGGCATCCAATGCTGTATTGAACGGGATCTTCACTAACGCCGGGCAGATGTGCTGGGCCGGGTCCAGGCTCCTCGTCGAAGCGGAGGTGAAGGACGCGCTCTTGGAGAGACTTGTGCAGGGAGCCGAGGGGATGAAGCTGGGAGACGGACTGCTGCAGGAGACGGCGATGGGGCCGCTCGTCGCCGACTCTCAGAGAACGCGCGTCGCTGGATACGTCGAGATTGGAACCGATGAGGGCGCGAAGGTGGTCGCTGGAGGGAAGGCCCCGGCAGACGACGGGCTGAAGGACGGCTACTTCTACAGGCCGACCATCCTGGACAACGTAACCATGGACATGAAGGTGGGGCGCGAAGAGATATTCGGACCCGTTCTCACGGTGACGACCTTCGACGGCCAGGAGGACGCGTTGGGGAAGGCAAACGACTCTGACTACGGTCTCTGGGCAGGCGTATGGACAAAGGATCTCAGGAGAGCGCACACGGTCGCGGGCAAACTGGAGTCAGGAATCGTCGCCGTCAACGAGGAACCCACAACCTTCCCGCAGACTCCGTTCGGCGGTTTCAAGAAGAGCGGGAACTCATCCGAGCAGGGGATGGACGCCGTCTCGTCCTACCTACGCGTGAAGAACGTTTCTGTAAGCCTGGACTAGCCTTTCCAAATACGCTCTCTCTTTTTTGCGAGCTTGTTCGACCTGCGTGAAAGGTTGAAGAGATAGGAAGACAGTCGGTTGAAGAAAGGAAGCAGCTCCGGGTTCATCTGCTGAAATCTGGAGGCAGTAACAATCCTCCTCTCGGCTCGACGACAGACGGACCTGGCCCACTGGAGCATCGCCGCCGTTTGCGAGCCCCCTGGCAGAATGAAGTTGGAAAGCGTGGGGAGCTCGGCCAAGAGCTCGTCGGTCATTTTCTCGATTCGCCGTGTGTGAGAGGATTCTATCCTGGGCACCCGCTGAGGACCAGACATTTCTGTCGCAGCGTCTCCCCCGGCTATGAAGAGCAACCTTTGGACTTCGCGCAGCGAGGAGGCTGTGTCCCTGTCTTTGGCCCCTGCGATGACGACCCCCAATACGCTGTTCAGTTCGTCGATGGTTCCGTACGCTTCCACTCTAGGATCGTCCTTCTGGACTCGCCCTGAACCGTAAAGCGAGGTTTCGCCTTTGTCGCCTCTTCTCGTGTACAACGTGCGCCTGCCGAGACAGGGATTATTAGCAATAAAAAAGCACTCCTCGGGCCGCGGCCTGTTTGGATTTCATAGGGGATTCTTTGGGTCAATCAAATTGGTATTTTTGGCCAAGTAATTTCCAGTCGGAACTTTCTTATGCTAAACAGAAAGGATGACGGAGGCGAGTTCGATAACGACGTTCGAAAATCAGGAAGTCCATCTGTTCACACCGCAGGAAGCCTCGAAGCTCCTCCCGGACATCAAGCCCAAGGTCAAGGAACTGATCGAACGGAAGAAAGTGGTGGCCAAGCTGCATGAAGAAATCGAGAAGTACAATCTCCTAGGGTTCAAGACTGCCGAAGTGGCCGAAAATGCGGCTCAGCTTGACGCTCTTGTCGAGGACATGACGAGAAAGATAGCGGAATTGGAAGACCTCGGCGTTCAAATCAAGGACCTGGACTACGGCCTGGTGGATTTCCCGGCGGAAAAGTACGGTGAGAGAGTCGTGTTGTGTTGGAGGTATGGTGAGCCGGATGTCTCGTTCTGGCACAAACCCGAAGAAGGCTACAACGGACGGAAGCCCCTGAAGATTCAGCTGATACAGCCCTAGACCCTGAGGAGTCTTTTCGCGTTCACTGAAAGGAGCTTCTCCCCCACTCCTTGTTTGAGCTTCGGAGCGAGGTTCGCGCTGAAGTCCTCCATCCATTCATTCTGTCTAATCATCGGATAGTCGGTTCCGAAGAGGAACCTGTCCTGCAGGATCCCGTTGAGGTAAGGCAATATGTCCCGGGGAATGTATCTGGGTTTCCAGCCGGAAACGTCGATGAAAACGTTGGGATTCCTCAGGGCGATGGCAATGGCAACGTCCGACCAGGGCCACCCAAAATGGGCGATGACCACTTTCAGGTCAGGGAACCTCTGACAAACTTCATCCAGCAGTTCTGTCTTGCTGTAGCGGATCTCGCAATCCCCCAGGCCCGTTGTCCCGGTGTGGCACAAGATCGGAAGGTCTTTTTCCTGGCAGAGCTCGTACAGGGGGAACATCAGCTTCCTGTCGTTCAGAAAGACAGAATTTGCACTGCCGTGGACCTTCAACCCGATCATTCCGAGCTTGTCCACAGCACGCTTGAGCTCGGCGAGGGCAGCGCTCCCTGCATTGGGGTCAACCCCTGCGAAGGCGACAAGCCTCTCCTTTGAACGCGCTGCAATCTTCGCGATTTCATCATTCCTAAGGGTGTAGTTCTTGAAGGCGGGGTTGCTCGTGGCATGAGTGTCCTGGCCAAGGATGACAGCCCTGGCTACGCCGGCTCCATCCATTTCCTCTATGAGTTGTTCACTGGTCGACGGGAGCCTTGAAACGTCTAATTTGAAGAAGTTGCATGCTTTCATTATCGGGCCGTTCTTTTTCATGAATGCGCGTGTCCACGGGTGCACATGGATGTCGAAAGACAAGCGATTCTGGGCTATGACCATCTGAATCATTAACTTTTTTTGTAGGCGTTTTGGGAAATTCGCCATGAAACCAACCAAGAAGGATCTAGTCGAGGGGGATCGCGCGCCTGACTTCGTTCTGCCCTCTTCGAATGGCGAGATGGTCAAACTGAGCTCGCTGAAGGGGAAGAACGTGGTGCTGTACTTCTATCCTAAGGACGACACGCCCGGGTGTACCATCGAGGCATGCGCCTTCAGGGACAATCTCCCGAAATTCGACGGACTGGACGCAGTTGTGTTCGGAGTGAGCAAGGACTCGATTGTGTCCCACACGAAGTTCATCGATAAGTATTCGTTGAACTTCACACTGCTCAGCGACGAGAAAGGTGTGGCGCACAGCCTCTACGATACCTGGAGGGAGAAAATCAACTATGGGAGGAAGTACATGGGGACCGAGAGGTCGACCTTTGTGATTGGCGCAGATGGTAGGATCAAGAAGATCTTCAGGAAGGTGAACCCCCAGGGGCACGAAGCACAGGTCTTGGCCGCCCTCGAGAGCTAGGATCTCCTCAATTTGGGTTCGTTCTTCGCTGGGGTAAAGGCAGGGACGCTGGGCGGGGTCGTGTATGTCGGCGGCATGGCTGTCTTCAACGTGGCTCTGCTCTACACACTCAAACCGGAGGTCCTGAACTGGATCAGCACCAATTTTGCCTTGGCCTGCACCACTACATCCGGCAATTCGACGGGGAGCATCGAATCGTGTTTTCAATCCGTGGTGTCAGTGGACGTGCCGTACATTGCGTTCGTCGCATTCTTCATCGCCCTGATCTATTCTGGGCTTTTTGGAATGTACTATGATTCCCTTCCCGCAAAGGCCCCGACCTGGAAAGGGGAGACCTTCGCAGCAATAGTTGGCGTGAACCTGATATTCTTCGGCTTCGCCGGCTTCTACTTCGATTCGACTTCGGCGGCGGCCACCAGCGCCTTCGTGGTGGCCTGGACCATCGTGTTCGGCTATCTCCTGGGAAGGCTCTACAAGAAGTACACCCGTGTCGTCGAGATCACGAGCCAAGACGAAGCGCTGCTGAAGGTCTTTGTTGACGGCAGAAACTACACAGGCAAGACCAGAACATTTGCAACGACGTCCAGCCACAAGGTCCGGGCCGATGTCACGGACGATGCCTCTTTCAAGGAATGGGAAGCAACTGGCGGGGTTACCCTGGAAGACACTCGTTCCTTTGAAACCCTGATGGAAGTCAATGGCAACGGGTCAATCACGGGGAAGGTAGGGGCAAAGTATTAGGCAAACGACGAATTCGTGTAAACAATTAGCCGAAGGTTAAATATCCAAAGAAGCCCGCTGGGCTAAGATGCTACTACAGGCAGTTCCAGACGAGGAGTATTGCATCAAGACCCAGATACACTCTTCTGCCAGAGCGGGGGAAAAAATATTCTGCTACAGGTGCATGATGTTGCTCGGGACGTCTCCAGAGCCTAGGCTGGGGTCCCTGCTCGACTACTAGGGACTCTTTCCCACGATATTCGTCAGCGACCTGAAGCCTCTCTTGGTGTAGAAATGGTTCGCTATCTCGTTCAGGGCAGGGACGTCTGCCACTATGATCTGTGCTCCCATCTTCTTTAGCTCTGCGGATGCCTGCAGGATCATATCGTTACCAAGAGCCTTCCTGCGGTACTCCGGGAGTATGTAGAAGTCGGTGATGAATCCTTCTTCGTGGGGCTCGTAGAAGGTGCGTTCTCTCCTCTCAGCCTGGAGGACCCCCACCACCTTCGTCCCTTCCGCAGCAATGAGGACCAGCTTGTCTGGGGCACCGATGGACGCGAGGACGTGCTTTTCGGCTCTTGCCTTTACGTCAGGGACCACCGCAAAGAGCGGGTCGAACTCGTTGTTGAGCCGCTTGGTCCTGACGATGAGGTCAGCCACTGCATCAACTTCGTCCTTTTTCGCGCGCCTTATCTGCAAGCCGGACGGCCCCGCCTTGGCAGGGCTCGATTTAGGCCTACTCTGGGGGGTCAAGTATTATTCCATTCCTCCGAAGAGAGTCCATTACCTTCCTGGAGTGCTCGATCGTCTTGGTTGCAACGCTCAGGGACTCTTTGCTCGACAATTTCTTCCTTGCGACCCCCTCCCTCACCGCCGCCTGACCTACCGTCGCCGCGACCCTGGGGTAGAACTCCCACTGCACCATGGTCGGCAGTATGTAGTTCTTGCTTATTCCCTTCCCTCTGGCGAACTCCGCCAGCTGCTTTGCTGCCTCAATCACCATCCGGTCCGTTATCGTCCTGGCTCTCACATCAAGAGCGCCCCTGAAGATAGCCGGGAAGAGCAAGCTGTTGTTCACCTGGTTTGGATAGTCAGATCTACCCGTTGCCACGATTTCAGCCCCTGCCTCATGAGCTGCCTTGGGGAGCATCTCTGGGACGGGGTTCGCCAGGAAGAATGTGATAGCCCTCTTGTTCATGACCGAAATCTGGTCCGGTTTGATCATCTCAGGGCCCTGCCCGGCAGCTGCCACAAGAGCGTCTGCACCATCCAGGGCCTCCTTCAATCCCCCGGAAACCCTTTCGCCGTTGGTGCGGAGGGCGATGTCGTGCTTCCACCTGTTCCTGAGCAACAGTTTGTCAATGTCCTCCCTTTCGGGGTGCAAGATTCCCTTGCTGTCGAGGACTATCAGGTCCCTCGGATTAGCTCCCGCCTTGACCAAGAGCCGCTCTGCTGCTATGTTGGCAGCGCCTGCTCCAAAGAGTACTATCTTTGAACCTCGGAGCCTGCGATCAGTCAGCTCCAGGGCGTTGAAGAGCGCGGCGAGCGTTACCCCGGCGGTACCCTGCTGATCGTCGTGCCAGACGGGAATCTTCATCTCCGCTCGCAGCCGCTCCAGGACATCGAAGCACTTTGGGGATTCTATGTCCTCAAGGTTCACGCCCCCAAGAGACGGCTCGAGGGCTTTTACGAAGGAAATCAGCTCGTCCTCGGTCTTTACCCTCGCCGGAAGGGGAATCGCGTTCACGCCTCCGAGGTAGTTGTAGATCAGCGCCTTCCCTTCCATGACTGGCAGCGCGCCCTCGGGACCTATGTTCCCCAGGCCGAGGACCCTGCTCCCGTCTGTTACAACCGCAACCGTGTTCCACCTTCCGGTATACTCGAAGGACATCTCCGGGTCTGATTCTATCAGCCGAGAAACGGCTGCGACCCCTGGTGTGTACCAAATCGAGAAGTCTTCAAGAGACCTAACAGGAACCTTCGGAGCGATGGTAACCTTGCCGCCGTAGAACTTCGAGTACCTGAGGGCCTTCTTGGACGAATCCTCCTTCGGTTTAAGCAATGAAGTCAGCCGCCTCGATTCTGGTATTTGTGTCCTCTCGAAGCCTTCGTGAGCGGACTTCTGACGCGCCTTGAGTAGAACCTTACACCGACTCTACCAATGAGCCCTCGCGACACGCTGGATCCATTCAGCGCTCTCGCCAAAGCGCCTTTAAGCGTGAAGACGATTCTCAGAGGTGAAAAGGAAGGACCCGTCTTGGGAATACGGGCACGCGAATTCACCCGCCGTGGCCGTGCTTGTGGGGGTCTCGATCGAACGAGGCTTTGCAGCTGACTGAACAGAAATAGAAAACCCGCCCGTCGTGCTCAGACGTCAACCCAGTCTTCGTCTCGTCGACCATCATCCCGCAGACGGGATCCTTTTGCGTGAAGATCGAATGAGGGCCCGGCCATTTAGAGATTGCTGACAATAGCGAATCTGGCATGACCGCTGTCGGAGAATGATTTAACACATGCCTCCGCCGAATAGACTTGAAACGCTTGGCAAAGGATCCGGTCTGCGGCATGAGCGTTGGTGAAGGCCCAGACGCGATCAAGGCCACGGTGAAGGGCACCACCTTCTACTTCTGCAGTGATGCGTGCCGACTGGAATACACCGTGCCGGAGAAGGAGTTGTCCAAGCTCAGGGCCATGGTCGCAATTGGAGCGATTCTGACAATCCCCATCATTGTCCTGACGTGGCTCCCCGTTCTCCCGACCCAATCGGCAGACTACGTCCTCCTCCTCCTTGCGATTCCCGTCCAGTTCTACGTCGGTTCGAGGTTCTACCGGGGGGCCTACCATTCACTCAAAGCGAAGACGAGCAACATGGATTTGCTAGTCGCGGTTGGGACCACAGCCGCCTTTGGATACAGTGCCATCGCGTCCATCTACCCATCGGCCTTCGGCGTGCAGGGAGTCTACTTCGACGCGGCTTCGGTCATCGTGACGCTTGTTCTGGCAGGGAGATTTCTGGAGCACCTGACAAAGGAGCGCGCTTCGGAATCCGTAAGGAAGCTCCTCGAGCTCCGGCCCAGGGTCGCACACCTCGCTGGAAACGGAGGAACTTCTGACGTTCCCGTGGAGGATCTGGCTCCCGGGGACATCGTCGAGGTGAGGCCGGGAGAGAGGATACCGACAGACGGAGAGGTGAAGAGCGGTAGCTCTGAAGCGGATGAGTCTCTTCTGACTGGAGAGAGCGCCCCGGTGAAGAAGGAGCCAGGGAGCCCCGTGATAGGAGGCTCGTTCAATATCGGGGGTAGGTTGTTCGTAAATTGCACGGCCGTCGGTCAAGACACCGTGCTGGGCCAGATCACCAGGCTTGTGGAAGAAGCCAGGTCTGGGAAGGCTCCGATTCAGAGGCTGGCTGACAGAGCGGCAGAGTACTTCGTCCCGGTCATACTC
>Ga0187770_10002056_pt1 | contig 11077 bp, 7 predicted proteins | sample 0116_SJ02_MP02_2_FD_133154 | JGI IMG/M metagenome (GOLD analysis project Ga0187770, IMG submission 133154) | Tropical peat soil microbial communities from peatlands in Department of Meta, Colombia - 0116_SJ02_MP02_20_MG | ecosystem: Environmental > Terrestrial > Soil > Wetlands > Peat | place...
ACCTGCCCGCAAGCATAGCTGTGGATGGCGCTGGTAACGTCTACATCGCCGACAGCCTGCACAATCGCGTGCGCATGGTCTGTGGTAAGAGCAACACAGCCACCATTGCCGGTACTACGTGCACGGGCGCAGGTAACATCTCAACCATCGCTGGAAATGGTAACGCCAGCTTCACAGGCGATGGTGGGCAGGCCTCCGCAGCCACACTCAACTGGCCCAACAGCGTCACGTTGGACGGCGCTGGCAATCTATATATTGCCGACACCGGCAATAACCGCATCCGAGTGATCTGCGGTGCCACGGGCGTCATTACGACGATGGCTGGAAATGGGTCGGCAGGCAACAGCAATGGCGGCGCCGTGGGCGATAGTGGCGTAGCAACATCCGCCAACCTGAACCAGCCTTGGGGAGTGACGGTCGATACCAGTGGCAATCTGTATATCGCCGATACATATAACCATCGCATCCGCGAGGTAAGTGCCGCCACCGGCAACATTATTACGGTGGCCGGATCCGGACAGATTGCTTCGAACGGCGATGGTGGCTACAACGGCGACAACATCCCCGCCATCGACGCCGAACTCAACTATCCGCGTGCTGTCGCCTTCGACAGCGTCGGTAACATGTATATTCCCGACTCGCAGAACAACCGTGTGCGCGAAGTTACGGCGGTCAACGGCTCTATCAACGCCACGAGCATAATCACGACTTTTGCTGGAAACGGGACCGGGGCATACGCGGGAGATGGTGGCGCCGCGAACCAGGCGGAGCTGTTCCTCCCCTCCGGGCTCGCCTTCGACCCGGCCGGCAATCTTTACATCGCCGACACCCAGAACAACGCCATCCGCAAAGTGATTGCACCGTCGGCTCAGCGTTCGGATGCCGGCTTCATCAGTACACTTGTCGTGAACGCAAGCGGCGAATACCTCTATGACGGCAACCGGATGAATGTGGCCCTTTACGGCCCTATGGGCCTCCTCTTCAACTTCGACGGGAGTCTATTCATTGCCGACTACTTTGACATGGTGGTTCGCCAACTGCAGGGTAACTTCGTGATGGTTGATTACACCGCGAGTATGGTGCGGCAGGGCGAGGAATCAGCCACTACGGGTCAGACTGTGGAGAACGACGGCAACGCCGTTCTCGACTTGCTCACCCTCTCTGTGGGGACGAATGGCGCAATCGACCCAACTGTGAGCGGCGCCTGCAGTGCTGGCTCAGCTCTTTCTGTCGATGCGGATTGCACAATTGGAGCGGTATTTGTGCCTGCAGCCACCCCGAAGCTAAGCGCGAACCAGACCGAAACAGCGACCATTACAGCAACGGAAGATACGCAACCCACGATTCCAGCCACCAGCAATCCGCTGAGCCTGGAATTGATTGGCGTTGCTGAGCCGGTCAACGGGACCAACACCACAATCTCATCCAGTATTGATCCTTCAACTTTTGGGCAACAGGTGAGCTTCACAGTCACCGTGATTACGGGTGCAGGCACGGGCAACCTTACCGGTTCAGTGAGCATTACTGATGCTTACAATGGAGCAACTACCTCGATTGCATCTTCGCTGCCGATCACGCTGAATGGTTCGGGAACGACGGGCACAGCCACGTTTTCTACGGCCGCTCTGGGCTTAGGCAGGCACTCCCTAGTCGCGAGCTATAGCGCCGACGCCGGACACTTTGCAAGCAGCTCGACCGACAACGGAGCGCCAGCGTATGTTCAAAACGTGCTCGAAGGCACGGGCACGTCACTGGTCTCTAGCGCTAATCCCTCGCTCGTCGGCCTGACAGTGACATTTGTTGCGACAGTGGCGAATTCGGGCGGCAACGTTGTGCCCAGCGGCACTATTCAATTCATGGATGGGGGCAGCGATCTTGGCGCCCCTGCCGCGTTGACGGCGAACGGAACAACTGGTGTGGCCAGCTACAGCACGGCAACGCTGGCCAACGGGACGCATTCGATTACCGCGGTCTATAGCGGTAACCCTTCTCAGGAATTCCAGGGCGGCACCTCCAACGTCGTGAGCCAGGACGTGCAGGCGTCGTCTTCACTCGCTCTTACCACCAGCGCCAACCCGGTTTTCCACGGGACCCAGGTGACGCTCATCGCAACCATCACCTCCAACGCCACAGTAGCCCCCAGCGGGGATGTGATCTTCCTTGACGACGGAGTGCCAATTGGCACCGGCATGCTGGCCGGCAATCCGGCGGTAGCAACGTTCGCCACATCCACTTTGGCGGTCGGCAGCCATCCCATCACGGTGACCTACGCGGGCGATGTCTACAACGCCCCCGGTGCATCGGCTTCATTGAATGAGGTGATCCAGCAGGCACAAACTGCCACGACAGTGTCTGCCACTCCCAATCCCGGCGCCGCCGGCGCGACAGAGACGATCACAGCGACGGTCTCTCCCACCGCCGGGAAAGTGACGAGTGCCGACACCGTGACCTTCAGTTCGGGAAGCACTGTGCTTGGCGCAACGAATCTCACTGCATCCGGCACCGCGACCATCACGCCTACGCTCGCGCCCGGTAACTATCAAGTCGTCGCCACCTATGCCGGCGATGCGCAGACCGTCGGCAGCGCCTCCGCTCCGCTGCCCTTAACGGTTGTGCAGGCCACCACACAGACGACGTTCAGTGTCAGCCCAAATCCCGGCCTTGTAACATTGCCCATCACTTTCACCGCGCAGGTGAGCAACAATGGCGGAGTGCTGACGGGCACGGTCAAGTTTGCAGCCAATGGTAACGCAATCGGCGCGGCTCTTCTGAATGCCTCTGGCGAGGCGGCTGTCACCGTGTCGACCCTGCCGCTCGGAACCTACACCGCAAATGCCACCTATTCTGGCGACACGAACAACGCTTCCAGTGTTGCGTCCCCGGTAAATCTGAGTGTAGTTCTTGCGACTACAAAGACGTCTCTCACGGTCGCGCCAGACCCAAGCACCGTCGGTCAGCCGGTGACGCTCACCGCACAGGTAGCCGGCAATGGCGGCCCGCCGACGGGTACGGTCAGTTTTATAGCCAACGGCAACTCCATCGGCGCAGCTCAACTAAACGCTTCGTGTGTTGCAGCGATAACCGTTTCGACGCTGCTAGCGGGAACCTACAGTGTGATTGCAGACTACGCAGGCGACTCAAGCGACGTAGCAAGCGCTTCATCGGCGGTTTCTGAGACCGTGGGCCTAATTCCCACCCAGACCAGTCTCGGGACTTCCACTACCGGAGGCACCAGCCCACAGGTAATCTTGCTCGCTTCAGTTACGAACCAAACCTCTGGCCCGGCACCCACCGGAATAGTCGCCTTCGTGAGCGGTAGCGCCCAAATGGGCACGGCTGCTGTGGGTGCAGGGGGTATCGCCACGCTCGTTCCCAATCTGACCGATGGCGTGAACTATAGCATCACGGCGAATTACTTGGGTGATTTGGCGCACGCCATATCTGCCTCCACCGCCGTCACAATGAGCGGCACGGCAATCGGCTTCGACATTACAGCTGCGCCCCCGAGCGTCACCATGCAATCAGGGACCAACTACACGTTGACGGTGAACGTGGCCTCGAACGCCGGCTTTAGTGACACGATTGCCTTTGGCTGCGGCTCGTTACCCGCTGGCGTCACATGCCACTACTCGCCCACCAGCGTTGCTCTATCGGCAGACGGCACGGCCTCGACGCAACTGACGATCGACACCAACAACCCACTCAGCGGTGGCAACTCCGCCATGAACGGCCCCGGCTCCGACCGCGTGAATCTTGCCGGCTTGCTGCTGCCCCTCAGCGCCCTCTTCAGTTGGCTCCTCTGGCGGCGTAGGCGCCTTGCAGGGCGGCTCACGGTCGTGCTGGTCCCGGTACTGACTGCTGCGGCTCTTTTCTTCACGGGCTGCAGCGGTATCAGTATCAGCCGAGTGGCGCCCGGCACCTATGCCATCCAGATCGTGGGCACGGGCACCAACAGCAACGTCATTCACTATCAGAACGAGACGCTAAACATTACACAGTAAGACGCGGGTAGGGCGGTGAATATCGTGCATGCTTTCAGACACGAAATGCCGTTGCAATTGCGCCGGCCCCTTGTTCCGGCGATCCTAGCGGCGGCGATGCTCTTGGCTGGGACTGACGCTGCGCATGCGCAGGTTGTTTACTCTGGCGAGCGGGACGGAGCCTTGATCACGGTGGGTGCCCTCGGCTCCGCACAAGCGCTCCAATTCGGTGACCGGAAGCTGATCGGCCTCACTGGCTTCGTTGACGCCGATACCCATGGTCGATTCGGGTTGGAGGCGGAAGGCCGTTGGGTCGAATGGCACGAGGCTGCCAACGTGCACCTCGAAACTTACTCCATCGGCGGGCACTATCATTTCGACCTGAGCCGCCGCTGGCGGCCGTATGCCAAGGGGTTGATCGGCTTCGGCGATTTCAACTTTCCCTATAACCTGGCAACGGGGCGGTACTTGGTTGTCACGGCTGGCGCGGGTTTGGACTTACGCCTGAGCTCCCGCATCTATTTCCGCGCCGTTGATATCGAATACCAGAACTGGCCGCAATTCACCTATGGTGCAATGACGTCGGCGACGGCCAGCTCAGGGTTCAAGATCAAAGTCTTCTAGCGAACGGATTCCGCAACCCCCTTTCCCTAACCCGGCGTAGCCGGAACCAAAAAGCGTCGAATTGCAAAGAGTTTGACCTGTCCAAAGCGGCTCTTGGGGCGCATAAACATTGGCGATTTAGCGTATCGCTAAAACATATTCTGCCAGAAAACAGCAGAAGTTCAGTTCAATGGATAGGTACTAAGAGTTCTTTTCAACTTTTCAACGCCCCGGAACAAGGTCTCTCTCAGCAAGATGTTTCACCCAGCAAGAGATAGCTGGTGGCGCTGATTGCAGGCCGCTTGAGCCGGAATCTTCAAAACCCGATCACGCGACGCTCGTGGGGGTCATCCGCGCAAACCGAGGTGATGCGTAGGATGCAGCGTTAAATGTATTGACGCTCGAGCCCACTGCGAATCCGAGCGCGAATCGCCGCACACCCGCTCAACCGCGAGGCGCATCCTTCGCCGGCGCCTCGACATAGAGCTTCATCAGCTCCTCCATCCCCGCGGGCAGAGATTCGGCAAGATACGCCTTGGGCTCGCTCAGCTGCACACTCAACGATAGCGACTCCTCCAAAACCCGCATTAGTTGGCCTGCAGGCTGGGCCGCCAGCCGCTGCCGCAGCTCGCCTTCCATGGATTCGAGCAGCGCCGTATCTGCATCCGGATCGAGACATCGGACCCGCCGCCAGTCACGCGTGAAGCGCACCTCCGCGTGCGCGCTACCCTGCTCGCGCAGGATCACACCGATGTGCACGCCCTCGTTCCGTACCGGGTCCGGCGCGTATCGCAGCAGTTGAAACTCATATCCAAGTCGTTGATTCGTTCCGTTCATCGCTTTCAGAACTAGCTTCTAGCTAGCCGCTACCTTCGCCGGATTGTCCGCGGCGCGGGTCTCACCACCGTCTCTCCCAAATGCATGCGCCTAAGATTGTGTCTGGAATTCTCTGTTCCCCGATCTTGCACGAAGAAACGAAAGGCTGGAAGTTACCTCTCAATTCAGCCTTCCCTCGATCCTATCTCCCAACTGGCCCTCTTTCCAAGCCTCCTCCACACCTTCCACTCCGTTTATGAACCATTTCGGAAACGGCCTCCTCTCGGAGCTCCCAAACGCCTCAATCAGCTCCCGGATGCGGCTGCGCCGCGCCAGCAGCTTCTCGACCAGCGCTTCCATCTCCGACTGGTCGCCTCCATACCACTCCGCCGGGACCTCGTTGGCCGCATCCCACACCGTGTCGGCAGGTATCGTCTCCAGCCGCGTCAGCCAGGGCTCGAAGGACTCCCATCCCACGATCTCGCGGTATACGTCGTTGCAGTAGTAGACCCCGCGCAACGGCGCATCCTCGAATCGCCACTCGCCGGCGTGGAAACAGTATCCGAAGTCGATGAACACCGCCTTGTAGCGCCGCTCGCGCTGCCGCCGCACGAACACCGCCTGCCGTCCGTTGGCGTTGGCCGTCCACTTATCCAGCGCCAGCATGCCGGCAAACTCACCCAGGTTCTTCACCTCCAGCAGTTGCTCCTCCGCCAGATAATCGACCACCTGGCCGGGCATCATTCCACCGGCAAACCGTGAGCCGAACTGCAATCCCGGCTGGCAGCGTACGCGCGTGCGCCCCAGATCGATCTCCAGATCCGGCGTGTTCTCCACCAGCCAGCTTGAGACCTCCACCAGCTCGCACTCCGGCACACTAAGGCCCGCCGCGCTCGCCAGCTTCGAGGCCAGGAACTCGTTGGCCAGCACCCGCGTGTGCTGCGGATTGTTTTGGAACTTGACGACATAGATGTTGCCGTCCGCGCCCAGCATCAAATGCCCCTGCGCGCCGCCCCGCATGCGCCGGATCTGCTTCACTGCCTGGACCGGCACGTTATCTCCAACCAGTGTTTTCTCGCATTTCTATAGATTAAACGGTTTGCTCCGGATTCTCTGAGGTTGGCTAGGGTAGCTAGCGCCGCGTTTGTGAGGCCTGTGGACCGGGCCACTTTCGCTGACCCGCCTTTGCCGACACGGTGCATGTTTCTCTTCCCATGCAGACTTCTGCGCGCCGCACGCACTGGATCTCGCTGTGAAACAGACTGGGGCACAATGGGGCCCTATCGATAAAGAGCGGTGTGGCACCAGCCCGAAGAAAAGCGCTGGCGGGCGCTGACAACGGCCAAGGAGAGAGGATCTGCTCTGGGCGCGGCTCGGTTCGTCCATGCCGATATACACTGCTGCCCAGAAATTCTGACTGCCAAAGAACAAAGCAGCCGGCAACTCAGATTAGAAGGGCAGAGGGGAATCTAACGGAATCTCATTTCCGCGGTTCGGACACTCAAGACTCGAAATTGCAATAAGCAGGTCCAGATCAACTTCCGCATCAACCGGAGCATGAACCGCAAATGGACTCTTCCCTGTCATCCTTTTCCTTCACCACGCGCAATTGCTGCGATTGTGTTTATCACGTGCATCGAATTGTCTGCGTCGACAAGACCTGGGACCCTATCAAGACCCTGTGCGCGGCGGGGGGCAGCGATTCGCTTGCTGAAAGCGATACGGTCGGGGTGCCTTGACTAGAATCTCGTTGTAGCCTGGCGATTTCGATTAAGGCGCCTTCCACGAAGGTTGAAGTGGAAAGACGATTCAGGGCCGCCGAAAATGCACTTAGAGCCGACTGCGTCTTCCACGCGTCCGGCAGCTTCGCGATGCAGCCCCATATCGAGTCGACATCGATGGATAAGATCTTCTGTTTGATTTCATAGATTTGTTCGGGAAAAGGCTCACCATAGAAACTTGGCGTCTGGTAGCGAGCCACGATAGGATCAGGTCTATTCTCTCCGCTCGGTCCACCAAAAAGACAATCGTGGTCGATGAAGAACGCCTCGTATTCCCGGTAGTCCCGCTCTGAGACGAGGTTCTCCTGAAAAACAACATGACGACTCGCTGAATGCTGGCAACAAACGTCGAGCAGCCACGCCAACCAGAAACTGCCGAGATTCCGAATCGCGGCCTTCCGCGAACTCGGGAAGAAGTCATAGCAGGACCCGGGATTGTCAAGTTGGCAAAGATATTTTGAACCGAAGCATATCCCGCCTCTCGCGTGGTTCCATGGTCCCGGATCTATCTCAATTAGTTCATTCGGAAGCAAGAGCGGCTTCCAGTGTGGAACAGACAGGCCATAGGCGCGATAAAGCTCGGTTCCCGCGCTGTCATTGAAGGCCTGGTTGGATGTTTCTGGATTGGAGTAGTGTTTGAGGACATAAATTACCTCATCGCTTCCCAAAACCAGTTTCGGTTGCGAATTTCCGCGAAGATCGCGGATATGCGTGACAACGTTGACACAATTATCCTTGACGTCTGACATCACTCCCCCGGAAGTTCCCCCGAGCAAATGGACCGTTGCGCGTCGCTAAAGCCAGGTTGCGCTCCGCGAACGTTCCCTGTTTCTTAGAATCTGCTCATTAATCTGGAGAAGCTTGGGAAGGCCTGTGGCGCGGTTGGCCGGGTAGGTCAATAGGGCAATACTTTCTGGGGACTTCACAGATTGGCACTTGGCTAGAATGGAGCGTCTGTCGAACACAGCCCGAACACCTTGCGTTTCGTCCGACAGACAAGGCACGAATCGCTTCCGCAACTCAAGTCGACTACCCAAAGCAACAACTCTCAGTGGAGCAACTGTTACATTACGCAGCCTGGTGTAGCAGAACAAGCGCACATTCATGCTCAGACCACAGTCGAACAATCAAATCCACTCGTCGACTGATGACAGCTTGATCTAGTTATTCGGTTGCTAGTTTGATGCGATTTCCACAGAATGTCAACAGCGTTATATGCTAGTTCTGTGGAAAAATATCGCGCCGCGAACATCTGTGAGACAAATCACAAACGAATAGGCGGCCGAATGCTACGATGAACTGTCGTTCCAGCGATCGTTACCGCATCCAGGGGTTAGCGCCCCTTGATTGAGCTATTCCTTTCCCCAGAAGAATTGAATTTCGGATCGAAACTGGTGAGCAGCTTGCTCGCCCCCAATGCGGTCCATGCCTTGTGTCGCGGTACCTGGGCTGGAAGGGGGCTCATGCTTTTGAAAAGCCTCCCGGGGAACCTCTGCCTGTGAATTCCGCTACGGCCGCGATGCGCGTCGTCGAAGTTGTTCTGTGGGCCGCGTTTGCTTTTCTGTTCTGGGTAAGAGGGTTTCAGCGCCGTTTCCGCATTACGGGCGTTTACTTCGTGTTGCGTACGATTTCCGGCTCAATCCTGCTGATCGTCCTCAACCTTGAGTTGACCCCTTTCGGCGAAGAACACCGCCTCGGCATTGCCTATTTCTTCGCGAATTTGGCAATGCATATCGCCAATGCGGTTTGGATGTTCTTCATTTGTCTTGAAGTCTTTCGCTCTGCCCTATCGGCCTTCCCGGGAACCTCCAAGCTCGCGATCGTGATCTTCCGCTGGGCAGCGGCGGCTTCGGTGATCGTGTGTTCGATGTCGATTTTCCATGTGCACCAGGGATTTCACATCTTGGCCGACAGCTCTTACAGCTTGATGCGCTTTGCCAGCATCATCGAACTCTGCCTCTGGGCTTTCCTCTTTCTGGGCATCAATGCGCTGCGACTGCCGGCGAGCGATTTGGCGTTCGGCGTTACCCTCGGCTCGGGCATCATGTCAGCGAGCGATCTTGTGCTGGCCTTCTGGAGTTCACAAGTCTTATCGACGACCTCCCTGGTGCAATTCGTCGGCGGGTCATTGATGCTTGCTGCCCTGGGAGTCTGGATCGCGTACTGCGTGCTGTCTGAACCTGCGTCTAGACCAGTGCTTCTGCCGGCGAGTTCGACAGTCTGCCGCTGGAGCGAGATTGCTCGAGCGCTTGGCCACACCGGAACCACGGTTGCTGTACAGCGGCCAGCGAACAGCATTTTCTTCTCAGATGTTGAGCGCGTTGTGGAGAAGGTCATGGCGCGAAATATGGGTGGACCCCTAGATCCCTTTTTCCCATTTCACGACCGGCCAGAGGACAGCGCCCGCGCCAAGACAGTGTCGACTGTTCACTCGGCCAGTCCCGACTCTTGAACGGCTGCGCAAATGATGGATGTGCCGGGCAGGTTGCACTGGAGCGTCGCGTATGCAGGTTATTCCGAGGCCAGGCGCTTTCTCCTTACCGGCCGCCTAGACCGGGCTGCGAGTAGGCCCGCCGATTTCGATGCATCGCCATTTTCGGCGGTGCCGGGGACAGCTTGAGTTTCACCGCCCGATAGCTGAAATTTCCCGGGCCCTGAGTTTCACCGGAATCGATCGAGGCTCCCACCGACCGGGAGCCTCGCTTGTTTGAGTGACTAAATCCCCAGGCCCGCCGCCGCGTTCTCGCGAAACACCTCGCCCAACCGGATGTAACGGCGCAGCGTCGCAACGGTCCTGTGCCCGGTCTGCTTCATAATCGCAAACTCGCGCACGCCGTTCATGGCGGCCTGGGTCACGCAGCCCGAGCGGAGCGAGTGCCCGCCGAGCGGGCCGGTCTTCATGCGGGCGCGGCCGGCGGCACGCTTCAAGACCTTGCCGATCGAGTCTTTGTTGAAACCGCGCCGGCACGACGGATACCCCGAACGGTCGACGCGCCGAAAGACCGGGCCTTCTTTGATCTTCGCGGCCCTGAGCCACCTCCTCAAGGTGCGAACCGGACAGGTGTTCCGATGGGCTCCGAAGGGAAGGCCGACCTTGCGGCCGGCGCCCTCTTGATTGGTCTTCGATTTGCGCAGGTCGATCACCACGCCATTCTTATTAGAGGTGAGGTCACTCGCCTGGATCCTCGCCAGTTCCGACCTTCTGAAGGCGCCTGTGAAACCCACGAGCACAAGTGCTTTGTCGCGCAGGCCGAGCAGGCTTTGCGGGCACGCCTCCACAATCCTGCGAACGTCCTTGGTGAGCAGGGGAGCTTTTCCGATTTGCGCCGTGCCGATGGTGCGGCGGATACCTTTTAAGGTCTCACCGACGATGAAATAGTGGGTTGAAGAAGGGGAGTCCTTGTAGTTCGCTGCCTGATGGGCTTTCGTAACCGAAGTCAGGCGGCGCGTGATCGTGCTGGCAGCGCGAGTGGAAGCTTGGTCCGAGATGTAGAGCGACACAGTCTCGGGCGTCGACAGGAGTGAAGGCAGGTTGTGCATCCGGCACCAGGATTCGAAACTGCGCCAGTCGTTTCGGTAAGCCTTCAACGTGGCAGGCGATTTGGCCGAGGCAACGAAGGTCTTTGCTTTTTGGATAAGGTCCTCGAGGCTACTTGCCTTCGGGACGAGAGAACACTTGAGGGCTTGCATGGGGGAGTCTTTTCAACGAGCAGGCACGGGTGTGCGGAGGTCCGCGCGATGCGGAAAAACGCAACTGTGAGTGGGAGATTGTGGGAAGAGAGATCAGGGTTTCAGAGAGCATGAGGTTGCGATGGAGATGTCGAATTGGTTGCGGAGAGTTTGCCAAAAGAAATGGGTCAGCGCACTACGGTTTTTCTATTAGAAAAGTCAGAATGG
>Ga0187770_10002057_pt1 | contig 11077 bp, 10 predicted proteins | sample 0116_SJ02_MP02_2_FD_133154 | JGI IMG/M metagenome (GOLD analysis project Ga0187770, IMG submission 133154) | Tropical peat soil microbial communities from peatlands in Department of Meta, Colombia - 0116_SJ02_MP02_20_MG | ecosystem: Environmental > Terrestrial > Soil > Wetlands > Peat | place...
GCCATGGGACATCACAGTGTAGAAACGACATCCGCTGGCGTCAAACGATCGCCCTGCGCCGGTGCGCGGGGGCAGCCCAGGGGCTGGACAATGCAATGCGGAGCGGTCGGTGCGCCTCGGTCGCAGTCGCAAGACGCTGACTGCCCGGGTGCGGCGGTTTGCCCCGGTGTCGTCGGGAAACATCGATTAGTCCGGATTGCTGCGTGGTTTACAAGTCCGCCGGCTGCCTGCCTCCGCGAGCCCGTGTTGCGAAGGCGGGACGGGAGAGTATGGAGGTGTTTTCTCACCCTCCCGGGCGCGCTCCTGTTCTCAAGCGGGCAGTGTCTCCGCCCGCACGTGGCACCGCACCTTCTAGCGGGCTCTTTGACCCAGTCCGGCGCGCTCTTGCCCGGAGAGATCGCGCAGTGTGACCACGCGCGCAAGACCGTGCTGCCGCATGATGCCGCGCACCGCCGCGCCTTGATCGTAGCCATGCTCAACAAGCAGATGGCCGCCTGCTGCCAGGCGTGTCGGTGCCCCCGCGATGACGGTTCGCAGCGCGGATAAACCGTCGTCCTCGTCCGTGAGCGCCGCGCGCGGTTCAAATCGCAGCTGCGCAAGGTGCGGATCGGCCACGCTGACATACGGCGGATTGCTCACAATGAGGTCAAAGCGCCCCTGTATCGGTGCATACCAGTTGCCGGCAACGAGCTGCACTGTCGCACCGAGGCGGGCGCAGTTTTTCCGTGCGACGCGCAGTGCGGCTTTTGAACGGTCCGTCGCCACGATCCAAAGGTCCGGCCGCGCAAGCGCTAAGGCGACCGCAATGCAACCCGAGCCGGTCCCCAGTTCCAGGACGCGGGCCTGTGCGCGACCGCAGAGCAGTTGCAATCCGGTTTGCACCAGAACTTCGGTCTCGGGTCGCGGAACCAGAACCTCGGGCGAGACACACAGCCCGTGGCCGTAGAACTCCTGGACCCCGAGCAGATAGGCCATCGGCATGCTCCGTTGGCGGTCGGCTACGAGGCGCTCGAAGTCCGCCCTGGTTTGCTCGTCAACCGGCTCCTCAGGGTGCGCGATGAGGTGTTCGCGCCGAACGCCCAGGCTGTAGGCGAGCAGCGATCGCGCCTCCGGCAAAGGCAGGGCGCAGCCGCGCAGCAATGCCTGCGCGCGCTGCACGTCGCTTGGACACAAGAGTGCGTGCGCCAATTAGGCCGTCTCCGCCAGCGAGGCCAAAAGCTCGGCCTGATGCTCGGCGCTCAGCGCCCGAGTCAATTCGTCCAAGTCACCGTCCATGATCTGATCGATCTTGTAGAGCGTGAGATTGATGCGGTGGTCGGTCACACGCCCCTGCGGAAAGTTATACGTGCGGATGCGCTCCGAGCGATCGCCGCTACCCACCAGCAAACGCCGGGCTGAAGCCTGCTGCTGTTGCTGGGCGCGCATTTGGGCGTCCTTCAGCCGAGCCGCCAGCACCTTGAGGGCGCGCTCCTTGTTCTTGTGCTGCGAACGGTCATCTTGGCATTCCACCACGATACCGCTGGCCAGATGGGTGATGCGCACCGCGCTCTCGGTCTTGTTTACGTGCTGCCCGCCTGCCCCGGAGGAACGGAACACGTCGACGCGGATCTCGCTGGGATCGATGCGCACGTCGTTGATTTCGTCGACCTCGGGCAGCACCGCAACCGTGCAGGCCGAGGTGTGGATCCGTCCCTGCGCCTCCGTCTCCGGGACGCGCTGCACGCGGTGCACCCCGGATTCGAATTTCAGCTGGCTATAGGCGCCGCGGCCAATGATGCGCACGATGACTTCTTTGTAGCCGCCCAAGTCGGAGCCGCTCTCCGAAATCATTTCGGTTTGCCAGCCCTTGCGTTCGGCATACCGCATGTACATGCGCAGCAAGCCCGCCGCAAACAGCGCCGATTCTTCGCCGCCCGTCCCGGCGCGAATTTCAAGGAATATGTTGCGCTCATCGTTCGGGTCCGTGGGCAGCAGCAGGCGCTGCAGCTGCTCTTCGAGCTCCGCGATGCGTTTGCGCGCCAGTGCCTCCTCCTCTTCCGCCAGCGACCGCACCTCGGGGTCGGCCAGCATCTGCTGGGCGTTGGCCAGCTCCCGCGTGGCAAGCAAATACTCGTTAAAGCCGCTGACCAGCGGTTCGATTTCTGCGCGTTCGCGCGACAGGCGTCGGAACTGGTCGAGGTCCGCCGTCGCGCCTTCTTGCGACAGCGCGGCGTCGATTTCCCCCAAGCGCTGCACCAACTGGGCCAACTTGGCCCGCATGGATTCCTTCATCTGTGGGTCAGGGTGCGTCTAGCGCCCACCTGGTTGCGGGTGAGAGCGGTAAAAGCGCGCCACCAGCTCGAGCTGGCGCTGGCGCTCTTCGTCAGGGGCGGCTGCAGCATCGTTCAGAACCGAGATCGGTGCGTGCAAAAATTTGTTCGTGAGCGACTGTGAGAGCTTCTCGAGAACCGCGTCAGGCGATTCGCCGCGCGCGAGCAGGCGGCGGGCGCGCTCCATCTCGTAGCGGCGCATGTCTTCGGCCCGCTGGCGAATGTCGCGAATGAGCGGCACCGTGGCGCGTCCTGCCAGCCAGCTCTCAAAGTCACGTACCCGCGATTCGATGATGGCTTCGGCTTGCGCCACTGCGGCTTGCCGCGACTCGTGCCCCGTCTGCACCATGTGGCCCAGGTCGTCGATCGTGTAGACAAACACGTCGTCGAGGCGGGAGACCTCGGGTTCCACATCTCGGGGCACGGCAAGGTCCACGACGACCATGGGCCGATGACGCCGCGCGCGCACCGCTCGCTCGACCATGCCCAAACCGATGATGGGCAGCGAACTCGCGGTGCAGGAGACGACGACGTCGTAGCGCGCCAAGCTATCGGGCAGTTCGGACAAAGGCAGGGAGCGGCCGTGAAAGCGCGTCGCCAGGCCGTGCGCGCGCTCGACCGTGCGATTGGCTACGGTGATCGACTTGGGTCGGCGCGCCGCAAAGTGCGTCGCGCATAACTCGATCATCTCGCCGGCGCCAACCAGCAGCAAATGGCAGTCTTCAAGGTCGCCGAAGATGCGCTCGGCCAATTTGACCGCGGCGGCGGCCATCGAGACGGAATGCACGCCGATTTCGGTAGAACTGCGCACCTCCTTGGCCACAGCGAACGTGCGCTGAAACAGGTGATTGAGCAGCAGTCCCAGCCCCCCGGCTTCCCGGGCTAGCCGTTCGGCCTGCTTCATCTGCCCGAGAATTTGGGGTTCGCCCAAGACCATGGAATCGAGCCCGCTCGCGACGCGAAAGACGTGGCGCACGGCGTCACCCTTGGGCAGCGTGTAGGAAACCCGCGCCAGGTCCGCCGGGCCGATGCCCTTTTCTTGAGCGACAAACTGCGCCAGGGTCGGCGCTGCCCGCTCGGGTTCGGTCACGGCGCAATACAGTTCCGTTCGATTGCAGGTCGAAACGATTGCTGCTTCGCTCAACGAGCCCGCGTCGGACTGGACGAACCGTGCGCGCAACCGCGCAATGGCACCTCGCACCTCCTCTGGCAAGAAGGTGACGCGTTCGCGCAACGCCAGGGGCGCGGTTTGGTGGTTCAGACCGAGAGCCAACAACTGCATCGATTTGACGGCGTTTTTCGGGGTTGGCCGACGCCCCAGTTAGCGAGACTGTGGGCGCACCGCGCCCAGCTTCGCAATTGTAACCAGACCACAGGCCCCGTCATGTTGCAGGACGGGGCCGCTCTCGCCTCCCCGCAACAGCACTCGCGAGCCTCGGACGGTGAGCGCGGCGCGCTTTCGATCGGATTTCAACTGAGAACTATTATCATCTGCCATATTTCGCTTGGATCGAAATACGGTCGCTGCCGGCGGCACGGCCGCCTCTTGCAAGCAGCGGCATCGCCTGAAGTTGCGCCAGGTCGGCACGAGCCTCGCGCGGAGCCTCGATTTGGGACGCCGCGGTTTCGCCGACCGCTGCGCCAGACTCATTGTTGGCCAGCAGCGCTCTGGAACAGGCGCCGGCGCCCGCGCTTGCGCTCTTTACTAAAACGACGATGCGTTCGCACCCGAAGAATCCAGCGCAACGAATCCCTGACCGTTGCTGAAGATGGCCGTTGGAGCGGTAAGACCCGAAGAACCCACGAGGGCCCAGCTCGTCGCGTTTTGGCTTGCATAGGTGTTGCCTGCGGCATCGAGGGCAACGAACCGCGTCGTGTAATCCATTGCGACGACCGAGGTGGCAATGGGTGCATTGCCGCTGATCCAGGTTCCGGGCGAAGTCGTGTACGCGTAGTTGCCATTGGCATCGGCGATCACCCAGGTACTGATGTATTGCGCAGGGCGGTTGATGGTCAGCACTTCGCCGATTTGCGTCACCACGGGGGGGTTGGCATTGGCATCGTTGTTGCCGTAGGCCACCGTGATCCAGTCGTTCAGCCCCTGCGGATACAGAACCCAGCTCGCACCCGAGCTCGTCGTCCATAACGTGGTTCCGCCCGCACCCACGGCGAGACAGTAGCCGCCGGTACAGTGAATCGCGTTGAGATTGTTCGACGAGATCACGGCAGGCCCGAGGCTTTGCGTCCAGGTCAACCCGTTGGAGCTGGTGAGCACGACACCGCCGTCACCCACGGCAATGAAGGCCGAGCCGGCGAACGCGACCGCGTTGAGGTTATTGGTTGTGGGCACGCCGGAGATTTGCGCCCAATTCTGGCCGTCGGTGCTGCGCAAAATCGTGCCGTTCTTGCCCACCGCCACGAAAATCAAATTCGGTGCGGCCGGATTGATAGGTCCCGAGTAGGCGGCTACGGCTGAAAGGTCCTGATTGAAGCCGGGCGGAAGATTGCCTGCCGTCCACGTCATGGCGTTGTTGCCGTTAGAAGCCGCGAGCGCTCCGGCCACGGTTGGAGCCAAATAGCTGCTGTAGACCGCTCCAGCCGGACCCACGGCCACGTAAATTCCTGATGGCGGCCGACCGGACCAGCCGCAAGGGGTAAGAATTCCATAGCCGAGGCCCGCTACGGATACCGGGATCGGCGTGCCTAGAACCCAGGGCGCTTGTGGGCCGCCCGCGGGCCGCGGCGAGGTGCTGACCAACGGACTGCCAGCTCCGCCGGGCGAGGTCCCGGTACGTCCATTAATCGTAAAAAAGTACTGTGGAAAGAGCGAGGTGGGGTACGGATTATTGATCAAGTTGCACAAGGTCATCGGCGAACTCGTGTTGACGATGGCGTTGGCACTTAGCAAATTGGTCCAGTTCGTTGTCGAGAGCGTCGGGTCCTGGGCGTAGAAGACCCAGTATTGGACCGAGGGATTGTCGTCCCAGGTCACCGTGATGTTGCCGTCACCCGGAAACGCCTGCACGTTCGTCGGCGGATCTGCCGGACTGCCGGAGTTGCCGATGCAGCTGCTTAGTACCAGGCAAGTGAGGATTGAGACTATGGCAAGTCGAGTGATCACGATCAGCATCCGTCTTGTCGCGTGGAGCCCGAACCGTACAATTTATCATCTGCGGAGGTTCCCCGTTTGCGGTATCATGTCGACCGCTTTCGTTTGAGTCTCGTTTGCCCCCGGTCCTTCCAGCTGGTCGCCTCGCTCGCGTTCCTGCGGTTTACCTAGCTTGCGCTGCTTGATCGTCTGCACGCCGTGCGATGCCCGGCGCATTTTTTCTCGTCATTTGTTATTAGGGAGTTTTCATGGCAACTGGGACCGTTAAGTGGTTCAACGATGCAAAAGGCTTTGGTTTCATCACGCCCGACGACGGCGGCAAGGATCTGTTTGCGCATTTCTCGGAAATTAAAGGAGACGGTTTTCGCTCCTTGCAGGAGAGTCAACGCGTTGAGTTTGTCGTAGTGCAGGGGGCCAAGGGTCCCCAAGCGACGCAAATCCGCGCGATCTAAGCCCCTCCGTAAGCCTCGGCGGCCGCGGTATCGACCGCGGCCGCGCGCCGTCTGCGAGCCGGATGGCGCCGCCCCACCCCACTTCTGCGGCAACGAACTTGCCCGGCGCTGTACCGATGGCAAGCCCCGCTTTTGCGCGGCCAAGCGCCACGCCGAACTTGCAAAAAAAAGTGCATCCGCGGCGCACCCGTCCCTGAGGAAGGGTCCTCAACCGCCGGGAGTCGTACTGCGCTTCCCACAAGAAAGCGCCGATTCAAGCCGTAGTTGCCGCGTATTGCCCGAGGCATTGACGCAGGAGCCGTCGGCGCGCGAGCATCCGATGGATGCCGTGGTCGCGCCGAATCGCCGGCGACCGACAGCGCAGGCAGATGAAGCGCGGCCGCGCGTGGAGGCCGAAGGCATGAGTCCTTGGATCGAACTCGGTGCGGCTGCGTTTTGTGCCGGGTTTGTGGACGCCGTGATGGGCGGAGGCGGCATGGTGCAACTGCCCGCGCTCCTTGCACTGTACCCAACGCTGCCCCCCGCGCTACTGCTGGGCACCAACAAGCTCGCCTCATCCGTCGGCACCACGGGAGCGGCATTGCAATACGCGCGCGTGAGCGCTCCGCGTTGGACTACCGTTGCGCCGGTGGTGATAGCGGCATTTCTCGCTTCCCTACTCGGGGCGTACGCCGTCTCGCGCGTTCCCGCCGATCCCCTGCGCAAAGCGCTCCCCTTTTTATTGCTCGCGCTGCTGCTCTACACGGCAGTGAGCGACTTGGGACTTGTCCACGAGCCGCGCTATGGCAGGCACAAGGAGGCGGCCGTGGGCTCCGGCGGTGCCGCTGTGGTGGGTTTTTACGACGGTTTTTTCGGACCCGGCGCAGGGACGTTCTACAAGCTTATTTTCGTGCGCGCTTTGGGTTTCGACTTTTTGAATGCGGCCACGCCAGCGAAGCTCGCAAACGTCGCGTCCAACCTGGCCGCCATTGCCATTTTTGCGGCCAATGGCCTGATTCTGTGGAAGGTGGGGGCGGGCATGGCCGCTGCGAATTTTCTCGGCGGCCAGCTGGGCAGCCGCATTGCGCTGCGCTATGGCAATCGCCTCATCCGGTGGGCTTTTGTGGCTGTTGTGGGCGCCCTGGTCGCACGAACCTTTCGCGATGCCTACCTGCTGTGAGGCCAGGTCGGCTGCGCACGGCTGTGCCGCGCTGGGCTCACGGCGCCGTCCCGGTCGCCGTGTGACGATCCAATCGTGGTGGGCGGCTTCACCGCCGTTGCGTGAATCGGCGTTATGGCATTCTTAGGGTCAGCGCAAAACAGCGTCGCGAAGCACCGCGGTTGGGCGCGCAAACGGGCCGACCGAACAAAATCACCGGAGAACGCGGTGGCGTCGCTTGTCCCCTGCGGCCGTGTACCGGGGGAGGGGCACGCGCGGTGATCCTCACGGTGCGCGGGCGTCGATACGGAACAAGCCAAGAGGTCCAAACGAATGACCACCCAATCGCCCCTTGCCGACTTCGCCCGCAACGTGTACTCGCAAAACGGGGAGGATGGCATCCTCGAGGAGATCCTCGAACGACTGGCCGCGGTCTTGCCCCGGGACAAATGGTGCGTCGAGTTCGGTGCCTGGGATGGCATGCATCTGTCCAATACCTACCAGCTAATTAGCGCAAAGGGCTACAAGGCTGTCTTGATCGAGGCCAATCGGGACAAGTTTGAGACGCTCTGCCGCAATATCCCTCGGCCGGATGTCTACAAGATCTGCCAATACGTCGGCTTTGAGGGAGCTTCGAGCCTAGACCACATTCTTGCCTCAACCCCTATTCCGCGGGACTTCGAACTTCTGTCGATTGACATCGACGGCTGCGACTATTTCGTTTTCGAGTCCTTGCAACAGTACCGACCCAAGATCGTCTGCATCGAATACAACCCGACGGTCCCCAACGAAGTGGAGTTCGTGCAGCCCAAGGATTTCAAAGTCAAGCAGGGCGCAGGCGCCAAGTCGTTGAATCGCCTCGCATCGGAGAAGGGCTATTGCCTGGTCGCGGCCACCTTGACCAACCTGATTTTCGTTCGCGAAGAACTGCACGATCTGGTCGCGGGTCCGCAGCGTGCGCCTCTGGAGGCGGTGCGCGACGACGCGCAATACAAGGCCTTTGTGTTTGCCGGCTATGACGGGACGATCCTGTCCAACAAGACGCACGTGCCGATGCCTTGGCATGGCATGAATCCGAGCCTCAGCGCCTTTCAGCAACTTCCGCGGTTTTTGCGCGCACTGCCGACGGACTACACCCTGCTGCAAAAGCTTGCATTTGGGCTGCTGCGCGCGGCCCGGGGTCTTGGTGCACGCAAAAATTAGTCTCACGTCCGAGAGGTTTGGGACGTGCCTCCGGGACCGTGTTGAGCGCCGTGCGTCAGTTCCGGATGCGCCAGGATTCCCACACAAAGGGGTAATTCCACATCTCTTCGTGCGTATGTCGCAGCTGTTCGCGGATGCGCTCACGTCGGTTGACGGCATCCGGTACGAAGTTGTGGAACTGCACCTGCAGGAAGCGCACGCGCTGCATCAGCCCGCTATCGATGAGGTGTGGCAACACATCGAATTCGCCGCCCTCGATGTTTAGTTTGAGCAGATCGATGCGCGCCAAACCCAATTCCTCGACGACATCGGCGAAGCGTCGAACTTCGACCCACTCATGCGGCCCGGATTGCGAGGCTTTGGTCAGGGACGAACCATCGGCCTCCTGGGTGATTGCGAAGCGTCCGGCCACGGCCGACAGACCGTAGTTGAAGCAACGAACCTCGGGGCGGTCAATGAAGCGCTGCACGCAATGGTCAAAGAATTTTCGAACCGGCTCAAAGACAAAGACGCGGCAGCCATAGCGTTGCTGGATCTGCGCAGCAAAATCGCCATGGTAACCTCCGACGTCAAACACGATGCTGTCGCGGTCGAGCGGGTAGTCCAGACGCAGCCGTCCGTCACCTTGTTCACGCCGCCAGCGCATTGCCTCGCGCAGCACCGGATCGCGCAGCACATACAGCCGCCAGGCAGTTCGGATCCGCCGCAACAGCCGCATCAAGCGCCGCTCCGCTGCCTGGCGGCATCGAGCCGAGCGGACCACGGCTCACGCAAGGCGGCGCCGCGCCCCGGTACTATGGCGCTAGTGCAACAGCGCCCGCCAAAAAAGACGATGTCGGTTTCCACCCTACGCCTGTACATTTCTCGATGGTCGAATCGGTTGCGCGCACGGCTGCTCGCAACACGTGAGTGGAAGAAGCGCCGCTACGCGCCGCCCAGCCCCGCCTATGTCAAAGCCGAGGTGCTCCTGCGCAACGGCACTGCCGATGCGATCTGGGTCGAAACGGGCACCTATCTCGGCGACACGACCGACCTGCTATCGCGACACGCGCGGCAAGTCTATAGCATCGAGCCCGCGCCGCTGCTCTACCGGCAGGCAGCGGAACGATTCCGGACGGTGCCCCATGTGCGCATCCTTGCCGGCACAAGCGAGGAACAACTGCCCAAACTGCTGCCGACGCTCTCGGGCGACGTCAACTTCTGGCTCGACGGCCATTATTCGGCCGGCATGACCTACCAGGGCAAAGTCGACACGCCCATCGTGGCGGAGCTGTCCTGCATCGAGGCCCAACGGCAGCGGTATCGAAATATTGTCGTGCTCATTGATGACGTACGATGTTTCGATCCGAGCGTCAAAGAGTTCGCACACTATCCGAATTTGGATTTTCTGGTCGACTGGGCGCGCCGCAACGGATTCAAATGGCACATCGAGCACGACATCTTCGTGGCGCGCAAGCTTGCGGAGAGTCGATAACTCGGGCGTACGGCGCAAGCGAGCGGGCACTGCCCCGCGTCACTCGGCGACGGAAAGCGGTGGCGTGTCTGCGAGCGGGTCGGCGGCCGACAGACGCCGGTTTGCAAACAGCACGGCGCCGAGGTACAGCACGGAGGAAACCGTGAGTGCAATGACCAGCCCGACGAGGCCGTAGAGGCGCGTACATACCAGACCGCATCCCACCAACGCGAGCGCCTGCAAGGCCTTGGCCCAAAAGTAAATGGACGGCCGATTGTGATACATCCCTCGCAAGGTATAGAGCTGGCCGAGCTGAAAGATCGCCAGCGCCAAGACGATGGGAGCCAACAGTTCCGAGCGCTGGGCGAACTGCGCAGTGGTGAGCAACAACAAGGCAGGCCGCGCCAATGCCCACGCGGCGAACACGAACGCCGCCATCAGGATCGCGGATGCGGCGATCGTGTGGTTTAACAGTCGATCGCTGCGCTCCAAAGCCTGCGCCGCCGTGGCTTCGCCCGCGCGGTCATAAAGCGCGGGTGTTATAAGTTGCATGACGACGCCAAGCAGCACGACGAAGGGAACGTTGGCAATCTGGTACATGGCGGCATACACGCCCAGATCGTGTTCGCCGGCCAGCCCCAAGGCAATCCAGCGGTCGGAGTACGCACTGATCGCCCCGAAGAAGGAAAACACTCCCAGCGAAGCGCCATAGCCAAGCAGTTCGCCGCGAAGCCGGCGCCGCGCTTGCGCGCTTACAGCACTGGTCGACGGGGGCCGAAAGCCGCCTTGGCGCAGCCACTGCACGGCCGTTACGGCGAGTGTGCCCAAGAAAAATGCCAGTAAAGCGAGGCTCGGGTCGGGACCCTCCAACCAGAGCACGAAAAAAGCAACGAGCGGTTTGAGCCATGCGTCCAATGCCTGGAGCAGCGCCACGGCACGACGCATTCGCCGCGCGCTCAGGACCGTGATCAGATACCCGTTGGTTCCGGCGATCACGCCCACGGCGAGCGCGGCCAAGACGAGCTGCGCCCAGCTTGCATCCAAAGCCAGCCGGACGCCGACGCCGGCCGCGGCAGCCAGCGCGACGAAGCCCGCGCCGATCACGGCATACACATTGTCGGCCACCGCAAAGTAAGTCGCGATTTCGCCGCGCTCCCGGCAAATGGAGTAAAAGCGCAGCAGCGCCTGCGAAAGCGGCCCGTAGACGAACATGTTGCAAAGGCCGGCCAGCGTCAGACCGAGCGCAAAGCGCCCGTAGCCCTGGGGCCCGAGTAAAACCGTGAGCAGCTTGATGGCGAAGAAGCCGCCCGCGAAGGACAGCACCTGGCCGGCCAAAACCCAGGCGATTTCGCTGCGCGCCTGAGCAAATCGCGCAAGCGCGGCGCCGGCAAAGCGAACGAGAGGTTTCAAATA
>Ga0187770_10002058_pt1 | contig 11076 bp, 9 predicted proteins | sample 0116_SJ02_MP02_2_FD_133154 | JGI IMG/M metagenome (GOLD analysis project Ga0187770, IMG submission 133154) | Tropical peat soil microbial communities from peatlands in Department of Meta, Colombia - 0116_SJ02_MP02_20_MG | ecosystem: Environmental > Terrestrial > Soil > Wetlands > Peat | place...
GAACGTCCCTTCCCCGGCCTGGTAGATGTAGCAGTTCACGAAACCGGGTATCCGGCCGACCCCCTCGGTCACCGGCAGGCCTACGGAGGTCGCGACACGGTCCGCCACTTCGTCCTCCCGGTCAATCAGGGCCTAATCGGCGTCGGACTCGGAGTTCGCCCGACGGCTTAACCGTTCGGCCCTCCGACTGGCTTGAGGAAGTTCGATGGACGCGGTCGGGCCCTCACCGAGGGCGAACGGGGGCTCGAGGGTTGATCCCAGCCGCACCGACGGTCGGGTTCGTCGCTTCGTCCGCGACCGCCCGGGGCTCGCCGGGGCTCGGCCGCGCCTCCGAACCGACCGGCTCCGCCCCTTTCGAAGGTGCTTCGGCGTGGAGTTCGTGCACGTACCGACCGCCCCGCATCAGCGAGACCACCGCAGCGAGCGCGGTCAAGACCGCCGAGATCCCGAAAGCGAGGTCGATCCCGTGCAGGAACGACGGTGCGACGGCGTTCGGGAAGAACTGCCGCGCGAGGAGGGTGGGTCCAATCGTATTCTGGAGCGATGAGGGGAGGAGCTGGACGAAGGCCGCCATCGGGTTCTGCCCGAGGAACGCCCCGAAGAGCGCCCCCGTGGGATTGGACGCGACCACGCTCGTGAACTGCGAGAGGTACGGCTCGGGGACTCCGGCGGAGTAGAGGGCACTGTGCACCGACCCCGACAGCCCGCTCGAGAGGCCCACGAGGACGATCGTGAAGAAGACCGCCATCGAAAGTTGCATCCCAGCGTTCTGCAAGGTGGCCCGCATACCGGAGGCAGCGCCCCGGTGCTCGGCGGGGACGGCGTTCATGATCGCCGCGGTGTTCGGGGCGGCGAACATCCCCATCCCGCACCCCTGGACGAACAGGATGAGCCCCATCTGCCAGTAGATGAAGTTGTACGGGAGAGTGAGCAGGAAGACGAACGTCAGAGCGCTGATCGCCATCCCCGCGCTCGCGAGGTATCGGGCTCCGAACCGGTCGGAAAGCCAGCCACTGAGCGGCCCCATGACCGCGAACCCGCCAAGCATCGGCATCATGTAGATGCCGGCCCAGAACGGAGTCTGCGAGAACGAGTAGCCGTGAAGGGGGAGCCAGATCCCCTGGAACCAGATGATCATCATGAACATCACCCCGCCTCGGGCGATCGACCCCAAGAGCCCGGCGAGATTCCCCGCGGCGAACGCTCGGATCCGGAACAGGTCGAGGCGGAACATCGGGTCCGGGACCCGGGTCTCCACGAACAGGAACGCGACCAGGAGGGCGAGCCCGACGCCGATGCCCGACCAGACCCACGGGCTTGACCACCCCATGGATTGATTCCCGTACGGGAGGAGGCCGTACGTCACGGCCACCAGGAGGAGCGTGAGGCCAGCGCCGAACGTGGTGTTCCCGATGTAGTCGATTCGCTGGCCCTTCCGGACGGGGACGATGTCGTGGAGCTTGAAGTACGCCCACACGGTCCCGCCGACCGCCACGGGGACGCTCGCGAGGAAGACCACGCGCCACGCCGGTAGGACCACCGGACCGATCGGGATGTCCCCGAGACCGGCGAGAACCCCTCCGAGGACCAGGCCCACGACGGACCCTCCCAACGCCGCCACCTGGTTGATCCCGAGCGCTTTCCCCCGCTCCGAGTGCGGGAAGGCGTCAGTGATGAGGGCCGCCGAGTTGGCGAACAGGAAGGCACCGCCGATCCCCTGAATCACCCGGAAGCCGACGAGTTCCCAGGCGCCCGTGTTGCCCGAGTTCGGCGTGAGGAACAGTGCCACGGAACCCGCGGCAAAGATGGCGAACCCGAGGTTGTACATCCGGGCCCGCCCCCACATGTCCGAGATGCGGCCGAAGGTGACGAGGAGCGTCGCCGTGACGACCCCGTACCCGAGAAGGAGCCAGATGAGGAGGGTGATGTTGCCCGGGGCGAACGCGTTGACGTTCAGCCCCCGAAAGATGACCGGCAGCGAGATCAGGATGATCGTCCCATTGATCGACGCCATGAGGGCGCCGAGGGTGGTGTTCGAAAGGACGGTCCATTTGTACTCCATCTCACCGCCCTCCCGCCTCTCCTACGTGGGCGCTCCCCGGCCATGCGGTCGACGCTTCGGGGGTCCTTCGGTCGCCCGAGGTCCGGGGCGGGTTCCGCCCCCTCTGTGAGAATCGAGGAGGGACGCCCCCTTCATCTCCCGGGGGTAAGGCGGGTTTGACCTGAGGCGCTACTCATCCCGAGGACGCCGACGCTTCCGCCGGCGGTCCTCGTCCTCGCCCCGAGGCGGCCCGCGCCGATCGTATCGGCGGTAGGGCCGGTCTCCCCCGCGACCCGGGTACGGCGGTCGGCCCCCCGGGCCCCGTCGGAAATCCCGACGGCCCCCGCGCGGTGGGCCACGGTATCCCCGACCGCCTTCGCCGCGGTCTGTGCGGGGAGGTAGGGTGAATCGGTTCCCGCACGAATCGCACTCCCCGACCAAGAGACCGTCCTCTCCGGTCGAGAACCGCAACGTCGCCCCGCACCGGCGGCACGGCCGACCCCGGGGCATTTCGCCCTCGTATCGCGAGGGGGGTCCACGGGCGGGCTCTGGGGCCTCGGACTTTGGTACGAACACCGTCGTGGTGTCGCAATCCGTGCAGACCGCTTCGAGCGAGCCGTCCCGGCCGGCCCGGAAGGAGAGGGGAGTTCCGCACTCCGCGCACTCGGGGCCACCTTCGACCACTTCCGCCTCGCCTCCCTCCTCGCCCTCTTCCTCCGACTCTTCCTTGGGGGCGGACGGTACCGCGTTCAGCCGGGAGGAGACTCCCGCCCCCTCGACGAAGGCGAACTCCTTGGCGCAGGCCGGGCAGACGCCGGTGCGCAGGCGGACCTCGCGCTGCTCGAAATCCATCGACGCCCCGCAGTCCGGGCACGTGTTCGACATAGCGACCAGAAAGCGGAACCCGTCGCCTCCACATTAGGTCCGCCTAGCTTCCGGACCGAGCCAACCCGAAGGAATCCCGCCGGCCCCGTCGATTTCGGTTGACGAAGTGGTTTCTCGCTACGGCCGCGCGTCCGGGGAAAGTAGATACGGCGACTTCCGGATAGCCGCCGTCTTCCAAGCAGGGGAGCAGCACGGTCATGACGGTAACGTTGGACGGCCATTCGCTGAAGGCCGAGGATCTGGTGAGGGTAGCCCGGAACCGGGAACGTATCGCGATCAACCCGGAGGCGATCGCTCGCATCGACAAATGCCGCGCGCTGCTCGAGCGGAAGATCGCCGCCAAGGAGATCATGTATGGCGTGAACACCGGGATCGGGGAGCTCTCCGAGGTGGTCCTGACTCCCGAACAGGTGGAGAAGTTCCAGCGGTACCTCGTTTACTCGCACGCGGCCGGGTGCGGCGACCCGCTTCCCGAGGAGGCCGCGCGCGCCGCGATGGTCTCCCGGATGAACACCCACTGCTGGGGCCACTCGGGGATCCGGCACGAGATCGTCGAGCTGATGGTCGACATGCTGAACCGGGGAGTGACGCCCGTCATGTGCCAGAAGGGGTCCGTCGGCGCCTGCGGCGACCTCTCCCCGATGGCGCAGATGGCGCTCGTCCTCATGGGGGAGGGCGAGGCGTTCTTCGACGGCCGGCGGATGCCGGGCGCGGAGGCCCTCCAGTCGGCGGCGCTCTCTCCAACCGTGTTCAAGGAGCGCGACGGGCTCGCCTCGATCAACGGCTCGAACGTGATGACCGGCATGGGGTGCCTCGAGCTCGTCGACGCCGAACGGTGGGTCCGGACGCAGGAGGTGGCGCTTGCCATGACGCTCGAGGCGTTGAACGCCAACATGGCGGCGTACGACCATCGGGTTCACGAAGTGCGAGGCTACCCCGGTGCCCAGGCGTGCGCCGAGAACATCCGCAAGATCACGGAGGGCTCCGAACTCCTGCAGCGTCCCGGGAAGAAGGTCCAGGACGCCTACTCGCTCCGGTCGAGCCCACAGGTCATCGGGGCGGCCAAGGACGGGCTCGCGTGGGCCCGCTACATGCTCGAGATCGAGCTCAACCACGCCGCCGACAACCCGACGTTCTTCCCGGACGAAGAGCTGGTGCTGAGCGCCGCCAACTTCCAAGGGACGCCGATGGCATTCGCGATCGAGCTCCTGGGGATGGTCGTCACCACGGTCGGGGTGCTCTCGGAGCGCCGGACGAACCGCCTTTTGAACTCCCACCTTTCGATGGGCCTGCCCGCATTCCTCACCAAGGGTGCGGGCATGTTCTCCGGGCTCATGCTCTCGCAGTACACGGCGGGGGCGCTTGTCGCGGAGAACCGGGTGCTCTCGACGCCCGCGGCGACCGGGTCGATTCCGGCGGCGGCCGACCAGGAGGATTTCGTTTCGATGGGGATGACCTCGGCGCTCAAGTCGCGGCAGATCATCGAAAACTCCTGGTCGGTGGTGGCGATCGAGATGATCGCGGCGGCCCAGGCGTTCGATTTCCGGGCCCCCACGAAACCGTCGCCCGCCTCGCAGGCCGCCTTCGAAACGATCCGGAAGTACGTCGCGACCCTCGAGGAGGACCGCCCGCTCTTCAACGACATCAACACCCTGACCCAGGTCGCGCGCTCGGGCGAGGTGCTCGCCGCGGTCGAGAACGTCGTCGGCCCGCTGAAGTAGGAACCCCCGGGTCGACGCTCAGAGGTTCAGGGCATAGCGGACGATTGGGTTGTCGACGTACTCGAGGACCTTCTCGACACCCTTCTCGAGCCCGGTCCGATAGGCGAGTTTCAGTACGCCGTCGGCGGTCTCTCGTTCGAGAGGGGGCATCTCCTCGATCACCGTCGCTACCGGGGTCGCGTGGCGGTCGAAGCAGGCGAGGAACGCACGGAACCCCGGGAAGGCGCACTGGAACAGCTCGAGCTGGAGCCGAACGTCCGGGGGCAACGGGCGGGCGAGGTAGCTCTTCATCTCGTAGAACCGGTCGCGGCCATTCCAGTAGTCCGGCTGCGCGTAGACCCCGACCCGTTCGTTGATTAGGACGAGCCGGCTTCGCGGCCGAGGCAGACCCATCACCTCGCTTCGGCGGAACGCCTGCAGCACGCCGGAGACGGTCGCGAGCTGTTTTTCGCGGTCCCCCGGGGTGAGCGATAGGTCCGTGTCGGCGAGTTCCCGGTCGAGCGTCTCGGCCGCGAGGCGGTTCATCGAGGCGAGCGTGGGACGCCGTCCCTGACCGAACTCGTGACTGAACCGCGAGAGGGTCTCGTCGATCGCCTTCCCCACCGCCATGCCGAGTTCGTCCGCCTCGGTGACCTCCCGCGGGTAGGCCGCTTGGACGACTTCGTGGGCGGCCACGGTCCGGACGGTGGTCATCGGTGCGCCGTCGGCCACCCGATCAGGCCCGGCCAAGGGCGGACGCGAGGTTCTCCGGAAGTTCGAACGCGGGACAGGCCGGGTGCGAGAGGATCTTCTGGGCCTCCGAGGCGGTCACCACGAGCGGACCCCAGACGCCCCGAGCCCCGGTGGCGGCCCGGAACGCGACGAACCCCTTCCCGACGATCGTCGGGGCGGTCAGCTGGTCCCATCGGAGGGTCACGCGACTGAGGAGGTAGCGGAACTGCACCGCGTCCGGGTCGACCCGGACCTCGCGGGGAAGCCGGTCGAGGAGGGAGAGGCCGATCAGGAACGCGGCCAAGCCGAGCAGAGCACCAGGGAGGTCGACCTTGAACAACCCCGGTGAGGTGATGATCACGTAGCCGGTCACCCCGATGAGCGCGACACCGAGGGCGAAGACCACGTAGGTCGAGTACGCCCACCAAGCACGCCCTCCGGCCGAGCTGGTTCCGGCCGCGGGAGCCTCCGCTCGATCGGGATCCATACTGCCGTCCTACGTCCCTCGGGTCTCTTCGGACGGGGTTGGACTAGCCGACCAACCCAATTAACCAAATGGGTTGACCGGTTTCACTCCCTCATCGCCCGGAGCCTCCCGCGACCCCCGCTCGCGGGCCGATGACCGGTGACTCCGGCGAGTCCCGTCGAGGGCTCTTGACCCCCCATTCATACCCTCACGCCGCGGTACGAAGGCCGTGGCCCAATCCGCCGTTCTCTCTCAGGGCACGGCGCCGCCGGCCCTCCTCGTCGCGCTCACGCGGCGCCCGATGGACCACCCGCCCCGTCCCCGCGGCGTCGTGACGGTCATCGTCGACCGGTGCAAGGAGTGCGAGTTCTGCGTCCACTACTGCCCGAAGGATGTTCTCGAGATCTCGCCGACGTACAACGCCAAGGGTTACCGACCCGTCCGCGTGAAGGAATCACGCAAGGACGAGTGCATCGCCTGTCGCTTCTGCCAGGACGTCTGCCCTGAGTTCGCGATCTTCGTCGAGGAGGCGGGCAAATGACCCCGGAGAAGGGGCCGGTGCTCACCGGTGCCCATTTCATGCTGGGGGACCAGGCGTGTGCCGAGGGCGCGATCTACGCCGGGTGCCGGTTCTTCGCCGGCTATCCGATCACCCCGGCCACCGAGGTTGCGGAGCGGATGGCCGAACGGCTCCCCTCGATCGGTGGTCAGTACATCCAGATGGAGGACGAGATCGGGTCGATCGCCGCCGTTCTCGGGGCGAGCGTGGCCGGGGTCCGGGCCATGACGGCCACCTCCGGGCCAGGGTTCTCGCTGATGCAGGAGAACCTCGGGCTCGGCTTCATGATGGAGGTTCCCTGCGTCGTCGTCAACGTCCAGCGCGGAGGGCCGAGCACCGGGCTTCCCACCTCCGTCGGGCAGCAGGATATGATGCAGGCCCGATTCGGCTCGCACGGCGACTACCAGGCGATCGCCTACACGCCGTCGTCCCCCCAGGAAGCGTTCGAGCTCACGATCCAGGCGTTCAGCACCGCCGAGCGACTCCGGACCCCGGTCCTCGTCATGATGGACGAGGTGGTGGGGCACATGCGCGAACGGGTGGTCATCCCCGAGCCGGGGAAGCGCACGATCGCGTCCCGGCGCCTCCCATCGGTTCCCCCCAGCGAGTACCGCCCGTACCGGGTCGATGACGACCTCGTCCCCGAGATGGCACTTGCCGGGGGCGGTTACAGCGTGCGCATGACCAGCCTCACGCACGACGAACTGGGACGCGCCGTGACCGACACCGCGACCCAGTCCGTCCTCGTCCCCCGGCTCCTCCGGAAGGTCATCGAGCACCGGGAGGTCTACGAGCAGTACGAGTTGCGCCACGTGAAGGACGCCGAGGTCCTGGTGGTGGCGTACGGAATCACCGGCCGGTCCGCGACCGGTGCGGTCGAGACGGCCCGCGCGCGGGGAGCGAAGGTCGGGCTGTTCCGTCCCCGGACCGTCTGGCCGTTCCCGTCCGAGGCGTTCCTTCGGGCCGCGCGGACGGTGCGCCGGGTCGTGGTCGCCGAGATCAACATGGGCCAGGTGGTCCTCGAAATCGAACGATTGGTGGCGGGACGCTGCCCCGTCGTCCGGGTGACGAGCCCGGGCGGCGAGGTGCTCTCTCCGGAGCGGATCCTCGAGGCGTGCGGCCAGGAGCGGGCCGTGAAGGGGAAACGATGACGCCGCCGTCAGACGAGCGGCGCGTGCTGACGCCCGAGACGGAGAGCGCCCCGCCCCGACACCACCCGTTGGACTCCGTCCTCCGCTCCGAGGTGCTGCCGCACATTTGGTGCCCGGGGTGCGGAATCGGCGTCGCGCTCGGAGCGTTCCTGCAGGGGCTCGACCGGGCGGGGATCCCGCTCGAGAAGCGCGTGCTCGTCGGCGGGATCGGCTGCTCCTCCCGCGTCGTGTACTACGCTCGCGCCGACGCCTACCATACGACGCACGGCCGGGCGATCCCGTTCGCGACCGGCATCAAGCTCGCGAACCCATCCCTCCACGTCACGGTCTTCGCCGGCGACGGCGACCTGTTCGCGATCGGCGGGAATCATTTCATCCACGCCGCCCGTCGCAACATGGACCTCCTCGTGGTCTGCATCAACAACTTCAACTACGGCATGACGGGCGGACAGGCCGGGCCGACGACCCCGCACGACGCGAAGACCACCACGACCCCGAGCGGCAACTTCGAATTCCCGTTCAACCTTCCCCAGCTCGCGGCCGCGGTCGGGGCGGTCTACGTGGCCCGATGGACCACGCTCGACGTCCGTCGATTGAGGGACTGCTTCACCGAGGCCGCGGGAAAGCAGGGATTCCGGTTCGTCGAGGTGCTCGCCCCCTGCCCGGTCAGCTTCGGAAAGAACAACGACATCGGGAGCGGGCTCGACGAGATGGACTACTACCGCGGGCTCGAGCAGGTCTGGGGCACGCCGGGGGGACTCCCGAGCCGCATCGAGGTCCGGGAGGGCTCTGACCTCTCGGGGACCGACATCTCGCTCCATCGTCCGATCATCGTGGGGAAGTTCGTGGACCGGGCGCGCCCCACGTTCCTCGACAACTACAAGGCCGTCCTGACGGCGAAGGGGAAGGCTCCGTGACGCGGGTCCGCTTCGCGGGGTTTGGCGGCCAGGGCGTCGTCCTCTCCGGGTTCATCCTCGGGCGGGCGGCCTGCCTGCACGCCGGCAAGAACTCCGCGATGACCCAGAACTACGGGCCGGAGTCGCGCGGCGGAGCATGCGCTGCGGACGTGGTGGTCGAGGAGACGGAGATCGCGATGCCGGTCTTCGACCAGCCGGACATCCTCGTTCTCCTCTCCCAGGAGGCGGCGAACAAGAACGCCGTCTGGATTGCGGGGTCGAAGATGGTCCTCATTGACGAGGACCTCGTCCACCTCGAGGGCGAGGACCCGCGGGTCCAGAAGGCACCGTTCACGCGGATGGCGACCGCGCTCGGCCGCCGCATCGTGGCGAACATCGTGATGCTCGGCACCCTGACCGCGCGCTCCCGTCTCGTTCCTCCCGAGGCGATGGAGGAGGCGATCCGCGCCACGGTCCCCCCGAAGACCGTCGAACTCAACCTGAAGGCGTTCCGCGCCGGGTTCGCGGTCCCCGAGACCCCGGCCCCGGAGGTGACCGCATGACCTCGCTCCCCGTAATGGTGATCGGGGGCGGGATCGCGGGCGTGCAGGCCGCGCTCGACCTCGCGGACGCCGGCCGCCGGGTCGTGCTGGTCGAGCAGACGGCCTCGATCGGCGGGAAGATGGCGGCGCTCGACAAGAACTTCCCGACGCTCGACTGCAGCATCTGCATCGAGGCGCCGAAGCTCTCCGAGGTCGCCGAGAACCGCAACATCGAGGTGCTCTCGAACTCCGAGGTCACGAAGGTCGAGCGACGCGATGGCGGCACCTTCCACGTGACCCTTCACCGCCGCGGGAACCTCGTCAACGACGAGTGCACTCGCTGCGGCCTCTGTTCCGAGGCGTGTCCGGTGGTGCTCCCGAACGAGTTCGATTCGGGGATGGCCAGCCGAAAGGCGGTGTACACGCCATTCCCGCAGGCCGTTCCCGGCCCGTACTTCCTCTCTGTCGCCGACTGCGTCAACGAGCCGCCGATCGTCCTCCCCTGCTCGCGGTGTCTCGACGTCTGTCCGCCGAAGGCGATCTCGTGGGACCGGCCCCTCGAGGCGAGTGTCGAACGCGACGTCGCGGCCGTGATCGCCTCGACCGGCTTCGACCTCTACGACCCCGCCTCGCTCGAGGAGTACGGCTACGGGACGCACCCGGACATCGTGACGGCGATGGAGTTCGAGCGCCTGCTCTCCTCCGCCGGTCCGACCGGCGGCGAGATCCTCTGCCCCTCGGACGGCCGGCATGCCCGTCGGATCGTGTTCGTCCTCTGCGCCGGCTCCCGGGACGTCCGCCGCTTGAGCCAGTGCTCCCGCTTCTGCTGCATGTACTCGATCAAGGAAGCCGTGCAAGCCCGGGACCACGGCGTGGACTCGGTGAAGATCCTCTACATGGACATCCGAGCCTACGGCAAGGGGTTCGACGGGTTCTACCAGCGGGCCCAGGAGGAGGGCGTCGAGTTCCTCCGGGGTCGCGTCGGCCGAGTGGTCTCGGCCCTCGACGGGCTCGAGGTGCGCTTCGAGGACACCCTGCGCGGCGCGACCGAGACGATCACGGCCGACCTGGTGGTGCTCGCGACCGGAGCGAAGCCGTCGGCCGGTCTCACCTCCCTCGCGAAGACGCTCGGGGTGCCGCTCGGTTCCGACGGATTCCTCGAGAGCGCCGGAGCCCCGGACGGCATTTTCATCGCGGGTTCCGCCTCCGGCCCGAAGGATATCCCGGATAGCGTCACGGAGGCGGGCGCCGCGGCAGCTCGCGCGATGGAGCGCGCCCCCGACCGCTCGTGGCCGGAGCCGGAGCGCGGCGAACCCCTCGACGTTTCAGGCGAACCCCGCGTCGGGGTCTTCCTGTGCGATTGCGGCAGCAACATCGCGGGCGTGGTGGACGTCCCGTCGGTCGTGGCCTATGCGAAGACGATCCCCGGAGTCGCCCATGCCGAGGAGGTCCGGTTCGCCTGTGCCGGGAACACGCAGTCCGACATGGCGAAGCGGATCCGGGAAAAGCAGCTCACGCGGCTCGTGGTCGGCGCCTGCTCCCCGAAGACCCACGAGGGGACCTTCAAGCGCGTGTGCATGCGGGCCGGTCTCAACCCGTACCTCCTCGAGATGTCGAACGTCCGCAACCAGGACTCCTGGGTGCACAAGGCGGACCGCCCGGCCGCGACCGACAAGGCCCGCGACATGGTGCGGATGGCGGTCGAGAAGGCATCCCGGCTCCGCCCGCTCGAGCCGTACGAGCAGCCGATGGTCCAGGCCGCGATCGTCGTCGGCGGCGGCCCCGCCGGCATGTCCGCCGCCACGAGCCTGGCCCGACAGGGGTTCGAGACCCATCTCATCGAGCGGGACCACGAGGTCGGCGGGGCGTTGCGTCGTCTCGAGCGGATCGAGCCGTCCGGGGCGGACGCGAAGGCGCTCCTCGAGGCGATGCGGAAGAACCTCGTCGACTCCGGTGCCCGGGTACACGTCGGGGTCGAGGTCGCCCAGATCGACGGTCACGTCGGCAACTTCCGCGCGCGACTCTCGAACGACGAGACGATTGACGCGGGCGTCGTGGTGCTCGCGATGGGCGCGAGCATGGTCAAGCCGCCCGACAACTACCC
>Ga0187770_10002059_pt1 | contig 11076 bp, 5 predicted proteins | sample 0116_SJ02_MP02_2_FD_133154 | JGI IMG/M metagenome (GOLD analysis project Ga0187770, IMG submission 133154) | Tropical peat soil microbial communities from peatlands in Department of Meta, Colombia - 0116_SJ02_MP02_20_MG | ecosystem: Environmental > Terrestrial > Soil > Wetlands > Peat | place...
CCCGCTTCGGTCCGCGACGGTCGCCCGGAGCGGTCCGAAGCGCCCCCGCTGGAGGTAAGGAACGCGGACCCCCGGGGGAGTATGGGGGAGGGCCGGACGTCCGCGTCATTTGTAGAAGGTCCGCACGGTGGGATAAAGTGTTGGGTCGACCCGCAACTCCTCCCTGTTATGACACCGCACGGTGTGTCCCGTGCGTGCGCAGGGCCCCGGAGGTCCGTCTGTTGCGTGGGGAGAAGGGCCGGTTGCAGGCCTTTGCCAGCTCGACCGCTACCCCTCCCCGGCTCGCGCTTCGGGCTCGGCTCGTCCTCCGGGCCGCCGAGGGGAGGACGGACCGCGAGATCGCGACCGAGCTCGGGACCGACGCGGGGACGGTCGCGCGGTGGCGGCGCCGGTTCCTCATGCAGAGGGTCCCGGGGATCGAGCGGGACGCCCCCCGCTCCGGCCGGCCGCCCTCGATCCCCACCTCGACGATCCAGGTGATCGTCCGGAGCACGCTCGGCCGGCGCCCTCCGACCGGGAACTTCTGGTCGGCGCGGAGCCTCGCCCGCCAGGTCGGGGTCAGCAAGACGACCGTCCAGCGCGTCTGGAAGGCCCACGGGATCGAGCCGCGCCGGCCTGCTGAGACGTTCCGTCCGAACCCCGGCATGACGTTCGTCAACAAGGTCACCGACTTCGTCGGCCTCTACCTGGATCCGCCGGAACGGGCGATGGTCTTCACGGTCGACGAGCGGGCGCGAGCGTCGACCCTCGCGGCGCGGGAACGTCGGGCGATCGCCGCCTACGAGGACCGCCGACGGGGCCTCGAGTTCCGCGCCTTCCTCCAGGCGATCGACCGCGAGACCCCGAAGGGGCTCGACCTCCATCTCTTGGTCGACAGCCGGCTCACCCCGTCGGACGTCGAGGTCCGGCGCTGGCTCGCCCGCCACCCGAGGTTCTACCTCCATTTCGTGCCGTCCGGCTCCGGCGGCTCGAACGTCATCGAGCGGTGGTTCGCCCAGTTCACACGGAAGCGGGTCGGCCGGACGTCGTTCCCGAGCGTGACGCGGCTCCACCGGGCGATCCGGGACCACCTCGCGCTGCCGGACGCGAGCTCCCGGCCGTTCGTCTGGACCGCGACCTCCGAGGAGATCCGGGACCGCTCGGCGCGCCCGGCGCCGGCCCACGGGCTCCTCCCGGGTCCCGTGCGAGGCCGGGAAGGCAAGGGCTAGCCCGCCGAGGGTCGCTTCGGGACGCGAGCGGGGGCCGTTCAGCGGCGGTCGAGGAGCGAGCCAACCGCTCCCAGGACGACCCCGCCGAGGACGATCCCGAGGAGGAAGGCGATCAGCGTCGGCCACAGCTCGGAGAGCGGGAGCGCGCCGAACTGCTGGGCGAGGAGCACGACGACGCCGCCGAGCACCGCTCCCGAGGCCGCGAGCGTTGCCGCGATCGTCAACGGCCCCGGTACCTCCTCCGCCGGACGCGACGCGAGCGGACGACCGTGACGACCCAGAACGCCTCGGCGGTCCCGAGGACGACGGCGAACGCGGCGATCGCCGAGCCGATGACGTACGGCGCCCTCGCGTCGACGTAGAACGGTTGCTGGAACAGCAGCGTCCCGTTGAGGCCGAGCAGCTCCGCGTCGACCTCGTAGACCCCTTCGGTGAGGTAGACCAGCGAGCCGAACGTCCAGTTGAGCTGCGCGCTCCCGGCCTGCGAGCCCGATGGGCCCGCGACGGTCGCCGCCCGTATCGATTCCGTGGAGAGATTGACGTCCAGGAACCGCAGGACGAGGGAGGCGTTCGTTACCGCAGGGACACCGGGGGCCTCGGTGTAGCTGAAGACGACGGCGGCGCTCTGCCCCGCCCCGAGGACGAAGGCGGTCGACGCCGAGGTCGCCTGGCCGATCGGGGCCCCGTTCCAGGTCACGTTGACCGACACGTTCGAGTCCGCCACGACCACCCCCGAAGGACGGACCGAGGCCGACGGGGTGAGCACCGGGGCCGTCGCACCCGCTCCGAGGGAGCCCGTGACGACCAGGAGCGCCAGCGCGATCGGGCCCGCGACGGCCGCGAAGAGCGCGAGGGACGGCGCGTCGCGGGGTCGAGCGCGGGAGCTCGAGCGAGCCATGCGGTCACGCCGCGGGCGGGGCGCCCCCCTCTCCTACCGGCGCGGACGCGCCGAGGTCGGTCATCATCTGGCTCAGGTCGGCCGGCGCCAGCAGGCCGGGCGTGAGGTGGAGCCAGGCGCGCGCGTCATGCTCCCGGGCGAGGCGGTCGACCTCCTTGAGGAACCCGACGATCGCCGCCGTCCCGTGGATCCGAGCGAGGTACTCCACCCCCTCGACGAAGACCGCGGTGATCCCGTTCGACTCGACCCCCTGACGCACGAGCCCGGCGAGGCCCGGAAGGTCGTCCGGCCGGATCGTCCGGTCGCGCGCGAGGTTGCTCAGCCAGTAGACGGCGACCGGTCTCGGCCCGACGAGCGTTCGGATCCGCTCCGGGAGCTCGCGGACGACGGCGAGGCCCCGGTGCCCCGCGGCGGTCGCGTCCAGGAACGGCTGGAGCGCGGGAAGGAGCGAGGCCGACAGTTCGACCTCGAGCCCGACCGCGGCGGGCGCCGGCGGAGCCGGCGCGGGGGCGGCCGCCCGCTCGGATTCGGGGACGAAGGCGGGTTGAAGAGGGGGTGGAGGTGGCCGGGGCCGAGGGGCCTCGGGGATCACCGGTAGGGTCGCCGGCTCGGGCTCCGGCGTCACCTCGGGGGGCTCTGCGGGGGGGCTTGGAGCCGGTACCGGCTCGGGGGCCCCCGCCACCTCGGCCGGTGGGGGGACCGCCGCCGTAGCTGGCTCGGCCGGAGGGATCGCCGGAACGACCGTCGCCACCGGGACGGGGACGGGAGGGGGAGGGGGTTCCGCCACCCGCGCCAGACGAGGCTCCGGGAGCGGAGCGGGCTCGGGCCCGACCGGCATCGCCGGGGTCAGCGGCTCGGGACGCGCCCGTTCTTCCCGGGGAAGCCGAACGCGGGACCGGGGAGGCGGGGGAGGGATCGCGCGACCGAGCTTCGAGAACAGGCGTCCGGCGATCGGACGGCCGAACCCGGGGAGCGCCACGAGCTCGTCGAACGACGCGCTCGTGATCCGGTCGACCGTGGGGTAGCCGGAGTCCCAGGCGAGGGCGACCTTCGCCGGCCCGAGGAGCGGGGCGTCCAGGAGGTGGTCGAGCTGTTCACCGAGCGCCCGGACGTCATCCTCGTGGTGGACGACGCCCTCGTCCGCGAAGTCGACCTCCGGGGTCGGCGGGACGGGGGGCGGGCGCCGAAGCGGCATCCGTCGGTTGCCGCCGGTCGGCCCGCGCACGGTGCGCCGGTGTCGCCGGGGCGGCGGGGACTCGAGGCCGGGGATCTCGACCGCCCAGCGCGCGCCGAGCCGGGTCCGGCCGGTCACCGCCGGGAGCCGCCCGGGGACCGGCGGTGGGGCCTCGATCTCGAGCGAGGCGACCCCCAGCTGAGCGGCGACCGCGGCCCAGCGCTCGCGCAGCTCCTTGGCGAGGGGGTCGATTGCGAGCACCCGGACGGTCAGCGGCCGCGCGGCGTCCGGCCCGAGGATGCGGAGCCGGCGCGCGACCCGGCGGACGAGCCACGCGGCATCCGAGGAGAGCGACGGTCCGGCGCCGGCGGTCGACGCGCCGGCCGGCACCTCGACGAACATCTCCCCGAGCGAGCACGGCGTAGGGGTGACGCGCTCGGGAAGCGTCTCGACAACGGCGAGCATCGGAGGGGTGATCTGATGCGGTTGTCCCTGGACGAAGACCGAGAACCCCCGGGCGCTGTCGAGGTCCCCGGGCTTACGGGGCGGCATCCGGCGGAGGAGGTGGGCGATCTGCGAGGCGAGCGAGGGGTACGCCTTCTGGATCTCGCTCTCCACGGGAACGAGCTGGCGTCGACGTCCCTCCCACGGCGACCGTGGGCTCCCGACCTCCAGTCGGCCGATGTGACCGAGCCGCTCCAGCACGGAGCGGTCCCCCCGCAGCCGGTCCCCGAGCTCGTCATCGCCGACCACGAGCACGGCCGACGGGACCACGCTCGCCGGCGGAAGCCGGTGCTCGCTCCGGAAGCGGTCGAGCGCCCGGACGACGGCGAGCCATCGGTCCCACGCCTCGGCGAGCGCTTCGTCCGGGGCCGTCCGGTCGACGTCGAACGGAGCGGTCTCGAACAGGCTCCTCGGCTCGGGTCGAAGCTTGCGGACGACCGTCTCCGCGGTGAACGGGGCGATCGGGGCGAAGGCGATCGCCACGGCCGCGACGACGGTCGCGAGGGTCCGGAGCGAGCCCTTCTTCGGGGAAGGAGCGCCTTCACCGGTGGCGCCCTTCGGCCGCACGAGCTCGAGGTAGTGGGCGAGGTCGTGCTCGAGGAACCGGGCCAGATGACGGTGGGCTTCGGCCGGCCGGAGCTCCTCGTAGGCCGCGAGGACCTTCAGCTCGGTCGTCGCCCAGCGGGCCAGGATCGCGCGGTCCTCGGGGTCGAGGTCCCGGTCCGCCGGTGTGGCGGGCGCGGCCGAGAGGCGTTCCGACGTCGGGGCCAGCGAGGAGGCGAGCTCGACGAGCCGGGCGAGGCGGCGCCGCTCTTGACGGCACCGTTCGACGAACGACCGCCCCGGGCCCTCGCTCGTCTCCGTCCGGACGAAGCCGGCCCGGACCGCGTCCGCGCCGTGCTCGTGGACGAGGCCGACGACGTCGATGTCGCTGACGGTCGGGAGGACCGTCGCTCGGACCTCGACACCGACGGCCTCGATCGCGGCCATCGCCGCGAGGTGGTGGACGACCGTCGGCGCCCTCCGGCGCTCGCCGAGGTAGAGCCGGACCGGGTCGCCGGGGGGGACCGGGTCGTTGCGGGCCCAGCTGGCGAACGCGCCGGCGGCGGCGAGCGTCAGGCGCCGCTGGACGAGCCGGCGGTTCCCTCCGCAGGAGCAGCGTCGCTCGGCGTCCGGCGCGTCGGCACGAGAGCATCGGTCGCACTCCAGGAGCTTCAGCGCGTCCGGGGCGTGGCTCGGGTTGGTCTCGCTGACCGGCCAGGCGGTCACCTCGATCTCCACGACCGGGCGGTCGCGCGGAAGGAGCTGGGCGTACCGGGCGATCTGCTCGGGAGGGAGGCGGCCGGGCTCGAGGCACCAGCACCGCCCGGGGAACCAGACCATCGGTCGGCCGCACGCCCCGCAGTACGGGACCCCGCGGAGGACGCGGAGCCGGGCGAGGACGCTCCCGCCCTCGGTCAGGTCCCGGGCGACGAACTCGCTCGCGGTCTCGACGTCGAGGCCGGAGTACTTGTGCATCAGGGTGAGGTCGAGCGTCCCCCGGATCGTCAGGAGCGGCCAGCCGTGGATCCCGAGCCGCTCGGCGATCTGGCCGTCGCTCCCCCCGTGGCCGGGGACGAGCGGGACGACCCCCGTGCCGCTGTCGCCGACCTCCGAGACCGCTTGGACGGTGCCGGACGGGGAGGCAAGCGCCGCGCCGTCGGGGAACTCGTGCCGCAGCGGGTAGACGTACCTCCGGCCGTGGTAGGCCCGGCCGGGCTTCTCGTCGACGACGGTGAACTCGGCCCCGGGCAGCCACTCCTTGAGCCGTCCGAGCGCCGAGCGCAGCGTGAGCAGCCGCGCCGTCACGTCCCCGCGCCGGTACTCGACGGTCGCGTAGGCCAGGTCCGGGTTGACGAGGAGGGCGGTCGTCCCGAGGAGGCGCCACGGCGTGTCGACCCAGGCGAGCGCGTCGATCGGCGGGCTCCCAGCCTCCGGCTCCAGCGGGAACCGCACGAGGAGAGTGTCGCCGACCTCCTCGTGGTAGACCGTCCGCTCCGGGCTCCTCGGCGAGGCGCACGACGGGCAGAGCCGGACCGGGCCGTTCCGAGCGACCAGCGCCCCGAGGTGGGCGAGCCGCCCCGCGATCTTCTGGAGGCCCGCGAGCCGGGCCTCCGCGTCGTACGGCCGACCGTCCCGGCCCCCGGTCCAGACCGCGAGCGCGTCGAGCAGCGGCGCTACGGCCGGGTCCGCCGTTCCCGCCGCCCAGCCTTCGCGCCGAAGCGTTCCGACCGTGCGCCCCCCGGCGAGGGCGGTCGCCCTCGCGTCGACGTCCGCCGCGACGGCGCGCTGCGCGACGAGCACTGGCGGGTCGCCGGGGGTGTACGTCCCGATGAGCTGACGGAGCACCGGACCCGACCCGTGCCCGAGGGTCCCGGACGGCGGCGGCAGCCCGTGGCTCGCCCAGAGACGGCGGACCGACGCCTCGATCGAGGCGAGGCTGTCCTCGCCGGCCGGCTCACCCATCCTCTCGCCCTCAGCTCGCACCGAGCGTCAGGCGAGCCGTCTCGAATAAACCCTCGCCGAGGCCCGCAACGCGCGACCGCGCCGGCGGCCGCCGGCTCCAGGCGGTGACCGCGGCTCGGGCAAACCCTTAAGGAACCGGGACCGTCCCGCGGGCCCGAGGAGCCGATGGCCTGGACACAGCAGGAGGTCCGTGAGCTGAAGGAAGGGCGCTACCTCCTGATCGACGAGGAGCCGTGCCGCATCCTGAGCATCCAGACCTCGAAACCCGGGAAGCACGGAGAAGCGAAGGCGAGGATCGACGTGGTCGGCCTGTTCGACGGCTCGAAGCGGAGCGTCGTCTTCCCGGTGAAGCACAAGGTGCAGGTCCCGCTGATCGGCAAGCGGCAGGCCCAGGTCCTGTCGCTGACCGAGACGGAGGTCCAGTTGATGGACCTCGAGTCGTACGAGACGTTCCAGCTCCCGGTCGACGCCGAGAGCCGGGCCGGGCTCGCCCCCGGCGCCGAGGTCCAGTACCTCGACGCGATGGGCAAGCGCCGCATCATGCGGGCGTAGCGGCCCGTCGCCGCCCCCCCTCGGACGGAGCGTCCCGGCCCTCGCGTGATTTATAAGGGCGCCCGAGCATCGAACCGATGTCCGCCCCCTGAGCCCGGCCGTCGGGAAGGGGGCCGGTTCCAGGGGGGAGAGCGACGTCCGGTCCGGGGGGCCTCGGGCCTCTCCCCTCGTCTCGCCTGACGAGGATCCTGCAGGAGAAGGCCGAGGCGCTGCGCAAGAAGCGCCAGTCCGCCGAGGCCGTCCAGAAGGACGTCGACGAGAAGCTCGCGCAGCTCGGCCGCCTCGGGATTTCTCCGCCGGGGATCGCCGAGCGGCAGGAGCAGCTCCACGAGCTCGCACGCCGGACCGACTGGGAGATGCTCGAGGTGCAGGCCCGCGCCCTCCTCGAGCTCCTCGCCTCGACGGTCCCGGCGACGATCGAGGGCCGTCGCCACGCCTCCGAGGAGTTCGCCGACCGGCTGAAGGCCGGCGGGGTGCCGGTGCCGGCGACGGTGGTGGAGGAGATCGCCGCGCTCGCGCATCCGTCGCCGCAGGCGTCGTGGGCCGAGACGCTCGGCCGGCTCGCGGCGGTCGATGAGGCGCTGCAGCACGCGGCGACCGACCTGCTCGACCGGGCCCGGGCGCAGGCGGTCGACCTCGCGCGGTGGGCCGGGGTGACCCCGGCCCGCCTCACCGAGCTCGAGCGGGCGCTGCCGGACCCGGCGGAGGCCGTCCGCACCGGTCGGATCGGCGACGCGCTCGAGGCGATCCGGACGGTCGTTCAGGAGAAGTTCCCGGAGGTCGCCGAGCGGCACCAGCGCGGCCGGGACCTGGCGAGCCGCCTCCGGGCGGTCGCCGAGGAGCTCGGCGCGTCCACCCAAGCGGTCGACGCCGCGCTCACCGCGGACGCGACGAGCCGGCCGGACGGCTGGCCCGCGAGCGTCGCCCAGCTCGAGTCGGCGTGCCGCGAGCTCGGGGAAGGGCTCCGGACCCGCGCCGCGCAGGCGCTGGAGGCGATGCGCAGCTCCCTCGGTCAGCTCACGGACTACGGGATCGACCCGGCGCCGGCGCGCGCGACCGTGGAGGTCGCGCTCGCCCGGATCCCCGCGGCGGCGCTGGAAGAGATCGCGAGCGTCCTCGGGGAGGCGCGCGCCGCGGCGGAGGAGCCGATCGTCTCCGTCGTCGCGGGGCTCCTCGACGAGGTCCGTCCCCGCATCGCCGGGGCCCGTCGCCTCGGCCGCGACCCACGCGAGGTGTTCGCGGCGATGAACCGCGCCCGCGAGGCGCTCCGGCTGAAGATCTATTCGGAGGCGCTCGCCGCGAGCCAGGAGGCGCTCGAGAAGGTCCGGGAGCTGACGGCCGACCTCGACGCGACCCGGGACGAGCTCGCGACGGTCGAGGAGATGATCGGCCGGTTCCGGAACGTCGGGTTCGCCTCGACGACCGTCGACGCGGAGCTCGGCCGCGTCCGCCAGCACCTCGAGCGCGCCGAGCTCCCCGCGGCGCGGGAAGCGCTCGCCGCGGCGCTCCGCGACCTCGGGACGAGCGCCGTCGTCTTCTTCCTCGACCGCTGGAAGGCGATCGACCGGGCGCGGGAGTTCGCCCGCGAGCGGGGGTTCGCACCGGCCGACGTCGACCGGGAGCTCGCCGAGGCGCGGGGCCGCCTCGACAAGGGAGACCTCACCGGCGCGTCCGACGCGCTCGCGCGGGCCGAGGTCGCGCTCCGGATCGCCGCCGGACCGTTCGTCGCCCGTCGCGTCGAGGAGATGGAGCAGGCGTTCGCCGACCTCCAGGAGGAGGGGCTCGCGACCCCGGTCCGCCGGGAGCTCGCCGACGCCGACGTCACGCTCCGGGTGAAGGAGGACCTGCTCGGCGCGCTCGAGAGCCTGAAGCGGGCGGAGCGCGACTTCGGCGCCCTGTTCGCCGCCCAGGCCTCCGGCCTGGTCGAGGCGCTCGAGCAGGAGGTCCGGGTCCTCGCGTCGATGGGCGGCGCCGGGGAGGAGATCCAGCGCCAGATCGACGAGGTCCAGCAGATCTTCAACATGGGCGATTTCGTCCGCGCGGCGAAGGCGTCCCAGGAGATCCGGACCCGGGCGCAGCAGCAGCAGCTGCTTCGCAGCGAGGAGGCGGTCTCGCACGCGAAGCTCGCCCTCGCCGAGCTCGAGGCGATCGGACTCGACGTCGGCCCGATGCGGGCCGAGCTCGAGAACGCCCAGTTCCTCTCGCGCAGCGGCCAGTTCCTCGAGGCCCATCGCCGGGCCGCCCAGCTCGAGGAAGAGGCGGTCCACCGTCGGGGCGCCGCGCAGGCGCTCGTCGGGCGCCTCGGTCGGGTCGAGGCGCTCGTCGCGCGGCTGAGGGCGGACGGGGTCGACCCGGGCCCGGTCGACCCGCCGATCGCCGACGCGCGGGCCGCGGTCCGCGCGCTCGAGTTCGACCGCGCCCGCGGGCTGGTCGAGGGGGTCGAGCAGCGCCTTGCCGCCGCCGAGGCCCGCCTGGAGACCGACCGACGGTTCGGCGAGCTCGCCGCGCTGATCGAGGACGGGGGCCGCCTCGCGGTCCCGATGGAGCCGTTCGCGGCCCGGCTGGAGAAGCTGCGGACCGAGGCCCCGACCGCGCCGGCCGAGGCGGTCCGGGACGGCGTCAAGCAGCTCCACGAGGAGCTCGTCGCGGTCGTCCGCCCGCTCCTCGAGGAGAACCTCAAGGGGCTCGAGCGGGACCTCGAGGTCGCCAAGACCGCCGGCGTCCTCGTCGATCCGGTCGTAGCGAAGGTCGCCGAGGCGCGGCGCCGGATCGCGCTCGAGGTGCCGACCGGCGCCGCCGGCCTCCTCGACGAGATCCGGGCCGCGCTCGTCTCGACCCGAGGGTTCGTCGACCAGGCCGAGCGGGTCGCCCGACGGGTCCATGAGGCGCTCGCCCAGGCGGAGATGCTCCACGTCGACGTCGCGATGGTCCGCGCGCAGGCCGAGGAGGTCGAGCGCGCGCTCGAGGCGCGCGAGTACCCGCGGGTCGTCGAGCTCGGCGGCACGGTGGAGCGGGAGCTGATCCAGGCGACGTACCAGCGCGTGTCGAAATCGCTCGCCGGCTTCCAGGCGGCGGTGACGCAGATCCGCCGGGCCGGAGGGAACGCCTCGGTCGCCGAGAACCTCCTCCACCAGGCCCGGATGGCGTTGGACGAGGGCCGCCCGGTCGAGGCGCTCCAATTGGCGTCCCGGAGCGAGGGCGAGCTCGAGCGGGTCGACCTGCAGCAGCGGCTCGCCCAAGGGGCGGTCGAAGCGGCGGAGCACGCCGTCGAGCGGCTCACCCGGGACGGGATCGTCGCGACGGAGGCGACCGACGGCCTCCAGGCGGTCCGGACCGCGTTCGAGCGCGCCGACTACCCCGAGGTGTTCGAGCAGGCGCTCGGCCTCTCGGAGGTGCTCGCGTCGGCCCGGGACGGCTTCCGCCACTCCCGGGAGGCGCTCTCGGCCGCGGACCGCCACGTCGCGGAGGCGACGGCGCTCGGCGCCGACGGGAGGGACGCGACCTCCCGCCTCGAGGAGGGCCGTGCCGAGGCGGCCGCCGGCCACTACGTTGCGTCGGTCCAGCTCGCCCGCGAGGCCGGCGAGCAGGCGAGATGGGCGATCGAGCGGATGTTCAGCGTCCCCCTCGGGGGGCTCCGTCGCGAGGTCGATGCGGTCCGGGCCGAGGGGGTCGGCCCGGAGGTCGAGCCGCTCGACGCGGTCGTCTCCGACGCGGAGGCGTCGCTCCGCGCCGGGAACTGGGCGCGCGTCCGCACGTCGCTCGCGCGCGCGGACGCCGCCAGCCGGCGGCTGTTCTCCGCGCTCGTGGACGCGCGCTGGCGGGAGATCGAGGCCGAGGCGACCCGCCGTGGGGAGGACACGCCGGCCGAGGCGTCCCGCCGGGCCGAGCTCCGGGGCCAGCTCGAGCGGCTCAAGGAGCGCCGCGACCTCGGCGAGGCGCTGCGCCTGTTGAAGACCGAGCTCGAGTCGGTCCACGCCCGGGAGCGGGAGGAGGTCGCCCGGTCGATGGCCGACTTCCGCGACCGGATCTGGGTCGGGGAGCGCCTGGGCGTCGACACGACCCCGGGGATGCAGCGGTTCGGCGAGGCACGCCTCGCGCTCGACGGCGGCCGACCGGACGAGGCCCGGTCGCTCCTGGAGAGGGCGGGCGAGGCGCTCGTCGACTCGGTCCGCCCCGCGCTCGCCAAGCGCCGGAAGGACCTCGCGAGCGAGGTCGCGTTCGCGGAAGGGGGGCTC
>Ga0187770_10002061_pt1 | contig 11071 bp, 10 predicted proteins | sample 0116_SJ02_MP02_2_FD_133154 | JGI IMG/M metagenome (GOLD analysis project Ga0187770, IMG submission 133154) | Tropical peat soil microbial communities from peatlands in Department of Meta, Colombia - 0116_SJ02_MP02_20_MG | ecosystem: Environmental > Terrestrial > Soil > Wetlands > Peat | place...
AAAATGCCCAGATCCAAGGCGCCCGAAATCCTGAGGAGTGAGGCGTACTTCGGAGTACGCCGCAACAAGCCTGTCCCGTGCTTGACACGGGGAAGGATAAGAGGAACACCGGAGATGGGTATTTTTCAGCAGCCTGCTAAGGTCTCTCTGGCTGCTTTCAACACATCATCAACGCTGACGATCTTCAAACAGGTGAGTTCTTTGCACGAGCGCTTTCGGCAAGGATTACATCCCACTTCCTTCCTCACCTTCTTGTGCCGCCCGAGTGGCTCGTTCACGATGGGATCCGTCGGCCCATAAATGACCACTACAGGTATCCCCGTCAAAGAGGCGATATGCGTCGGGCCGGTGTCCCCACCGATGTAAAGATCACACCGCCTGAAAACGTCCCCCAACTCCGTCAACGATTCGGTCCGGGGTCCCAGAATGGACGGCTCTTTCATCTCCCTTCTCATATCTTCTACCCACTCCAACTCATCAGGCCCCCAGGTGAAGACAACGGTGGCCCTGAGTTCGGAGACCAATCGGTCTGCCAGTTGCGCATAACGATCGGGCATCCACCTTTTGTAAATGGTTTTTGGGCTGGTCCCGGGATGGATGGCGATCAACGGCCTCCTGACCGGGGTCGATATCTTATTAAAGAATGATTCCACGTATTCCCTATCCTGAGGAGGAATATGAAGGCTGGGGTGAAAACCTTTCACTTCCAATCCCATCCCCCTGAGGAGCGAAAAATTCCTTTGAAAGCGGCTCATCCTTTCTTCCCCCAGTCTCACCTTCGCATTCGAAAAAAGGAAATTGCCCTCTTTGCTCGACCTTCGATCAAATCCAATCCGGTTAGGGGAGCCTGAAAAAAAGGAAATAAGGCCGCTCTTAAGGATCCCATGAAAATCGAGAGCCACATCGAACTTCCGACTTCTAAGATCCGAAACAAACCCCCTCACTTCTCCGATGGTCCTCCAGATCCCTCTTGCCGATTTCATTCCTTCCGCCCACCTCTTCCTTGGAAACAGAAGGACTTCATCGATCTCAGGCTGGCTTTCCAGTAGCCGCCTGGAAGGCTCTTCGGCCACCCAGGTGATCGAGGAGGAAGGATAATCTTCTTTTAAGGCCTTCACAGCAGGCAGTGTTCGAATGACATCTCCCACTGCGCTCAGCCTCACAATTAAAATTCTATGGATATCCATTGCTCCAACATCAGCCGGTTTCCAAATCCCTACCGGCAAGACGAATTGCAAACTCTTCAGGAAGGCTCTTGGGTTTACCCTTTGAATCAAGACAGAGGTGGCGTGTCTCCCCCTCGGCGATCACCTCCTCCTTCCCTTGCCGCAAAATCTTGTACCCAAATGTGACCATCCGCCGATTCATTCCCTTCAGCCAAGTCCGCACGGTGATGGCCTCATCGTATCGGGCCGCATTTCGATACCGACAATGGACGTCGGTCACAACGAGTTTATACCCCAATGCCTCCAGGTCGGCATAGCGGAATTCCCTCTTCCGACAAAACTCGGACCGCCCCACTTCAAACCAGACCAAATAGTTTGCGTAATAAGCCACTCCCATCTGGTCCGTCTCTGCATACCTCACGCGAATTTCACAATCCACTGTTTCTTTCATTATCAACAATTCCCCCCTATCTTCTTGTAAAAAAATATGGGTTCGAGGATTCAAGGCTTCAAGGGTTCAGGTGCCTGATGTTTAAATACTTAGAACAAGGGCCCTTAGGTATTCACTTGACCACTCGAATCCTTGACCCCTTGGACCCTTCGGTTTCATAACGCCCTTAGATATTCTGGCCGAAGCAGAGCCGGATCTTTTCTTCGAAGAACTTCCCGAATTCTTCTTAAGGTCTCCTCCTTCTCCTCAGGCATTCGAATTCTGAGGGGGAGATAGTTAGAGGCATGGTTTGAAGCAAAAAAGCATCGGGTGAACTGACACTGTTGAATCATCGTCTCCAACTCCTGGATCAGGCCAAAAGGAGTGGGCAGGACGAGCTTCCCTGTTCTGATCTCTTCCTCGATAGGGGTTCCCGGAACGACCATCAGCGAAAGAGCACCCACGTAATCAGGATCCATCTGCGAGAGGACCCTTCCAGTATCCTCCGCATGGGTCTGACTTAATTCGACACCGCCAATCCCCAAAAGGACGGTCACGGAGAGAAGGATCCCGGATTCCTTGACCCTCTTAGCGGCCTGAACCATTTGATCGATCGTGGCATTCTTCTTGATCCTCTTCAACACCTCTCCGTTTCCAGATTCCAATCCGAGGTAGATGATGCCCAAACCCGACTTTTTCAGTTCCTTCAGATCATCCAAATCCTTTCTGAGGATATCCTTTGCGTTAGCATAGATACCAACTCTTTCGAGCCCCCTTAATTTCACCTTCAGATAATCCAAGAGCCGATGGAGTCCTTTTTGGGGAATGATCAGGGCGTCCCCGTCGGCCAGAAAGACCCTCGGAATCCGCTGTCCATACGAACTGACTTCGTCGATATCTTCCTTTACCTCTTCAAAGCTTTTGATCCGAAACGACTTCCCTTGATAGGCACCGCAAAAGGTGCATCGATTATAAGAACAACCCACCGTCACTTGAAGAATCAGGCTTTCTGCCTCGCTGGGGGGCCGAAAAATCATTCCTTCATATTTCATTTCGAACTCTCCTTCTTTTTTGCAGGGACATCAAATTGGTAGATGATCTCCCCCTCTTTCACCATCCCTAACTCCTTTCGAGCGATCTCTTCGATATACCGTTTTTCGGCCTGGAGGCGTCTCACCTCCTCCTTCAACTTCTGATTCTCTTCCTCGATCTGCGTATTCCTTTCCTTCATCCGGTTTAATTCCTTTTGAATACGAAGAAGGTGAAGTATCCCGTTGTCTCCAAAGAAGGTGAAAAATCCCAGAATCAAAACAAGGACAAGGATCAAAAGGAGAAAACGTTTTTTTCTCATTTCACTGACGACATTTCCTTCGGGAAGCTCCTCGGCCCCTTTTTATGAATCAGCCAAACGCTCTATTGAAGCTTAAATTTAATGGGGATCATTCCCCACTGTTCCACCTGAGGCTGATCCTTGGGAAGGGGAACGAATCGCCACTGTTTCAAGTACTGGATGGCGATCCGTTCCAGATCGGCGTCCCCCTTGACCAACGGGATAACCCGATCCACGATCCCGCTCGGCAGGACATAGAGCGTCAACTCGATTTCTGCCTCCACCTTTAGCCGGACCTGAGGGGGATTGGGCCTTTCCAGGATTTTTCGAGTAGCGAGAGGTCCTTTGATCCCCAACTGGAGATTCTCCTCCAGAGGCTTCTCGGCCGGAGCCCTCTCCTTTGAGCTCAAGAGTCTTTCAATCGCCTTTTCAGTTCCCTTATCCCTCAGGCGAGTAAAGTCGACGTCCTCCTTCGATGATGGGAGGGGTGGCTCTGGAAGAAAAGAATCTTCCTTCTTCTTTAAAAACTCTTTCAACTCTTTGTCCAATTCCTTAAACTCTGAGGACTCCCTGACAACCTTCATCCTCTCTTTCTCATCGAGACCTTCCAACTTTTTCGGCCGTGGATATTCAGGGGCAAAGGATCTCCAATCTTGCTGAACATTTGCCTCCTCCATCTTCTTCCGGATCACTTCCTCTCGTATCCGCTTCTCCTCTGGCGGAATCTCTGCCTTCTCCATTCCCAAGATCCTCCTGCTCTCCCTGGTCAAAGCCTTCCATCTTCCAACAAGGTTGAATCGGAGTGTTGGGTCTGAAAAGTAAATCCAGCACAAGAAGCCCACAAGTGCAAGAAGGAGGACGAGGAGAAAGGGGTTAACCCGTCTGCGTCCCTTCGGCTCTTTCTTCATCAGCGAACGATTCCTTGATCGATCTGATCGAGCATCTTCGTGGCCACTTCCCGTCTATCCTTCCGAGTGGTCTTCTCGAATAATTTTTGATAGACCTGCCTGGCCTCCGAGAATTTCTTCTCCTCTATGTAAAGGGTGCCCAATTTGAGAAGGGCTTCCTCCATCGCCTCGGACTGATTGGGATAGAGGTAGATCACCCTTGAGAATTGAAGAAGGGCCGATTCTTTATTCTCAAGCCCTAAATAGACCTCTCCCAATTTGAAATAAGCTTGACTGGCCACTCGCTCGTCAGGGCTTCGAATGGCAATGGAAAGAGCGGAGATCGCGTCCCCGAATTTTTTCTGTGCGAAGCAAAGAAGGCCCAATCTCAAATGCCCTTCGAACCGAATATCATCATTCGAAAACCTCGCAACCATTTCTTTCATCATCCGCTCTGCCTCTTCAACCTTCCCCAGGTTGCGATACGCCTCTTCCATACCTAAATAGGCTTTCTTCACCAGAGGATGTTGGGGATAACTTTGTATCATCTTCTCATATCGTTCTAAGGCTTTTGAATAATCTTTGAGAAAGAGATAAAGGTCTCCCAGCTCCACATTGGTTTCCACAAAGAGAGGACTCTTCGGGTGCTGTCGGATGAAGCTCTCCATCTCCTCAATGGCTTCGGCCCATCTCCGCTGTTGTCTGAAGAGAAGGGCAACTCGAAATTCTGCCCCTTCGGCCCATTCACTGTTAGGATAGAGGTGAACCAGTTCTCGGTACGTCCTCAGCGCCTTCTCCTCCATTCGAGATTGCTGGTAATAGTCCCCTAATTGCATCAGGGCTTGGCTTGCCAGAGGATGTTGAGGATACCGTTTGATAAAGGCGTCCACACGAGCAACAAAGGAATCGTATTTTTTTTCTTGAAGCAGGCACAGGAGGACTCCGAAATCGGCCTCCGGGGCCTCTTTCGATTTGGGATGTTCCTTCACCACCTGAAGATAGGTCGTAACGGCCTGTCCGTACCGTTTGAGATTATAGTACCCATCTCCCATCTTCAGGAGAGAAGATGGGACAAAAGGACTTTCAGGGTATTGCACGATGAGACGTTGAAATTCTTCAATGGCCTGGGCATAACCTCTCTTTCGGAAATGAGACCACCCGATCCAGTACTGAGATGCATCCCGGTAGGAACCCGAAGGATAAGATTCCAGCAACGTTCGAAATTGAACGATCGCTTCATCGAAACTTTCCTCCCGGTAAGCGATCCATCCGAGAAGATATAACGCCTTCTCTTTATCCCCTTCGGTCTGCGGCAGGGAAGCCAAACTCATCAAATGGATCTTGGCCTGTTGATAATCATCCTGATTCAAATAACATTCGCCGATCATCAGAGAGAGGGACGGGGTCGACTGATATTGAGGGAATTCCGCCAGCACCTTCAGAAAATAGACATTGGCCTCCTTCCACTCTCTCCTTTGAAAATGGTACCAACCCAAGCTGCTCAAGCCTTTGGGGTATAAGGCCGGATCCCCTTTTAATTGATCCACATATCCAACGCTTTTCTGATAATCCTGTTTCAACAGGTGGGTCTCTGCCAGCCAATAAAGAATCTCATTCTTTTCCGGATGGTCAGGAAAATCGTTGAGGAGTTTCTCCCAATATCGAATGGCCTGGTCATAATCTTTGAGATGGAAGTGGGCATAGCCCAACCTTGAGAAAACCTGGCTTTCGAGTCTTGCCTTTCTTTTCTCCTCCAAAACTTGGTGATAAGCATGAATGGCACCGGAGTAGTCCTTTTGATTGAAAAGAGATTCTCCGAGCATGAAATAGACCCACTCCTGGAGGTCGTTTTCAGGGTAGATCCTGAGGAATTGGCGAAACGTGGCAGCGGCAAAAGCATATTCCTTTTTCTCGAAATAGTACTGCCCAATGTCAAAAAAACTCTGTTCGACCCATGGGGAAGGGAGAAAATGGGAAAGAAACCTTTGGTGCAATTGGATCGCCTTTTCTACCTGATCCGTTCCCAAGTAGGTCTTTAGAATCCCCCAGAAGATGGGGTTTGAAAACATCGTCCCAGGATATTCCAAAAGAATATCTTCGAAAATCTTTCTTCCTTCCGAGTAATCTCCCAGAGAAACTAAGCTCCAAGCCAAGGCGTAGCGCGCACTCTCTCCTAAAGGATGCCTTGGAAATCGCTTCCAGAAACTCCTGAACAGATTCCCCGCCTCATTGAATTTTTGGAGCCTGAAGTAATTGACACCCATTAGATACTCGGCCTCCGGCCTCCATTTTCCTTCGGGATACTCTTCCAGGACGATGCCGAGTTCTTTAAGCGATTCGGAGTATCTCCCGAGGTAATAGAGGCAATACCCCGACCAGAAAACGGAAGACTCAGCGATGGGATGGGCCGATGTCTTTTCGTGAATTTGACGGAAGAATTGATGCCCTTCCTCATAAGCACCCCTCTGGAGCTGGATCCATCCGCAGGAGTATAGGGCAAAGGCATAAAATTCGCTCTCAGGGTATTTCTCAACGACCTTCTGAAAGTAAGAGAACCCCTCTTCGATCCTTCCCTGGTGAAATCTTGCCTCTCCCATCCAATAAATGGCAGATCCCAGCCATGGACTATCCGGATAATTCTGGGCTAATTTCCGGAAGGATTGGATGGCATCCTCATAGTCCCCCTTGAAGTATCGATATCTCCCTTGTTCATAAAGGGCCTTATCCCCAACCAATGCTTTTGCGATACCCCTGGTGAATCCGCTCGAATAGGCACAGCCTGGCTGTGTGGTGGAGGGACTCATCTTCTTCATCGGACCGATGTCGTTTTCCCTCAACGGGAATGCGTCGACACGGGGCTCCTCCTTCACTCCCTGACCGAAGATGAGAGGAAGGGGTACCTGTCTTTTCTCAGCCCATATCGTCTCCTCTTTGCCGAAAAAGGTAATCTCGGATGGCCCGTTGCGATTCCGCTGCTGGCTCAGACCTTTCAGAATTTGAAAAGAAAAGGTGATGGAGATCAGGAGGCAAAGACTAATAACTCTGATGGTTCTTCGTAACATCCTTAATAATACCTATTAATCCTCTACTCCCCTAATTTTTTCACATCTTCACGGGAATGAAGGCGGAATTTTTCAATATTTATAAGTATCAGATATATTGAAAGATTGTCAAGGATTGACAAGATTTTAACGACTGTGATAGGTTGAAAATTGTGAGAAGTAAAGGTATTTGCATCTTGACATTCTTGACGTGTTTACTTTTTCTTGCCAACTGCACGGAAGGCAAGAGGGTCTCCGAATTGGGCCCAAAGGGGGATTTCAAAACCATGCGCGAGAAGATGGTAGACACACAGATCAAGGCAAGGGGGGTGAAAGACCCTCGTGTTCTCTCTGCGATGCTCAAGGTGGAACGCCACCTCTTCGTCCCGAAAGATTTGGAAAATTCAGCCTATTCCGATCAGCCCCTGCCCATCGGCGAGGGCCAAACCATCTCCCAACCTTATATCGTCGCTTTAATGACAGAGCTTTTAGAGCTTAAAGGAAATGAGAAGGTCTTGGAAGTCGGCACGGGATCGGGTTATCAGGCCGCCATCTTGGCCGAGCTGGCCAAGGACGTTTATACGATTGAGATCGTCGAGACCCTTGCTACCTCCGCGAGAAATCGCCTTCTCGAATTGGGCTATCAAAATATCACCGTGAAGGCAGGAGATGGATATCTTGGATGGACTGAGGCCGCACCTTTTGATGCCATCATCGTCACCTGCGCCCCTGACCATATTCCCAATCCCCTCTTAGAACAGTTAAAAGAAGGGGGTCGGATGGTCCTGCCAGTGGGGACCTATTCACAGGAATTGAAGAGAATCGTCAAACGATCCGGAAAGATCGAGGTGAGAGACACCATCCCTGTCATCTTTGTCCCCATGACCGGCGAGGGAGTCAAGATGAAAAGATGACGCGGTGATAGGAAGATTAGGGGATAGGGAGAGACGGAGACACGGGGATAAAAAGAATGATGGGGGGGGCAAGCCCATAGCAAAAATGATACTTAATATGGAAAGTGGTTGGAGGACTTATACGAGTAATGATGGGTTCCGTCAAGCATTTTTTGATGATTATTAAATGTATGATTCGCTTCCCTAAACCCCGAGGGTGGTGATTGCGATGAACCGATGGGCAACGTTGTCAACCATAGCCCCAAAGCCTTCGATCGTACAAACACCCAAATGATTCATGTCTCCAGACTCTGCAAAGACCACTTCGTCGATGGTCTCATATCCTTCTGAACGAGTTCAGAGATGTAAAATTTTGGGATAACAGAGAAAATCATGTTTACAGTCTTGCTTCAACTCTTTTTTTCCACTCCTGCATCTCTTTCATTTGTGATTCCAGGTCAGAAAGCCGCCTATCCAGTTCGGTAAAAGAAAGTTTGATAAGAGCGCGGGTTTCCATGTGCTGACGTTCGTTTTCCTTCTCCATGCGGTTAAGTTTGTCGACTATCCCGGCATGTCCTTCAGCCAAGAGTTTAATCTGGTCAATTAATCCCTCCGAAATAATATGGAATTGATTTACCACACGTTCCTCAAGGCCTCTTAGTTTTTCATCCTGCCGTTTTTCAAAACCTGTAAATATCTGCTCCAAATCCCTCTTGGTCGACTCTTTTTGAGCCATTCTTGTCCCCTTTTTAGCTTTTCGCATTGATTTCAATCTTCCATAAGTCCAGCACCTCTAAGCGGGTATTCGGAAAAGGTGCTGAATAAATGGTTATCAGAAGTTTTCTTTCATGTCAATCCGGGCCCTTGACGTCCTTCCCCTCTTTTTCACTCTTCTTTCTCCTCCAGACTTCCAGTCTTCTCTTGATCTCTTTCTCCAATCCTTGATCTGAAGGACGATAGTAGATGCTTCCCTTGAGGTTCTCAGGAAGGTATTCTTCTTCAACGAAGTGGTCTTGATAATCATGGGGATATTTATATCCTTTTCCATATCCCAGATCCCTCATCAACGAGGTGGGGGCATTTCTTATATGAAGGGGAACAGGCATATTCTCAAGTTCCCGGACATCTTTTTGAACTCCCTGAAACGCCGTATAGAGAGCATTCGATTTTGGAGCGGTAGCCAGGTAGACAGCAGCCTGTGCAAGAGCTAAATTCCCTTCTGGAAGACCGATGAAGTGAAAGGCTTCCATCGCCGAGACCGCTACCTGTAATGCCTGGGGATCGGCCATCCCCACATCCTCTGAAGCAAAGCGGATCATTCGCCGCGCAATGTACAGGGGATCCTCTCCAGCCTCCAGCATTCTTCCAAGCCAATAGAGCGCTGCATCCGGATCGCTCCCCCTCAGGCTCTTATGCAAAGCTGAAATGAGATTATAATGCTCTTCCCCCGTCTTGTCATAAAGGTATGCCTTCCTCTGCAGAACTTCCTTCAAATCCTCTTTCTTGATTTGGCGAATACCCTGCTCATCCAAGGAGGTAGTGAGGACAAGCATTTCCAATGTATTCAAGGCAGCCCTCGCATCTCCGTTAGCCAACGCACAAATGCCTTTGATGACCTCTGGTTCGATTTCGGTTCGGTACTTCCCCAATCCCCTTTCTTTATCTTTCAAAGCCCGGTCCAAGAGCACCTCAATCTCCTTCTCTGTTAATGCAGTCAACGTGAATACTTTGGAACGAGAGAGCAAAGGAGAGATGACTTCGAAAGATGGATTTTCTGTCGTCGCGCCAATAAGAATAATCGTCCCTTTTTCAACATGGGGGAGGAAGGCATCCTGTTGAGCCTTATTGAACCGATGGATCTCATCTACAAAGAGAATCGTCCTCCTCTTCTGATATTTCCATTCCTCGTTCGCCTCCTGAATCACCTCCTTGATCTCTTTTACACCGGAGAGAACCGCACTGAAAGCAAGGAATTGGGCGCCTGTCGTTTTGGCAATAATCATCGCCAAGGTCGTCTTGCCGGACCCAGGAGGCCCCCACAATATCATGGAAGGAAGATGGTCTGATTCGATCGCCTGGCGAAGGACCCTTCCCTGACCCAAGAGGTGATCTTGGCCAACGAACTCCTCGAGAGATCGGGGCCTCATTCGGTCAGCGAGAGGAGCCTCTCGCCCGAGTAGTTCCTTCTTTCCCTTTTCAAAAAGGTCCGGTTGTTTTTTCAGCAAGGCGGCTTCCTCATTATCAGGGATTAAGGATTTGGGATTAGGTGTTAGCTAATCCCTAACTGAACCCCTAAACCCCAACCCCATTTTTAGAGTTCACCTCTTGAACGATCTTAAGCATCTCTTGATGAATCAATCCATTAGAGGCAAGCATCTCTCCAGAATAGATGTCAAAGGGCTGACCCCTAAAATCAGTGATCATTCCCCCTGCTTCAGTAACCATCAGGCCTCCTGCAGCCACATCCCAGGCGTGGAGTTTCAATTCCCAGAATCCGTCAAATCGGCCTGCTGCGAGGTAGCATAGATCGATGGCTGCAGAGCCAGGCCTACGAATGGCAAAGCTCCGGATGATGAATTGATGGAAATAACGCAAGTAGAGATCAGCATGCTTTCGGACATCATAAGGGAAACCGGTGCAGAGAAGGCTCCGATCCAAATTGTCTGCCAAGGAGACGGAGATTTTACTCCCGTTGAGAAAAGCTCCTCTCCCCTTCTCGGCATGGAAGAGTTCGTCGAGGACAGGGTTGTAAACAACCCCCAACTTCACCTCCCCCTCCACCTCCAGCCCGATGGAGACGCAGAAACAAGGGTACCCATGAAAATAGTTCGTTGTCCCATCGAGTGGATCAATGATCCACTTCCAAGGAGATCCCTTCTTCTCAAAAGGACTTTCTTCTGTCAGGAGATCATGGTCTGGGAACGCGGCCGTAATCTTCTGGACAATAGCCTGCTCGCACAACTTATCCACGACTGTTACCGGATCGATATCCCCTTTATACTCCACCTGGTGGGGATGGCCAAAGTGCAACATCTGAACCCGACCCGCATCTTTTGCCGCGGCGATCGCCACAGGGAGAAAACGATCGTGTTTTTTCATCCCAGTCCCTGCCTGCCAAAAGTTGACAGCGCCTTCAACAAAACTATATGATACCCATAAAATCAAGTCAACCCTGTTGAACCGTGGAACATTGTGATGATGGTGAAAAAGTGCCCCATAGGCTTCCAAGGGCGCACGCATTTGTCAGTTTGCCTGGCTGAGGAATGAGAAGCCCACAAGGGGTCAACCGCGAGGTCACCGTAAATGACGAAAGAGACGAAATTT
>Ga0187770_10002062_pt1 | contig 11065 bp, 10 predicted proteins | sample 0116_SJ02_MP02_2_FD_133154 | JGI IMG/M metagenome (GOLD analysis project Ga0187770, IMG submission 133154) | Tropical peat soil microbial communities from peatlands in Department of Meta, Colombia - 0116_SJ02_MP02_20_MG | ecosystem: Environmental > Terrestrial > Soil > Wetlands > Peat | place...
CAAGTACGAGCCCATCGTCCGGGCAGGTCGCAGGACCGTGCAACTGGACCCGATCTTCCGAGGGCCGACGTCGGTTCTCGTCTGGGGCGATGACCGTTCTCTCTTGAACTGGGTCGCGTACGCGCTCGCCTCTGTCACCGATCCCGAATTCCACTGGACGGACGTCCGATACCCCGACCAAGCCGTGTCGGCGACGGATCCCCTCGCCCGGGGCAGAATTCCGCCGAACAGGTTGAGTGTGGTCGAGACCAGGGAACTCGCCCCGAACGACGCGAGCGCCAATGTGGCAGTCTCTGCGGTTATCCGGTCCGACGAGATTCCCGATAACGTGCAACGCGTGCTGGACTTCCTCCGGCTGCCCACCATCACCCAACGAGTGCTCGAACAGACTCCGCCCGAAGGGCGGCCCCGGGTCGTCGTTCTCTCGAACGGGCATCGGATCACCGCGTTCTACCCCACTCCCGACGTGATCGACCCGACGCTCCGCGCCATCGTGGGGGCGAACACGATTCTCATCATGACCTTCGGCGACGCGGGGCCGGGGGGACGGTTCCGTTTCGACAACGTGCTCCATCTCGAAGGATCCGTCCGGGACGGATGGCGGTCCGCGAGCCTGATGGTGGAGAAGTGGGTACCGGGCGGCCCGTTCGAGAAGGGGACGACGCACCAACTGGCCGACCTATCGTCCATCGCCGACGTGCTGGCCCGCGAACTCGGCTGAATCCCGGAGGAGCCAGGCGAAAGCGCCTAAACGACTCGCTGCTCGCCCGCCCATGCACCGGAAGGCCGACCCCCTCGACCGCGCCCGCCACCGCAAGATTGGCGCGGACCTGTTCAACTACACGTGGTCGCTGTTGGACCGAAAGGACCGGAGCGACGAGGAGAACGACGAGATGATCCACGCGGCTCACGCCTCTCGCTACCACTGGGGCCAAGCGGGAGGCGCCCTACAAGTTTCGATTGGCGAGTGGCAGATCTCCCGGGTCTACTCGGCGCTCGGACGGGCAGAGCCGGCGCTTTACCACGCGCGGCGCTGTCTCGAGATCTCTCGGAAGCGTCACCTCGGCCGGTTCTACCTCGCCTACGCGTACGAGGGAGTCGCCCGTGCCGCGGCGGTCGCGAACGACCGGAAGTCCCGAGCCCGCTACCTTCGGGAAGCGCGGCGGGTCGGCGAGACGATCCGGGACCGTGACGACCGGAGAATGCTCCTCGAAGACCTACAAACGATTCCGTGAGCGGAGCGGGGGCCGCCCCACGCGACGCGTGAGCCACCCGGTCGAGGCGTCTCTGCTAGCCGGTCGATCCGTTCCGGTACCGCGAGGGCGCCCTCTGAATGAGGTCGGCGAGAAGGTCCGCGACCCCGTGGGTCACGGGCTCGCCGTGTCCCGGCAGCAACACTTCGACCTCGAGCGGTAGCAGGCGGTCGAGGGACCGAATGGCTTGCGAAAGGTCCGCGGCGTACTTTGGCGCCGCGAGCGCGAGATGCCCGTTCCGCTCCACGACGCAATCGCCCGAGAAGAGTAGCTTCCGGGCGGGGTCGTAGAACACCACCTCACCGGGTGTGTGCCCGGGGGTGTGCACGACGGTGAGCGGTCCGACCCGGTCCCCGTCCTTGAGGGCGGTCGCGACCGGTGCCGGGCGCGGCCGGAGGAAGAGGCGCATGAGGAACGACATGGGCGCCTTCGCTCGCCCGTTGACGTACGGAGCATCGTCGACGTGGCAGGAGATCGGTGCGCGCGCGCTCTCGAGGAGATACGCCGCGCCGCCGCGATGATCGATGTGGTGGTGGGTGAGCAGCACGCGGCGAACCTGGGTCAGGGGTACTCCGGCGTCGCGGAACGCCTTCACGATCGGCTGGGCGTGCGCGCGAAAGCCCGAGTCGATGAGGTATGTCTCCTCGCCCGAGCGGTAGATATAGCTGTTCACGAACCCCGGGACCCGGCCCACTCCCTCCACGACCGGGTGGCCGACCTCGGCTCTGGAACGACCGGACATCCGAACTCCCTCCCCCCTTCTCTAAACCTTCCTTGCTTTCGTCGAGAGGAATCGGCTCGTGAGCTAAATCGCTACGCGCCCGCTCCGCCCACGCCAGCCTACCGGGGGGCCCCGATGGGTCCCACCGCAGCTCCGGTCGGATCGGCGGGGACGTCGGTCCCCGAGGCGCTCGGCCGGGCGGGTTCGGCCGCTGTCATCTTCGCGGGGGACTCCGCATGCAGCTCGTGGACGTACCGGCCGCCTCGCATGAGCGAGACCACGGCCGCGAGCCCGGTCAACACGGCGGAGATCGTGAAGGCGAAGTCGATTCCTTTCATAAACGCCGGGGCGACGGCGTTCGGGAACCACTGCTTGGACTCGAGCGTGGTGATCACCGGCCCAGGCAGGGTGTAGCCCGGAGGCAACGCGTTGATGTACAGTTTCATCGGGCTCTGGCCCAGGAACGCACCGAAGAGGGCTCCCGTGGGATCCGAGGCCGCCATGTGGGCGAGCAGCGTGCCCGCCGGACCGGTCGCCCCAGCGGCGTTGAGGGCGTTCAGCACGGAACTCGAGAGGCCGTTCGAGAGTCCCACCAGCACGATTGTGAAGAAGACCGCCATGGAGAGCTGCATGCCGGCGTTCTGCAACGTGGCCCGCATCCCCGATGCGGCCCCGCGGTGTTCGGGGGGTACTGCGTTCATGATCGCGGCCGTGTTCGGGGCGGCGAACATTCCCATCCCGCACCCCTGGACGAACAGGATGGTGCCCATCTGCCAGTAGGCAAAGTTGTACGGCAGGAACAGGAGCATGACGAAGGTGGCGGCGCTCACGCCCATGCCGGCGCTCGCGAGGTACCGGGCGCCGAATCGGTCCGAGAGCCACCCGCTGAGGGGTCCCAGCACGACGAAGCCGGCCATCATGGGCATCATGTAGACGCCGGCCCAGAACGGCGTCTGGGCAAACGAGTAGCCGTGCAGGGGAAGCCAGATTCCCTGGAACCAGATGATCATCATGAACATCACGCCGCCGCGGGCGATCGAACCGAGCAGTCCGGCGACGTTCCCCGCCGTGAAGGCACGGATTCGGAACAGGTCGAGCCGGAACATCGGGTCTTTGACGCGGGTCTCGACGAGCACAAAGGCCAGCAATAGCGCGAGCCCGATCCCGATTCCCGACCAGACCCAGGGGCTCGACCAGCCCATCGACTGACCGCCGTAGGGGAGCAGCCCGTAGGTCACCGCAACCAGGAGGAGGGTGAGCCCAACCCCGAAGGTCACGTTCCCGACGTAATCGATCTTCTGGCCCTTGCGGACCGCCACGATGTCGTGCAGCTTGAGGTAGGCCCAGATCGTGCCGCCGAGGGCCACCGGCACGCTCGCGAGGAAGATCACTCGCCAGGCGGGCAGGACGAGGGACCCCACGTGGATGTCGCCGATGCCGGCGAGGAGCCCGCCAAGAACGAGGCCGACCACCGATCCTCCCATGGCGGCGACCTGGTTGATCCCGAGGGCCTTTCCGCGTTCGGAGTGCGGGAACGCGTCGGTGATCAGGGCCGCGGAGTTCGCGAAGAGGAACGCCCCGCCGATCCCCTGGACGACTCGGAACCCGACGAGTTCCCAGGCGCCGGTCGTCCCTGTGTTCGGTGTGAGGAACAGCAGGATCGAACCGACGGCGAAGATGGCGAAGCCGGCGTTGTACATCCGCGCCCGCCCCCACATGTCCGAGATCCGACCGAACGTCACGAGGAGCGTCGCGGTGACCACTCCGTAGCCGAGGAGGAGCCAGATGAGGAGGGTGATGTTCGCCGGGTCGAACGGGTTGACGCCGAGGCCCGTAAAGATCACCGGTAGCGAGATCAGGATGATCGTCCCGTTGATCGACGCGACGAGCGCGCCGAGCGTGGTGTTCGACAGGACGGTCCACTTGTACTCCATCCGGCCTGCTCCTCCGCTCCGCGACCACCGGCCCACCGGCGGTCCAGCTGCCGAGTCTACCCCCCACGAGGATGGGGGGCTTCATGGACCGGATGTGTGGCCAGATTGACCCGATGGCCCTCGTGCTCGTCGCTTCTAAAAGTGGCTCGGCGGGGCCTTCTACCGGAAGCGGCCCGGAACGTCACGGATCCCCGGGCGGCCCGTCCCCAGGGTCAGCCACTCGGGGACGGAGATCGGGCCGCTGGCCCGCCTATGAGGGTCGGGTCGACGCGGTCGATTTCCGGTCGGATCACTCGTCGCGGGGGCGCCGGCGCTTCCGCGGCCTCTCGTCCTCGTCAGGGCGGGAGGGCCTCTCCCGGTCCGACCGTTGGAATCGCCGACGCGGGCGGTCCCCTCCTCGATCCGGAAACGGCGGGCGCCCCCCAGGACCCCGCCGGAAATCCCGTCGTCCGAATCGAGGAGCGCCTCCGAATCGACCTCCTCCGCGACCGGGGCCGGGACGAGGAGGAAGCGTGAACCGGTTTCCGCAGGCGGCACACTCCCCGACCAGCAGACCATCCTCGCCGGTGGAGAACCGCAGCGGAGCCCCGCACTGCCGGCACGGCCGGCCCCGAGGTGCCGCTTCTTCGAATCGGGGACGCCCCTCAGCCGGACCGGGGCGACCCTCCGACTTCAGCACATACACCGTCGTGGTCTCGCACTCCGGGCAAATCGCTGCGAGCGAACCGTGGTCCCCTTCACGGAACTTTAGAGGGGAGCCACAATCGTCGCACTCCGGCCCGCCCTCCTCCACCTCCGTGGGACCCTCTTCCGCTTCGTCGCCGCCGAGGTCGGCCGCCTTCGTGGCGCCGAGATGGGAGGACACCGTGGACCCTTCCACGAACGCGAACTCCTTCGCGCAAGCGGGACAGGTACCGGTCCGAAGTCGGACTTCGTGTTGTTCGAGCTCCATTGAGGCCCCGCAATCCGGGCACGTGTTCGTCATGAGGTAGCGAAACGGGAACCCGACGCGCCCACATTAGGTCCGCCTAGCGTCGGGCGACGGGAGGTCGGGCCGGTGGACCCCGTCGAATTCGGTTGACGAAGTCGTTTCTCGCTCCCGCTCGCCCTTCGGAGAAAGTACATACGGCGACCTTGGGATAGCCGCCGCATTCCATCAAGAGGAGAGAACGCGGTATGGTAGTGACACTGGACGGCCATTCGCTGAAGGCCGAGGATGTGGTCAGGATCGCCCGGAACCGGGAGCGTCTCTCGATTCACCCGGACGCGGTCGCGCGGATCGAAAAGTGCCGTGGACTGCTCGAGCGGAAGATCGCCGCCCACGAGATCATGTACGGCGTAAACACCGGCATCGGCGAGCTCTCCGAGGTGGTCCTTACCCCGGAGCAGGTCGAGAAATTCCAGCGCTACCTCGTCTACTCGCACGCCGCGGGATGCGGGGATCCGATCTCGGAGGAGGACGCCCGCGCCGCGATGATCTCGCGCCTCAACACGCACTGCTGGGGGCACTCGGGCATACGCCGGGAGCTCGTCGAGCTGATGATCGACATGCTGAACCGGGGCGTCACCCCGGTCATGTGCGAGCGCGGCTCCGTCGGTGCCTGCGGTGACCTCTCGCCGATGGCCCAGATGGCGCTCGTCCTGATGGGGGAGGGGGAGGCGTTCTTCGACGGGCGACGGCTCCCCGGCGCGGAGGCGCTCCGGTCCGCGGCGCTCGAGCCGATCGTGTTCAAGGAACGCGACGGGCTCGCCTCGATCAACGGCTCGAACGTGATGACCGGCATGGGCTGCCTTCAGTTGGTCGATGCGGAACGGTGGGTCCGTACCCAAGAGGTCGCGCTCGCGATGACGCTCGAGGCGCTCAATGCCAACATGGCGGCGTACGACCACCGGGTCCACGATGTGCGAGGGTACCCCGGTGCCCAGGCCTGCGCCGAGAACATCCGCAAGATCACCGAAGGCTCCGAGCTCCTGAAGCGACCCGGCAAGAAGGTGCAGGACGCCTACTCGCTCCGCTCGAGCCCCCAGGTGATCGGGGCTGCCAAGGACGCGCTCGCCTGGACGCGCTACATGCTCGAAATCGAGCTCAACCACGCCGCCGACAACCCGACGTTCTTCCCGGACGAGGAGCTGGTGCTGAGCGCTGCGAACTTCCAGGGGACGCCGATGGCGTTCGCCATCGAGATGATGGGCATGGTCGTCACGACCGTGGGTGTGCTCTCGGAGCGGCGCACCAACCGACTGCTGAACTCCCACCTCTCGATGGGTCTTCCCGCGTTCCTCACGAAGGGGGCCGGGATGTTCTCCGGGCTGATGCTATCGCAGTACACCGCAGGGGCCCTGGTTTCCGAGAACCGAGTGCTTTCGACTCCGGCGGCGATCGGGTCGATCCCCGCCGCGGCGGATCAGGAAGATTTCGTCTCGATGGGGATGACGTCGGCGATCAAGTCCCGGCAGATCATTGAGAACTCCTGGCCGATCGTCGCGATCGAGCTCATCGCCGCCGCCCAGGCGTTCGACATGCGCGCGCCGACCAAGCCTTCCCCGGCCGGCCAGGCCGCCTACGAGGCGATCCGAAAGCACGTCGCGACGCTCGAGGAGGACCGTCCGCTCTTCAACGACATCAACGGCCTGACCCAGGCGGCGAAGACGGGGGAGATCCTCGCCGCCGTCGAGAAGGTCGTCGGCGCACTGAAGTAGGGCGCGCCGTGGACTCCCCTCCCGGGGGAGCGAAGGGTTCCCGTCCGCTACAGGGAGATCGCGTAGCGGACGATCGGGTTGTCAATGTACTCGAGGACCTTCTCAACCCCCTTCTCGAAGGCCGTTCGGTACGCGAGCTTCAGCACCGTGTCGGCGACCGCCGGCTCGAGTGGGGGCGCTTCCTCGATCACGGTCGAGACGGGGGTGGCGTGCCGATCGAAGCAGGCGAGGAACGCCCGGAATTTCGGGAAGCCGCACTGGAACAGTCGGATCTGGAGCTCGACGTCGGGAGGGGTCGGACGGGCGAGGTAGCTCTTCATCTCGTAGAACCGGTCCCGTCCGTTCCAGTAGTCCGGCTGGGCGTAGACCCCGACCCGTTCGTTGATCAGGATCAGCCGGCTGCGGGGTCGGGGCAGTCCCATCACCTCGCTCCGGCGGAACGCTTGGAGCACCCCGAAGACGGCGGCGAGCTGGTGCTCCCGGTCGGCGGGAGCGAGTGAAAGGTCCGCGTCGGCGAGCTCCCGGTCCAAGGTCTCCGTGGCGAGCCGCTGCATCGACGTTGCGGTGGGCCGACGCGAATGGGCGAATTCGTGGCTGTAGCGGGTGAGTGTCTCGTCGATCGCCTTCCCGACGGCCATTCCGATCTCGTCCTTCTCGGTGACCGGCCGGGGGTACGCCGTTTGGACGACTTCGTGGGCCGCGACCGTCTTGACGGAAGTCATCGCCGAAGTGCCCCCCACGCCCGACGGGTATTGGACCTCTCGGGTGCCTCCCGCCGAAGCCCGCGGGTCCCTCGGCCCGCTCTCGAATGGGCTTCACGTAGGGATTTTTACACAGCACTCAGCTCGGAACGGCAGGATCGACCGTCGACTCGGCGGTCCGCGCTCGGAAGGGGGAACGATGCCGGCGTGCATCGAAGTGTCGGACCTGGTGAAGGTCTACGGATCGCTGCGAGCGGTCGATGGCGTGACGTGCGAGGTCCGGACCGGCGAGGTGTTCGCGTTCCTCGGGCCGAACGGAGCCGGAAAGACGACGACGGTGGAGATCCTCGAAGGTCTTCGCCCCCGTACGAGCGGCGAGGTCCAGGTACTCGGTTTCGACCCCTGGACCCAGCTCGACCGCTTGCGGACCCGGATCGGCGTGATCCCCCAGGATTTCCACTTCTTCCCGAAGCTGACCCCGCGAGAGGCGATTCGGCTGTACGCGAGCCTCTTCGCGGTGAAGGTCGATGTCGACGAGCTCCTCGCCCGCGTCGAGCTCTCCGACAAGGCGGACGACTACTACGACACCCTCTCGGGAGGGCAGCATCAGAAACTGGGGGTCGCGCTCGCCCTCGTGAACGACCCGGAGCTGTGCTTCCTCGATGAGCCGACGACGGGTCTCGATCCGCGCGCTCGTCGTTCGATCTGGGACCTCATCCGACGGCTCCGGGCCGAGGGGCGGACCGTCTTTTTGACCACGCACTACCTCGAGGAGGCGCAGCAACTCTCCGACCGGATCGCCATCATCAACCGGGGTCGCATCATCGCCTCCGGAGCGCCCGCCGAGATCATCTCCCGCTACGGTCGGCCCGAGCGACTTCGGATCATCGGGGAGGCGGCGCTCGCCGAACGCCTGTCGGCGCTCGGATTCCACGTTCAACCCGCGGACGGCGGGATCGACGTGGAGCTCCGCTCGAAAGCGGATGCTCTCACGATCCTGCAGACGATTGCATCGAGCGGCCTCCGGTGGGAGAGGTTCTCGACTCAGACCGACACGCTCGAAGACGTCTTCATCCAGCTGGTCGGCCGTCTCGAGGACGGCTCGCTTCCCGAAGCCTCGGCGGGAGGCTCGCCATGAACTTGCGTCGGGTCGCCGCGTACTTTCCGGCGTTTGCGAAGGGGTACCTCCGCAACCCGCTCGGCCTGTTCATGTCCCTGATCTTCCCGGTGATCCTGATTCTCATTTTCGGCGCCGTCTTCTCGAACTCGGGGAGCGGCCAGGTCCCGCTGACGGTCCAGAACCTCGATCACAACTCCCCGGCGAGTGTCGGATTTCTCTCCGCGTTGAACGCGACCGGTGTGGTCTCGATTAGCATCGTCTCCCCGGACGTGGGGAACCTTTCCACGTATCTCGCCCACAACGACCTTGCCGCCGGCCTCGTGATTCCCGCCGGGTTCAACACCACGCTCGCGGCATGTGCCCAACCTCTCCCGAGCTGCAGCCCGGTCCGTCTCCTGGTCTTCACGAACCCGTCGTCGGGGGCCGAGGCGGGCATCGTGCAGGGCGCCGTCCAGGGAGCCGCCAACGGAGTGAACCTGCATCTCGCCGGCGGCAGCGTCGTGGTCGCCCCCGTGAACCTGAACGTCGGGAACCAGATCTACCGCTACATCGACTACCTGGTCCCCGGCCTGATCGGGTTCTCCGTGTTGGTGAGCCCGATGTTCTCGATGGTGAACGTCAGCTCGACGTGGAAGCGGGATAAGCTGTTCCGGCAGCTTTCCCTCACGCCGCTCTCTCGAGGGGAGTGGCTGACGGCCACCTTCCTCTGGTACGTCGTGCTCGCGTTCGTCTCCACGCTCCTTCTGCTCGGCGTCGGGAGCGCGGTGTTCGGGGCGCATGTGACCCTGACCCTGCTCACCCTCCCCTTCCTCGTGGTCGGGCCGATCCTCTTCGTCGCGATCGGGCTGCTCGCCGGCTCCGCCGCGAGCACCCCCGAGAGCGCCGGGGTCATCGGGAACATTATCACGTTCCCGATGATGTTCCTCTCCGGGACGTTCTTCCCGGTATCGCTGTTTCCCTCGTGGCTGGTCCCGGTCGCGCACGTCCTCCCGCTCTTCTACGTGATCGACGGGCTCAACGCGGCGATGGTGTTCAGTAGCCCGGCCACCGCGTACGTCGACCTCCTCGTGGTCCTCGTGCTCGCCATCGTGTTCGCCGTGGTGGCGGCCCGGGTCTTCAGCTGGCGAGAACAGTAGCGGATCGATCCGGACCTGCGTCACCCCACGCCCGGACCGGCCTCAGCTCGGGACAGTCACTTTGCGTCGCGCGGGTCCGGCGGATCGTCCGATTGTTCGAACGACGGACAGGAGGGATGCGAGAGGATCTGCTCGGCCTGAGCCTCGGTTACGGTGAGCGGTCCCCACACTCCGCGGGCGCCGGTCACCGCCCGGAAGGCGACGAACCCCCGGCCGAGATAGGTCGGGGCCGCGAGCTGGTCCCATCGGAGGGTGATGTGACTCAGAAGGTAGCGGAACTCGACCGAGTTCGGTAGAACGAGCACTTCGCGGGGGAGGCGATCCAGGATCGCGAGGCCGATGAGGAACGCAGCGATTCCGAGCAGCGCCCCCGGGAGGTCCACGCGGAACAGTCCGGGCGCCATCACGATCACGTAGGCGGTAACCCCGAGCAGGGCGACCCCGAACGCGAAGACCAGGTAGGTGGAGTACGCCCACCACGCCCGTCCCCCGGCCCGGGTCGGCTTCGGTGCCGGCGATTGCCGAGGGGTGCTCATCCGCGGCTCCTCGGCTAGGAGGGTCGGCGCCGAGGTGAATAAACCCGCCGTTCGACCCCACTGACCGGTCGGGCGGACGGGGTGGTGGGGGGAGACCCGCACGCACGACATCCGGCGGTCCGACCGATCCGATTGACGTTCCCGCGCGTCCCGTCGAGGGTTCTTGACCACCCATTCATACCCTCTCTCCGCGGTACGACGGCCGTGGCCCCATCCGCCGTTCTCCCTCAGGGCCAGCCGCCGCCGGACCTCCTCGTCGCGTTGACCCGTCGGCCGATCGACCATCCGACGCGGGTTCGGGGCGTCGTGACCGTGATACCGGACCGGTGCAAGGAGTGCGAGTTCTGCGTCCATTACTGCCCGAAGGAGGTCCTCGAGATCTCCCCGACGTACAACGCCCGAGGCTATCGCCCGGTGCGCGTCAAGGAGTCGAAGAAGGACGACTGCATCTGCTGCCGGTTCTGCCAGGACGTCTGCCCCGAGTTCGCGATCTTCGTCGAGGAGGCAGGCAAGTGACCGCGGAGAAGGGGCCGGTCCTCACTGGTTCCCACTTCATGCTCGGCGACCAGGCATGCGCCGAGGGCGCCATCTACGCGGGCTGCCGCTTCTTCGCGGGCTACCCGATCACGCCGGCGACCGAGATCGCCGAGCGGATGGCCGAACGGCTTCCCGCAATCGGTGGACAGTACATCCAGATGGAGGACGAGATCGGGTCGATCGCCGCGGTCCTCGGGGCGAGCGTCGCCGGGGTGAAGGCGATGACCGCGACCTCGGGTCCCGGGTTCTCGCTGATGCAGGAGAACCTTGGCCTCGGGTTCATGATGGAGGTGCCGGCGGTCGTCGTCAACGTGCAGCGCGGGGGTCCGAGCACGGGCCTACCGACGTCGGTGGGCCAGCAGGACATGATGCAGGCACGGTACGGTTCGCACGGGGACTACTCCGCGATCGCCTACTCCCCCTCCTC
>Ga0187770_10002063_pt1 | contig 11064 bp, 8 predicted proteins | sample 0116_SJ02_MP02_2_FD_133154 | JGI IMG/M metagenome (GOLD analysis project Ga0187770, IMG submission 133154) | Tropical peat soil microbial communities from peatlands in Department of Meta, Colombia - 0116_SJ02_MP02_20_MG | ecosystem: Environmental > Terrestrial > Soil > Wetlands > Peat | place...
CCAGCCACAAGCCCAGGCCGCCGACCACCGGGATGCCCAGCGCGGCCAGCTGAGCGACCTCGGGCCGGTACCGGCTCAGGCCCGGGGTCTTCACCACGACGTCGCACCGCTCCAGGGCAGCCAGCCCGCCGTCACCGGTGGCGAGCACCTGCTGGCCGCGTGCGGCCGCAGGCGGATGGTCATCCACCAGCACCGGCTCCACCCCCAGCGCCTGCAGCTTACGCAGGTTCGCCTGTCCCTCGCGGCCCAGGCCCCAGACACCGACCCGGGCGCCGGACAGGTCGGACCAGGCGAGCTTGGGGCGGGAACCGGTCATCGGTACCCGCGCGGGATGAAGTTTTCGCCGACCGGCCGGAACATGGCGGCGGTGTCCTCTCCCGACGGCGCGTCGGGCCAGCTGACGACCTCCGCGGCCAGCGCGGTGAGCAGTCCGCTGTCCGCGCGGTCGGGCCGGCGCGCGGCCAGCAGGACCGCGGCCCGGCACTCGTTGACCTCTCCGACGCACTCGAACGGCTTACGGCCCGCCCCGAGCAGCGCCAGGAACTTGCCGGCCAGGCCCGGATCATCCAGCGGCTCGCCGGCCTGCCTGAAGATCCGCCGCAGCGCCTCGGCCGGCATGAACGGGGCGAGGATCAGGTCGATGAAGCAGCACTTGTCGCACTGCCCGCACCAGTGATCGAAGCGGCGAGCCGGATCGCTGTAGAAGGCCTTGTTGCAGCTGCGGAACGAGCCGTGATACGCCTGCAGGGCGGCGAACTGGCGGCCGACCCACAGCTCCGTGCGGTCCCTCAGCCAGGAGAAGTACTCCGGCATCGGCGCTGGGTCCTGGGCCAGCACGCCGCGGAAAGCCGACTCGAAGGCATCGCTCTTGGAGTACTGGTGGTTCACCGGGCGGCCCTGGTAGGCCAGCGTGGGAACGGACGCCGACCACTCGTTGGACATGACCACCGCGTCCCGGCCGGTGAGCACTGCGGCCAGCACCGCGATCGCGGACAGTATCCCGGTCACCGGCACGTGCCCGTTGAGGAAGCCGTGCTCGGCCGACCGCAGCAGCTGCGGATCGATCTCCCGCTCGGCGCGCACCACGGGCAGCCCGGTGGCCGAGGCCGGCGCCTCGATCGCCTCGAAGCGGTCGGACGGCCTGTTCACCACGAACAGCGCGGCATCGGCGAGCCCGCGGACCCGCTCGGCCACCACGATCGAGTCGATCCCCCCGCCGAACGGCACCAGGGCCCTGGGGCGGGACGGGGGGGCGAGCAGCTCTCCCGTGAGCGGGGGAGGTATGGCGGGGGTCGCCCTCCCGGAGGCCAGCACCGCCTCGAGGCGCAGGGGCGTCAGGTCCAGGGCGTTGCGGTAGGCGAACTCGCCCAGGCCGTGAACGTAGAACGCGCGCAGGAAGGCCAGCTCGGTGTCGGTCAGCGCGGTCTGGCCGAAGTCGATGACCGGGGGCGCGGCCGTCTTGTAGTAGGACACGCCCGCCAGCAGGAACACCAGGCGGGCCGCGGCCCGGGCCGACCCGGCGTGCCAGCGCGGGCCGGGCAGCAGCGTGACGCGCTCGGTGAACTCCCGGCCGTCCAGCGAGTAACGGCAGGTCAGCACGCCGCGCTCGGCATCGCTTGCGAACGACTCGTAGCGGAACACCCGCCCGCGATGGGGCGGGTGCGGCACCGTACCCGAAACAGCCATCGCGAATCAGATCCCCTAACCGTCCGCCCAGTCCGGCATGCCGCCGCACGATCGAGGGCATGTGCCGCCCGCGACCGACCTACCAAGGCTAATGGCCGCCTCCCGGTCATCGTGCCGTAGCAGCTGACGGCGGCCGGCGCGGGTGCGTGATTTATCATGAGCCCGCAGGCGCCGGAGGTGTTGACGTGCCCGATGACCAGATAACGCCCCGTTGAGCAGCCGTCGTGGACCTTAACCAAGGGCTGGTTGACCTGGTAGCCGTGGCCCTGGTGGCCGCGCTTGCGCCGCTCGTGGTGGCCATCCTGCCAGGCCCTCGCATTCCCCAGGTGGTCATCTTCTTGCTCGGCGGCGTCCTGATCGGCCCGCATGTGCTCGGCCTGGCCGAGACGTCCAATATTCAGCTGCTGGCCAATATCGGACTGGGGTTCTTGTTCCTGCTGGCCGGTTACGAGCTGGATCCGGCGCTGCTGCGGCAACAGCCGGGCAGGCTGGCCATCGCAGGCTGGCTGATCTCGGCGGTGATCGCGGTGGGAATGGCAGCGGGACTGACCACGGCGGGATACATCAGGGACTACATCCCGGTCGGGCTGGCGCTGACCACCACGGCACTGGGCACGCTGCTGCCCATCCTGCGGGACAATGACATGCTCACCGGCCAGTTCGGCCAGCACGTGTACGCCGCCGGCGCCGCCGGGGAACTGTTCCCGATCCTGATCATCGCGGTCTTCCTGACCCAGCGGGGGCATTTCGTCGCCCTTGCCTCCGTGGCCCTGGTCGGGGTGCTCGCCCTCGCCCTGTCGGCCGCGCCCTGGCTGGCCAGGAGCGGCACGGTGCAGCGGATCATCCGGGAGGGCCAGGACGCGACCGGGCAGACCACGCTGCGCTGGGCCGTGGTGCTGCTGTTCGCGCTGCTCGCCGTGGCCAGCAGGTTCGGCCTGGATGTCGTGCTCGGCGCCCTGCTGGCCGGGATCGTGCTGCGGGCCTGGACCCAACGGTTCCACATGGACACCGAAGGGCTTGAGCGCAAGTTCGACGCGGTCGGCTACGGGGTCTTCATCCCGATCTTCTTCATCTCCTCCGGCATGACCCTGGACCTGAAGGCGATCAGCCAGGACCCGCTGCGCTTGCTCATCTTCTTCGCGCTGCTGCTGATCGTTCGGGGCCTGCCCTCGCTGCTCGTCTACCGGCGGGTCCTCCCGGCCCGGCAGCGGGTGGAGATGACGTTCATCACCGCCACCACGCTGCCGCTGCTGATCGCCCTGGCCGAGATCGGCCAGCGGGACGGGGTCATGCTCCCCGCCACCGCCGCCGCCCTGGTCGGCGCGGGCGTGCTCTCGGTCCTGGTCTACCCCCTCATCGCCGTCGGGCTGCACCGGTCCGCGCCGCTCACCCCCGCTGGTGCCGGGATCGCCGCGATGGAGGCGGCCACCAGGAGCAGCGACCCCCAGGAGAATCCTGGGGAGGCGAACTAGGGAGTTTCTCTAGAGATTTTGCTCTCGGCTCAAGCGACAGTGGATCCATCCACACGGAGCAACTGAGTTGAGACAAGGAGAAACCCGACATGAGCACTCAGTACTACACCCCGACCCAGGAGGCCCGCTACGAGCAGGCCCCCCGCCAGCGGGACCGCGGCCCGTCCTGGTTCCGCATCTGGATCGTCGTCATCGGCACGGCGGCGGTGGTGGCCATCGTGGCGCTGGCGATGACCCTGTCGCATTCGCATTCCGGCCGGGCTCCGGCCACCAGCGGCACGCCGACCTCGACGTCCGCCCCGGCCAGCCAGGCCAATCCGGCCAGTCCGGCCACCCCGTCCCAGCCCGTCACCCCGCCGGTGAAGCCATCGGCCGCGGTGGTGAAGCTGCAGCAGGAGCTGGGTCAGCTGAACTACTACGAAGGCCCGGACGATGGCATCATGGGGCCGCAGACCATCCAGGCGATCACGTACCTCCAGCGTGACGCGCACCTGCCCCAGACGGGACAGATGAACGCCGCCACCCAGGCCGCTCTGGCCAACTTCCTGGCCCACGGCAACAACCAGATGGCTGGTTGATCAGGCACGCATACCACCCGCCAACGACCGAAAGGCCGGGACCGCGTTCCGGCCTTCGGCCGATTCCTGGTTTCCTGCCTTCGGCCGGTTCCCTGGTACCGGGAGGCGTCCGGGACTGCTCATGGCCTGACGAAGGGCAGATCGTCAGGCCCGGACCCGCCGTGGATTCCAGGCTCCCATATCATCGGGAAGGCCCTTCTCGACCCGCGGAGGAAGATCCCGGATGTCTGCCCAACCGCCGGCCAACCCCGACATGGACGCCGGTGACCCCATCGGCGCCCGTTATCCCAACACAGCCCGCATCTGGAATTACCAGCTGGGCGGCAAGGACAACTTTGCCGTCGATCGGAATGCGTCGGACGCGGCCAATGCGATGGTGCGGAGTCTAGGTGTGCCGGCCGGCGCGGACACGGCCCTGGAGAGCCGCCATCTGCTGCAGCGGATGGTCGATTACATGCTCGGGCAGGGCGTCCGCCAGTTCCTCGATCTCGGCTCGGGCCTGCCGAACATGGCCAACACCCACCAGATCGCCCACCGGGCGGCGCCCGGGGCGCGCGTCGTCTACGTCGACGTCGATCCGCTGGTGTCGTCCCATGCCGCCGCGCTGATGGCCGGCCCCAATGTCGTCACGCTCCGGGCGGATCTGCGCGAACCGCAGCAGGTGCTCGGTGACTCCCGGGTCCGGGGCCTGCTCGACTTCGGCCAGCCGCTCGGGATCATGTTCATGTGCGTGCTGCACTGCCTGTGGGATCGGGAAGAACCGTGGGGGATCGTCCGGCAGTTCCGCGATGCGGTGGCGCCGGGCAGCTACCTGGCCCTGAGCCACATGACCGGCGAAGCCCACCCCGAAGCGGCCGAGGGGCTGTTCCGCATGACCCAGGACCTGCACTGGAATACGCCGCTCATCTCGCGTAGCCGCGCCGACATCGCGCGATTCTTCGACGGGTTCACGCTGGTAGAACCCGGCCTGGTGCGCCCCGCGCAGTGGCGGCCCGATCTGGACAATCCGCTCCGCCAGCGCCGAGAAGACGACGGCGACGACGAACCCGTGCTCAAGCTCATGCTGCCCGAGCCGCCAGGGGACGACCGCGGGGCGGCATGGCATCTGTGTGGTGTCGGCATCAAGGACCAGCCCTGACGTGGGGAAACACGAATACTTCACTGCGGCTGGGCGCCTTCAGGCCGTGCGCCGGGGGCGTGGCTGCCGGTGACCTGAATCGGGAATCACGCCGCGAGAGCCATGACGATGTCACACCCATGGGTCCTGGCCGGGGGCGCGCAGGCGCGCGACGAGGGCTAGCCGCCCGCACGGGCGGGCCGCACGGTCACTGAAGAAGGAGCCGCGGCTGGCGGGGCCTGTAGGGCCGGTGGGTAGATCCGTGACGTGAATCTGGGCGTCGGGGAGGCCGGCCTCGCGGAGGGTGAAGCGGTTCGCGGCCCGCAGGTCGAGCAGCCAGTGCCCGGCGACGGAGTCCGGGCGGAGGAAGGCGGCCGCGCCCGAGCCGAAGGCCCGGGTGACGGCCTGGTGGACGTCGGCACCGACCTGGTAGCGGCCGGGCGCGATGGCGGGGCCGACTCCCGCGAGGATATCTGAGGGGCGTGAGCCGAGGGATTGCATCGCGGCGACCGCCGCCGCGCAAACCCCGGCGACGGTGCCGCGCCAACCCGCGTGCACGCAGGCGAGCACCCCGGCTACCGGGTCATGCAGCACGATGGGCACGCAATCCGCGGTCAGGACGGCCAGCACCAGGCCGGCAGACGTGGTGACCAGCGCGTCGGCGTCCGGTATGGCGTCGTCGAGCGAGAACGCACCGCTCCCCCGGTCCGCCTCGTCGACGATCCGCACTTCGGCGCCATGCACCTGGCGGGCGAAGATGAAGTCGCTAGCGCTGGTCCGGAGGGCAGCCGCGAGCCGACGCCGGTTCTCTAGCACCCTCGCCGGATCGTCGCCGACGCTCAGGCTCAGGTTCAGCGCCGCATACGGCCCGGATGACACACCGCCGCTCCTGGCCGTGACCGCCGCGTCCGCCCCGGACGCCTCGAGCGCCGGCCAGGTCAGCAGGCGCAGGGCGCCGACGGGGCGGATCCTGGCCGGGCCAGCCGGAATGGCGCTCACCGGCGCGCTCGCTGCGCGGCGGCGATGATGGCATCGGCGCTCTGCCTGATGTCCTCGCCGGTCGTGGCCCAGCCCGAGACGCTGATCCGCATGGCCGGGCGCTGCTGCCACATGGTCGGGCCGCACCAGCACGTTCCGTCCTGCTGGACGGCGGTGACCATGGCCACCGTCTGGTCATCGGTGGCTGCTCGCAGGAGCACCTGGTTGAGCACGACGTCGTTCAGCACCTCCAGGCCCGCCTGCCGCAGGTGGCCAGCCATGGCCCGGGCATGATTGCAGGTCCGCACGATGAGATCGGTCACGCCCTGCCTGCCCAGCGTGCGCAGGACCGCCCACACCTCGACCTGCCGGGCGCGCTGCGAGGCCTGCGGCGTGTGATGCATGGCCTCGAAACCAGCATCGGGGGGCAGGTAGCCGGCCACTGAGGCGAAGCTCCGGCGGAGGTCCCCGGGCCGGCGGACCAGGGCGATGCCGCAGTCATAGGAAACGTTGAGCCATTTGTGCCCGTCGGTCGCCCAGGAGTCGGCCTCGGCCAGGCCGGCGGTCAATTCCGAACGCGAGGGATCGGCCAGCGCCCACAGCCCGAACGCCCCATCGACATGCACCCACGCCCCGCGCTGCCGGGCCCAGTCCACGAGGCCGGGGAAGGGATCGAACGCCCCGGTGTTCACCTCGCCCGCCTGCAGGCAGATCACCGCCGGGCCGGCCACGTCCGGGGGCAGGCAGTCGGCCCGCATCCGCCCCTGATCGTCGGCCGGCACCCGGCGGACCCGCTCCCGGCCGAGCCCGATCAGCCCGAGGGCCTTGATCAGCGTGGCATGAGCCCTATTCCCGACCACCACGGTCAGCTCCGGCGCCCCGAACAGCCCGTCGGCCTGCACGTCCCAGCCAGCCCGGGCCAGCTGCTGATCGCGAGCAGCGGTAAGTGCCGTGGCGTTGGCCATGGCCGCCCCGGTCACGAACACCGCGGCGGTGCCCGCCGGCAGGCCGAGCAGCTCACCGAGCCACCCGGTCACCACCTCGTGCAGGCGGGCCGCAACCGGCGACATGACCGGCAGCGCCGCGTTCTGATCCCAGGCCGTCGCCAGCCAGCCCGCGGCCAGCGCGACCGGGTAGCAGCCGCCGGTGACGAACCCGAAGTACCGGCCGCCCGCGCTGGCCACGGTCGCCGGGGATCCCGCCTCGTCCAGCAGCGCCAGCGTCGCCGCCGCCTCCCCCGCCGTCTCCGGCAAGGGCTCATCGAAGCGGGCCAGCCCGGCCAACGCGGCGCCGTCCGGGGCCACCGGGCGTTCATCGAGAGCGGCGAGGTAGCGCCCGGCGCGTTCGGCTACCTCGGTCACCAATGCCTGGACGTCAGCGCTGGCCATGCGGGACATGACCAACAGTCTGGCAGCCCGCAGCGCTCCCGGCTCGATGACCGGCGCCGACGGCCCAGACCAGGTAAGACGGCGCGCGCGGCGAAGGACTCGGCCTCGCGCAGGACGCGCAGGAGGTTACCGCCGGCCACGGCGGCACAGTCGGATTCGGACCAGCCGCGGGCCAGGAGCTCGGCGAACAGGGCGGGGTACGCGGACACGTCCTCCAGGCCGACAGTGACGTCCTGGGTGCCGTCGAAGTCACCGCCGATGCCCACGTGCTCCACGCCCGCGACCTGGCGGACGTGCTCGATGTGATCCGCGGCCTGGGCCAGCGTGGCCCGGGGCGGCGGGTGGGCGGCTTCCCACCCGGTCCTGAGGCTCGACAGCTGATCGAAGTCCCTGGCGTCCAGGCCACGGCGCGAGGCCTCGGCCTTCAGTTCCGCCAGCCAGTCCGCGCACTGCTGTGAGACGAAGGCGGGCACGAACGTCACCATGCAGACGCCGCCCGCGGCCAGCCGGGCCAGCACGTCGTCGGGCACGTTGCGTGGGGTGTCGCAGACCGCACGGGCGCAGGAGTGCGAGAAGATGACCGGCACCGCGGCGGTCTCCAGCGCGTCGTGCATGGTGTCGGGGGACACGTGCGACAGGTCGACCAGCATGCCGATTCGCTGCATCTCCCGGACCACGTCCCTGCCGAATTCGGTCAGCCCCCCGGCCTGCGGATCGTCGGTGGCCGAGTCGGCCCAGCCGACGTTGGCGTTGTGCGTCAGCGTCATGTACCTGACGCCCAGCGCGTACAGCATCCGCAGCACGCCGAGCGACCCCGCGATCGCGTGACCGCCTTCGGCGCCGAGTAGCGACGCCACCCGGCCGGAGGCGAAGATCCGCTCCACGTCGCGGGCCGTCAGCGCGAGTTCGGTTGCCTGCGGGTACCGGGCGATCATCCGGCGCGCCAGGTCGATCTGCTCGAGCACCGTGGTGACGGCCGAGTGGCCGGCGAGCGAGGCCGGCACGTAGACCGACCAGAACTGGGCCCCCACCCCGCCGGCCGCGAGCCGCGGCAGGTCGGTATGGGTGCCGGTGACGGGCGCGGCCAGGTTGACGTCGGCCAGGGCCTGTCCAGACCGCTCACGCAGCGCCCACGGCAGGTCGTTGTGCCCGTCGACCAGCGGGAACCGCCGCAGCATGTCCCGGGCCCTTGGCTCAAGGTCGGTCACCCAGCCAGCTTAGGCGGGCTCGGAACGCACGGGACCGGGCACCCCCGGTCCGGACGGCCTCGCGATCATTTGTGCCCATTCATGCTGGTTAGACGGCTTACGGAGTTACGATCATGGTGGCGGGGGACGAAGGCGGTACGCGATGAGCCCGGTCCGATGACAGCCCGGTGGGCACCACCTCGCCACGTCGCGCTCGACGGCGCGGTGAACGTGCGGGACATCGGCGGCTATCGGAGCACCTGCGGGCTGGAGGTGCTGCGCGGGCGGCTGTTCCGCGGCGACGCGCTCAGCCAGCTCTCCGACCCCGACCTCGGACGGCTCGAACGGCTCGGGCTGCGCACGGTCATCGACTTCAGGACGCCGGGCGAGATCCTGCTCAGCGGCCCGGACCGGCTGCCGGCCGGGGTGGAATACGCCAGCCTGCCGGTGAGCGGCGGCGACCTCGCCGGGATCTACGAGCTGATCACCAGCGGCGACCATGAGCGGCAGCGCCGGGAACTCGGTGGCGGGCGCGCGGCTTGGTTCATGGTGCAGATGAACCGCGGGTTCGTGGCGGACCCGCGGCAGCGGGAGGCGTTCGGCGCCGCGCTGCGGCTGGTGTGCACGCCGGGGCGGCTGCCGCTGCTGTACCACTGCTCGGGCGGGAAGGATCGCGCCGGGTGGATGACCGCCATCGTGCTCACCGCCCTCGGGGTGTCGCGCGAGCTCGCGGTGCGGGATTACCTGCTGTCCAACGACTTCCACCGCACCGGGTACGTCAAGCTCCGCCTCGACCTGGCCAAGTCCGGGATCGTGGCCGATCCCGAGCTGCTGCGGCCGATCATGGAGCAGAGCGCCACCTACCTGGGCGCGGCCTTCGAGGAGGCGGATCGGCGGTACGGGTCGTTCGGCGCCTTCCTGACCTGCGGGCTGGACCTGAGCGATGGCATGCTGAGCGAGCTGCGGCGCGGGCTGCTCGGCCAGCTGGTGCCTCCCGCGCCGGTGCGGTTAGTCCCGGCCTGGCGGCATGGCGCGGTCCTGCCGCCGCGCTAGCGGCGGCGGCGCGGGCCGAGACGGCGCATGCGGATCCAGGCGAGCAGCGAGAAGAGCACGCCCAGCGCGACCATCATGCCCATGTCGAGCAGCCAGGCGCTCGCCGTGTGATTCCACAGCGGGTCGGTGAAGTTGCCCGCAGCCGGGTTGATGAGGTTGAGGTTGGCGGTGGAGGCCACCGCGCCGAACCCCCAGCGGGCGGGAGCCAGCCAGGCGAGCTGCGTCAGCCCGGCCTTGCCGCTCAGCGACAGCACGCCGCCGGACAGGATGACCTGCACCATGGTCAGCAGCACCAGGAACGGCATGGCCTTCTCCGACGTGCTGACCAGGGAGGACACCAGCAGGCCCAGGCACATCGAGGCGACGGCGAGGAAGGCGATGCCGAGCAGCAGCTCGACCAGCGGGGCGCCGGTCAGGAAGGAACCCGTGGGGGGCAGCGGCCGCCCGCCCAGCCCGAGCAGCACCAGGATGACCGATTGCACGACGCTGATGACGCCCAGCACGAACAGCTTGGAGAACAGGTAGGAGCCGGACGACAGGCCGGCCGCCCGTTCCCTGATGTAGATCGGCCGTTCCTTGACCAGCTCCCTGACCGAGCTCGCGGCCCCGGACAGGCACGCGCAGATGACCAGGATCAGCAGCACTTCCTGCGCGTTGTTGTTGGTGTGCGGCGGGCCGGCCAGGCCCTGACTGGTGCCCACGAAGTGGGTCAGGATACCGAGCACGACGGGCAGCAGCCCCATGAACGTCAGGTAGCCGCGGTCGGAGGCGATCACCCGCACGTAGCGCCGGGTCAGCGTGGTGAACTGCCGGAACCCGCCGCGCCTGGGCGGCGGCGTCTCCTCCGGCATCTGCTGCTGGCCGCCGGGCCTGGGGGGCGTCTTCACGCGCTGTCCGGCCACGTAGTTCGCGTAGGCGGGCGACGCGGCGAACTCGCCGGCCCAGTCGCGGTCCGGGTAACGCTCGAAGGCCTGGAACACCTCGGCCCAGCCGGCCAGGCCGAAGTATGTCAGGCCGTCGGCGGGCGGGCCGTAGAAGGCCACCTTTCCGCCGGGGACCAGCACCAGCAGACGGTCGCAGTTGTCGAGGTTGGCCACGCTGTGGGTGACGACGATGACCGTCCGGCCGTCGTGGGCCAGGTCGCGCATCTGCTCCATGACCGACTTGTCCAAGCCGGGATCCAGGCCGGAGGTCGGCTCGTCGAGGAACAGCAGCGACGGCTTGGTCAGCAGTTCCTGCGCAACGTTGACCCGCTTGAGCTGCCCGCCGGACAGGCGATCAGCCCGCGTGTTGGCGTGCTTGGTCAGGCCGAGCTCACCCATCACCTCGTCGACCCGGGTGTCGCGCTCGGACGCCTTGGTGTCCGCAGGGAATCGGAGCTCGGCGGAGTACTGCAGCGCGCGGCGGGCCGTCAGCTGCGTGTGCAGGACGCTTTCCTGCGGCACCAGGCCGATGCGGTACCTGAGCTCGGCGTAGTGCCGGTACAGGTCCCGGTTGTCGTACAGCACGGTGCCGGTGTCCGCGGGGCGCATCCCGGTCAGGGCGCCGAGCAGCGTGGACTTTCCCGCGCCGCTCGGGCCGATGACACCGAGCAGGCACTTCTCG
>Ga0187770_10002064_pt1 | contig 11062 bp, 14 predicted proteins | sample 0116_SJ02_MP02_2_FD_133154 | JGI IMG/M metagenome (GOLD analysis project Ga0187770, IMG submission 133154) | Tropical peat soil microbial communities from peatlands in Department of Meta, Colombia - 0116_SJ02_MP02_20_MG | ecosystem: Environmental > Terrestrial > Soil > Wetlands > Peat | place...
AAGGGCGATGAGAATGAGTGGTACGAGGCATTCCGGGAGCCATTCAAGTACCTCTATTAGGCCTTCGATTTTTTCGCCCATAGTATTCGCTCGCTTCGTTTTACAGATTCCTCATTCCAAATGTTCCTTGAGGGACCAAATCTGATCGCTAACCCCGCCTCCTTTGCTGGCATCACTGGTGGTGTCTGGTGAACGCGAACGAAAGTGTACCACGCGAAGAGGTAGCGCAGACCTGAAAAGCAGTTGACAGTCGACAGGAATAGCAGACGTAGGGGCGGCCCTCGTGGCCGCCCGGCCGCGGCAGGGGGCAACCACAAGGGTTGCCCCTACGACGCCTGGCCGGGCGTTGGGGCGGGCGGCTTGCTCGCGCACAACGGCTTACAGGGCACTGATGCGCACGCTTCCGCCATTGGTGTGAACTCGCAAGGTCTCTCCGCCGGACCCAAGTGTGGCGTGGAGGCGGGACGGGGAAACTTCTCCTGTCACCTTCAGGGGGAGTGTAGAGGTCACTTCGCCGCTGGAGGTCGACGCATCCAACTCGAGGCTCACGGCCGGATCAACACGCAGTTCGATGTCGCCACCCGAGGTCTCGATTTCTCCTCCTTTAGCATTCCCACGCGCTAGTGCCGCCGTTACATCCCCGCCCGAGGTGCGGGCCTCAACACGCCCGCGGGCGTTTTCCAGCGTAATATCTCCTCCGGAGGTCTTGACGTTCACGTCTCCGGTCAGGTCGCGCAATTCGATGTCACCCCCGGAAGTGCGGGCTGTTAGACTACCGGCGAGGGCCGAAACCCCCACATCTCCGCCCGAGGTTTCTAGCCTAGTGTCGCCTTCCAGGTGGCTCACCTTGACGTCGCCGCCACCCGTACGGATGTCCAGATTCGTCTTCGTAGGAACCTGCACCTCCATACGCACTTCCAGCGACTTGGGCCACGGCTGCACGCCCCGCTTTCGCACTTCGATGCGAACTGCCCCGGGTTCCTCGTCGAAACTGAAAGCGAGCAAGTCCTCCAGGTCATCTCGATTGGAAGTGACGACGATATGGGCACCCGAATCTGACCTCCCCGTCACAGAGACGTCGCTCGCGCTGGCATCGACCACCAACCTGCCGCCCGGGTCAAGCTTCAGGTCTTTCTCAATGCGTGCTTGGGAATAAGCGCGCGACCCCGCTGCAAGCAAGAACACCAAACAGCACAAACCCAGACCAATCTTACGGCTCATCTTGTCCTCCATGAACTCGAGTGTTGACCCTACTTCCATTAGACGAGGTTGCCGTGATTTGGTAACTAAACGAGAAGTAGGAGCGATTAGAAGAGGAAAGCGTCAATTCACCCCACCTCCGGGACCAGCCGGTAGCGTGTGGCAATGGTGAATTGTTCATACCCTGGAAGCTCCCGAAGGAGCGTCCTGTCGTCCAAAGCGGTACGCCAAACCATCAAGATCGCGATCAAGCCCGACGTCACCAACGCCCACATAGAGCCGAAAATGAGGGCGATGGCTGGATGCTTCATGACGTGCGGGTTGTTAACACTCCTTCTCATTCAAACGTCTATAATAGACAAGGAATTGCCACGGATGAGCTCAGGGTTGGAACATGACTTTGGCTTGCTCGCTGCGGGCTTGGGAGGTCAGCCTGTGAGGGAGCAATTCGCGCCCAACCTGCTTGAAGACACGACATTAGTGAGCGCGGCACGCGACGGAGATCGCGCGGCCTTTGGGCGCCTTTACGACCGATACGCTCGAATGGTACACGGCGTTCTGCTGGCGAAGGTTCCGTTAGGCGAAGTGGAGGACCTCGTTCAGGATGTCTTCGTGCTGGCGCTGCGTCGCCTGTCAACGCTGCGTGAAATCGGAAGCTTCGGGGCGTGGCTGGCGGCCATCGCCCGCAACTTGGCCAAGGATTACCACCGGCGGGCCGCGCCAGAGGATCAACTGACGGCGGACCTATCTGAGAACGAAGCCGAGCACGCCATGACCAACGGCGACCACGAAGGTGCGGCGGCAATTCTCGATGCGATCAGGAGTCTGCCCGAGGCGTACCGGGAGCCCTTGATCCTACGGCTTGTGGAAGGGATGACGGGGCCTGAGATTGCTACGCGCACCGGCCTGACGCCTGGCTCGGTGCGCGTCAACCTGCATCGCGGTATGCAACAACTTCGCGAGCGATTGGGCCCGAGTTCGAGCCGCAGCATGCCGGAACAAGAAAGGCCGTAATTATGAATGCGGGGAATAACGAAACTAAGAAAGAACTACAAGCAATGGGAAACGACTATTTGTGGGACAGGTCAGGCGAGCCGGATCCTGAAATCCAGAAGCTGGAAGCATTACTGGGGAAGTTTCAATATAACCGCCCCAGACCGGTATTTCCTGAGATCGTCCCAGCCAAGCGATGGAGGTTCTTCCTTCCCCGCGTGCAACTGTTTCCCGCCTTGGCGGCCGCTGCCGTGGCAGCCGTGGGGGTGGTGGCGTTTCTGATGTATAGAGGGAAACCTAACAGATTACCGGGTTGGGATGTGTCCGCCGTGGAGGGAACACCTCGAGTGGGACCGAAGGCCATTAGCGGGAAAGAAGGAAGCAGCAGATTGGGCGTTGGCCAAACCCTCGAAACCGACCTTCAGGCGCGGGCCAGGCTTCGGGCTGACGAGATCGGCCAGATCGATGTGGAACCCAGCACCCGCCTGCGTCTACTCGACATGGGCTCCGGGTTGAAGAGGATTGCCCTGGACCGCGGCACTATTCATACCTTCATCTGGGCACCTCCAGGCCAATTTGTGGTTGACACTCCCTCCGCTATGGCGGTGGACTTGGGTTGCGCATACACCTTGCAGGTGGACGATAGCGGCGCCGGGCTAGTGCGCACTTCGCTGGGGTGGGTCGGATTCAAACTTAAAGGCCGCGAGTCCTTCATACCTGCCGGCGCCGCTTGCGTGACCCGGCCGGGAGTCGGTCCCGGCACGCCCTATTTCGAAGATGCGCCCTCGGAGTTTCGTTCCGCTTTGACGAGATTCGATTTCGAGGACAGTGCCTCGGAGCAGCGCGGCAAAGACCTAGCCATTGTGCTCTCGCAGTGTCGCCAGCGGGACGCACTCACACTATGGCATTTGCTGTCGCGAGTCGATGAGTCACAACGAGCCATCGTTTACAACTACCTGGCAAAGTTCATTCCGCCGCCATCCGGCGTTACTCAAACAGGTATTCTGCGCCTCGACCAACGCATGCTTGATCTGTGGTGGAACGAACTCGGCTTTGACGATATTTCGGTTTGGCGCTATTGGGAGCATTCCTGGTCCGCAGCGGCGCCGCAGGAAAATCGAAAGTAGGGGCAACCCTTGTGGTTGCCCGTGGACGGCCACAAGGGCCGGCCCTACAACGCGATTTGCTCGTACCCTCAGAGGCTTTCCCCAAACCAAACAGCAATGCCGCTTTCTTCCCGACTGTGACGCCAACCTGCCTCCTCTCTTTTGTACACCTTGTTAACAGTCCGCTCTCTTGTGGCGTCTCTTTGCACGTAGGGGTAAAAAAAATTAAACAAGGAGGCAACAGAACATGAATTCACGTGTATTTCCGCACATGGTTATGGGCATGACGGCGATTTTGCTGGGATTTACAACGTCGGTAAAAGCGGGACCGCCCTTAATCTGTCATGCCATCGAAATCGGTCAAGCGAAGACGCTGCCCCAGGTGGATTGGAACCGAAAAGGGGACGAAGGCTATGACTTGAAGAACCTCACTCGGGACACGCTGGCAATTCTCAATGCGAGCACGCCTGTGTTGGTGCGAATGGAGACGCTTCGCCGGGCGACACTATACGCTCGCCAGGATCCACAAGAGGCGAAAGAACTGCTCACGCGACTCCAGATGCGTGCGGCCGATTCTGACGCCGCTGGTCACCCTGAGGCCCTGGCGTGGTTCGACTTCGGTTACCTCGTTGAGACATACGGGCAATGGATGGGCCAGAATCAGCCCAATCCCGCCAGGGGCGTTGATGGGTATGGCTGGGTGAAGAAGGCTATCAGCTTGCGCGGGTCCGACCCGGAGATGGAGTTTGCCGCCGCGCTCATTACCCTCAGGGGTCCCGAGAGCGATTACCGTAAACACGTGCAAAAGGCGATGGCGGGTGCGACGAGCGATCCTCTCCTGGCTCGGAACCTGGCATCCACCTTCAACGGCCAGGCGATGTCCGCGATGCTCAGCAATTTCCCCGCAAGTGAGAAGTAGTGAATTCGCGCGAGGGACGGCTTACATGAAGTCAGCCAAAGGTGCAATCGCGTTATGTGGGGTTCTCCTGGGTGTCTGCCAAACCAACGCAGGCACCCAGTCCGTTCTCCAGTCCACGCCTCTCGAGGCGTTCGCCCAATAGCCGATGGCCGTTTCTAAGTTGGTCGAGGAACTGGGGAGCAAATAAAGTGCTGGCGTGGAGCGTCGCTCTGCTTCAGGGCGAATCGAGGAGCAGTGACTCAGGGCGAGATTCCTCGCTACGCTCTCTCGAAAGTCTGTCAATCTGAGCGAAGCGAAGAATCTGTATTGGTTCGCCTCGGACTGGAACTGCAGACCCTTCCCTTCGCTCAGGATGACAGCGACTTTCATCTCCATGGGTGGGCCGCAGGCCCATGTACGCTCGGAATGACAACGTTAGGTGAATTTTCTGTAGAACAACATCCGAGAAGGAGGGTCGAAGCAATAAGCTTCCGAATGACGCGGTCCGTAGCCAGAATGGTAGTGGGACGCCGGTGGTTTTGTTCAGTCGCTTTTGGACTCGCAGGTCTTTGCATTGCTGCGTGGCTCGTTGCAAAGGAACAGGGTGCTCCATACCTCACAGTTCACGAGTGGGGAACGTTCACGTCGATCGGCGGCAAGGAGGGTCGAGCGGCGGAATGGTCGCCGTTAACTGGGTCCACGGACCTGCCTGGATTCGTTGAGCACTTGAGCACCGACGACTTCAAGCTGGGGTTGCGTGGCACGATCCGCATGGAGACCCCGGTGATGTATTTTTACAGTACGCAGGATGTGACGGTTTCGGTCAGGGTGGCGTTTGCCAAGGGCGTCATCACCGAGTGGTACCCTCGCGTGGGGCGTATTGAGCCTAGCGGTGTTCTGCACAATGCCAGTTTGGATCAGATGCAAGGTAGTGGAACCATCGCCTGGAAAGACATCGCCGTCTCCCCGAATCTGGTTGGTGACTTCCCTCACGAGGATCAACAAAATCGTTACTACGCTGCCCGCGAAACCGCATCCTCACCGATAATCGTGAAGACGCCTGCGGGTGACGAGCAAGAGAAATTCCTGTTCTACCGGGGGGTTTCGGCCTACCCTTTGCCGCTATCCGCCAAGCTGGAGCCTGACGGCAAGCTAGCCGTAAAGAATCTCGGGCAGGAGGAGATTCCAACCATCATTCTTTTTGAGCGCCGGGGCGACGCCGCTGGTTACCGTTCCGCAGGTGCGCTCGCGGACGAGACGGTTCTAGATCGCCCCGAATTGACCGGCAGATTGGATTCTCTCTCTACCGAGCTAGAAGGAATTCTCGTCGCGAAAGATCTCTTCTCGGACGAAGCGAGGGCGATGGTGACGACTTGGCAGGATTCCTGGTTCGAAGAAGGCAGCCGCCTGATCTACATCATGCCGAGCAGTTTCATTGAGAACGTCCTGCCGGTCTCGATCGATCCCGCGCCCGCACAGATCGTTCGGGTTTTTGTCGGCCGGCTCGAAATCGTTACACCTGCCACAATCCGGGCAGTCGAGACTGCTGTGGCGTCTAACGACGAAGCTATCCTGAACAAATACAACCGATTCCTCGAGCCGATTCTCCAGATGGTAAGGGAGAATCACCCGGAATCAGCCCAAGAAAACCGGCTGGGGCGATGACCACTGCGACAAGCTGAAGGCCGCGCTGCCGGTCGTGCAGCCTCGCCCCTAATGCGGAGAGAAGGTTTCAAAAAACGAAAACGGCTCACGCAGAGTTGCCAAGTCGCACAGGGACGCAAAGCGAAAGCCGCTCCTTTTCTTTGCGACTTCTGCGTACTTTGCGCCTTAACGTGAGACCTTTCATTCCTCCACGGATTATTTCATCCCTCCAGAGGGAGCGCGTCGGGGCAAGCCTTCCTCCCTGATCCCAACATAGATGTCCACTTGGGCGTTCTGTGGATCCGCCGCGCGCGGCCCGTACAGTTCGAAATCAGCGCGATAAGTCCTGTCGCCCCCCGGCGCGGAATTGGGCAAGGAATTGATGCGGCTCCAGGCTTCAGGGACTACTTTGTCGACGGGACCTCGCTCGGAGGTGAACACCGCGTATTTTCCGGCGGGAACTTTCTTCAGCACCATTCCGGAGGGAACGCTCGCCGCCGAACTGACCTTTGCACCTAGTATAAAAGTGTAGGTGCCGCCGTGGTCGCTCTCATAGTCGGTGTAGACAGCAACGATGTTGGAGTCCACGCGGGGGGGAATCTTGCCCAGCAGTCCCTCTTTCATAAAGCGATCCCACTGTTTTCCAATAATGCCTTCGCCTGACATCTCCCGAGCGTTTGCAGTGCGGGCTGAGATTCCGACGACTATGAATTCGGGTTCCTGCACAATACTCACGCTCAAGGTGTCGCCTCCGAAGCCTTTAGAAACCAGCAGAACCATTGCGACGCTACCGACAGTTTTAAGCGGTGTCTTCACTCGTTTGAACGCGCTCCTGATAGTGGCGCCAAATGTCGGCGTACAGCCGCCTCCACATCACACTGACTCTGGCCAAGAAGACGGTCAAAACCGAGTGTCACTTCGACTTTCGGGATGCCGAATCGTCGGATGGCACCAACTGCGCTGCGATGCCACAACCGACAGCCACGACAACTGTAGTAAGAAACGGCTGCATCCGGCTCCCGCACGCGTTCATATTTTGGCCTAGATCCCTCGCCAACTCATGGCAGCCTGAGTTTCTCTTTGGTAGGATAGCATCTGGAGGTTACACATTCCAGCCAGATGAACCAAAATATGCAGGGTAAAGTGGTCGTTATCACCGGCGCAACATCGGGCATAGGCCAAGTAGCGGCAGAGCGCCTTGCCGGAATGGGCGCACGCATCCTCCAAGTGGCGCGCGACCGGCAACGTGGGGAAGCCGCGCTGAAGCGCCTCCAAACGTGTGCGCCTGGCGCCGCGCACGGTATCCACTACGCCGATCTTTCACGCCTCAGCGAGATGAAGCGGGTGGCGGCAGAGATCGCCGGCACTGAGCCCCATATCGATGTGCTCATCAACAACGCCGGCGCCCTTTTCGGGTCACGCCAGGTTACTGAAGACGGCCTAGAGCGTACTTTCGCCTTGAACCATTTGGCATATTTCGTCCTGACGCACGGCCTCCGCGAGCGGCTGTTGGCCTCTGCGCCAGCACGAATCGTGAATACGGCCTCGGATGCGCACGAGTCTGCAACGCTCGACTTTGACGATTTACAGTCGGTAAAAGCCTATCGCAGCAATTTTTGGCAGTGGTTGCGTTACGGCGGCTCCGGCATGAAAGTCTATGGCCGCTCGAAGCTCTGCAACATTCTCTTCACGCGCGAACTGGCACGGCGGCTACGAGGCTCTGGCGTGACGACCAATTGCCTGCATCCTGGATTCGTCGCGACTCGCTTCGGCGATCAGAGCGGGGGACTGATCTCTTTTGGTGTTCGCGCCGCCAAGCGTTTTGCCTTGACTCCCGAAAAAGGCGCGGAAACACTGGTTTATCTTGCGTCGTCCTCTGAGGTAACCGGCCTCACCGGCGAGTACTTCCACAAATGCCTTCCTGTAGCGCCCTCGAAGGAAGCGCAAAATGAGAACGCTGCGCAACGTCTGTGGCAGGAAACGGCCAGAATTGCGGGCTTGCCAGAGTAGTTGCTCAGGCCTTGGGCCTCAGTGGACTCAGATGTTTCGGTTGGTAAACGCCTATTTTACCGCCGCCGGGGAGAGTGAAAGTGGCCAGTTTTCCCCAGCGCTGCTCGCTCACACCTGAGACCTTTACTTTCTTTGATTTAAGATCTTTCAAGGTCGCCGCGATGTCGTCGCACATCAAATAGAGCTCGTGCTTGTCGTTCTTTTTGGAATCATGGAACGCGGCTTCGAGTGGCGGCATGGCAAAGATCAACCAGCCATCGCCGGCATCTACCGAGGGAAACCCTAACACATCGCGAAAAAAGACCCGGTCAGCTTCCGGATTCCTGGTGTAAATAACAACATGCGCGCCGTTAATCATGTGCAGTCTCCGATACTCGAACAGGGAGATGATACCCCTTTTTGTGCGGGTCGTGTATCAGTTTGCTCTAGCGGCGCTCTCTGAGCGCCGGAAACTCTTGAGAATTGAGGATCGGCGGTCAAAGACCGCCGCTACAAGACTCTAACTGAGACACTGGCTTGCTGCGTCTTTTGGAGGACGTTTTCCGTATTCAAAGATAGAATGGTACTCGCAACTAGCTGGCTTATGAACGCGGTTGAACAGGAAGCCGGAGAGGTGGCCCGGGGGCTGCGGCGGCGCGATCCCGATCTGATCGACTATCTTATCCAGCAATATCAGTACCGCCTGTTTCGCTATTTGCTCATGCTTACCGGCAATCGCGAGGAGGCTGAGGATCTATTTCAGGAAACCTGGATCCGGGTACTCGAAAAGGGCCACCAGTACAAACGCCGCTGGAAGTTTGAGACTTGGCTCTTTAGCATCGCCCGCCACCTGGCGATCGACCTTCGGCGACGGAGGCAGCCCCAGAGCCTTGATGCCTTGCTGCAACCCGATGGAACAAACCGACCCCTTGAACTGGAAGACAATGCAGCGCACTCGGCGTTCGAGCAAGCATTCCAGGGCGAAGAAGCTGCGAGCGTTGCGACCGCATTGGCCCACCTGCCACCTTCCTATCGCGAAGTGTTGACCCTGCGTTTCCACGAGGATATGGAACTCGAAGAGATTGCCCGGGTGGTCGATTCGCCGCTTTCCACGGTGAAATCGAGGTTGTACCGAGGCTTGGCAACGCTCCGAGAATGGTTGAAGGACATATACGTATGAATGAAGATATCCACGAGCGAGCTCTCCAGCTTATTGACAAAATGCAAGTGGAAGGCCTCACCGCCGAGGAGCGCGACGAGGTGGAGACGCACCTGGAAAGCTGCGCCCAATGCCAGAGGCGGGCCCGCGAGACCGAACTCGCCCTGCGCGCCTTGCGTTCCGCCGTGCCGCGCTTCAACGCTGCGCTGGCGCTGAGGACCCAAATGCAAGTTCGGGTTCGAGCCCGCGAAATCTATGAGAACGCGACGCGGATGCGAGCTCTGTGGGTTTCCTGCGCGTTGTCGTGGATCCTTGGGGTGGTCTCCGCCCCCCTGGTGTGGCGGGGTTTCGAGTGGATCGGGCATCGCTGGGCGCTTTCACGGGCCGTGTGGATGACAGGCTTCGTGCTTTTCTGGGTGGTGCCCGCCGTCGTGGCCGCGGCGGCCATCGCGTGGCAGCAAGCCAGAGGTGCAGTGACGAGTGACGAATAGGAAAGGTGGAATGACCATGGCGGAAGTGAAGCCGAACATCGCTGAGGAAGTAAAGGTGATCCCGTGGTGGGCCTTTGGCCTTGCCGTGGCCTCCTTCGCGGGGCTGCAACTCCTGATGCACGCAGTCCTATTCCCTCGCGACCAGCACGCGCCCCCTCTGGCTTGGCGAATCTTCATCGGTCTCATGGCTGGTGCAGTGCTCGCTTTCTGGGTGCTTCTCGTGGGTTACGTGAACCGCGATGCAAAAAGACGCGGCATGAACGTAACCCTGTGGACGCTGCTGGTGATCTTCGTCCCCGATGCGATCGGATTCATCATCTACTTCCTGTTGCGGCAACCCTTGAGGATTCCATGTCCTAAGTGCGGAGCCGTGGCGGACCCGGCATTCAACTTTTGCCCGAGATGCAAGTTCAACCTGCACCTCGCCTGCCCGGAGTGCCATCGCGCTGTGCAAGCTGGCGATCTCTTTTGCCCATTCTGTGCCAAGGATTTGGCGGGTGTGACGTCGTGATCCGGCGTTTCCAAGTCACTCGCAGAATACCTGCACCTTTTTCCCCTCGGGACCATCCACGTCAACCAGAAGGTCCCGCAGCGCCTGCTCTAGCTCCTCGCCTTTAAGGTCGGCGAGAGCCGAGAGGTCGATGCCCTTTTCGGCGAGCCTTTCGTTGACGCGAGGGGGCAGCACTGCCAAGACCTTGATCCCACTCCTAAGGAAAGTCAATGGGATGCGCACGTTCACCTGCTCGCTCTTGGGGTTCTCGACCAGGACCCGCAAGAAGCGAAGCTTCTGCGCTGGCGAAGAGGCTGACTCGTGACTGGCCTGCGCATCGGAACCCGCACTCGCTCCGCGGTCCAACTTCTCCAGAAGCTTTTCCGCGTCTTCAGTGCTGATCTGCCCCGCCTTTAGCATATCCAGGACCTTACGTGTTTCTGCCGACATGATGATTGTCTCCTTTTCTCAGGATAGCTTCTCCAACGCCTCCTCCACCGTAATCTCACCGCGGGAGAGTTGCTCGAGAACGAAGAGGTTTGGAGAAGGAGCTTGCAAACTCTTGTCCAGTGAAGCGCTGATCGAGTTCAGCCGGTTCTTCACCGTTGGGTAACTGATTCCAAAAATCGCCTCCATTTTCTTGATCGAACCGTGATGGCGTAGGAAGGCCATAACAAATGCCTGGTCATCCAGGCCAAGTTGCGCCAGAGGGGATATCTCGAAGTCGGTTTCCATCGCCATGTCACAGGAGGCGCAATTCATCCGTGTGACTTTCAGGGGTTGATTACAATCCGGACAGCGAGCCTTTGATATGTCCATAAGCGACCTCAATTACGTTCTGAAGAATAACATCAATAATCAATAAAGTCAAGTATAAAATTAACTTTTATTATTTATTGCGTAAGAGAGTTAAATTCCTTCAAGAAGTAGATTCAAATTGACAAAATCATTGATTTGGCGGGAGCACTTGAGCCATTCGCGCCTGGAGTTGTTGGAGGGCATCGGAAGCAAGGACCGCAGCGTGTTTGGAGGCAGGAGGCAACCCGCCCAAGCCGGTAACGATCTGGTCAGCCGCTAGACCGCTCAACTCTG
>Ga0187770_10002065_pt1 | contig 11059 bp, 10 predicted proteins | sample 0116_SJ02_MP02_2_FD_133154 | JGI IMG/M metagenome (GOLD analysis project Ga0187770, IMG submission 133154) | Tropical peat soil microbial communities from peatlands in Department of Meta, Colombia - 0116_SJ02_MP02_20_MG | ecosystem: Environmental > Terrestrial > Soil > Wetlands > Peat | place...
GCATCAGCTCAATCGCGTACCGCAGCGCCGTCCGGGGCATCTGCCTCTTGTTTTTCATAACATAGGCAAAGACCTCGTCAGTGTGCTTCCGGCTTGCCTCCTTCAGCAACCATCCGTACCCTTTCTGTACCATGTCGTCGGTATCGGTTAGCAGCAGGTCGGCAATTTCAATGGACTCATTGAGGAACTTCCCGTGTTTTGCGGGGACAATGAGAGACACGGCTGATGCCCGGCGCATCCACCGGTTTTTCGACTGGGTCCAGCGTTTCAGTTCATCGGTGCATTCTGGATATTGTTCGATGAAGTCACCCATTGCATGATTGCAGAGCCCGTCGCACGATGCCCAGTTGGTGATGTATGTATCGATCCAGCGCTGGAACACGGCACGATCCTGGCGCTCATACCGGCCCGAAAGGGCGTGAGCCCATTCAGAAACGATAAAAGACTCCTCCATATATCCCGACCGGTACAGTTCCTCGCAGAGAGCAAAGATCTCCGGCTTTGGGCGGTTCTTAAGCTCCTTCCAGTATTTCTGTGCCATTGCAATCACGGTGGCGGTCTTTATGCCGTAACACCGAATCTCTTCCTTGAAAAATCTCTTTGACCTCTCCTGAATTTCGGGATCAGCGAGTGCTTCCAACTCCTGCCGTATCTGCGCAATGATCGGGTCCACAAAAAATGCTATGGGGGAGAGAGGGATAAGGGATATGGCGGAAGGGAGGTAAGGGAATGGACGCCAATTTCTAGATCAACTTGCGACCTTCGCCTGATGTACGCGAAAGCTATTGTCATTCTTTCCCGAACTCTTTTCTAATCAGCAGCAAGTATACGCGACGAGTTGCGCTTCATCTTCTTTCAAAGTCGAAGAGACAAGAATAGGAAATGCACCGGTGAATCTGGCCAGTTATCTGTTAATTGTTCCGCTCGAACGTAAAATCGCCACTGAGATAGTCAATCTTCACGCTGCTGCCTTCCCCGAACTCCCGCTTGAGAAGCTCGACTGCCAACGGGTTCTGGATCCGCTGCTGGATTACCCGCTTCAAAGGCCGGGCGCCATAGGTCGGATCGTAACCTTCCGACGCGATTTCGTCCAAGGCCGTCTCGGTGACGTCCAATTCGATCCCCTGGTCGGTTAGCTGCTTCCGCAACCGCGCGACCTGAAGCTCGACGATCTTACGAATCTGCCCCTTTTGCAAGGGGTGGAAGATCATGATCTCGTCGACCCGGTTGAGGAACTCGGGCAGAAGACGGGTTTGCAGCGTCTCCATCACAGCGTCGCGCATCTCCTCCTCGGTGCCGCCCTCCTTGACGATCTCCTGGATCGCTTGGCTGCCGGTGTTGCTGGTCATCACGATGATCGTGTTGGTGAAGTCGACCGTGTGACCCTGATTATCGCTCAACCGCCCGTCGTCCAACACCTGCAACAGGACGTTAAAAACGTCGCGATGGGCTTTTTCGATTTCGTCGAGAAGGATCACGGAATAGGGCCGTCGGCGAATAGCCTCGGTCAACGCGCCACCCTCCTCGTAGCCTACGTAGCCCGGCGGGGCGCCGATCAATCGACTCACGGTGTGCCGCTCCATGAACTCGCTCATGTCCAAGCGGATCATCGCGTCTTCGCTGTCGAACATCACCTCAGCCAGCGCCTTGCATAACTCGGTCTTACCCACGCCGGTCGGTCCAAGGAAAATAAACGAGCCAATCGGCCGGTTCGGATCCTGCAAGCCTGACCGGTTGCGCCGCACAGCGTTGGCCACGGCCTCGACCGCTTCGTCCTGACCGACGAGCCGTTGGTGGATGCGATCTTCGAGCACTAGGAGCTTCGCCCGCTCGGTCTCCATCATGCGCGAGACGGGAATGCCCGTCCAAGCACTGACGACCTCGGCAATTTCCTCCGGCCCGACCTCTTTGCGCAAGAGCCGGCGTGAGGCGTCGGTTGGCTTCTCGTGGGCGTCCGCTTCGAGCGTGTTCAACTGGCCGGCCAGATTTTTCTGCTGAAGGTCCAACTCGTAAAGCTTCTGGTAATCGGTCTCGGAAACGATGCTGCCGGCCGATTGCTTCTCTTTAATCGATGCAGCTAACTGATTGTACTGCAACTGGGCGCCCATCAAGTTTTTACGGATATCCTGCACGTTGCCCAGCCCGCTCTTTTCAAGCTCCCATTGTTTGCGCAGGTCAGCAAGCTTTTTGCGCAGCTCGGTCATCTCCTCCTGGACTTCCCCGCGACGTTGCTGCGCGTGCTCCTCGGTCTCGTCGGCCAGTTGGCGGTCGGCCAGCTCAAGCTGCACCAGTCGCCGCTGCACCACGTCGATTTCACTGGGCACGCTTTCCAGTTCCATCGCCACCCGGCTGGTGGCCTCGTCCATCAGGTCGATGGCCTTGTCAGGCAGAAACCGGTCGGCGATATAGCGGTGCGAAAGGTTGGCCGCCGCCACGAGGGCGGAATCTTTGATCCGCACGCCCTTGTGATGGGCCTCGTAACGGGGTTTTAAACCTCGCAAAATGGCGATTGTGTCCTCGACCGACGGTTCGCCAACCATAACCGGCTGGAATCGTCGCTCCAATGCGGCGTCCTTTTCAATATACTTGCGATACTCATCGAGCGTGGTGGCGCCGATGCATCGCAGCTCGCCCCGGGCCAGCGCAGGTTTCAACAGGTTCGCGGCGTCGCTGCTCCCTTCGGCCCGACCGGCGCCGACCACGGTGTGCAACTCATCGATAAACAGAATCACGTTGCCGGCGTCGTTCACTTCGCGCAACACGGCCTTGAGCCGCTCCTCAAACTCGCCACGGAACTTTGTACCGGCCACGAGCGTGCCCATGTCGAGCGCGATCAGCCGCTTATTTTTCAAACTCTCGGGCACGTCAGCCTCGACGATCCGAAGGGCAAGCCCCTCAGCAATGGCCGTTTTGCCCACGCCCGGCTCGCCGATCAACACGGGATTGTTTTTCGTCCGGCGCGAGAGGACTTGCATGACCCGGCGGATTTCCTGGTCCCGACCGATCACCGGATCGAGTTTTCCCTGCCGGGCGCGATCCACCAGATCGATGCCATAGCGTTGCAACGCTTGGAACTTGTCTTCCGGCGTCTGATCGGTCACACGCGCACTGCCGCGGACCGCCTGCAGCACCCTTAACAGGTTATTCTCAGTAACGGCATTGAGTTTCAGAATATTGCTTGCTTTGGAATCGACCTTCGCCAATGCCAGCAAAAGATGCTCGGTCGAGACGAACTCATCTTTCATTGCATCGGCCTCGCGTTGGGCGGCTTCGAGCACCTGATTCAGCTCCTGGCTCCCTAGTGGCGGCGCTCCGCCCGAGACTTGGGCGAAACGTTTTAGTTCCGCCTGTATGCTTGAATCGAGTTGTTGCAGGTTCACTCCAATCCGCTCGAGGATCGGCCCGACGATTCCATCGTTCTCCGTTAACAGCGCGGCCAGCAGATGCAGCGGATCGATCTGCGCATTGTCTCGATCGGTCGCGAGTTCTTGCGCCCTCACCACAGCCTCTTGTGCTTTCAGCGTTAATTTGTCAAATCGAAATGCCATAGTTCGGTCCTCTCTCTACATATTTACTCTGCACCACACCCTTATTCTAATCTTGCAATAAAAGAGCCCATCTTAGTGATTAGCGTTTAAAATACCCCTATGCATGAAACCGCGTTTTGAGCTTCGCCTGACGCCATCTGCGACCTACCCATTCATCCACTGCGTTCTTTTTTTCTGGGGGGAGTGAAGTACCTCCACGACCCCTTCGGCAATCCTGCCTCGCAGAGAGGCTTAGGTACGGATACCCGCTTCGTTTAGGCACGTGCGTGACCAGATCAGCGAATGGATCGAGGCAACCTTCGAGCAGTCTAGCTAGGTCGTGCTTACCTCGCAGACAAATGAAATGCGGCTTCTCAACGCGAATTCAATGAGAACGCGACTTATCCCTTTATCAGCTTGAGCCCGATGTTCGTGCCCATCTTTAAGTTATATCCGAGTGAGATGAGTAACATTCCCATGGGCTCGAGATAGCGCGCGCTTTTCAGTGTGCCGACGTCAATCGGGTCGAATCCTATGTCTGCCGCGAGCTGCATAACGACACGTTTTGCCGCGTCGTCATCTCCAGCGACGAACGCGGACAGCTGCTCGGCGCCTACCCTTGCTGTGCTCTGATTCTGTGCGAACACGGTGTTGAAGGCCTTCACGACTCTCGCCTCCGGCAGCGCTTTTTGGATCTCCTCGGCCGAGGAGGTGGAGAACCCGACCGCCAACTCCATTTCTGGTCCTAACGCGTTGGTGACGTCGATCAAGACCTTCCCGTCTGCCGCGGATCCGATTTCTGTAGTCACGTGAGATACCGCAGCGAAGGGAACCGCGAGCACGACGGTCTCACCCCATTCGGCCGCCCCGCGCACTGGCTCGTTCGGATCTCGGTGCCCAAACCGTATTTCGTGTCCGGCACGCTGCCACCCGGTGCTGAGCGCCGTCCCTACATTTCCTTTTCCTATCATCGCTATTTTCATCATGTCCTCTCGTTGGCGAAACTATTTATAGCGTTCCCGCTAAAAATGGGGCGCTTTAAGCCCTCATAAAAAGTGGTCTCGGGTCGAAAGCGCTCATTTCGTGAAAGAGGCCTTAAAAAATAAAAAGCATGAGACGGCCTCACGCTTTCACGACAATAGTATGTGCAGTACAATCTCCGAGCTGTTGTCTCTTGTCAGATGACCAGATGAGGATCGCACCGAGCAGATACAGGATGACATAGGCAATCAGGTCGATAGGCCTCAGTATGTTGCGCACTGCTGCGTCAGCGTAGCCGATCTTTAAGCCGTCCTCACGAAGCACTCAGACCCTTGCCCCTGCGGCGTAACGAAACGGCTAAATAGCGAAGGCCATCTTGGCGCATGGCGATGTGGATGAGGGAGGCAGCAGCAAAAAGAGCCCTCTGTGTGATGGACGCTCATCGTCGCCTCGCTTGCGACCTTTATCGTCATCATCGACTCGTCTTTCCTGAAGGTCGCCACCACAACGCTCGTAGCAGAGCTGCATACGACCGTGAGCGTGATACAGGGCATACTCGCCACATACGCGCTTACGGTGGCGTGTATCGTGTTGCTCGGCGCCAAACGAAGACGCTATCGGGCGCAAACGGGCCCTCCTGTGCGGTGCGCTCATCTATGGTGTCGGAACGGCAGTATCCGCGCTCAGCTTAAACGCCTTGATGCTCCTCGTTGGCTGGGCGCTCCTTGAGGGGATCGGTGCGGCGCTCGTGCTCGCCGCCACGGCCGCGCTCATCTCGAGCACCTACGTGGGCGACCGACGCGCGTTCGCCTTCGGCTTCTGGGCGGCGATCGCGCGGCCGCTGCCACTGTCGGCCCGCTCCTCGGTGGCATCCTCACGACGTTTTTAAGCTGGCGCGCCGGCTTTGGGCTCGAGGCGGTCATCATTGCGCTGCTCTTTGCGCTCTCCAGGCGACTCTCAGAGTCCCCGACTACTATACGTTGGAGGGATCTCGACCTCGTCGGCTTTGGGCTCTCAGCAGCGGGTTTCTTCTTAGTCGTTGACGGGACGCTCGCACTCAAAAATCTTAACATGTGGGAGTTCGTGCCCGTGCTCGTCAGCGCAGGGCTTCTCCTGTTCGCCGCGTTTGTGCTGTGGCACCACCGGCGGATCCGGCGGGGACAGGTTCCGCTTACGGACATCACCCTCTTTCGTGCGCGTGCGTACAGCGCCGGTAACCTGGCGAACCTGATCCTTCGGCTTGCGCTTGCTGGGGCGCTCTTCATAGTCCCGGCCTTCTTGCAGGTGGTGACGGGCGCAAGCGCCTTTATGACGGGCCTAGCACTTATTCCGCCGACCGTCGCTCTGCTTATCTTCTCGCTGGGATCGGGACGGCTCTCCGTGCGCCTGTCGCCGTGGGTCCTCGTTCGCCTCGGTTTCCTTATCGCGCTTTCAGGGTCGGTTCTTCTGCGGGCTGTGTTCAGCTTGGACACGTAGATTGTGGACATCTTCCCTGGCACGATCCTCATCGGCGTGGGCATCGGGGTCGGTCTCTGCCCGCTCAACAACGTCATTCTCTCCTCAGCGTCGAAGGCGAAACAGTCGGACGCATCGGGTGTCTTAAACACAACAACGAAGCTCGGCGCCTCGTTGGGGGCATCCGTTATTGGCGCGGTGCTCATGGTGAGCATCTACTCTTCGCTCGGTGCGGGAGTTGAACAGGCACACCCCGAGTATGTGACAGCGTAGGAGGTCAACGCGCGGGTTAATACCCTCAAAACCGCTGATCTGCAGGTCGTCAAAGCAGAACAGAACACGACGACGCAGATCGCCAACGAGATGATCAGTTCCGCAATGCAACAGCCGTCGATGGCATCTCACTGTTCTTATTTGGTGGATTCGTGTGCAGGTTGTTCATCGGTCAGCGAGGGCGCGCCTCCGAGCTGCCCCACACACGCGCCCCGTAAAACGTTGAGGTGAAGCACGCTAGAACCGCTCGTGCTATAGTGTTCTTCAGCTCCCCTTTAAGCATCTAAATTGCCAGGGTGGGTTAATCATAGAGCAATGATACATGTGTGTTGAGCCGCTGGCAATGAAATGATAAAAACAGGGCGCATCTGTTCAGCATCTTATCGACTAAATCCCAGCATCGTTAGACTGTGCTTCCCAACGGCACAATCTCTACTTGCACGTGTCACATGGCACTTAACACCCTACTCCCTACCCCTTGACGCTCATACCTTGAAACTGGTGGTGGACAAAACGACAAAACAAAGTGCCCATAATGCAATGAGCGGATTTTGTGTCTTGTGAGATACCCTTCCATAAAATGTATTCCATAACGTGCACCTACCCAACAGTTACAGAAAAGGGCGCATGAAAGAAGAGCAACCATCAAAGAAGCCGTGGTTTGGCCCCAAGCACATCGGCTATGGCATACGCCCCCGGAGTGGCAGGGGTGGCTCATCGTCGTCATCGTCACCGTCATCGTTGTAGCAGTCGTTAGGTTGGTTGCCCACTGATGCGCGTATATTAACGGGTACCCAATCCTTAATGCGCGTTCCCATCTTCCCTTGTTTACAAAGGTACAGCCACGAACGGGCGCTCTCAAGGGCGGAGAAACGCGGAAGTTATCTGCCTTATAACGTCACAGCTCAAGCGGCCGAAGAATAAAACGCAGTCAAAACGGAAGCTTTTTGTGGTTATACAGCGCATAAGAGCGCCGATGGTTCTTTGCGCGCCGTTGCTCCATCTGCCAGCGGCATCAGTATACTGGGGCGGCTACGACTACACGATCACCCACTTCATCCGAGGGCTGAACAACAATCCCGTCGCAAACACCCTCTTCACGTGGCTCACCTTTACCGCTGACACGCTCTTTATGGTGCTCATCATTGCGGCGCTCTATCTCGGGGGGTACAAAAAAGAGGCCCTTGTCTTTGCAGCGGTCTTCCTCGTCACATACGTTGTCGTGCACGCCGGCATAAAGTATCTCGTCGCCCGTCCCCGACCGAGTGATTTAGGCGTCAAGCCGAAAAGTGAACCATCGTTTCCGAGCGGCCATACGGCGAACGCCTTTGCGTTAGCCACCACTCTTACGTATTACCACCGGAAGGTCGCGCCATTCCTGTTTGCGTGGGCGCTTCTTGTTGCCTTCAGCAGACCCTTCCTCGGCGTCCACTACTTCACCGACCTGCTCGGCGGGGCGGCGGTTGGCATCGTTGTGAGCTTTATTATTACGCGCATTGCCGCGAGGTACGATGCGCAGATCATCCGCTTTGTTGAGCGGTTGCCTCCACATCGCCGCTCTGCGGCGTAAGACTTCAAAAAGGACCTCAGCGCCTTCTCGTATGCATGATGGTCGGACCATCCTTTATGAATTCGCCTCACCAACGCTCATGTCATAAAAGCAGTTCAACATCGCAAGCTTTATTTTCTACAACGCGAGGTTTACAGAAATAATCGACCTCAAGGAGATAACATGGATGAACACGTGGTTTGATACAGCCCGACTAGGTATGTTTATTAGTTGGGGGCCTTCGAGCCAGAAGGGCTGGGAGCAATCGTGGCCCCTCGTCGATGGGAGGATAAGTCTCTACCTCCCATACTGCCAAGACCTCACGGTCGAGGAGTACTACAGCACAACCCCGACTTTTGACCCGGCTGAATATGACCCCAAGGAGCTGGCACGGACTGCTAAACGAGCGGGAATGACCTACGCAGTCCTCACCACCAAACACCATGATGGCTACGCTATGTTCCACACCAAATATTCAGACTTCTCTATTCAGTATTCCCCCTACCGCGCGGACATCGTGCGTGAATACGTGGACGCATTTCGCTCGGGAGGACTGAAGATAGGATTGTACTTCTCCCTCATCGACTGGCACCATCCCGATAATCCTGCGTTCGAAGACGCTGACCGACAGCGCTACGCAACACTATCTATTCGGCAGCCTGCGAAAGAACAGTGGGATCGTTACCTGGAATTCATGTTCGGCCAGATTCAGGAGTTACTGACGAACTATGGAACAATAGACGTTCTATGGTTCGACGGCCAGTGGGAGCGGTCACCAGAGCAGCTGAAGGCTAAGGAACTGCGCGATATGATAAAATCGCTTCAGCCTGATATTCTCATAAACGATCGTCTTCCAAATCAAGGCGATTTTGATACCTCTGAGCAGTTCGTTCCTGCGGAGCCACAGCGACGCATGTGGGAAACGTGTTTGACCATGAACACAAGCTGGGGGTATAACTCGGCAGACGCAGAGTACAAGACTGCCCGGGAGCTGATTCATACCTTGTGTGAGGTCGCTGCAAAGGGGGGAAATTTGCTCCTTAACGTCAGTCCAATGGGAAACGGTAAGCTTCCGGACGAACAGATCGAGAGGCTGGAGGCAATGGGAGCGTGGATGCGCAAGAACGGCGAGAGCATTGTGGGCACCGTCCCAGGACTTGAACCGTGGCAGTTTTACGGACCCTCAACCCGAAAGGGCAGTACAGTGTACCTTCACCTACTTATGAAACCGTATGAAACGGTTGCAGTCAGGGGAATCCCCGTTAATACAATCAAATCAGTGCGCGAGCTGAGCACGGGTGAAGAGTTACCGTTCAAGAAACGTGTCTCTGTCGTAGACCTCCTGACGGAGAACCATGCTGCCAAAGGTGAGCTGATGATAACCGTGCCTGACCACGTTGTTGACCAATACGCGACCGTCGTCGCGATTGATTTCGCGGGAACGCCGTGAGCACGTGTGTACGTAGTCTCTTTCGCGCTAGCATTCGTTCTACGTAGTTGCCGATAGCGCGCACTTCGAACGAATGATGGGCGTCGATGACGTTAGCAAGCCGGAAATCGTGTTCTCTAATGTCGATTGTGCCCTTTCGGCGTTTCTAGCCCTGCGAACATCTCAAGCCCTTGTTGTGATGTGATAATGCGTTGAAATTCAGTCTGATGTGTCGCCACATACAGAAGGCCCTAGAGACGCCGCAGTCTTGAACTGGTCTGAGGCTTCTGCAAGGCGTGACGTGCTTATGAATCGGTGATGCCGGCAAGCGTGAGCATCGTATCTGTTGTATCGGCGTACTGCACCGATTCTGCAAATCGGCGGCCGATGTCATCGCCATTTGCTGTGCCCACATAGGCTGCGCTTCTGCGTATTGGCTGCCGTTCACAAAGTAATTCATCTACCCTGTTTCAACGATTGGAACGAGGATGAAGGATCGGACGTCCTCAGGCACCGCCTCGTCAAACGTGAACTCCCACTTATTTGGGTGCCAGGTGTCGGGTGCCAGGTGTTTGTACTGGAGTACAGCTCTGGGTTTGGTGTGTAATGGCGCTTTACCCATCGAGAGACAGTGAGCGTGCCCGTCGTATTTGCGAGCGCCTTATGCTCGTCCATTTATTTTCCAATAAGGTTCACCTGCACGGCGTGCGGAGGTTGCGGGCCGGTTTGATTGTAATACCCAGGGTACGTGTTCGAAAAGGGGGCGAACAACGCAAGTTGCCGAGCACCTCTCAACTGTGCCATAAATCAGTCCTATCCCGGCGGTTCAGGCCGCTTGCTGTTGTTGGCGGCGCGTAAGACAGCGGACTGTGGGTTGCCAAACAGATAACCCCACTCACGATCAAACCAAAACGTCCCGTGCGTCAGTGTGGTCGTCTCTTCACCGACCCTCAAAGAGCTTCCCTGCGCAACCGTCAAGTTGGGGATGGAGTAATAGAGCGTTCCATGCCATCAACACAAGGCATCCACCCGTTGGCGCCTTGCAAAAGACACTCTTTGCCAGAGGTGAACGTGAACTCTATCCCCAGTTCGCGTGGTTCAGCGTCTCGTTTCTCCAACCCTGCGCCACCAAGCGTAGCGGGAAAAGAAGGAGTCGCTGTTCGTGCTCTCAAGGCGATTATGGCCGACCGAGTAATGAAAATGGTTGAGTCTGCACGTTACAAGACCTGTGGTGCTGCTGACCACGATCGGATCTGCCTGATAATGTCCACCGCCTGCTTCGCTGATGCCAAGTTGAAGTTCGATAACCTGGTTATCGATGTCAGTAAGGCCGAAATGCGCGGCGAGCGCGGGAGTAAGCAGCTGGACGCGAAACAGCGTACACTCGACACCGTATTCGCGTCCATCTCCGTCCTAACAGCTGCGCACAAAGAAGTGCCAGCCGACCGGAGTTCGCAACTGAGGCAGATGGTCGCGAGGAAAGCGCAGGTCAGCCACCGCGGGTAGCGGCTCAAAGCCTGGCTCGAGTTCAAGCCAAGGAACTTGCTAACGATCGCGTATGCTTGATGTGGCGTAAGCTCGTCACAGAAGCGCTTTAGCAGAGCGCACCGCTGCTCATAATGGGGGTTATGAGACTGCGGTGCGCACGAAGCCAATCGCGGTACGCGACCATCCGCGTGTCGAACGACTTGGCGCTGTTTATTGGATCGACAAGGCGCACTGCCACCTCTTCGGGAATCTTCTCAGGTTCAAGCGTGCGCCCAAAGCGCGTTGGCGATGTGCTCTTTCGTTTCGTTATCGAGATACATGTGTGAAGCGGTCGCGCTCTTCATGGTGAGTTGCACC
>Ga0187770_10002067_pt1 | contig 11057 bp, 8 predicted proteins | sample 0116_SJ02_MP02_2_FD_133154 | JGI IMG/M metagenome (GOLD analysis project Ga0187770, IMG submission 133154) | Tropical peat soil microbial communities from peatlands in Department of Meta, Colombia - 0116_SJ02_MP02_20_MG | ecosystem: Environmental > Terrestrial > Soil > Wetlands > Peat | place...
CATCTCGACACTTGCTGACCCATACAACGCGATTATCGATAAGAGCGTAGACCTGGCCCACGGAGGGACGGTGAACGGCACGGTCAACTCCTTCATGGAGTCGAACCTCATAGGAACGGGGCCCTACATGATGACCCAGTGGGTCAAGGGCGACCACATCACACTGGCGCGGAACCCGTACTACTGGGGTCCGAAACCCTACCTCGACAAGATAATCATAGACTACAGGAACGACGCGAGTACAAGGCTCCTTGACATAAAGGGAGGGGCAGTCCAAGTCGCATCCATCGATCCGAACCTCATCCCGTCCCTGTCTGGCTCAAGCAACGTCAAGGTGCAGATCATAGGCCTCTCCGACAACATCGCACCAATAGGGCTTGATGTCCAGAGGTTTCCGACCAATTCGACTCTTGTGAGGCTCGCGATGGCTCATGCGATCAACTACTCGTTCATAGACAACAACATCCTCAACGGGTTCGGGATATCGTACGCCGGGCCGATGCCCAAGGGGATATTCGGGTACAACGACAGCATCGCACCGTACCAGTACAACGTCACACTGGCGGAGCAGGAGCTTGCCCAGGCGGGATACCCGAATGGGAACTTCAAGAACGGCACCGCGCTTCCAACGCTTACGTTCGTCTACCCGCTCGACTGGCCCTCGGGTGCTCTCGTCGCCTCTGCCATACAGAGCGACCTTTCCGTGATTGGGCTGCAGGTAAACATCGTTGGGGCGACAGACGTGAGCTACGGAGACTACGTCAGCCTGCCGTTTAACAGCACCCAGAGGCCGCAGATGCTCGCCTACTTCTGGACTCCGGACTTCCAGGACCCCGCAGACTACGCCACCCCCAGCGCGGCCTACAACTGGAACGACGGGTACTCGAACCCGCAGATCGAGAAGCTCGGAACCGAGGCCCTGTCGACATTCAACCTGACGCTGAGGGCCGAGCTCTACAGCGAAATAACTGTCCTGACCCTGCAAAACGCTCCAATCATATGGAACTACCAGTATGTGGGATACGCGGTATACACGTCGAATGTGCACGGCCTGGTCTACAGCCCACTGCTCGACGGGTATGGTTTCGACTGGGCTTCGGTTTGGCTCAGTCCCTCGTGAGCCTCGCCGTCGACAGCTACCGACAAATCGCTTCACTCCATAGGCTCTTTTAGGGGGCACCGCGAAAGAGCACCTGGAAGATGAAGAGAGGGACCCTCCTCAGATTCATAATCAAGAGGACACTCCTCTGCATCCCCGTCCTGTTCGGGGTAGTCCTGCTGACCTTCGTTGTGGCGAGGGTGGTCTCTCCCGACCCGGCCAGAGCGTGGGCAGGAATCAAGGCGTCACAGAGCTACGTGAACCAGCTAGCGGCCCAGTACCACATCAACGACCCCCTTCCGGTGTCTTTCTACTACTACCTGACCTCCCTGTTGTCTGGAAATTGGGGGGTCACCCCGGACACCCATCAGCCCGTCCTGTCGCTAATCTCCGCCTACCTCCCGGCGACAATAGAGCTTACGCTCGTGGCCATGGTGATCATCATCGTGGTAGGAATAGCCCTCGGCGTGATTGCCGCAATCAACAAGGACAGGTGGCAGGACCAGCTCTCAAGGGTGACCGCCCTCACGGGCGCATCCGCGCCCCCCTTCTTGTCCGCCCTTGCCGTCCTATTCGTCTTCTTCTACCTTCTTCACTGGTTCCCAAACGGGAGCCGCCTCGACCCCACACTCAATCCTCCCACGGGGCTGAGCTTCTCCGTCGGCAGCCTCCACGTGCACATAGTTACCGGCCTCTACATTCTCGACAGCATCCTCTCCGGAAACCTGGTCGACCTGTCGAGCTCGATCAGCCACATCATCCTCCCAGCCCTCGCGCTGGCGATTAGCTTCTACGGCATAGGCGTGACCACAAGGCTCGTCAGGTCTGATATGCTGCGTGTCCTGGGGGAGGACTACGTCAGGACGGCAAAAGCGAAGGGACTGAGCCGTTCCGTTGTGATCTTCAAACACGCTCTGCGAAACGCCCTCATTCCGGCGACCACAATCATCGCCCTGAACTTCGCGACCCTACTTGGCGGTGTCGTCGTAATCGAGGACATTTTCAACTGGCCCGGAATCGGCAGGTTCACAGTACAGGCGCTGGAGAACCTGGACTATCCGGCCATCATAGCGACCACGCTGATCTTCGCCATATTCGTGGTCGTCGCCAACGCCGTGGCGGACATACTCTACGCAATGTTGGATCCGAGGGTCCAGCTGGAGTGACTACCAATGCTTGAGCAGAAGAGCCTGATTCCCCCCTTCGTCAAACAGTGGTACGCTACAATGAAGCTCGTCCGGAGGCAGAGGCTCTCCTTCTTCGGCGCGGTCGTTGCTGTCGTGTTCGTAGGAATTTCTGTGGTCGAGGGGGCGCTTGGCTCCGCCATCCTCCCCTATAACCCGATCACATCCAGAGGCGTCCCGGACCTCCCCCCCTCGATACTCCAGTGGCCCCCGAACTTCTCGCACATCTTCGGCACCGACCCGCTGGGGAGGGACCTGTTCAGTCAGGTCATCGCAGCCTTTCCCCTGGACGCCGAGGTGGCCTTCGTCGTCATCGCCTCCGCCGTCCTGATTGGTGTGTGGCTCGGGACAATGGCGGGGTACGAGGGCGGGAAGCTCGACCAGCTCATAATGAGGATAACCGACGTCTTCATCGCTTTTCCGGGAATAATACTCGCCCTGGCGATAGCTGCGACGCTCGGGCCTAGCCTTCTTCACTCGATGGAGGCTCTCATCGTGGTCTGGTGGCCGAAGTACACCAGACTCGCCAGGGGCGAGGCGCTGACCGTTAAGAGCCGTCTTTACGTCGAGGCGGCGAGGGCGGCGGGCCGCTCTTCCACTGGGATAATGTTGCGGCACATCGTGCCGAACATAATATCCCCCATCATAATTTACGCGACCCTCGACATCGGCAACGTGATACTCAACACGTCGGTCCTCGCATACCTCGGCCTCGGGGCCCAGTACCCCACCCCAGAGCTCGGGAGGATGGTCTTCGACTTCCAGTCCCAGCTCTTCCTGCAGCCCTGGCTCGTTCTGGTGCCGGCCATCGCGATACTCCTGATAGTCCTCGGGTTCAACCTTCTCGGCGACGGACTGAGAGACGCCCTCGATCCGAGGTCCAGCAGGGTCATTGCCGCCCAGAGCTCGGCGGGGCAGGAGGGAGCTTGAAGGAAGCTGTTCTGGCCTTCAAGGAAGTCTCGCTCACCTTTGAGACCGAAGAAGGGTCCGTGAAGGCGCTCAACGACGTTGACCTAGTAGTCCCCAAAGGGAAGATTCTCGGCGTGGTGGGCGAGTCCGGCTCGGGGAAGAGCGTTCTCGCCCTCTCGACCCTGGGCTTGGTCCCCACCCCGCCCGGCCGATATGGGGGGAGGGGGAGCATCATCTTCGAGGGGAAAGACCTGCTCAGGATCAGCGAAAGGGAGCTCGAGCTCGTGCGGGGAACGGGTATCTCAATGATCTTCCAGGAGCCGATGTCATCTCTCAACCCCGTCTTCAAGGTGGGGGACCAGATAGCCGAGGCCGTCAGGCTGAGAATCCTGAGGAAGGAGCTGAACCAGACCCGCTCCGTCTCCCTCATCGAATCATTAAGGGGTGTGAAGGGGATTGACGAGAGCAGGGTGAGGGAAGAGGTGCTGGAGGTCCTGCGAGACGTCCGCATTTCCGACCCAGAAGCCGCCCTCGACCGCTATCCACACGAGTTCTCGGGAGGGATGAAGCAGAGGGTAATGATAGCCATGGGGCTCGCGGCGAAGCCGTCCCTGCTCATCGCAGACGAGCCGACTACCTCACTGGACGTCACAACACAGGCGCAGATCCTCTCGCTCGTCAAGGACCTTGTAAGGGAGTTCGACGTCTCGGTCCTGTTCATCTCCCACGACCTCAGCGTGGTGTCGGAAGTGGCCGACGAAATAGCCGTGATGTACGCCGGCAGAATACTGGAGATAGGAGATGTCCGCTCGATATTCAGGGACGCGAAACACCCATACACGAAGGGACTCCTAAACGCCGAGCCAAAGCTGAGGGAGACGAGGGAGAGCCTCGAATCGCTGGCCGGCTCGGTCCCGAGCCTCCTAAGGATACCGGGAGGGTGCGCATTCCATCCGCGCTGTCCCTACGTATTTCCGAGGTGTGAGAAGGAGGTCCCCGAGCTGCTGCCCGTCGGAAGCTCGGGGGAGGTAGCTTGCCACCTGTACCACGGGGAGGAAAAATGAGCGACTCAAGCGAGATTCTCCGAGTCGAAGAACTCCGAAAGTACTTCGACCTCGGGGTCTCCAGGCTCGACAGGTTCCTCGGGGGCGAGAAGGAGAAGAAGTTCGTGCGAGCCGTGGACGGAGTCTCTCTGACCATAGCCAAAGAAGAGACGCTGGGGCTCGTCGGGGAGTCGGGGTCGGGCAAGAGCACTGTGGCCAGGTGCGTCCTCGGCCTCCTGCCGGTCACCTCGGGGAGGATCCTGTTCGAGGGGATGGACGTGGCCAAGGTGCAGGGGCGCCAGAGACGACTATTCAGGCGAAAGATGCAGGTCGTCTTTCAGGATCCGGCCGGCTCTCTCGACCCTTCGATGCGCGTGCGCGACATCATAGCGGAGCCATTGGAGGCCACCAGCGGCCCCCCAAGGAGGCAGGTCGACGAGGCCGTGGAGCGGATGATGGGACTGGTGGGCCTCGCCCAGGAGTACGCGAACAGGTACCCCCACGAGTTCTCAGGGGGGCAGAGACAGCGGATTGGCATCGCGAGGGCGCTCATCACGTCCCCCGAGTTCGTGGTGCTCGATGAGCCGACGAGCGCCCTCGACGCATCGATTCAGGCCCAGGTCCTGAACCTCCTGAAAGACCTGAAGAGGACCCTCTCTCTCACAAGCCTCTTCATTTCGCACAATATGAAGGTCGTGAGTTTCATGAGCGACAGAATAGCCGTGATGTACCTAGGGAAGATAGCCGAGATCGGCACGCGGGACGAGGTGATTTCCGAGCCGCTCCATCCATACACTAAGATGCTGATTGCTTCCATTCCGAAGACGGACCCCGACAACCGGTTCACCGACAGCGACGAGGGGAGGAGGATAATCGAACAGGGAAGGGAAGCACCAAGCCCGATCAATCCTCCCTCAGGCTGCGTCTTCCATCCGAGGTGCCCATACGCGATGGCGAAGTGCAAAGTCCGGGAGCCGGGGGTAACGAAGGTCTCCCCGACCAGGTCCGTCGCGTGCTATCTCTACGGAGACTCAGGAGACTCGTAGCCGCGTAACGTAGTTCCCCTCCGATTCCCCTAGGCGAGGCACAGACACTAATACTCTGCCCCCACTCACCGACCAGGTGCCTTCTGATAATGGTCCCTTCACCCTTCTCAACAATTTTCCGTCCTTGCTCAATCTCTTGACTGGGCGAGTTGTCCTGAAGCTCAAGGTAAGGTTCCTGCACTGGAACGGGGCCGAGACCTCTATCGTCGAGCCGTCCTCGACTACTCCTATCTTCGCGGTTGCGACGCACGCCACGTAGGCTGCTACCTCCGAACAGCTCATCCAAACGATTGTGTCCCCCAGCGTGCTGTTCATCCTTCTCACAAGCTCCCTCGCGGCGTGCAGACCGTACCTGGTGCCGTTGGAATAGAGGGACTGCCAGTGGGTCACGACTGCAATCCAGGAGCCTGCGGCGGCCTGCTGGACAATCCTCCCTCGCTTCCCGTCGCTCGTTAGTACAGGCTCGAGCGCCCGCTCCCGCCATTCACCTTCGCGTTCGTCGGCGAGCATCGAGCTCCAGAATGGGTCCTTTACTGAAGCGACGATGCTGACGACGGCCTCGCGCGCCTCCCGGTTGAGGTACATCAGTCTGGGCTGGACCACGAGCGACTCGTAATCGACGTGGAGGAAGTACCAGGCAAGTCCTTTCTTCTTCACGTGCTTCACAGCCTCAAGGACTGCCATGACGTAGTCTCCCTCGACCTTAGCGCCGAAGTCGACCGGAGAAGTGACTCCACTCGCATCGAGCCCGGCCTTCTGCAGCATCTCAAGCGACAGCGTAAGGTACGGCGCGAGGGTCTCGAATGTCTGGCTCTGAGACCAGTCGTGTTCCGAGACATTCATCAGCTTCATGGTTTCCAGGTCGACTGCCCTAGTGTGTGTGAGGAGCTCCGACGAGACATCAAACTTGTCCTTGATTGAGGAGATGGCGCGAATGTAATCTAGGATCTGTTCATGCCGGACGCCTTCGATTTCGCCATCGATCCTTCCCAGCCCCGCAGCATACGGGACCACGGAGATCTTCCCCTTGACCTCTGTCTCCCTGATCCACTTCGTGACTTCCAGCACGAAGCTGGGGTCGACAGTCCTGGAGATGGGGTGGCTGAACGTCGAATCCGAGTCGAAGTACCATTTTCCCCCCTTTGAGGCGTAGTGGTAGGCTGTCGAGCCAGGGGGGACCGTGCTTGCGAAGTAGTAGAGGGGATTGATCCCCGGCGAGGGGTCATCGATTAGAATCGAGACGGGGGAACGGCACAGTGGTCTCTCGACTGTCACGTCCCGTATCATGCGGACTTGCGGTTGGGGCGCGCCCTTTTAGTCCTTGCACCCACTAGCGGTCCGAACCCTAGTCCAGAATCTTCAGGCGCCAGAGCACGGGGCACCGCAGGAAAGGAAACTCCTGACACTGCTCCGCATACTTAATACGTCATGCTCTCTCGTTTTCTTAAACCTTGGTCGAGAATAGAATCGCGATCGTCGGTGCTGGGAGCGCGCGGTTTTCTATTGAGGTGGTCAAGGACCTTTGCCTCACCCCGGGTCTCTTCGGGAGCGAGGTTGTTCTGATGGACACAGACGAGGAGAGGCTCGGTCCTGTCAGGACGATGGCTGTCACCTATGCGCAAGCGGTCCGAGCCAAAATACGATTCCGAAAGACGACCAAGCTAGCCGAGGCACTAAAGGACGCCGACTTTGTGGTGGACACCGCTCTTGCGGGCGGGCATTACGAGCAGGAGGCTGTAAGATCGGCGGGGGAAAAGCACGGATACTACAGGGGTGTCGAGGCTGTCGAGTTCAACATGGTCTCGGACTATTACACCACCTTCGGCGCGTACCACCAGCTGTCACTCTTCCGCTCCCTGGCCAGAGAAATTGAGGACTACTGTCCCAAGGCTTTGCTGATCGACGTCGCAAATCCGGAGTGCGAGGCGGGAACCCTTCTGACCCGGAAGAGTAAGGTTAAGGTCGTAGGGTACTGCCACGGCTACAAGCACTACAAAGACATCTGCAGGGTACTGGGCCTAGACGTCGGCGACGTCGACTTCCAGGTGGCCGGTTTCAATCACAACATATGGCTCACACGCTTTGAGCATCTCGACAGAGACGCGTATCCTCTGCTTGACGATTGGATACGGAAGAAGGCGGAGAGCCACTGGAGCACCTACACACCCTCCGACGAGTTCGACACCCAGATGAGCAGGGCGGCCGTGGACATGTACCGTCTGTACGGCCTCTTTCCGATTGGGGACACGGTCAGAGGAGGCAGCTGGAAGTACCACTACGATCTCAAGACGAAGAAGCATTGGTATGGCAAGTTCGGAGGCCCGGATAGCGAGATAGGCTACTCCCGCTACCTTGAGCGATTGCGAAGGAGCACGAATAAGGTACTCGCCCTAGCGGGCGCCCCGCCGTCAGCGTTGCTGAGCGAGATCCCTCCCGTCAAGAGCAAAGAGGACATCGCTCCACTGATAGACTCTATCGTCAACGACGAACGCCGGAGGTTCGTCCTCGATGTCCGCAACGACGGTCTGATCGCCGGCCTCCCCGACGACGCGGCAATCGAGGCGCCCGTCTGGGTCGACTGCAAGGGGATTCACAGGGAGAAGATAGGTCGGATACCTAGCAGGCTCTACAACTTGGCTCTGATTCCCAGACTTGTCAGGCTGGAGTTCGCTATGGAGGCGTTCCTTCAGGGGGGGAGGTCGGTTCTCCTTGAGCTCCTCTTCAGAGACCCGAGGACAAAGTCAGACGGACAGGCGAACCGGGTCCTCGACGAGATACTGAATCTGCCATTCAACAAGGATGTCAAGAGACACTACAGCTGATAAGGCTCATACCTTCGCTTGACTGTGTCAGCCGCGAGACCAGGTCCCGTTGCTTCAACATGTCGTTGTGTTCGCGACATTAGCAGTATATAGCCGACCCCCCCTTTTGATTCTTGGGATGAGGAACGAAGCACTGGCCGTGGTGCTTGCCTTCGTTTTGCTAGGAGGCCTTGGGGCAGGATACCTCTTCGGTGCGAGCGGCTTGCGGACCGTCACCTCTGTATCCTTCAAGACCACTACTCTGAAGATCACGACAACCACAACTTCGACCATCACGGCAACCACGACTTCGACCATCACCACTACCGCCGGTACGAACCCCGAGACATTCACCTCGCCGGTCTCCAGCCTGGGGCTAGAGTTGCTGGTTACGCTCAACGATACCAGAATCGGTGAGCACGGCGCACTAGGCGTGCAGATAACGCTCCAGAATGTTCTCTCTAGGAATGTCTCCCTTACCCCCAACTACTCCTCGAACACCGACATCTCGAATTGGGACGGATACGATCTGTTGTGTAGCCCTGGCAACAGCCTGGTGGGATTTGGGCTATTCATGGGGCACTACTCCTCGGCAAACCTTTCCATGGCGGGGGACCCCCTGACTCTCATACCACCTATCGCTTTGCCGTGCCCTGTTGCCATGTTCCCGGCCGAAGTTGTCTTGCTTCCTCATAGCGACATCGCGATCTATACCTATAACCTGTCTGGCCAAATGGTCACCCCGGTTGGTCTTCTTGGACACGCTCCCGTCGAGATGAATGCAACAACCGACGAATGCGTCATAACTTCAGGCGGGGGCTCAGAGTGCGGCTCGATTTACCCGGGACTGTTTGGCTATTGGGAGCCAAGCGGGACTTACAACTTCACTTCGCCGTGGAGTGCGAACGCCACGCTGGCTTCGCCCTTCTTTCACTATTTCCCTTCTGGGCCCTACACGCTGGTGTCCGAGGACCTGTGGAACCAGACAGTCTACGCCTACTTCGAGGTTAACTAGAGTCGACCACAAAGGGTGATTCACCGAAGTTTGCAGAGCCTAGCGAATTTCGGGTCCCTAACTCGTTAGGGTTATTAAGGCGACGAAAGAGGGCCATTCACATTCGGTTAGCTTGCAATTAGCCTCAAGAGATTCTGCAAAAACCCCTAGAAGTCGGAGGCTGGGCTTAGCCTCACGAGGTCTCGTAATCCTTTCCCTTCTCCTGGTATCGGGCATCCTGATCGCACCTAGGGCACTCGCCTTCGCGAATGGACAGAACGCGTCGATTGTCATAGGTCAGCCCAATTTCACCGCCAACACAAAGATTGCCCCTCTCCTTAACGAGTCACGGTTCAGCGACCCCTACGACGTTGCGTTCGACTCGTCAGGGAACCTCTGGGTCGTTGACTCGGCCGACAGCCGGATCTTAGAGTTCACCCCCCCGTTCACTTCTGACGAGAAGGCGAGTCTCGTTCTGGGGGAGTCTAGTTTCAACACAACCTACGAGGGTGGAGGAGGAGGCCTGAATGGAACAGTGCTTTACGTTCCCCAGGGTGTAGCATTTGATTCATCCGGAAACCTCTGGGTCTCTGACTCGGGAGACAATCGGATAGTCGAGTTCAAAGCGCCGTTCTCAACTGGCGAAAATGCGAGCCTTGTTTTGGGTGCGCCAAACCTCTCGACCCCTGAATTCTCGACCCAGAATGCATCTCAGACAGACCTGAACTCTCCCCAGGGACTCGCCTTCGACTCATCAGGGAATCTGTGGGTCGCCGACTCTGGCTACTACAGGGTGGTGGAGTTCAAGGCACCCTTCTCCAATGGCGAAGCGGCCTCTGTGGTCTTGGGGCAGGACAACTTCACCGCAAAGGACTTCCCCAACGAGCCTGCCTGTCCTCCGACCTGCGATCAGCCGACCGCTGCCACCCTCTATGACCCTACGGACGTGGCGTTCGATTCCTCGGGGAACCTGTGGGTGGCTGACAGGGGCGACAACAGGGTCTCGGAGTTCGCATCTCCGTTTACGAATGGGGAAGCGGCGGAGCTTTGGATCGGAGGGTCATGCTCCATTTTTGGAGTGTTGGTGGCCGGAAACTGCCTGGGTCCTGAGGATTTCATCGCGTTTGACCATTCAGGGACGCTCTGGGTCTCTGACACTTCCAACGGGAGAGTTCTTGGGTTCCCGTCCCCGTTCGCCAAGGGAGAGAACGCGACGGTCGTCTTGGGCGAACCCGACTTCACAACGTCTCCGGGCTTCGTTGACAACGCGACCCAGAGCAACCTGCTCACCCCGGAGGGGATCGCGTTCGACTCTGCTGGTAATGTGTGGGTAGCAGACGACGGATTCAACAGGGTGCTAGAATTCCCGGCTTCAGCTACAGGAAGCGCATCCACGACCTCTACAACCAGCCAAAGTTCGGTGGCGACCGTGTCGACCTCGACCACCTCAGCACAACAGACAACGACAACTCAGCTTCCGACGTCGGCGACTTCCGTGCAAACAACAAGTTCTTCGGCCCCGAGCTCAGCGGTCCCAGAGTTCCCATTTCAGGTCGTAGCGGCGTTTGTCCTCACGGGTTTGATTATCACCTCGTACCTCGTAATGAGACGACGCTCTGGCGGGCGAGTCTCGGCGGGGCAAGGTAGACCCGCCATCAAGGGATAGCACGGAAGAAGATTTCACTAGCACGTTCTCACCACCACTCTTAGGGATCTGTTACGCCCAACATTTTTCTTCCGTTAAAGGCTGGGCTCTGACTGTCTCGTTATGACCCGGGTCATAACTCCCGTTAAAACGACCTGTCATCCCCAGAGTCTCTGAAAACCTGTCTGTCACAGCAGCCAGAAGCATATTGTATCCGGCCCTGTCCCGGTCTCGTTCCTTATCGAACGTCTACCGTTCAGACCAACTCATTTAGGGGATGACTAGCGAGTACCTTGTTGAGCTTCTCGAAGCTGCTCACGGTCCCTACGTCGAACC
>Ga0187770_10002068_pt1 | contig 11054 bp, 13 predicted proteins | sample 0116_SJ02_MP02_2_FD_133154 | JGI IMG/M metagenome (GOLD analysis project Ga0187770, IMG submission 133154) | Tropical peat soil microbial communities from peatlands in Department of Meta, Colombia - 0116_SJ02_MP02_20_MG | ecosystem: Environmental > Terrestrial > Soil > Wetlands > Peat | place...
CAGGCTGTTGAAGAAACCCGTGATCGAGCTCTGCAATCCGTTGCCACTGGTTTCGTTGAATAGCGTCTGCACCTGCTGCATCGTCGTCAAATACGAACTGTACTGACTCTGCTGCTGGGTGTCTTGGTTCAGAAGAAGTTGCAGAACGCCGCTGCTTTGGCTGACGATCGAGCCGACCTGAACGCCCGTGCCGAAAAGCTGCCCGCCATATTCGACTGGCGGCGCCTCGACAAAATTGACCGTCTGGCGCGTATATCCGGGTGTGTCCGCATTCGCGATGTTATTGCTCGTCGTATCGAGAGCCGTTTCATCGGCCTGCATCGCTTGAACGGAGATGTTGAGAGCGGAGCCGAGCGTACCCACAGTATCAGGCCCTTTCCTCGTACGATGAGCCTACGGATGCCGGCACCGAATACGTCGGCGCATACGAATTGAAAAGATTCAGCAGAACTTGCACGGTGCGCCGCGAGCGCCGCAACATCGCTTGATGCGCGTCATTCAGTTTCGTCAAGTCGACTTGCGCCGCCGAGATGCGTCCGAGAAGAGCGAGAATTTGCGCGTCGCTTTGCCGATCCCCATCCGGCGAACCCGGCCATGAAATCGCATCGGCGCGAGCGGGCATTCCGACACGTCCGGCGCATTTCGCCTGCACGGTTGAGATCTCGCCGTCGAGCGATCGAATCTGGCCGCAGAGCTGCTCCTGTTCGGCGATTCGGCGCTCCATGGCAGGGAGATCCATGGCAACAAAATCCTTCCGGGAGTCCCTCAAAGCCGCGGTGAGGGCGCCGAGCAAATCGAGACGCCGCTCGAGAAGTTTGAGATATCGTGTGCTTTCTGCGTCCACGAGTTATGCCTGCTCATCCAACTGGTGATGCTCTTCCTTTTCGTCGTCAATCGGCGGAGGAGCGGGCGCCGCTTTTTCGGCGGCCGTCCGCTTAGCATCCTTCCTGCGGTTGGAATTCTCCGGATGGTTCTCGGAGGAGCTTCCGAGCGGCTCGATGCGCGGCGGCGTTAGGTCTGCCATGGCGCCTCAATCGATTGATCCCCACTATCCCTGCTTGGTGGAACCGATTTCCGAGACCATTGCGTTTGCAATCTGCTGGTTCGTCGGATTGTAAGTGCCCTGCTGAATCTTCTGGCTCAATGCCGATACGCGTTCGTTGCGAATTTCCGGCATCTGTGCCAATTGAGCCTTCAGCCCCTGAATCTGATCGAGCGTCGGCGACGGCTGAAATTGATCGTCGGTGTCGACGCTACCGGTGTCGTGTCCCTCCTCGGACTGTGAAGCCTGCGCACCCCGAGTGTTCTTCTGCTGCACGCTGTCCGATTGGAGGTTCCCAAGAAACTGATTCGGATCAATTCTCATATCTGGTCCTTTGGAGGGCGCCGAAGCCCGTTGGGCGCCTCGCTCCAGAAGACATTGACGGGAGGGCGCTTAGCGCGTCTGCCGTCAACTAGTCTCCTCCACAGTTATATCGGCAGAATCAGCCGAAAGTTTAGGTAAATGTGCCGAATTGGCACCTTGTTGTTCTTTGTGGGCATGCGGCTCTAAGTGCTTTAGAATCAGCTTGCCTATACCGAGTCCGCCCGCCCTGCCGACAGCGCTCGACATAATCTCGATCCCCCAGTCCTCAAGGGTGCCATGGGCTGGATCGGTCTCGAAATCCGAGTCGGACGTGCCAAAGCTCTGTTTCATCGACTTCCACATCGATGCCAGAAGAATGGACTCGAAGTCGCCGGCAGCCTTCCGAAGCTTCCGGTCGTCAGGCGTGTCGTTGCCACCCTGCTGGCTTTCGAGTGTGATTTGAGTTCCGGAGACCGAGACCTGGTTCGAACCGACTCCTGGAACATTCGCAATGGACGTCATCAGAGCACCTCAAGATCTGCGTCTAGCGCACCAGCGGCCTTGATCGCCTGGAGAATGGACGCGACGTCGCGCGCCGTGGCTCCAATCGTTTGCAGTCCGCGAACCAACTCTTCCACGGTTGCACCCTCTTGCAGATGAATCAATTGGGCGGGCGTCTCCGAGGCTTGCACCTGAGTCTGCGGCGCAACGACAGTCTGCCCGTTGGGCGAGAGCGGAGCGGGCTGCGAAACTTCAAGGTGCGTCGTAATCTCGATTGCCAAATTGCCGTGAAGAATTGAGCAAGCTCCGAGCGTGACGTTGCCTCCCATGACGATTGTGCCGGTTCGCTCGTTCACGACAACCTTGGCAGGCGGATGCACGCTGACCGAAAGATTTCCGACGCGGGCCATGATTTCCGGCACGGCGCCTGGACCTGCAGTGATGCCTGCGATGTCCACGCGGCGGCTATCGACAACGCGGGCGACGTCCTTGCCCATCTCCTTGTTGATCGCGGCGGCTATATTGCCCGCAGCGTCGAAATCGGGATTGCGCAAGAGGAGTGAGATTGTGCTCATCGAGGCCAGACTGACCGCGGTGTCCCGCTCGACGATTGCCCCTTCGGGTACGCGGCCGACGGTGAGATGGTTTACGACCTTGATGTTTCCGTTGCTGCCAGCGCTATAGCCTCCGAGCGAGAGCGGGCCCTGCGCTTCTGCATAGATGTTCCCGTCCGCTGCTTTGAGCGGCGTGAGCAAAAGAAGTCCGCCTGCCAAGCTCTTCGCATCGCCCGCTGAAGAAACGGTCACGTCGATTCTCATGCCAGGCCGGGCGAACGGCGGAAGCGTCGCCGTCACGAAAACGGCTGCCATGTTGTTGACGCGAAGCGTAGTGGCGGGAACCTGAACTCCCATGCGCTGCAGCAGATTTGCCAGAGTCTGAGTCGAAAACACGGTCTGCTGGCTGTCGCCTGTGCGATTCAGTCCGACGACGACCCCGTAGCCCATCAGAAGATTGTCGCGGACACCCTCGATCGTAGTGACGTCTTTGATGTGGGTTCCGCGAACCGGCTCATCGGCACGAGCGAACGCCGCTGACGAAATCATCGCCACCGTCAGCCAAACGATCGTCAGCACACGCGACACGAAATTCCCCCCCTTAAAAGCTGAACACTTTGAGCAGAATGCGCATCAGCAAACCCGGCTGGGCCGACGCCTCAGCGACAGCACCCTTGCCCTTGATTTCGAGTTCAAGACTCGTGACCGAGCTGGACTGAATCGTGTTGTTTGGTGCGATATCACCCGGGCGGACCAGGCCATGAAGCACGACGGTTTGACGGTCGTTTCCAACCAAGAAATCGCGCGACGCCTCGACTACTAACATTCCGTTCGGCAGTGCCTGCACCACTCGCCCTGAAAGATTCAATTGCAGATTCGAACTCAGCGTAGACGCCCCTTTGCCGTCGAGCGACGTATTGGAAGTCGCGCTCAGCAGATTCTGCAAGGCGTTGCTCGCAGGTATGCTGCGCAGAAGCGCGGTTATGCCCGACTGCGTGGAGAATTGCCGGGACGTCTTGTTCTCGCCAGTCGTGGCCGCCGAAAAGGTGTCGACGAGCTGCACGACGATCGGATCTCCGGCGTAGCGGGCTTTGTAGTCTGCGGCCGAATCGGTCAGCAGACCCGTCGAAACCCAGAGGCTGCCAACTGTCGAAGGCTGCTCAATCCCAGCCGCGCTGACGCGACGAATATAGTCGTCGAGAGAACTCGTCGCGGGGCTGACTTTTGGGGCTTTGTTTTTCGTCTTTGCGGCATCGACCGCTGACGCCGACAGCAACGCAAAAAACGCAGCGAAAATCGTCAACACGCCTCGGGACCAGCGCCACAGGTTCATTGAGCCATGCTCCCTAAAAGGTCGCCTCAAGCCGACGGTCACCGATCACCTCTCCGCGAAGAACCTTGCCTGTGCCGGCGAGCCTCACGCGAACCGTCTGATGCAATGAGCCGCGATCGAGAGCGGTCACGTCCAAAAGCATCTGCATGGTTCCGGAATTCAAAAGGAGAGTGGCTGCCTTGCCTGCTTGTACCAGCGTCGGTCCCTGAACTTGAGTCGCATTGACGAGCGCGCCCGAAATGAGGCGAACCATGCGCATCTGGTCGACATCGCTTGCAGCCGCGACCGTTTGTTTCTCTGAAGCTGGAGTTTCGCCCGAGCTCGCGTTCTTTTCATGAGCTGCCGCAGCTGCGAGTGGTTGGCTTGGCGCCGCCTCCTGCGTTGCGGCCTGAATCAAGCTGCTGTCACGAAACTGCGCGGTGACCAAGAATGGCAACGCGCCACGTTCGGACATCACGAACTTCGCCTGGTTCAGCGTGTCGTCGAAATCGATGCGACGAACCTCCAGCGCCGCGTCGGGTGACGACACCATCACCGATGGAAAAACACGCAAGTCCTCCGGCTGGACATCGGTGTCAGGCAAGCCGCTTCGCCTTAACGCCGCGCGAATTGCAGCGACGACCTCCTCTCGCGTGATCGTGCGCCCGGAACGCCGAACGATGATTTCCCGCGGTATGTCGATTTGCCCCGCATTGGCAGCGGTGCCGATCAAATTTGCCACTTTGGCGCCGTCGAGAATGCGTGCGCTTCCCGGCTGAGGGGCGACGCCAATCAATACGCCTTTCGCCGAGTCACGCATCGCGGCAGGCGCGCCTGGTGGCAATAGGTCCGTGAGAAAGATGGAATTGCCGCGAACTTCGACTTCCGGCAGCAGCGATACACGCGATGCTCCCGCAGTGGGCGCGGCGATAGCGGCAGCGATTGCGAGAAATGCTGCCAACGCGATTTTCCCGAGGTTTGACAAGAACGATTTCATCACCGCGACATCGAGTTGACGTCCTGGAACATCTGGTCGGCTGCCTGCACGACTTTGGAATTCGATTCGTACGAGCGCTGCGCCAGGATCATTTCGATGAATTCCTCTACAACATTGACGTTGGACTCTTCAATCGAGCCCTGCTGAATCGTGCCAAGTCCTTCGGTGCCGCCGGGTGTGCCGAGTTGCGCGTCGCCGGATGCGGTCGTAGGCAAGAAGAGGTTCTGGCCAATGCTGTTCAGGCCGCCCGGATTCGCGAACAGCGCAAGTTGGATTTGCCCCACTTGCTGAGCCTGTTGCTGACCTGGAAGTGCGACGCTGACCGTGCCGTCCGTACCGATCGTGACGTTGGTTGCGTTGAGCGGGACGGTGATCGAGGGCTGCAACTGATAGCCATCGGACGTCACCATATTGCCCTGGGAGTCGAGCTGGAACGTGCCAGAGCGCGTGTAGGCAAGGTCGCCGCTAGGCATCTGGACCTGAAAAAATCCGTTGCCCTGGATAGCAAGGTCCAGCGGGTTGCCGGTCGAATCGAAGTCGCCCTGAGACTGGATCATCTCGGAGGCCGCCGTTCGCGAACCCAGACCGATTTGCAAGCCCGTGGAGAATGTGGTTTGCTGAGTCGAAGCAGCGCCGGGCATGATCATGTTTTGGTAGAGCAGATCTTCAAACTGCAAGCGGCGCTTTCGAAACCCCGCGGTGCTGGCATTGGCAAGGTTATTAGCGATGTTGTCCAGATTGAGCTGCTGAGCGATCATGCCGCTGGCGGCTGTATTGAGTGCACGGAACATTCGGTTGTTCTCCTTGGACTCAGACTCGCGACAGTTCTTGCACGGCGGTCTGGTTGAAGTCGGTATTAAAAATCGAAAGTGCGCGCTGCATCATCTCGGCGTTGCGCTGAAGATCGATCAGCGCGACAGCGCCGGCGACCGGGTTGCTGTTGGATGATTCGAGCATTCCCTCCCGGACCTGCGCTGCAAGTGCCGGCTTGGCTGCGCCGGCCGGCGCTGTGAAATCCGTATTGCCCTCGGGAGTGAGCTGCGTTCCTGGCGCAAAGTCGACGACCTTCAGAGTAGTGACAAGGGCGCCGTCGACGGAAACTGTTCCATCCGTGCTGATCGTGAGTTTGCCATTGGGCAATTGAATCGGGCCGCCTTGGCCCTGCACCAAGTTGCCCTGCGAATCCACCAACTGCCGCTGCGTGTTCAGACTGAAATTGCCGTTTCGGGTGTACCGGTCGGCGCCCGCCTTCGTCTTGACGTCAAAGAAGCCCGCGCCGTCGATGGCCAGATCTGTGTCGTTGCCGGTCGAATCTAGCGAGCCTGCGCTGAAATCGATGCGCGAACCACCGAGCAGACCAAAGTCGTTGACGGCCTGATTCAGAGGCGAAAGCCTTGTGTTCTGAAGCGAAGCTGTGAACGCGCGGTAGAACTCTTTCTGCCCCTTGTATCCGATGGTGTTGACGTTCGCGAGATTGTTCGCGACGAGGTCGAGCGACTGCATCCTCGCCGCCAGCCCTGTGAACGCAGAATAAAATCCGCTGTCCATCCAGTGTTCTCCCCATGCGGATGGGTGCACGCCGGCGGCCAGATTAGGGCAATGTAATGTGCCGAGAGGTGATTTGTTTGTTGGAGTTGCGGGAATGTTTGACGATCGGACCAGACAGCGTGCGCGTGCGGTCGAGTGTTGCCCAGTGGGATAGGCAGAATATTCCTGCAACGCTTATTTCGCGCCTATGGAAACCTCAGCCAGCGGAACCAAACTTCTTCAAGGGCTCAATTTAGTTTCTGGCCGGTCTGAAGTGCCTCGAGCCTGGCGCCCTCGAACGGCAGCGCGTAAGGCGCTTCTTCCGCTTCGAGAGCCGGGACGCACATGCGGAGCAGGGCGTCCACGGCGTCCCTCTTCGCAGAAACGGTATCTCCAAAGCATTCGGCGCAGACGGGCGACAAAAGACTCGAATGACGGTCTCCCACAGCAACAATCTCTGCGAGATCCGGATCGTATGTCGCCTGCGAAGGCGAGTGGTGGTACTGCATGGCGTCGGCGATCGACGGAGCCAGATTCCAAGCCATCGCGATGACTCGTCCGGTCTCACAATGATCGACGCCAAAGCAATCACGCTCAGCGGAAAGAGAATCCTGCCAGTCCGCCGGAAATAAATTGCCCGCCAGCTTCTCCTGGCGCGCCACAACGAGCAAGGGCAAAGAGCCAATGTCGTGGAGCAGCCCCGCCAAATAGGCGGTGCCTGACTCTGGATAAGAAGTCTGGCGCGCGACGCGTTCGCTGAGTGCAGCCGCGAGAAAGCTGTGATTCCACAAACGCTTCCGATCGGCGACCGGCAAATCGCTCCCGGCAGATTTCATGAAAGCGCAAGCAAGCGCGAGCATCCGCAGGCGCTCTGAGCCGAACAGCACAACCGCCTGTGAGATTGTGACGCCGCACGACCGTGCGTTGAATAGCTCCATGCTCGCCACGTTCGACAGCACTTTGCTGAATTCTAAGTCGGAGCTAATGATTCTCGTCACGCTGGTGAGGTCGACTGGATGAGCGCTGAGCAGAACGTTCAATTGCAAAACGTTTGTCGGCAGCGTCGCCACGCATTCCGAGATGACTGTGGCAATTCGTCGTCGGAGGCGCTCCCGTGCGCCTTGCTGCGTTTCGAGGACCGCTAAGGTTTGCGATGGCATGGATTGGGCTCGGGCTTTTGGGAACTCGATTGAGTCCTCTGGATTTGTTCCACCCACTCCATCGGCAGCGGCGGGGAAGTCTTTAGAAGGATTTTCAGAAATTGAGGGGCCAGTTCACGCGTACTTGCAGTCGTGAGTTCACACTAATGCGACGGGATGCTCGTTCGGCGAACGAAGAACAATCTCAGACTTGGACTAATTCGGTGCGCTGGCCGGCGTTCACCAGTTCGGTGACTCGCAGACCAAAGTTGCCTTCCACAACGACAACCTCTCCCTTCGCAACAAGGCGCCCCGCAACCAAGAGTTCGGCCGGCTCGCCGACTTGCCGATCGAGTTCGATAACCGAGCCGGGCGTCAAGGATAGGATGTCTCGAAGAAGCAGCTGGCGCCCGCCGAAACGAATGGTAGCTTCGAGCTGCACATTGAAAAGGAGACCGATGTTGGAATTTGTTTCTGCGGGTTGATTTGTGGCCATTGTGGGCGCTCCCTTGGGCGCTTCTTTTGTTGCAGCAGCCTGGCTCACTGGTCCAGCTGATCCAGGCTCTCGCAAGGATTGGATAAATTCCGCGGAGGCGGCGAGCAGAACCGTGACAGGTGCAAAATTCTCGGCGTTGATGCGCAGGCCTCCGTAGACAGATTCGGGCGCGGTGGCAGTAGCATTCGCCGGCGCCGGATCAAGGCTCGCCTTTTCACGGCCCCAAATGTTCGTGAATTTTGCGGCCGCTTTGCCAATGAGTTCCGTCGCCAGACCTCGCTCTTTATCGCCCAACTGAGCGGGTGCGGCAGGCTTTTCAGCAGCGGGCAGAAGCGGCAAACTGAGTTGGAGCCCTTCGGTTTCACTCGTAATGAACCTCAGCGTACCCCGCAGTGCACCGCTGCCATTTAGCCCGGCCCGAAAGCTTTTCTCGCCAGCCTTGGGCACGCGATCGGCGCACGTCTTCGCGTCGACGAACTCAACCTTGACGGCTTTGAGCCCTGCTTCCGCCAACACTTGAGTGAAGCTCTGACGCCACGTCTCGATGAAATAGGCGAAGCCCGAGCTCGATCCAGAGGCAGTCACGTCAGCTCCTTTCCTTGTCCTGCGCGATCGAGAGAATTCTTTCGATCTGAGCACCGCGTTGCGAACCGCATCCCACGGGCGCAGCGAGAAACATGCTCTTTCCGGCGACATTTAATTGGATCGGATCGGTTGCACGCACATTGAGCACCACAATGCTTCCTGGCTTCAGTCCGAAAATGTCGCGAACCGAAACCGAGCTTGGCGGCAACATCAGTTCCGCGTCGAACGCGCAATCGGCCAGAATTTCCCGCAGGCGGGCGCGATTTTGCTGCGAGTTCGCAGGCTCGGCACGCAGCGGCTCGACCTTGAGATCACGAGTCAGCGCGGTGGATACGGCAGCGGGCAACGCGAGGGTCAGCTTGCCCTGATTTTCCGCGAGGCCGACTTCGAAGGTTGTAACCACAAGCTTTTCGGAGGCGGACATCAACGAAATACACTGGGCGAGCCGAATTCGGCGTTCGAAGCGGAGCTCCGTCTCGAGCGTTGTCTTCCAGGCGGAGCGCAGCTCATCGCAGAGAATTCGGACGACCGACTGAAAGATTTCCTCTTCTATCTCCGTGAGGTCGCGCGCCTCCATCTGTTGCTTGCCGTCACCTCCCATCATCAAGTCGAGGATCTGAAATACCAACGGCACATCGACTTGAAGCAGCGCGTGCGAGCTCAATGATGGAAACTGCAGCACTGCCAGATATGCTGGCTCCTGGAATTCCTGTGTAAACGTCGAGAGTGTCTTTTGATCGACCGATGCAAGCTTCATTTCAACTCCGGTTCGCAGGTAGCTGCCGAGCGAGTCGTTCACTTGTCGAGCGAAACCTTCCTGAAGAACGGAAATGCTGCGAACTTCGCTCTCGGACATTTGTTTCGACTGCCGCAGGTCGAATGCCGATGCGGTCTGCGCTTTGTCCTTCAACTGAACGGCGGATGCGCTGCGCCGCGCTTCCTCAAGGAGCGCGGTGATCTGTTCCTGACTTGGCGTTTCGGCCATGGCTTCTCCTATGGCAGCGACTCGAGCGCGGGTGCGGCGGGATCAACGGCCGCGTCGGACGCAGCCATTTTGCGCGCTTGCAACAGGTCCTGTATGCGCGTGCGCAAACGGATGAGCGCCAGTGAATGGATTTGTGACACGCGCGACTCCGTTATGCCGAGCGTGGCTCCGACCTCTTTCATCGTCAGCTCATCGAAATAGTAGAGGCCGAGTACCTGGCGCTCTTTTTCGTCAAGCGTGTTCATCGCTTCGGCGAGTTGTGATCGCAGCTCCGAACGCAAGCACTGGAAGAACGGATCCTCGTCTGGACCGTTCGGCTGGTAGACGCAGGCTTCTTCGTCCGGGAGATCTTCGCTTGCGAGCGCCTGCAAACTGCCCATATTGAGGCCGTGCAAGTCGCCCAAGAGCTGTTGAAACGCGAGCAAGTCCATTCCAACGCGATTGGCGAGTTCCGTTTCAGACGGAGCCCTGCCAAGTTCCGAAGCAAGCGCGACGTATGCACCTTCCACAATGCGGGCCTGCTTGCGCAGGCTGCGCGGGCTCCAGTCCGTGGTGCGCAGGCTATCGAGGATCGCACCGCGAATCCGGAACTTCGCGTAGCTCTTCAGGTGTACTTGTTTCTTGGGATCGAAGCGCTGCAGGGCTTCCATCAGCCCGATGATTCCGGCGTGCACGAGATCCTCGAAAGGAACTTGTACGGGCAGGCGTTCGTGAATTCGCCGCGCGATGTAGCGAACCTCCGGCAGATGCTCGAGTACGAGCTTCTCTCGATCGGCGGCGCTCAACGGAGCGTCACCGGGTTGCAATTGGTTGCTGTCGTTCATCGTTCGTGCCACCTATCACTCATCGCACAACTCCCAAAGACTGAATCGAAACGGTCGCCGGAATTTCGGCCGGCGACAGTACGATTACGCGAGGAAGAAATGGCTCCAGGAGCCGACGCAAATGAAAGCGAGCCGGGCTGTTGCAAAGAAGCGTCATCGAATTCAGCGCCACCTTGTCGCCCACAGACTTCTGCAAGCTCTCGAGAACTCGGCGCAATGGCGATGGCTGCGCGAGCGCTGTGCGATCTCCGGTGGGCTGCGGTTCGAAGCTTCGCTGGATCTGCTGCTCGAGCGTCGGATCGAGGGTCATCACCTTGAGCTTGCGATCGTCGCCGAGCAGCGGCTGGACAAGAGCACGTCCGAGCGCCTGGCGCGTGGCTTCGACCAGCGCAACTTGAGACTTGTTCGCCTGCGCCGTATCGATCAGCACTTCGAGAATTGTCGAGAGGTCGCGGATGGACACCTGTTCGCGCAGCAATTGCTGCAGCACACGTTGGACCTCGCCGAGGGTAAGGAGTTTGGGCACCAGTTCGTCCACAAGCTTTGGCTTCGACTCGGCCAGTGTATCCAGCAGGCGCTTGACTTCCTGGCGCGTCAGCAATTCGTAAGCGAATTGGCGCACGATCTCCGCTATGTGCGTGGCGAGGACCGAAGTCTGATCGACAACGACGTAGCCTTTGGCGATTGCCTGCTCTTGCATCGCCGGCGCGATCCATTTCGCCGGAGTGGCAAACGCCGGCTCGCGCGTTTCAAAGCCATCGAGCGGAGCGGGATTCGGTTCGGAGCTGA
>Ga0187770_10002069_pt1 | contig 11053 bp, 6 predicted proteins | sample 0116_SJ02_MP02_2_FD_133154 | JGI IMG/M metagenome (GOLD analysis project Ga0187770, IMG submission 133154) | Tropical peat soil microbial communities from peatlands in Department of Meta, Colombia - 0116_SJ02_MP02_20_MG | ecosystem: Environmental > Terrestrial > Soil > Wetlands > Peat | place...
ACGGGACCGCGGTGGTGGCGAGGAAAGAGTAAGTTCCTTCGTTCCTTGGTTCGCCGCCGCAGCACCTATTTATGCGCTATTTATGCATTCACGGCCATTTTTATCAGCCGCCACGCGAAAATGCCTGGCTGGAAGCCATCGAGCAGCAGGACTCCGCCTATCCTTACCACGATTGGAATGAACGCATCACCGCCGAGTGCTATGCGCCCAATGGCGCCTCGCGCATCTTAGATTCCGAAAACCGCATTGTCAAAACTGTAAACAACTACGCCGGCATCAACTTCAACTTTGGCCCCACGCTGCTCTCGTGGCTGGCCGAGAAAGCTCCCGACACCTATCGCGATATCCTGGCGGGCGATCGCTTGAGCGCGCAACGATTCTCCGGCCACGGCTCGGCCATAGCCCAGTGCTACAACCACATGATCATGCCGCTCGCCAACTCCCGCGACAAGCAGACGCAGGTCTATTGGGGTATTCAGGATTTTCGTTACCGCTTCGGACGCCAGCCGGAGGGCATGTGGCTCCCGGAGACTGCCGTGGATTTGGAAACACTCGACCTGTTCGCGCAACACGGAATTCGCTACACCGTGCTCGCTCCTTCGCAAGCCAAATCCGTGGATGGCCGCGATGTTTCGGGCGACCGCATCGACCCCGCTTATCCCTACAGCTTGAAGCTTCCCTCCGGCCGCAGCATCACTCTCTTCTTCTACGACGGGCCCATTGCCCGCGCCGTCGCGTTCGAAGGTTTGCTCAACAATGGCGAAGCGTTCGCCAAGCGCTTGCTGACTGCCTTCTCCGACGAGCGCGAGTCGCCGCAGTTGGCGCATATCGCCACCGATGGCGAAACCTACGGTCATCACCATCGCTTCGGCGACATGGCGCTCGCTTACGCTTTGGATTACATCGAATCCAAAAACCTGGCCAAGCTCACCAATTACGCCGAATATCTTCAGCTGAATCCACCCCAGCAGGAAGTCGAAATCTTGGAGAACACCGCCTGGAGCTGCGTACACGGCGTAGGGCGCTGGAGCACCAACTGCGGATGCAATTCCGGAGGACATGGCGATTGGAACCAGGAGTGGCGTGCGCCGCTGCGGGCCGCTCTGGATTGGTTGCGCGACGAGGTTGCGCCTCTCTATGAAAAGCAGGCCGCGCGCTATCTGAAAGACCCCTGGGAGGCGCGCAACGGCTATATCGACGTCATTCTCGACCGCTCGCCCGATAGCCTGGAGCGCTTCGCGGCGCGCCACTTCCGGCGCAAGAACCTAGGGCGCGCCGATCGCGTCAACGCCTGGAAGCTGCTCGAGCTCCAACGCCACGCCATGCTCATGTACACCAGTTGCGGCTGGTTCTTCGATGAATTGTCCGGCATCGAGACCGTGCAGGTGATCCAATACGCCGGGCGCGTGGTGCAATTGGCGCAGGAACTGTTCGGTGATGCCATCGAACGCCGGTTTCTCGAAAAACTCGGGCGCGCCAAGAGCAATATTCCGGAACACCAGGATGGCGCCAACATTTATACAAAATTCGTGAAACCGGCCATGGTCGACCTGCTAAAACTCGGCGCCCATTATGCCATTAGTTCTTTGTTCGAGCAATTTCCGGAAAAAACCAGAATTTATTCTTATTCCGTCGACAGCAAGGACTACCGCATCAAGCGGTCCGGGAAAATGCGCCTGGCTTTCGGCAAGGCCCGCTTCACTTCTGAAATCAGCCAGGAATCCGAGATGCTCATGTTCGGCGTGGTCCACTTCGGCGATCACAACGTGCACGGCGGAGTCTCGCTGTTTACCAATGACGAAGCGTACCGCGAATTGGTCAAATCCGTCCGCGATGCCTTCACGCGCTCGGACGTTCCCGATACCATCCACCGCATTGATCAGAGCTTCGGCGCTCATACCTATTCGCTCCGCAATCTGTTTCGGGATGAGCAGCGCAAAGTCGTGAACGAAATCCTCAAACCCGCTCTGCGGGCCATCGAGGATGCGTACCGCCAACTCTACGACAACCAGGCCCCGTTGCTCCGATTCATGCGCGATTCCAACATCCCCATCCCTCATGCCATGAAAATCACCGCCGAAATCGCGTTGAACGGCATGCTGCGGCGCTCCTTCGAATCCCCGGATCTCAACCTCGAGCTCGTCCAGGGCCTGTTGGAAGATGTGCGTACGGCCGGCGCCACCCTGGACGAAGCCTCTCTGGAATTGACACTGCGGCGCAACCTGGAGCGCAGCGCGCAGCAGTTTTTCGAGAATCCGCTCGAATTGGAGCACCTCCGCAAGCTCCGCGAACAAGTTGCCGCAGCCAAGTCGTTGCCGCTCCCATTAAATGTTTGGGCCCTCCAGAATTTCTGTTCGGATGTGTTGGAAAAAGTCTATCCCGAGATGCAGGAAAAAGGCGAGACTGCCTGGACCGAAGAGTTCCAGCAATTGGCCGCGTTGCTGTCCCTGCGGATTTAAGAACCCCGTCGAAACGCTACCAGAAGTACGTCTTCACCACTTTCGGTGACGCCGGCGTCCCGGAAATTACCTTGACATGCAAAACCAGTTGCAGATTCTTGTTCTGCCAGCCTGGCGGCGCGTTGTGCAGCGCCTCGGCCATGAGATCTTGGTTCGTGATCAAATCCGCAGCCGCCTCCGTTCCGTAACCCGTGATTCCCGCCACTTCCACCAGCATCGCCTGCGTATCCGGATGAAACACTCGTGTCACAATCGCATAGTCCTCGTTCGTGCGCCGATCGCCCGGCAAGTTGGGTAGCGACCATTCCGTGGGCTTGCCGTTGTCAGTCACCATGCGAGGCCGCCTCTCGGCGTCGATAAAAAACCGCATTTCCTTGCTGATGTCGCGCCAGCGCGTGTACGAATACCCAATCAAAACCGTGGGCGCCGTGCGCAAATCCTGGAATGATACGTCGCTTCCGATTTTCACCCGATGCGCCCGGTGCATCCGATTGAGCATCTCCGACACTCGCGTCACGCCCATAAGATCCCCACCGCCGACGAACTGATCCGTCAGCAGCACGAAGTCTTCCAGCTTGGTCGGCCGTTCCGGCGCCATCTTCGGATCCACGCCATACACCGGCACGTACGCCGTCGACAGCAGCACTGGCGAGGAGCCGTGCAGCACCGGCGCCCAGAATTCGTCCAGCACGGTCTCGTTCCGGCTTGTTCTTAGCCACACCACACCGAGGATCGCAGCCACCAGCACCACGGCTCCGCCCGCGATCCGCCATCTACGTCCCGACCCCGGCTCCGCCGCCGCTTCGCTGCCTCTGCTATCGCCCCTTAGTTCAATCGCTTCCGCGATGAAACTCGGGAATGTAGGTGCCGTGCGGCAATTCGATGTGAATTTCATCTAATCGGCCCTCGCTCGCATAATAAAGGCCCAGGCGCTTACGCACCTCGCCCGCCTTCACCCGTACGGTGGCGTCGTCACTCGGATCGTATGCCGACGACCGGCCGAAGACGTCGATCCCGATGGTCCGTTCCTTGAGAGTTTCTGCGTGCCCTTCTAACGTGCGCTCGACGACATAACGAAGAAACTCCTGCGAGCGTTTGCTGGCACGAAAGCCTTGGCTGTGCAATACCCGCTCTAGCGCCGCCCGTACCGACGCCTCGGGTATTCCCTGCGATGCGTCACGCGCACTTTCATGGACGCCGTTGCTGATCTCCGGCGTCTGCCCCTCAGCCATCGTTCCGTCTCCGGCTGGGTCCTATTTTAGCACCCTCTCGAGCTGTCCACGTTCGGTATTAAGAAATTGAGAATAAAATATGTTCGCTGCTGTTCGAAACACGCTTGCAACTGTTTGGAACTGGACATCGATTCTGCATCCATCCGAACATCGAGCGACGGAGAAGCACCCTGCAACTCAGACCTTTGTCGAGGTGGGTCCCGTCCGCGATTCTATGCCTGATCGGTGTTTGCGGACTGGCTGCCACCAAAAGCGCAGCGCCGCCGGCTTTGATGCCGATGCCCCAGTCCGTCTCCGTTGGCGAGGGAAAACTTGTAATCGATTCCAGCTTTACCGTTAGTGCTAACGGTCATTCCGAGCCCGAGCTTCAAGTTGCAGTTGCGCGTCTCGTCTCCCAAGTTGGGCGCCAAACCGGCATCCCCATTCAAGGCGGCCCGCATCCCACGCTTATCATCGATTGCCCCTGCGCCGCCCCCGGGTACCCGTCGCTGGACGATGACGAGTCCTACACGCTCGACGTAACACCGGAAGCCGCGCATCTCTCCGCGCACTCCGTCATGGGCGTTCGCCACGGCATCCAGACCTTTTCTCAGCTCATCGCGCCCGGCGCACAATCCTTCTTTGTTCCCACCGTCCACATCGAAGACCGGCCCCGCTTCCCATGGCGCGGCCTCATGCTCGACGTCTCCCGCCACTGGATGCCGCCACAGGTGATCCGTCGCAATCTCGACGCCATGGCGGCCGTAAAGTTCAACGTTTTCCATTGGCATTTGTCCGACGATCAAGGTTTTCGTGTCGAAAGCAAATTATTCCCCAAGCTTCACGAGCTCGGATCCGACGGCCATTTCTACACACAAGACGAGATTCGCGCCGTGGTCGCGTATGCCCGCGAACGCGGCATTCGCGTGGTCCCCGAGTTCGATATTCCCGGCCACACCACGGCCTGGTTCGTCGGGTATCCGGAGTTGGCGGCAGGCGCTGGCCCCTTTCAAATCGAACGGAACTGGGGCATCTTCGAGCCTACGCTGGACATCTCTCGCGAGCAGGTCTACACCTTCCTCGACGCGCTGCTCGGAGAAATGGCGGCCCTCTTCCCCGATCCCTATTTCCACATCGGCGGAGACGAAGTCGTCGATCGCGAATGGCGCGAAAACCCCGCCATTCAAGCTTTCGAGCGCAACCAGGGAATCCCGGACAGTGCCGGTCTGCACGCTTACTTCAATCGCCGCGTTCAGCAACTTCTCGCCAAACACGGCAAGAAAATGGTCGGCTGGGACGAAGTGCTGGCGCCGGGCCTCACCAACGATGTGGTGATTCAATCCTGGCGCGGGCAGAAGTCCCTCCGCGACGCCGCCTTGAAAGGTTATCGCGGCATTCTCTCCTTCGGTTACTACCTCGATCACGTCCGCCCCGCCGCGTTTCACTACGCCGTCGATCCGCTCGGCGCGGAAGCCAAGGAACTCGACAGCCAACATGCGCCGCTGATTCTCGGCGGCGAAGCGTGCATGTGGACCGAGTACGTCACCGAGGATACCGTCGATTCGCGCCTCTGGCCCCGCGCCGCCGCCATCGCCGAACGCCTTTGGTCGTCCGCCAGTGTCAACGACACCAGCGATATGTACAGACGTTTGGAATCCATTAGCCGTTGGCTGGATGGGTTCGGCGTCCAACATCACTCGGGCTACGACCGCATGTTGGAACGTCTCGCGGGCGACCGCCCCGCGCCGGCTTTACGAGTCCTTGCCGATGCTGTGGAAGCCGTCGGCATCGATACGCGCCAGGAAGCCCGCCACTACTCGAGTTTCATCCCGCTCAACCGTCTGGTCGACGCTGCCCGGCCCGAAAGTGAGACCGTGCATGAGTTGTCGGAACTCCTGGATCGATCAATTTCCGATCCTGCGCGACATCAGAGCGACCTCGAACGGGTACGCGCTGCCTTCTCCCAATGGCAGGCCAATGTGGGCCTCCTGAAACCAATTATCGAGAATAACTTCCTTCTCGCCGAAGCTGCGCAGATCTCCGAAAATCTTTCAAAGACTGGAACCATTGGCCTGCGCGGTCTCCGATTTCTGGAATCGGGCCAGCGGCCGCCTTCCGATTGGACCACGACAGCCCAAAAAGAATTAAACGAAATGGAGCAACCCCACGCCGAAGTTGTTCTGGCTGCCGTGCGGCCAGTGAAAACGCTCATCGAAGTGATTTCCCAGCCTGCGTCCCTCTCTGGACGCGCCACCGGGAACCACGCCGGAGGCCGGGATAAATGATTGAATCCGCGACCGTTCGATCTGTAGTGAACGCCGCCATAACAAGCGGACAACCGTTTGAAACTAGACATCACGCGCTATCGGGCGCAACATATCGACACACAGCGAATTAGCACTGCGCCTTGACGCTGTGCTTACTGGCGGAGTTCAATTTTCCGTTGGAAATAGGGGTTTGAGAGATCGAGGCCAAGAAAAGGGTAATTGGCAAGGAGTCACAATGAAGTTCAACTTCCCATCAATTCTGATTAGTATCTGCCTGCTTTTGCTCGTCGGCATGGGCACTGGCTGGAGCCAGGGGCCCGGTACGACCGCAGCCATCAACGGCCAAATAACGGATGCGTCTGGTGCTGCCGTTCCCAATGCCTCCGTCGTCGCTAAAGATCTGGATCGCGGCACTACCTGGCCAACCACCACCGACCAAGGCGGCTACTACAGTCTGCCGCGCCTTCCCATCGGACACTACGAAGTCCGCGTGGAAGCAAAAGGCTTCCAGGCTGCGGTTCGCAGCCCCGTCGAGCTCATCCTCGATCAGGTCGCTAAACTCGATTTCCAATTGCAGGTCGGCCAGATCACACAGGTGATGGAAGTGACTGCAGCTCCTCCCCTCCTTCAGACCGAAAGCACGCAGGTCTCCACCATCATGGAATCGGCCGCGATTGAGAGCCTGCCGCTCGAAACGCGCAACTACAATCAACTCGCCTTGCTGATGCCAGGAACCGTAACCACCAGCCCCGCTGCCTTTAACACCGGTCAGCAGACCTTCAACGCCGGCCGGCCCTATATCAATGGCAACCGTGAACAGGCCAGTTACTACTTGCTGGACGGCATGGAGAACATCGAGTTCGTCGACAACAACGTCGCCTATTCGCCCAACGTCGACGCGATCCAGGAATTCAACGTCGTCACCAACAACCCCAGCGCCGAGTACGGACAATTCCTCGGCGGCGTAGTCAGCGTCAGCTTGAAATCCGGAAGCAACAGTTTCCACGGTGGCGTCTTCGAATTCCTCCGCATCGATTTCTTCAACGCCAATGAATGGTCGCGCAACTTCAGCGCATCTTCCGCCGTTAATAGCGCGCCTCAAAGCCTGCGCTGGAACGAATTCGGCGGAACCTTCGGCGGGCCGCTTAAGAAGAACAAGCTGTTCTTCTTCGTCGACTACCAGGGATCGCGCTTCGACACTCCCCCATCGCCCGGCACCGTCAACACGTTCACCTCGCAAGAAGTTAGCGGGAATCTGTCCGACATCCCCGGCATCAGCCTTCACTATCCCGGCACCACCGTTCCCATGCCCGCCAACCTGACCCAGGCCGTTATTTGTGGCGCCGGCCAAACCATGGGTAAGGATCCTTGCATCACCGGAATTAGCCCAACGGCTCTGAAAATCGCCGCCGCGTTTCCCCAAGCCACACTCCCCGGCCTGCTCAGAAATGCGCCCAACGCCCAGGGGACTTACGTCAATGGCGATCAGGGAGACGCTAAAGTCGACTACAACATCACCGACAAAGATCACCTCTTCGTGCGTTACTCACAGCAGAACGTGATCAACCCAACCACCAACAGCCAGCCTTTGGTATACAACACGGTCAACAAGTTTCCCCTTTGGAGCGGCGTCATCGACTACACCCGCACCATCAGCCCCACCTTGGTGAACGAAGCTCGCGCCGGCGTCAACTATTTCCCCGCCGAAGCCAACACAGTTAGCGGCCGCAGCGAGGCCGGCTTAGTTCCCGGCCAGCCGACGCAGTATCTCCCCGGTTTGTATTTCTCCGGCGCACCTCTCGGTGGAGTGCTGAACGGTCCCTTCGCCTTCGGCACCGTCGATTCGCCCGAGATCTTCCATCAAACCGCGATCCAGGCCGATGACACTTTGATCTGGACCCACGGGCCCCACACCATGAAGTTCGGCTTCCAGGCTATTCGCTATCGCAACGACTACGTCCCCGCGGTGACAAGCGATGGTGCTGCCGGGCAGATTGGATTCTCCGGCAATTACACCGGCAATGCCGAAGCCGATTTCTTCTTAGGCCTTCCGACTTACATCGGGTATGGCCAAGGCTTCAACGGTACAGTCGGCCAACGCAATAACGCTTTCGGCGCTTTTGTTCAGGATGATTGGAAACTCACTCCCAATCTCACCATGAATCTCGGCCTCCGCTGGCAGCTCTTCACGCCGATCTATGAAGTCGGCAACCGCATGACCAACTTCAGCGAAATCACCGGCGCTATTGAGCTCGCCGGTCAAGACGGAAATAGCCGCGCACTCTATAACCAGTACAACGGGATCGCCAATTTCCTGCCACGCATCGGCTTGGCGTGGGCGCCCAACGGCGGCTTCTTTAACAACATGGTTTTCCGCGCGGCCTTCAGCAGATCCAGCTTCCAGGAGGGGACCGGAGAATACAACCGGCTGGCCACCAATGCGCCCTGGAACGAAGATCTGGTCCAGCAAAATGCAGCGCTACCGAACGGCGCCATTCCCTCCAATCAGATCACGCTCGACCAGGGATTCGCGGCGCTCAGCGCCGCCGGTGCGGCTTGCACTCCCGAGAATGTGACGTCCGCCCCCGCTTCGTGTTTCAAGGGCATCCGCATCCATATTCAGGACCCCAATTACCGTCCCGCTGTCTCCAACCAATGGAACTTTTCCATCCAGCGGCAATTCAAGAACTCCATGACTTTCCAAGCGGCTTACGTCGGCCAGCATAGCGATCACCTCGCGTCCATCGTCAATGCCGGCCAGAGGATTTTGGAGCCAAACGGAACCACTGTCCCCGGAATCTTCTTGTCCGGAAACCAGGCTCTCTTGAGTGATGGGCCCGGACAGATCCGCCTCAACGCCACCGAAGGCATCCAGAACTACAACGCATTACAGCTTGCCATGCAGCGGCGTCTGAGCTCCGGACTCGCGTTCCAAATGAACTACACCTGGTCCAAGTGCCTTACCAACAATCAGGGCTACTACGGCCGCTATGGCGACGCTACCGCCAGCCAGGCCAGCGCCGATGTGAGCTTTGCACAATACAGCTACAACATTAATGGCGACTACGGACTCTGCGATCACGATGTGACCAACGTCTTCAACGGCTACCTCACCTACGAGCTTCCGTTCGGCAAGAATCGCGCCTACGGAAAAGATATGAATAGCTTTGTCAATGCCGTTTTAGGCGATTGGCAAGTGAACACCGTCTTCACGGTGCATGGTGGCTTCCCCATCTCCATGCTCGATTGGGCCGGCGACCCCGGCACCGGCTCCTTCCAGCCGCGTCCGGACTGCATCGCTCCCGCCCAAGAGACTCCGTATAAGAACTCCTCGCAAGGCGGATATATCTGGTTCAACCCGCTGACCATGGCCGATCCATCTGCGGGACATTTCGGCGATTGCAGTATCAGCACCGAACGCGGTCCTGGCATCAAACAAGTTGATCTTGGGCTATCCAAGAAGTTCCTTCTCACCGAGCGTCAGAACCTCGAGTTCCGCTTCGAAGCCATCAACGCGTTCAACTCGCCCATCTTCACCGTGCAAGGTTACTCGATTGACGTTTTCTCTGGCGCGAACATTGTGAACGGCGCCTACAGTCCCACGGCGCCCACCGGTATTGTCAATACCTCGCAAGGCGCGCGCAATCTCCAATTTGCCCTGAAGTACAGCTTCTAGGCGTTTATCAACCCCCAGCGAACGAGGCCGCTTCTTTGTCAGGAAGAAGCGGCCTCAGTTTTTTGGACCAGGCCTAGTTCTTTGGGGGAGCCCCGGCAGCCGGCGCACCTGAAACATTCTTCCGCAACGCCTTCTGGTTCTGATTGATCTTCTCCGCCGTGCTCTTCTGCAGCGCGAACTCCCGCGCGGCTTCTTCCTTGCGGCCCAGCCTCTGATACGCCGTCGCCAGCGCGAAATGCACGTTCGGATTCTCCGGCTGCAACCGCTCGGACGTATGAAGCGGAACCAACGCCTCCGAGGTCTTCCCCGAATCGAGCGAACAGCGCCCCAGACCGTAGTACGCCTCGGCAAAGTCCGGCGCAAACTGCGTCGCGCGTGAAAAATGCTCGATCGCTTCCGCCAGCTTGTCCTGCTGCCGCCCCAATTCTCCAAGCGAGTATTCGGCGCCGGCATTCTGCGGAAAGATCTTGAGCTCCGCTTCAAATTCCTTGCGCGCCTCCGCCGCATTTGCTGCGGAAGCCGGAAGCGCCAGCAGCAGCCCGCCCACGCGATAATGGATTCCTGGCATTCCGGGCGCCCGCTGCAGCAGAACCCGGTATTCCGCGATCGCGCTCTTCAAATCTCCGCGCTTCTCGAAATTCTCCGCGTTAAGCTGGATCACTTCCGTCGACCCGGGCGCCAGCCTCATCAGCGCATCCGAATTCAGCCTGGCCAAATCCGTATGCACATGCACGGCTAGCAGAAGAATGTCCGGGTCGCGCGGAAACTCGCGCTCCAAATAATTCAGGAAATCCGCGGCATCGCTCTCCAGGTTCATCAGCATCGAGCAGCGCACTCCGCCTTTGCCCACCTTCCGTTTCAAATCCGGGTCCGATACGCTGTTCACCGCCTCTTTGAGCAGCGGCATCGCCTCCGTGCACCGCCCTTCGAGAGCCAATTGCACGCCGCGCTCTCCGGATTGGTCCTGGGCTTGTGCGAGCGCTCCGAAACCCGCCAAAAGGGATGCTCCAGCCAGCGCGCGGATGACAGTTCGGGGCATGTCTCTATCTTACTGCCCCACCGGCTCTTCCACCTTCAGAAACTGATCTGCCGCCACATCGGCCAGCTTCTGCACCGCGCCGCGCGGCCAGCGAATTTCAATCGAGGCAATCCGCTTCTCCGCACCCAGCCCGAAATGGACCCGCTTGTCGCTCGAGGACATGAACCCCACGCTCACCGACACGTGATTATAAAGCGTCCGGCCGGACGCCGTCTCGAGCTTCACCTTCGTTCCAATCGCATCGCGATTACTATGCCGCCCCACCAGTTCCAGCACCAGCCAATGATTCCCGTTATTCGCGGAATTAATCAGAATCCTCGGCGCCTGATTTAGCGAAGTCACGACGATATCCGCAAAACCATCGTTATTTAAATCGCCGAACGCCGATCCCCGCTGATAGC
>Ga0187770_10002070_pt1 | contig 11052 bp, 10 predicted proteins | sample 0116_SJ02_MP02_2_FD_133154 | JGI IMG/M metagenome (GOLD analysis project Ga0187770, IMG submission 133154) | Tropical peat soil microbial communities from peatlands in Department of Meta, Colombia - 0116_SJ02_MP02_20_MG | ecosystem: Environmental > Terrestrial > Soil > Wetlands > Peat | place...
CTCTTTCAACGAGGTCTTCTTCACCGAGGTGCGGGTCCCCGACTCCCACCGGCTCGGCGACGTCAACGGCGGCTGGACGGTCGCCCTCACCACGCTCATGAACGAGCGTGCCGCCATCGGTGGCGGGTCGATGGCCGGCGGCGGCAGCGGCGGCACGCAGCGCCTGATCGAGCTCGTGCGCCACCAGGGCAAGGCGAACGACGCCCTGATCCGCCAGCAGCTGGCCCAGATCATCATCAACGGCCGGGTGGCCTCGTACACGAACCTGCGGGCGATGGCCAAGATCGCCGCCGGCGGCCTCCCCGGCCCCGAGATGTCGATCGCCAAGATGTCGCTCACCGCCAACATGCAGCGGATGGGCGCGCTGCTGGCGTCGGTGCTCGGCCCGAAGCTCGTCGCCGACGGCGGCGAGTGGGGCACCTTCGCGTGGTCGCAGTTCGTCCTCGGCATCCCCGGCATGCGCATCGCGGGGGGCACCGACGAGATCCTGCGCAACATCGTCGGCGAGCGCGTCCTCGGCCTGCCCAAGGAGCCGGTGGCGAACTAGCAGGCGCTCTCGGCCGAGGCCGCGGGCCGGGCCCAGCATCGGCGCCACGGCAGGTCGTCGACGAACGCCCACGAGCGCCGGTGCAGCGCGGTGAGGCCGTAGCCGCACAGCGCCCGCTGGTGCGAGGGCGAGGGGTAGCCCTTGTTCCGGTCGAAGTCGAACGCCGGGTAGAAGGCCGCGTGCTCGCGCATGATGCGGTCGCGCGTCACCTTCGCGAGCACCGACGCGGCCGCCACCGAGGCGCAGCGGGCGTCGCCGGCGACCTCCGTGCGCACCTCAGGCGACCACCGTCCGTGCGCCCCGGGCACCTCGGGGCCGAGCGCGAGGGTCCCCTGGGACGGCGGGGTGACGAAGTCCACCGGCCCGTCGACGACCACCGCGTCGGGGACCAGACCGGCCGGCAAGGCGGCGAAGGCCCGGGCCGCGGCCAGCCGCAACGCCGCGGTCATACCGAGCTCGTCGCACTCCTCGGGTTGCGCATGGCCCACCGCCCACGCCGTGCACCACCGCGTGACCAGGTGGAACACCTGCTGTCGGCGGGCCTCGGCCAGCATCTTCGAATCCCGCAGGCCCGGCGGCACGCGCCGGCGGGTGGGCGGGACCCGCCGGCGGCCGCCACCCGGCCCCCCGTCCTGGTCGGGCGCGCCGACGAGGGCCACGCCGACCGTCAGGGGCCCGGCCCAAGCCCCGCGGCCGACCTCGTCCACGCCGGCGACCACGCGATGACCCTTGCGCCAAAGCGCTCGCTCGGTGGCGAGGTCGGGGTCCCGGATCACGGCCTCTCCGTTCGGTCGCCGGCGGGCGCGCCGGGACGGGGCCGGGGGCCCGGGACGGCGGGCGCGCAGAGGTGTGCGTCTGTTGGGCACCCACCCCTTGTCGCGGCGCCCCCTCCGACACATGATGTCCGCGTCGACGCAGGGCAGCGCCGACGCCCGAGGGCGAGTGGGTCGCGGGAGGGACGAGGCGTGACCAATACCATGGTCGAGGTGGGGCAGGGCGCGCTCTCCGAGGAGTTGGTGCACGGGACGCGCGTCGAGGTGCGCAACCGGTTCGTCGGAGCGTGGACGCGAGGGTTCGAGATCGCGGAAGCGGTGGAGGGGGGATTCCGCATCAAGCGGGTCTCGGACGGCAGCATCCTCCCCGACGTCTTCTCGGCGGAGGAGGTGCGGCCCGAGCGCCGCAAGCGCAGCATGTGGTGGTACTGAGCTAGTCGGAGGACAGGGCGGCGAGGAAGTCGTCCACCGCCATCGCGGTGAGGGTGTTCGTCTTGAGCGTGCCCCGTGCGCCCAGCGCGACGGTCACCCGCATGACGGTCTGCTCGTCGGGCGCCTCGATCACGGTGGCGAAGTCGTAGTGACCGAGCAGCGCCCACTGCGCGACGACCCGGACGCCCATGGCCTCGACCTCGGCGTTCACCGCGCGCAGCCGCTCCGGGTTCTGTCGCAGGGTGGCCATGCCGTCGGGTCCCAGCGTCGACAACATCAGGAACGTCGCCATGACGGCCAACGCTATCGCAGGGGGCCGCCACGGCGCGAGGAGGCAGAGGGCTCGTCCGCCGTCTGGGCCTCCACCCATGCCAGGTAGGCGGCGTCGCCGGTCGCCCGGGTGGCGACGATCTCGGGGGTGTCGTAGGGGTGTGCGGCGCGCAGGGCCGCGACGAGCGCGGGAAGGCGCTGCGTCGACGTCTTGAGCACGATCGTCCACTCCGTGGCGTGCTCGACGGCGCCCTCCCACCAGTAGGTGGAGCTGATCGGCCCCCCGACCTGCGCGCACGCGGCGAGCCGCTGCTCCACCGCGTGCCGGCCGAGCTGCCCGGCCACCTCCTCGCTGGGCACCGTCACCGTGACCTGGAAGATGTCGGCCATGCGCGCAGGCTAGGGGCTCAGCGAAGCTCGCCGCGCTTGACCTTGCCCAGGGCGTTGCGCGGCAACGCGTCGACGAACCGGATCAGCCGGGGCCGCTTGTAGGGGGCGAGCCGCTCGGCGGCGAAGGCCAGGAGCTCGTCGGCCGGCGGCGGCGGGCCGTCGGGGACGATCCAGGCGGTGACCACCTCGCCCCATTCCGCCGACGGCGTGCCGGTCACGGCCACCTCGGCCACGGCGCGATGGCCGAGGAGCACGTCCTCGATCTCCGCCGGGTACACGTTGTAGCCCCCCGAGATCACCATGTCGGTGAGCCGGCCCCGGATCGTGACGTAGCCGTCGGCGTCGACGGAGCCGAGATCGCCGGTCCGCAACCGCCCCTCCCCGTCGAAACGCTCGGCGGTGGCCGCCGGTCGTTCCCAGTAGCCGCCGAACACGGTGGGGCCGCGCACGAGGATCTCCGCCGCCGGCTCTTCGGTCCCATGGGTGCGGGCGGCCGGCCCGCCTCCGGCGGCCGGGTCGTCGTCGGTGCCCACCCAGGCCTCGACGCCGGGGAACGGGAACCCGACGGTGCCGGCTCGACGCTCGCCGTGGTAGGGGTTCGACAGCGTCATGAGCGTCTCGGTCATGCCGTAACGCTCGAGCACGTCGGTGCCCCGACGCGCCAGCTCGCGGTGCAACGGCGCCGCCAGCGGTGCGGAGCCAGACACGACCAGCCGCAGGCGCGCCAGCTCGCCGGCGCGCCCCGACGCGGCAAGGCGGTGGAACATGGTCGGCACCCCGAAGAACATCGACGCGCCGTGGTCGGCGGCGGCGTCGAGCACCGACGCCGCGTCGAACGAGGGCACCAGGACGGCCGAGCCACCGGTGAGCAGCGTCGTGTAGAGGGCGACGCACAGGCCGTGGCCGTGGAAGACGGGCAGCGCGTGCACCAACCGATCGTCGCCGGTCCAGCGCCACGTGCGGGCGACCGACTCGCTGTTGGCGAGCACGTTGCCGTGCGAGAGCACGGCGCCCTTGGGGGCGCCGGTCGTCCCCGAGGTGTACGCGACGAGCGCGGGCTCGCCGGCCCCGGCCGCGTCCAGCACGGCCGGGTCGCGGACGTGCGCGCCGACATGGTCGGGGGCGAGGTCCTCTGGTCCGACGACGGTCGCGGGGGCCCGAGGCGCCCGCGCCAGCCGGCGGGCACGCACGGGGTCGTCGACCACGGCCGTGGCGGGCCGCACGTCGCCGACGATGTGATCGAGCTCCCGCTCGCTGTACTGGGTGTTGGCCGGCACCACCACCAGGCCGGCCCGCAGCGCACCGACGTTGGCCACCACCGCGGCCAGCGACGAGCCCATGCTCCACAGCACGCGGTCGCCGGGTGCGAGTCCGCGCCCGAGGAAGGCGGCGGCCGCGGCCCTGGTCCGCTCCTCGAACTCCCCCGCCGACACCCATCGGGCGTCGGATCCGGCACCCAGGTCGTAGAGCAACGGCCGCGTGGGGTTCGCGCCCCATACTCCTGCCCACGCGGCGGGCAGGCTCCCCCGCGCCGTGAGCTCGGCCGGGTCGAAGACGGTCCCGGGCGGGAAGTGGTCGTGCCAGGGCCGAGGTCGCACGGCGGCACCGTATCGCCCCACCAGCACCGGCTTCCCGGCACCATGCCTGCCTACGGGCGCCCTTTGGCCCCGGACCGCACCGTCCCGTCGGAGGGGGCCCCGGCGCCGTTAGCCTGACCGCATGGCCCGCCGCGTCGCCGTCGTCCCCCACACCCACTGGGACCGAGAGTGGTACGAGCCGTTCCAGCGCTTCCGGCTCCGGCTCGTGCACATGCTCGACAGCCTGCTGCCGCTGCTCGAGGGCGACCCCTCCTACGAGCGGTTCATGCTCGACGGCCAGATGGCGGTGGTCGACGACTACCTCGAGGTCCGGCCCGAGGCCGAGGAGCGCATCCGCGACCTCGCCGCCGCCGGGCGGCTCACCATGGGTCCCTGGTACATCCTGATGGACGAGTTCCTGGTCTCGGGCGAGACGATCGTCCGGGACCTCGAGCTCGGCATCCGACGCGGGGCGGCTTTCGGCGGTGTCATGGAGGTGGGCTATCTGCCCGACATGTTCGGGCACATCGCCCAGATGCCCCAGATCCTCGCCCTGGCAGGGTTCGATCACGCCGTCGTCTGGCGCGGCGTGCCCTCGTCGATCACGACCTCCGGCTTCTGGTGGGAGGCCCTCGACGGCTCGCGGGTGCGGGCCGAGTACCTCCCCACCGGCTACGGCAACGGCGCGTCGATCCCCGACGACGCCAAGGCGCTCGTGCGCCGGATCGCCGATCACGACAAGGAGATCGGCGACTTCCTGGTCGACGGCATGCTGCTCATGAACGGCACCGACCACCAGGAGCCCCAACCCTGGCTCGGCCGCGTGGTGGCCGAGGCCAACGCCATCCAGGACGACTACGTCCTCGAGGTCACCACGCTCGCCGACTACCTGCGTCACGCGCCGACTGAAGGCATCGGGCACTGGCGCGGCGAATTGCGCTCCGGAGCGCGCGCCAACGTGCTCATGGGCGTCGCCTCCAACCGGGTCGACGTCAAGCAGGCGGCGGCCAGGGCCGAGCGGGCGCTCGAGCGCCGGGCCGAGCCCATGCTCGCGCTCTTCGGCGACCCCGGACGCCGGCCCGAGCGTCTGCTCGAGATCGCCTGGCGGTCGATGGTGCGCAACGCGGCGCACGACTCGATCTGCGCCTGCTCGGTGGACGACGTGGTCGACGCCGTGCTCCACCGCTATGCCGAGGCCCGCGTCGTCGCCGACGGCCTCGCCGACGACGCGGCCAAGGACCTCGGCCGCTCCTTGGCCGACGCCGGCGCCTACGTGCTGAACACGACGGCCCGTCCCCGAGGCGGCGTGCTCGAGGTCGTCGTACCCGGCGACGAGGCCCCCGCCGGCACCCAGCCGCTGACCCAGCTTCCGGGGGCGTTCGGGATCCCGCGGGGCCTCGGCCCGCTCACCCTCGACGCCCAGACGGTCCGGACGATCCTCGGGATGCTCCCCAACGGGAGCCAGATCGACACCCACACCTGGATCCAGGAGGTCCGGGTCGAGGAGGACGACACGGGGATCGACGTCACCATCGCCTTCGGCGACGAGGAGCGCTTCGACGTGCCCATCGCCTCGGTCAAACAGGACCTCTACACCCGCCTGGGGGCGCGACCCGACGCCAGGGTCCGCATCCTGATCGACCAGCCCCCCACCGTCCGGGTGCTGGCCCGCGTCGGCGAGGTCCCCGGCTACGGCTGGCAGGCGCTGGCACCGGTGGGGCCCGCACACCCCGTGACGGCCGCCGAGTCCCCCGAGCGCGTCGTGCTCGAGAACGGACTGGTGACGGTGGCGGTCGACCGGACGACCGGCACCTTCGCCGTCGACGGGACGCCCGGTTTCGGCCGCATCGTCGACGGCGGCGACCACGGCGACTCCTACAACTACTCACCGCCGCTGGCCGACACGGTGGTCGACGTCCCCGACGCCGTGTCCGTGTCCCTGGACGAGCGTGGCCCGGTGCGCGCCGGCGCCACCGTCACCGCCGTCTACACCTGGCCCGAGTGCGTCGACGGCTCGACGCGCGCCCGTGTGGGCGAGGTGCGCGCCGTCGTCGTCACCGAGGTCGAGCTGCACGCCGACGAGGACCTCGTCCGGGTGCGCACCACCTTCACCAACCCCGGGCGCGACCACCGCGTCCGGGTCCACTTCCCCCTGCGGGCACCGGCCGACCACTCGGAGGCGGAGTGCGCGTTCGCCGTCGTCGAGCGCGGGCTCGAGGCCGAGGGCCGCCCCGACGAACTGGGGTTGCCCACCTTCCCGAGCCGCCGCTTCGTGCGCGCCGGGGGGCTCACGATCGTGCACGAAGGCCTCCTCGAGTACGAGTTGGTCGACATCGAGGAGGGCCGCGCCCGTACCCTGGCCCTCACGCTGCTGCGGTCGACCGGGATGCTGTCGCGCCTGGGCATGGCCTATCGTCCGCTGCCCGCCGGGCCGCTCGAGCCCGTCGACGGGCTCCAGCTCCAGGGCCGGGTGATCGAAGCCCGCTACGCGCTGTCCCTCGGCGATCGCGATCCCTACGCGCTCGTCGACGACGCGTTCATGCCGCTCGAGCTGGTCCACGCCGCCGGCGGCGGCCGGCGGCCAGGCTCGGGCAGCGCGCTGGAGATCACGGGAGCCGAGGTGTCCGCCGTCCGTCGCGTCGGCCCGGCCCTGGAGGTCCGCGTCTTCAACCCGACCGGCAACGAGGCCGACGTCGCGTTGGGCGGGCGCTCAGGCTGGCTCGTCGACCTGCGCGGCCGGCCGCTCGAGCCCGTCGACGGCGGCCTGCGCCTGCGCCCGTTCGGCATCGCCACCGTCCGGCTCGGCTAGGCCGGGCTCCTTCCCCGGCGCCGCCGGCTCGCCCGCAGCCGCCTCCTCGCCGGCCCGCCGGGCCGCGCCGAGGAGGCGCTCGCCCCGCTGGCGGAGGTCATCGAGGTCGCGCATGACCTCGGCCAGGCGCTCCCAGCGCCGCCCCATGCGCCGGGCCATTGCCGCCTCCTCGTCGCCGGGGCGGCGCAGCGCCCAGAGCTGGACCCGGCCGAAGTCCTTCAGCACCCGCGACCGCAATGCGACGAAGTCGAACTCCTCGTCGCCGGCGCGCAGGCCCTCGTGTCGGTGCCCGGCGCCCCTGGGGTCTGCACCCGGTGCGGGGTGGACCTCCCGCGGAAAGGTGTCGTGGAATTCCTCGGAGACGAGCACCGCGCCCGGATCGGCGATGTTCACCATGCGGCTGGCCAGGTTCACCACGGGCCCGAAGTAGTCGCCGTCCTGGATCAGGACGGGCCCCACGCTCAACCCTACGCGGACGTCGGAGAGCAACTCGTCGTCCGCGTAGGCCTCCGCCAGGCGCAACCCGATACGGGCCGCGTCGACGACGGACTCGGTGACGAACATGGCCTCGTCGCCGATCATCTTGACGATCCGGCCCCCGCCGGCGGTGACGGTGTCGTGGGCCACCTCCTCGAACCGGCTGACCACGGCGGCCAGCTCCTCCTCGGCCAGCTGCTGGCTCAAGACGGTGAACCCGACCATGTCGGCGAAGCCGACGGCCAGCACCGGCAGCGCGCTGCCGTCGCCACGCGTGCGCAGCAGCATCGCCCGCCGGGTCGCGGCCTGCACGTGTCGACGCCAGGCGAATTCCAACACGCGGGCCATCGCCGGCAGCGTCGTGTCGGCCATGCGGGCGAAGCGCTCGGCCTCGAAGACGGAGCCCCCTGCCGCGCCCCGGCCGCCGAGCACCCCGTGGTTCTCACCCGACGCGATCACGGGCGACACCTCGGCGTCGGCGATCCGGGCCATCGAGGACCCGATCACCCGGGCGAACTGGACCGCGGAGTCCTCGTCGGCCACACCCATGCGGACCATGGCCTGGAAGATCAAGATGGCCTCGATGTCGAGGTCGGTGAACTCCCGGTCGTCGGGGCCGACGTCCGCGAACCCCAGCGCCCGCCAGAGCCGCTCGGCCAGCTCCGCGGAGAGCCCGGTGCGCTCGCAGAGCTCGGCCTGCGTGTAGCGGTTGCCCGACGGCACCAGCACGCAGTCGGCCACGAGGAGGTCGAGGGAATCGCTCGCCTCGGCCCGGACGATGTCGGCCTCGCCGACGCCGTGATCGCGCAGGAACGAGCGGACCCAGGAGAGCGCCGCCGCCCGAGCGGCGTCGTCCGCCGCCGTCTCCGCCTGCGCGTCGGCATGGCTGCGCGACGCCGGCGCGGCGGGCGCGTCGGCGCCGGTGTCGTCGACGGAGGCGTCGGTCATCGCGGCGGGCCCACCCGCTGCTCGAGACCTTCGAACTCGGGCTTGGCCGATCGCAACATGAGGGCCGGGACCACCTCGGCCGGCGACCGGGCACCCTCGAGCACCTGTACCACCTGCTCCCCGATCGGCATCTCCACCCCGTGGGCTGCGGCCATCTCGACCACGGGCCGCGCGCTCTTGACGCCCTCGGCGACCATGCGCATCTCCGAGACGACGTCTTCGAGCCGCCGGCCGCGCCCGAGCGCCACCCCGACCATGCGGTTCCGGCTCAGCGGACTGGTGCAGGTGGCGACCAGGTCGCCCACCCCGGCCAGACCGGCGATCGTCATCCGATGCCCGCCCATGGCGACGCCGAGACGGCCTAGCTCGGCCAGCCCTCGGGTGACCAGCGCCGCCAGCGACGAGTCGCCCAGTCCCAGGCCGACCGAGATCCCCGCGGCGATCGCCAGGACGTTCTTGGTGGCGCCGGCCACCTCGCAACCCACTACGTCGGGGTTCGTGTAGACGCGGAAGGTCTCGGTGCGAAGCAGCGCCTGCACCGCGTCGGCAACGCCCGGATCGGTCATCGCCACCACCGTCGCCCCGGGTTGGCCGGCGGCGATCTCGCGCGCCAGGTTCGGCCCGGTGAGCACGCCGGTGGGGTGACCGGGCGTCACGTCGGCGACGATCTCGGTCATCCGCTTGTTGGTGCCCGCCTCGAGCCCCTTGGACAAGCTGAGGACGGGGACACCGGGAGCCAACGCAGGGGCGAGCTCGCCGAGCACGGCCCGAAAGCCGTGGGAGGGGACCGCCATCACCAGCAGCGAGGCGTCGGCCACCGCCTGGCGCAGCTCGGCCGTGGCCTGCAGCGACGCCGGGAGCGAGACGTGGGGCAGGTAGTCGGGGTTCTCGTGGCGGGCACCGATCACGGCCGCCAGCTCCGGACGCCTGGCCCACAGCGTGGTGGGCACCGACCGCGCCGCGATGGCGGCGACGGTGGTCCCCCACGACCCCGCGCCGACGACGGTCACCTTGCCGAGCACGGACCCAACCCTACGGCCTGCCCGGGCGGCACCGATCCCGGACCGGGTCGCGGCGCGGAGCCGTAGGATGGGGGCCGTGAGCGACGCCGACCTGCCACCGGTGGCGGGGGCGGTCGTGCTCGTCCCCGTCAAGGCCTTCACTGCTGCGAAGGAGCGCCTCGCCCCCCGGCTCGACGCCGACGCCCGCGCGCGCCTGGCCCGGGCGATGGCCGAACGTGTCGTCGCGGCCGCGGCTCCGTTGCCGGTGGCCGTGGTGTGCGACGACACCGAGGTCGCGACGTGGGCCGCGGCGCTGGGTGCGATGGTGCTGCCCGAGCCCGGCCGGGGCCTCGACGGCGCGGTAGAGGCGGGGGTGGCCCGGCTCATCGAGGCGGGAGCCTCGGAGGTGCTGGTCGTCCACGGCGACCTGCCGCTGGCGGCGGACCTTGCGCGTCTGGTCGGGTTCGGAGGCATCACCCTGGTGCCCGACCGTCGCGACGACGGCACCAACGTCATCGGCCTGCCTGCGGGCGCGTCGTTCGGCTTCTCCTACGGTGCTGGATCCTTCTCTCGCCACCGTGCCGCCGCCGAGCGCAGTGGGCTGCCCTGGCGCGTCGTGCGCGAGCCGGAGCTCGAGTGGGACGTCGACCTCCCCGACGACATCCCCGTGGAGTTGGCCGTCCTGGCCGGTGTCCAGGTCCGCCCGGGCGGACCTCCGGCGCGCTGAGCCGTGGGTCCGGACGCCGGGGGGTGTGTCGGGGGGGGTGCCGAGGGGCCCGCCGAGGACAGCGGCGCGTCGGGCATGCCGGTCGGAGACCTGCCCGTGCACGGGCCGGTCTCCGTGGACCTGGCGTCGCCGTCGGTCGCGTTGGCCGTCGGCGCACACCCCGACGACGTCGAGTTCGGCTGCGGCGCGACCCTGGCCAAGTGGGCCGCCGCCGGCTGTCGCCTCCACCACCTGGTGCTCACCGACGGGTCGAAGGGCACCTGGAACGCCGGCGGCGACACCTCCGAGCTGGTCGCCACACGCCGCCGTGAGCAGACCGCGGCTGCCCGCGTGCTCGGGGGCGGGGAGGTCACGTTCCTCGACTACGTCGACGGCGAACTCGACTCGGGGCTCGAGGCGCGCCGCGCCGTCTGCAAGGTGATCCGCGAAACCCGCCCCGACGTGGTCCTCGGACACGACCCGTGGCGCCGCTACCGGATCCATCCCGACCACCGCCACGCCGGCTGGCTCGTGACCGACGGCGTCGTCGCCGCCCGGGACCCCAAGTTCTTCCCCGATGTGGGTCCTGCGCCGCACCGGCCGTCGGCCCTGCTGCTGTGGGAGGCCGACGAGCCCAACCACGTCGAGGACGTCGCCGGCTTCGTCGAGGCGAAGCTGGCGGCCCTGATGGCCCACGCCAGCCAGCACCGCTCCACCATGGGGATCGGGCCGGGCGGGCCGGACACGGGCGCGGGACCCGGGAGCGCGGCGGACTTCCGCCGCCGCCTCCAGCGCCAGCTCGCCGCCCACGGCGCCCTGGCCGGGCTGGACGCCGGCGAGGCGTTCCACCGCATCAGCCCGCTGTAGCGGCCGACGCCCAGCGGCGTGGCGGCCGTCGGCGCGACGGCCGTCGGTCCCGGACCCAGACGCGGACGAGGGGCCCGAAGGCCCCTCGTCCGACCACCTGGTTTGCCGGGTGTTTCCGGCAGCGTGTCAGCGGCGACGCGTGGTGCGGCGCACCGCCTTGCGGGCCGTGGGCCGGCGCACCGCCTTCTTGGCGGGGGCGGCAGCCTTCTTCGCGGTCCGCTTGCGCGCCGGGGCGCGCTTGGTGGCCTTCTTCGC
>Ga0187770_10002072_pt1 | contig 11052 bp, 3 predicted proteins | sample 0116_SJ02_MP02_2_FD_133154 | JGI IMG/M metagenome (GOLD analysis project Ga0187770, IMG submission 133154) | Tropical peat soil microbial communities from peatlands in Department of Meta, Colombia - 0116_SJ02_MP02_20_MG | ecosystem: Environmental > Terrestrial > Soil > Wetlands > Peat | place...
GCCCTAATCTGTGGATCACGTTACTGCCTGAGGAGGCTGGATATGCCTAGCGACATGCGGAACATCATGCGAATTGCAGCTCTGTCTTTCCTGGTGCTGGGTCTTGTCGGCACAGCAAGCGCGCAATATGCAGGAGGCATACCTTGGCATGTTGATGATGTAGCCGTCTGCTTCGGAGACGGGACTTGCAACATGCTCAGGGTCACCGGCACCAACACGGTCACACTCCTCGATCAGTTTAAGGATGGTCTCAGTGGGGCGGCGGCGACCAACGGGGCTGCGATCAACAACAGCCTGCATCTGCTGGTCACGGACGCGGCCTCTGGCGGCTCAGACATTGTGGAGTACTCGATTGCAAGCGTCAATCCTTCTACGGGTGCCACCGTCGCTCACACTCCTGTGACTACTTTTAACGGCGAAGGAACCAATGTCCTGGCTGTCGCCCTGAACAACGCCGGGGACATGTACGTGTTGAACAACAACAGCGGTAGCCCGACGATTGTCGAACTCAACCAGAATGGAGTCCAGGTTGGCAGCCCCATTTCGTTGACGAGCAAGTGTTCCATCAGTTCAGCGACCAGCATGGACTTGAGTGCCAACGGTTTGTCCGCGTGGGTTACCTCAGGAAGCACGATCCAGCAGGTTACGCTGTCCAACGGCACATGCACCGAGTTCGCAAATCTTGGTCCGTACGTCACGTTGTACAGTATCAAGGACATCGCCCCAGGTGGACTCGCAAGTGCCGCTAGTTGCAAAGGTGCTACGTGTCCCACCGACGAGTCGCTCCTCGTCGTGGCCACAGGTGTTATTGATCCGCCCGGCATGAATTATGACATTTGCACGGACGCGCCGCCGTCAGGTTCCGATTCTTGCGGGCTTCTTATCGACACGAATCCTAACGATCCCGGCCTGACAAAGCCTCTGTGGCAAGTCTCGACCTCGTACGCCCTGAGCACCAAAATTCTGGATCCAGCATTGGAGTTGCAGAAAGCCACTACCGCCGGCACTTCGGGCACGACCAAGCCGCCGTTCAGCGAGACCGGTGGCACGGCCATCGACAATGCGGTGATCTGGACGAATGAAGGCCAGCCGGCTTGGGCCCCGAGCAACGCTTACGCGGCGGCCCCAGCCCTACCAACCCCGGGCACATACATTGTGGACCCGAATAACAATCTTCAGACGGTCAGCATAGGCGGTACTTCGGGCCCCGTCGAGCCGAACAGCACTCCGAAACCCACCGCCAATCCAGTTAGCTGGAGTTCGGGAGGCATGACCATTGATGGCCTGCAGTGGCAGGATCAAACGTACTGGCAGGCCGGCCAAACTTACCAGTTGGGGGCAGCTATTGGCGATTCGGGGGGCCATCCTCAAACCGTGTTGACGGCTGGAACGTCAGGCGGCAGTGTTCCAGCTTTCAGCAACACTACCGGTGCGGTAACAATCGACAACGCGGTGATCTGGACGAATGAGGGAGCGGTCGGGACCGGGACCTGGGCGATGAATACCAAGTACGGGCAGGGTTATGGGCTGTTTACCTACATCACTCCAAATGGGCACGTGCAGCAGGCGATCGAGCCTGGCACGTCGGGCTCGACCATGCCCGTCCTTTTCAGCACCACCGGCGGACAGACCATGGATGGGGGCGTAGTTTGGACCGACCAGGGTATGCGTCCTTGGCATCCCGGTTACGCCTTTCCCTTGAACGCCCTTATCGTGGATCCCGCCGGGCACGTCCAGCAAGTAACGACGGCCGGTGCTTCCGGCCCCACGCCGCCCGCGTTCAACGACCTCGGCAGCACAACCACCGACGGCCTGCAGTGGACCGATCTGGGCGTGCCGGGAAGTTGGTCGGCAGGTGGGTCTCCAGTGCTGAATGCGGTCATTGTGGACTCCGTCACGATGCACGTGCAGCAGGTTGTGTTGACCGGCATGTCGGGAGGGTCCGCGCCGGCATTTAGCAACACCGGCGGATATACCCTCGACGGCACTGTTGTGTGGCTCGATCAGGGCGCTGAAGCGTACCAGACCAATCACCCATACAGCGTGGGGAGCGCAATTTTCGACGGAAAAGACGTACAGCAGGCTCTGACGGCTGGCACTTCGGGCGGTACTCAGCCTACGTTTGCAGACGTGGCGACGACTGTGACTCCCGACAACGCAGTCGTGTGGACCGACGAGGGCGCGCTGACGTGGCAGCCTGGCTACGGCTACACGGCGAGCAGCCCGGCGACCACATACATCGTTGACCATGCCAATCATCTGCAAAAGGTCACGACGGCCGGTACGTCCGGTCCGGCTGCCCCGGCGTTTGTTGACGGTGGATTAACTATGAACGACGGCTCGGTGACGTGGCAGGACCAGGGCATCCGATTCTGGCACGCCAACGCCTACGCCTTGGACGCGGTTGTTGTCGACGCGGCGGGGCACCTGCAAGAAGTAACGACGGCCGGCACCTCCGGACCTACGCAGCCCACGTTCAACGACAGCGGCATGACAGCTACGGACGGCCTGCAATGGACCGATCAGGGTGCGCTGGCGTCGTGGGCGGCAAGTTCCCCCTTTTCGCTGAATCAATTCATCGTTGACAACAGCGGCACGCCTCATGTGCAGGAGGTAGTAGTGACTGGCACATCGGGGGCGAGCGAAGGCCCATTCAACACGAGCGGCGGACTTACCATTGATGGCTCCGTGGTGTGGCTGGACCGGGGGATCAGCACATACCAGAAAAACAATCCGTACAGCGTGGGCAACGCCTTTTCGGACGGAACCGACATACAGCAGGCCACGACGGCGGGGACTTCGGGCGGTTCTGAGCCTACGTTTGCTAATGTCGCCACAACGGTAACGCCCGACAACGCCGTGGTATGGACTGACGAAGGGACGTCCGCTTGGGCAATGAATGACACGTATGCGGCGGACTCCTTCATCATCGATCCGGCCGGACATGTGCAGGAGACGCTGGGCGGCGGGACGTCGGGCGGCTCCATACCGACATTCAACGATGGCGGCACGGTTTATGACGGCCTGGTGTGGGCAGACCTCGGCCCGGTTCTAACCTGGGCTAAGAACACACTCTACACTGCTTCCGCTTCTTATCCTTTCACGCTTGTTATCGGAGGCGGGTACGTGCAGCAAGCGACGACCACCGGGATTTCCGGCACCCCCAATCCCCCGGCTTGGAATGCAACCGTGAGTGGAGTGACCGTTGACGGCCTGCAGTGGACAGATCAAGGCCAATCGATATGGGCTATGAACCATCTGTACTCCACGCTAGGAACGCTGATTTCAGAGCAGACGGCTCCCTACCACGCGCAGAAAGTGTACGAGGCAGGCACGTCAGGGAGCTCTGCGCCGGTGTTTAACCACAGCGGCGGTATGACGATCGACAACGCTGTGACCTGGACGGAGAGCCATCCGATGTGGGCTGCGGGAACATACACAGTCGGGAATTCGAACACACTGATTCTTGATACCAACAACAACGTTGAGCTCGTTACCAACAATAACCTCAACAATAAGGTCAATTCGACGAGTGGAACTACCGGCCCCTCACAGCCGACTTGGAACACAACAACAGGAGCGAACCCGATAACGGGAGTCACAGGCACGACGGTCGATGGCTTAGTGTGGACGAATCAGGTCAGCACTCCCGACAGTTCGGTGATCGCTCGCTATCCAGTGGCGGGCGTGAGCACGCTGGAATCCGCGGCGCTCGATCCGCTGGTGAGCAACTGCCTGAACAACGTCTGCACCACCACGCCGTACCCCGTTCCCACCATAGACAACGTATATTTATATTCAAATTTCTCGTTGCCGGCTGCGGGTTTCTGGCTGGGCGACTCAAATTCCCCCACTTTCTACCGGCTGGATTTTGCAACCGGCTACTATGGGAATTCGACATACGAGGCGAACCAGAGCTGCAATGGGTGCAACACCAACGTCAAAATCGAGAGCCTGGCCGTGTACGGCTCGGAGGGCTCGAACCAGCCCGACCTGGCGGAATTGTTCTCAGGTTCGCTGGGAACGACTGCTGCGACGGACGCGGAAACGGTCGTATTCCTGGGAAACACATTGACCGCCAGCGTATATACCAGCAGCAACACACCGCCTACAAGCGCTGTGCCTTTTGCGCTCTATGCGTCCCCGGTCAATCCGGCGTCTGATTTTTCAGATTCGCCGGCCATCCCAAACGGCACGCCCTGCACGCCCACTTATCCAAGCACGAGTCCGACAACGTGCATCGTCTGGAAGAGCGATGTTTTCTCCCTGGCGCCCCCTTCCGGTGACTACTTGTCCGAGAAGTTCGCTGGGCCGTCCGCGATCACGACCAACACGGACGTGTACACAGACATGGCGTTCGACACTACCATCTTTGTTGGGAATTTCGATCCGGGCGGAAAAAACAAGGGTAGCGCGGAGGGACTCTTCACAATTGCTCCCACTTACTCCGAGGCCCAGTCGGGGTGCACTTATCTCTCTCCGGCGCCGCTGTGCTACCAGCCCTCGCTACTGCCTTTTGACCTCTTACCATTTGCGTTCCAGTGCCCGAAGGCATTTCCGGGCATTAAGTTGGATCAGCTGGAACCCACCCTCAGCATTGTGCAGTTCTATCCAAACACTTTTCCAATCGAATCTCCCACGACTCCGACATTGAAAGGTCCCAATGGAACGACCAATTATGTCTTCTACTCTTCGTTCCTCTCCTTCCTGGATGTCTTCGCATTTGACTGGATAACGCCAGCAGCGACGACGACTCAGTATTACCAGGCCTGCACTTTCGACACGCCGCAGGATAAGGTGGCAACCTTCTGCCAAAGTATCCCCAACAATAGTCAAATAAGCTTCATCCTGAGCCCCAGCTGTCTGACTAACCCTTGGATCTCCCAGATTTCACCCACCTCGGGTAACGTGCCCATTACGATCACCATCACCGGATTCAATTTTGCCAAGGGTGCAACGGTGACATTTCTGAACGCCGCTGGAGAAGCAACAGGAACCAACACGACGGTACACAACCCCACGACCATCACCACGACCGTCCCAGCTAATACACCGCTCGGGACGGTTAACGTAGTTGTCACGAACCCGGGTGGCTTGAACTATGCACTAGCCAATGGTTTCACCAACCCTTAGGCCAAAGGAAGAAAAGTAAACAGAGAACGAGCCAGACCGTAAAGGTTTGGCTCGTTGTTTCTTGCGGGAAATCTCAAGGAACAAGAGCCGCGTGTTTCTTACGTCGTGGGACCCTGCCGGCGGGCGGATTCCTCGTAGATCACCGCGAAGTCTCGCCGTTTCAGCACTTCTCCAGTACCTGCTTCCTTGGCGATGGCATCCAGGATGCGGTGTGCCTCAGCATAGTGATGGGTAGCCTCCGTTTCCTTGCCGCTCAGGCGAAGCACGTCTGCTAACAGGTACTGGCCTTTGGCGAGCGAAGCTTCCAGCCCCAGCTTGTCGCTTTGCCGCAGGCTGTGGTCCAGTAGCTTGAGGGCGCGGGAATAATCTTTGCTCTCGATGAGCGCTTCCGCCAAAGTGATCGAGGACTCAACCGCGAGATATTGCAGACCCGCCTTTTCCGCTTGCTCGGTCAAGGCCTCGAGGCCGCCGAGCTGTTCGCGCGCGTGGCCTTCTTTGACGGCCAGTTTGGCAAGATTAAACTTGGCCATCAGAACTTGCTCTCGGTCGCTGGTACGCTCGGCTGCCTGAAGGGCTTGTTCGAACAACGACCGCGCCGCACCAGACTCGCCGCGGTAGAAGAACCGGTCGCCTTGAAAACTGAGTATCTGAGCGATGACCGAGTTGTTCTTCAGCTCGCGTGCTAATTCGAGAGCTTGGTCCAGGTTCTTCTGCGCCTCGTCCCACCGGCCGAGGAGCGTCAAGGTGTTGCCGTAACTTGCCTGAATCTGAGGCAGCCAGTATCCACGATCATTGGTAGCGCGCCAGTTGTTGAGCGCGTCATTTTCAGAATTCAAGGCAGCTCCATACCGTCCCTGAAACTGGAACACTCGACCCAGACCATAGGATGCATATGCCACGCCGCTCTTGTCGTCTGCCTTTCGCCAGAGATCCAGCGCCTTCAGATAGTAATCCGTTCCCTGGCTATACTCGCCCATGCGAACATAGATTTCACCTATATTGTAGAGGGTGTTGGCGAGCTCGCCAGGAGCTCCTGCTGCGCTCTGGCCGATTTGGAGCGCCTGTTGCGAATAGGTGAGGGCGTCCTCGTAGTCTCCCTTGAGAAGGTAATACCATCCGATGTTGTTCAAACAGATCGCTTCGCTTTGGCGGTCGCCCACCGATCGAAAGGCGAGCAGGGCTTCCTTAGCCGAATTCAAGGCCTCGTCGTACCGCCCGATGTTCTCGTAGAAACCTCCGAGGTCAAGCAAGCCTTTTCCGAGGCCCGACTTGTCACCGATTTCGCGGCGCAAACCGATGGACTCTTGCAAACTCTTTAGTGCCTGCTCCGACCGGCCCATCGTTTGCTGTACTTCAGCCATCCAGCCGAGGGCCTCTGCAATACCCCCCTTGTCGCCGAGGCGACGTCTGGCGTCGAGCGCATCCTGGTAATTGCGCAGCGCGTCGTCCAGCTTATTCATATCCTGGTAGGAATTGCCGATGGCCTGTTGAATCGCCGCCTTCTCCTCTTCATTGCCCATCTGGACGGCGATTGGGAGCCCCCGGCTCAAGTAGTCGAGGCCACCTTGGGGGTTGTTGCGGTAGTTTTCCAGAACCCCCATGTGCAGGAGCGTGTCCACGTTCTTCGGATCGCGTGCCAGCAGTTTCTCGTACTGCACGCGAGCCTTGTCTAACGAACCTGAGTCCTCGTAAAGTCGCGCGAGCGCGTATTGAACGTCAGAATCTTCTGGCAAAATCTTGGCTAATTGCTCATAAGCTTCGATCGCCTTGCCATAGTCTCTAGTGACCCTGACCTCTTCCGCCTGGATTACGTACTTTTCCTGCGGAGACACCTTGTCGCTCAGATCCACAGCTTTCCGCGAGAATTCTTGTGCCTTGTCACCGTAGCCCAAGGCAGCGTAGGTCAAGCCCAATTTGGAATAGGCCAGAGCAAAATTGGGATCCTCCTTAATCGCAGCTTCAAATTGCTTTGCGGCCTCCAGATTTTTCCCTTGACGCGCCAGTTGTAAACCTTCGCTGTAATAGCGCAGGGCTTGGACCGACTGCGTCGAGGGCTTAAGGGCCTTCGCCTGAATCTCCTTGAGGGTTTCAGGGGGCAAGGCTAGATTTTTTTCGACCGACTGCGCCAACTGCTCGAGGGCTCTAGGCAGGTCTTTCTCGTTTGCCGCTTCCGCTTTCAAGGCAAAATTACGCTGCTGCTTGAGATCCTCGAGCGTGGCATCGATGCGGATCTGGTCACCCAGTTTCAGGTACTGCCCCCACAGTAAACGGTCGGCACTGGTAAATTCCGCCACGCGGCGAAGTGTGTCGGGATCGAGGGTGGCATCGGGCGCTACCCGTAGATCGTGCAGAATCTGGTCCACGCGGTCTGAGGCAACTGTCCGCAAGTACGTCGACTCCCCCATGTCGGTATCGAGCATCTGTGCGACCGTAGTTCCGAGCCAGTTGAGTGAGCTATCGCCGGAAGCATTGCGAAAAGGCAAAATGGCCAGCGAGACCGCCGGTGCTGTTGCCGTCTGCGTGCTCGGGCCAAACAACTTCTGCCTCAACAGGAAACCGGCGATCGCCAGCACTAGAACCGTTGCCACGCCCATAACCAGCGGCCAATTGATGGTACGTCCCCACGGCTCGACGGCCGGTTGAAAATTAAGCGTTGCGGCGGCGCGCTTGTGGTACCACGTGTCCAGATCCTTGAGCAACTCGCTGGCCGTCTGGTAGCGCAGGTTGAGATCGCGCTCCAAGCATTTGCTCACGATGCCGCTCAGTTGCGCCGGAATTTTTTCGTCATAATCGGAGACCGGTTTGGCACGCTCCGAAGTCCGTTTAATCAGGCTAGCGACCGCGCTCTCCGCTTTGAACGGCGTCACGCCAGTCAACAGTTCGTAGAGGATCAATCCCGCCGTGTACAGGTCGGAGCGCTGGTCGAGTTCCTTGGCCAGAGCCTGCTCCGGCGACATGTACTCCATCGTGCCCACGAGGGCCCCAGTCTGGGTCATGCCGTCACTGCCGAGCGTGCGCGCCAGGCCGAAATCCATGACCAGAATCCGGCCCGATTTGTCGCGCATGATGTTCTGGGGCTTCAGATCGCGGTGAATGATGCCTACGCTGTGAGCCGCTTCGAGCGCATAACAGACTTGCTCAATAATCTCGACCGCATCCTCCGGAGAAAACTTCTTCTGCTCATGCATGATCGCGCGCAGATCCTGGCCCTCGACGAACTCCATGGTGATGAATTTCACGCCATCGGCGTCGCCCAGGTCGTAGATGCGGATCACATTTTTGTGCGTGACCTTATGGGACAGCAGAAGCTCTTGCTTGAAACGCGCGAGCATCGAGGGATTCGCAGCTAATTCCGGGCGGATCAGCTTCAGGGCCACCGGACGATCCAGTTCGCGATCCATGGCCTTATATACCGCGCCCATTCCGCCCTCGCCTAGCAGCTGCAAGATTTCGTAGCGGCCACCAAGCACGTCGCCGGGCTGCAGCACAGGAGCGTTGACTGGAAGTCGAACCGGCGCGCGCGCGGCCGCGCGCGGTGGCGGAGTTGTATCTACCTGCGTCGCCTGGGAATCGATGGGAACGGCGTCGACGAGCGTAGCATCGGCATCCACCAGGGTTGCATCTGCGTCGACCAGCGTCGCATCAGGGTCTGAAGGCGGTTTGGGGAATTCGATCAGAGTGGCGTCGGAGTCGACCGGAGGATGCGAACCCGAGCTTTCGCCAACCGCAGGAGCGCCCACACCCGCACCTTTGGTCGAGTTCGGTGGATCCGGAGGATCCAACCGCGGATTCCGGCTGTGCATGGTTCTCCCGCCCTAGGGCCAACCCCCCCGCAAGCCCCGGAAACGCCGCGTAAGACTGGCTAGAAGTATATACCTCTGGAACCCGGTAACCCAGTCTTCTCAAAGCTTTTTTGAGCCATCGAAGGGCCGCGGCTTGGAAGGGGAGCAGTCAGCAAGAACCCGCCTGCCAACTTGCGCTTCACCGAGTGACGACCATCACGTTGAACTGCGACCGCGGTCACTGCGCGGCCGGCGGTTCAGGACTGAAATCAGAGCCGTCTAGAGGTAGGTCATCAGACCAGTTGTCGTGAGCACAAAGACCCTAACGCACGGCTTGGAAGCGATTCCCAGAAGCCGAATCTACTCCGAGGTCGCAAAGCAGCTGCAAACCCGCATCGTCAACAAACTCAAGCCTGGCGAAATGCTTCCTCCGGAACGAGAACTGGTTCGGCGGTTCGGTGTGAGCCGCGGCTCCATCCGGGATGCCATTCGCAGCCTGGAGGCGGTCGGAGTCCTGGAACCGCGCCAGGGCATCGGTACGGTCGTCCGCGAAGTACCGGAAGACGCTGTCGTCGGCCCTGTGGCCGGCGTTTCTTTGCAAAAACGAAAGGCAATCAGGGACCTGCTCGAAGTCCGTTGCGTGATCGAGCCGGCCCTGGCTCACCGCGCCGCCCTGCATGCCACCCCACAGCAAATCGCGGAAATGCAGGCCATTTTGGCCCGGCAACGACAGAAGGTGTTCTGGGGCGAAATTGGTTCGGAAGAAGATGCAGCGTTTCATTACGCCATCGCGCTGGCGGCCAACAACAGCGTGATGATGAAACTGGTCCACGCTTTGATGGACCTATTGCGCGAATCGCGGGAGCGATCCTTGCAGGGGGAAGGGCGGGCTCAGAAGTCGCTGGCCGGGCATCTGCTCATTCTGGCAGCACTGCAACGGGGCGACGCTGCCGGTGCTGAGGTCGCCATGCGCCGGCATTTGTCGGAAATCGAAGAAATTGTTCTGCACAAGCTCTGAACAAGAGAATGGAGGTTGCCACATGGGTAAGTTATTCGCGGTAGAAATCATTTACCGGGGGGTCTTTCAGAAGACCCTGGCCAAGAACATAACGCGCGGGGTCGTTCTCGCCGCGCATAACCAAGGCAAATTGGGCCTCTCCTTTGGCCGTTACGGCGACTCTCCGGAGCGCAACGGCATTCCGGCCAAGAGCTTCGCCATCGTCGCCGACGATGAGCAAACGCTTGAGGCAGGCATGGCCCAGTATGAGCCGAAACAAGTCGACGTCACCGTCGTTCTTGACGACACACTCTGCAAAGGGATCGAGTCCTGGGCCTGGTATGGGTTGCAGCCAGTACATCGTGCGCTGAAGTCGGGACACACTCTGATCGTTGTCTCGCTGCAGGATGCGCCAGCGCTCCTCAAGAGCATCCATCGCCGGGAGGCGCCTTACAAGCTGGGAATTCTCAAAGGTGCTACCAGCTTCTCCGGCATGTGGGTTTACAAAGACGACCACACTGATGTGCGTGTTCTCGGCGCGATTGCCAAGGCATTGCCGGAGCTTGTGGGCCTGACGGCAGTCAAGCAGTTCATCACCGAGAAGCTGAAGAACCCGCTGAAAGTGACATCGGCTCAACTCTCGTTCGATCGCTTCCACTCCATCGAAGTGCAGCCGGGCCAGGGCAATCCCGAAGAGCTGCCCAAGTTCGCGTTGCTCAAGTGGGAAGACATGCGGCAAGGCGTCTCCGTCAAGGGCCAGCCGCAGGGCGGTCCCTACAAGGACCCAGTCACCAAACAATTCGGCGGTTTCCGGCCAGTTCGCAATGAGCTGTTCAAGAAAGGCTCGACCCGCACGCAGCGCCCGGTCGTGAATTTTGCGACCTGCACCAAGTGCACGCTGTGCTGGCTCAACTGCCCGGATGCTTCCTTCGACGTCACCGCCGAGGGCACCTACGACGCCAATTTCGAATCGTGCTGCGGTTGCGGCATCTGCGAAGACGTTTGCCCGGTGAAGAACTGCATCACCATGGTCAACGAAGCGCAGTTCCACGACAACAAGAGCCAGTGGGAGGCGTTCAAAAAGGATCAGGATGCCTACCTGAAGTGGCTCGAGAAGACCATCAAGGAAGCAGAGCCTGA
>Ga0187770_10002073_pt1 | contig 11050 bp, 12 predicted proteins | sample 0116_SJ02_MP02_2_FD_133154 | JGI IMG/M metagenome (GOLD analysis project Ga0187770, IMG submission 133154) | Tropical peat soil microbial communities from peatlands in Department of Meta, Colombia - 0116_SJ02_MP02_20_MG | ecosystem: Environmental > Terrestrial > Soil > Wetlands > Peat | place...
CCAGTGCCAGTGGAAGAAGGGAGGACGAGTGAGCGGGGTTCTGCAGCTGGTCGTCGAACTTCCAAAAGACATGCCGCACCACGCAAGATAGCTGACCAAGTGTAAGCGCGAATGCAAGAAAGTCTGTCGGCAGGAGCAGGAGTAGGATAAGTTTCTTCTAGAGGCGCGCCCCTAATGGTAAGGGTGTTCGGTCCCTGAATTTCTTCAACGAGGCCTATCGGGGCGTCCCGCCGTGGGACATCGGCCGGCCCCAACCCGTGTTCGCTAAGCTCGCCGTCACTGAAGATTTGGGAGATGAGATAATCGATGTTGGGTGCGGGACGGGCGAACACACCATGCTTTTCGCATCGAGTGGGTACAAGGCGCTGGGAGTTGACTCGGCCCCGCTTGCGATAGCGAAGGCCCGGGCCAAGGCTTCACAGAGGGGCTCAAAGGCGGAGTTCATGGTTGCAGACGCCCTCCACCTCGCCGAGTTACACCGGAAGTTTGACGTCGCAATCGATTCAGGCCTGTTTCATGTCTTTACGGACAGAGAGAGGTTAGTCTACGTCGAGAGTCTCAGGGATGTCCTCCGGCCCCTAGGGCGATACTACATGCTATGCTTCTCGGACAAGGAACCCGTCGGCTGGGGGGGACCGCGGAGAGTGTTCAAGCAGGAGATTCTGACAAGCTTTTCCGAAGGATGGCACGTGGATTACGTCCGTCCCGCGAAGTTCGAGTCAGCCTTCCACGAAAGAGGGGGCGAAGCCTGGTTCTCAAAGGTCAGCAGAACCTAGTTCTGCAAACGAAAGAGTTCGAGATCTTATTCTGACCCACAGGAACTATCGGCCTGGCGGCGTTCACCCTTAATTATCTCCGAATCTGGCTGCGAGCAAATGCATCGAATTGAGATTTATGAAGGCACTCAGAAGATAGCAGACGTAGGGCTCCCGGAGAAGAAGTTCAGCACAGGCTCTGTGGGTTACTGGGCCACTCAGAAGCTTGAGATAAATGGAAAGAGATACCAGTGTCAGTTCCAATTAGTCGAAATTGGATCTCGCCCTAAGCCAAGCTGATTCCTTTTTTTATTAAACCCTATAGGTTGCCTGTGACCATGGGCCGCCAAACAGCAAACAGTGGCGAGGCAGGAGAAATTGGGCAGGATTCGCGAAAAGGCTGGGACGGGAGTGTGCAACTGTAGGCACTTAGCCGAAGCCCATGAGATCCTGTTCCAGACAATCTATGCGACCGAGCGAGGGAGATGCACCATCGAAGGCTGTTCATGCCAGGCTTACGTCAGAAATCCGAATTATCACGTAGTGACCTCGTGACGCACTGGGTAAGTAGGGAGATAGCAAGAACCCTAGAAGATCGGCAGTTTCCGTCCCTCAGCTGCTTGAGTTATCGGGAGTCAGGAGAGACGACTGGACTAGGATCGGGGCGTCGTACAGGGCGGCAAGCGCAACGCAGTCAGAGGCCCTGTATCCATGAAGCATGATTTGGCCGCCGCGGCTGTCGAGGTAGATGTCTCCGCGGAGGACTTCGTTCGAGCTGAAGATCTGGACCCTCGCCAGATGGAGGCCGTTCCTTTCGGCCAGGTCCTCAACTACATTGTAGATGGTAGGCAAAGATGACCTGTCTCCCTTTGAGAATCTGTCTATATGGGTCGCCACCTCTCCGGAGAAAGCCCTGATGTACAGCTTCCTCTCCCCGTCGGCGACGGAAGCCAGTACGGCAATTCCTTCGACGCCGTTCTCGTCGGTGAATCCCACCTTCTCCAGCTTCACGGGCAGGAAGTCGTCATGGTCGGACGTTAGGGACACCTATGGCTGAAGCCCGGCTCCTGTATATTAGACTGAGAGGTCGCTCAAGCATTGAAAACCTCTTCCCTCCGTGGCAGTTTACGCCGATTCTCCCAGATTGAGATCAGGACTGACGTACGAATTCGGTGGTCGCCAGAACCTCGGCCGAGGAGGCTACGACCATCACCCCAGCCGCGAGGGCGTGGTTGAATGTGAGGACGTATACCGCTACATAGATAGCCGCAGGGAGAAGGACCGCCCCAGCTCCGGCCGCCATTCTGGCGAATTCCTGCAGGGCGAACGTTACTCGCCCTCTGGGAGCGAACCCTAAGAAAAGCCTGACTTCGAGTAGACTTGCGGCGGCCACGGCCAGAATCGAGGCAAGGGGAATCAGGATCGAGGAGGGCGAAGTCAGGGGCTTCAGCAGACTTTCGCCGTAGACAACGGCGGCTGCCGGGAGGAACACAACAGTAGTCATGAGTGCCTTGGAGAAGACGATGGTCCTCATTCTGAGAGGCAATGTCTTCGCGAAGTCGAACCCACCTCCTTCGGAGCTGACGAGAACCAATGGCAGGATGAGAGAGACTATCCCTCCTAGGGTCATCGCTACGAGGATGGTTGAGGCTCCCAATGTAGGGAGGAAGGCTCTGATCAGGAGGATAACGAGAGTCTCGAATGCAGGCAAAGTGAACAGGAATGCCGACGGCAGGTTTGCCGACGCAGCCCTCAAATCCTTCAATGAGTAGGCAGCAACTGGTCCATGCAAAGACACAGAGGTATCATGGACACGCCCGCCCCCCGTCGATATTGAAGAGCCCTCTGGGAAACTAGAGACGGAGATCATGCTCCATCTAGACACAGCTACAGCAACAAGAAGATACCCTACCGTCGCTCCGAGGGCTACCCCCTCTACCAGCGACAACGCAACACCATGTGCGACCGACCCGACACTAATCCCCAGAGAGAACGGGTAGACCAACGACAAGATCGACCCCGTCAGCGTGTTCGGACTGGCCAGGACGCTCTGCACCAGGGGGATCAGGTATCCTGCCGCGGCGAAGAGGACTCCGATGCCAAGCACCACAACCCCCCAAGCTAAGAGCAGTGCAAGGCGCATCACACCTCCAAGTTTGCCCTGCTTGGACCCCAGGATGCTTCTGTAGAAAACGCTGGAAAGCCAGAGCGCGACGCCGACTCCCATTACCGAGTTCATGGCCCCTGCAAGAAGCATGAAGAGCCCCGACAAAGCGGAGCCAGTCACGAGTAAGACGAAGAAGACCTGGCACGCTACTGAACCGACCACTAGGTAGTCGCCAGTCCTCACAAAAGAGAACAAGTTGACAAGAGAGACGTCTTTGCGCATCAGAGGCAGAGTCGAAAGGACGGGGGAGGGACCGCTGGTCACAAAGGAAGAAAGGGTCTGGACGCCATACAGGACGACAAGCGCGAAGGAAACCGCCAGGCTCAACGTTACGGATGCGGATATCCCATACGAGGCTCCCAGAGCCTGAGGAAGGAAAGGGGCGCCGGCTGCGACTATCACGAAGGCGGTTATGATGAATTTGTCAAATCTTGCTATACGTAGCGCTCTCTTGACGAGGTCCTCATGCCCCGGTGCCTCAGACGAACCTCTTCCGAAGGACCCCCACCACATGTTGCTGCTGTTTTGAAGTATCGACTTGAACGCCATTTCCGAATAAGTAATGGCGCTCAGACGCCAGGCATCAGCGGTCTTCATCGACGAAGAAAGACTCCCTTAGCATCCTCATGGTGTTTTCGACTTCGGACGCTTCGTTGGTGAGCTTCATGAAGACCTCCTCCAGCGTCGCGTCTTTCGCCCCCGCCCGGGCTCTAAGCTGATTCAGGTCTCCTTCGGCGACAATCCTGCCATCGAAGATAATCCCAATCCTTGAACAGAGCCTTTGCGCAATCTCCATGACGTGAGTGGAGAACAGGACGGCCCCGCCCCTCTGCACATGCAGCGAAAGGAGCTCTTTCAGGATTCTGCTGCTTCGCGCATCCAAGCTGTTCAGGGGTTCGTCTAGGAGGAGAACAGGCGGCTGATGGATGAGGGCGGCGATGATGGCAATCTTCTGTTTCGTCCCCATGGACAGGGTGGCGATTGGAGTGTCGAAGGCCGACGTCACTTCGAAAGCCTCGGCAAGCTGGTGTGCCTTTCGGTTGACTGGTTCCGTGGCGAGCGCCCTGACAGAACACTCGAAATCAAGGAGCTCTCTAGGCGTCAGCGATTCGTAGAGTATCGGGATTTCAGCGACGTAGCCAATCCTCGCCTTCGCATGGAGAGGATCCTTTGTGGCATCGAACCCCGAAACGACTACAGACCCCGCAGTCGGTTCAATCAGACCGGCGGTTATTCTGAGGGTCGTGGTCTTGCCTGCCCCGTTTGGACCAAGCAGACCGTAAATCTCGCTAGGCATCACCCTGAGATCGAGGCCTTTGAGGGCGCGGAAACTGCCGTACGTCTTGGTGAGTCCGTGAGCCTCGATTAGTGCGTCAGCCACCTTCAGTTACACCTGATGCCATGCTTGATGTTGGGACCTCAGTGCTTGCCGCTTCCCCGCTTGGCCTTAGGCTCATTGTCAGAGGGTGAAGCAGGGAGTGGGCGATTTACGCAAGTGGTATCACGACTCTGTAGCTCAGGTCTATCTTCGTTATTCCATCGCCCAGCAGCCATTGTTCTAGGTAGTACCCTAGATTCAAATCGGACCGAAATCAGAGAAGCAACAGGAATGTATTGAGCGAAACCGGTGTAGACGACTCGTTCGAGCCTGTCGTCCCTGAAGAAGTAGAAGGACCGCGTCTTAGTCCACGGTCGATTGCGAAGCTAGACCTGCCAATCTTCTCCGCCCTCGACTCAATAGACTTCTCGGATCACTTCGTCCTCTTGGGAGAGGTGGGTACTGGGAAGAGCACCGTGGTCCCGATCCACGAGTTCGAGAAGTCTGGGAGGACCCGGCACATAATTATTCGCGAGCCGTCGAGGGCCTCATGCAACGCGCTCTACTACTCACTCGTAGCACTGCATCCGGGGGTGGAGGGGCATCTGGCCATCATAACCAAAGACACCAAAGTCAACGTCGAGGGCAAGATCAAGATTGTGACAGACGGGGTCCTCATCAGGATGCTGGCCGACCGCTCCGTATCTGAGACATCGATATACTTCGACGAGAGCCACCAGATGTCCTCCCAGCTGGAGCTCTGCATGTCTCTGGCAAAGAAGGACGAAGGAACAGCGAAGAACCTGTTCAGGGTTATGAGCGCCACCATAGATCCGAGAGAGTTCCTGAAATTCCTGGGAATCTCCAAGCTTCATTCGATCAGCGGCAGGAGGTATCCAGTGAACATCGAGGTGGAACTTGCTCGCGACCTAGACGCGATGTTCGATGTCCTCTCGAGGTACCTCTACACCCAGCCCAGAGACGAATCGTGGTTGGTATTCCTGCCTACGCGACGTCTTGTCGAGAAATACGCTGGGAGCTATGGAGGTGTGTACATACACGGTGGGCTGGAAGGATCCGAAGTTAACCGGATTCAAAGGAGAGCGGAGCGGGACAGGAACCTGAAGGTTTTCGCCACAAACGTGATTGCTTCTTCGGTAAACATCTATGTGGACAACGTCCTAATTTTCAATGACGTAATCAACAGCAAGGACAGGCTCGGCCAGAAGACTCTCAAGTATGGCAAGCTGGATAACAACTCTCTCCTTCAGATGATCGGTAGGATTGGTCGCTTTAAGCCAGGCCGTGCAGTAATCCTTACCGACGCCCCCATTCCCAAGAGCGTCGACCCGACCCCAGTCCACAAGTCACTTGAGACAGAGACTCCCTTCGATCTTGTACTCCTGATGTCGAAGTATGGCCTCGACCTCTCCGAATTGGAGTTCATGTCGAGAGTGAACCATGGGGAGATATCATTCGCCGAAGGCTGGTTGTCAGATATAGGGGCCATCGAACCCACTCCCCGCAGGATAACAAGGAAAGGGCTCCTAATGAGCGAGATTCCCTACGAGCCTGATTTCGCGCATATGATCTCCGGTGCACTGATTTCAGGGGACCTCCAGATGGCGAGATTTCTGCTCGCATGCGGATCTTTCGGGGACTCCCTCAACCACGCCTACAAGACGGACTTCGAGCCCGTGGCCCGCGACTTCCTGTACAACTTCGATAGGTCCAACGAGCTCAATATCAAAGCACACCTTCTGAAGAGGTACTCCGAAGACGTGGGGGGCCGGTTCAAAGCCAAGATGGCAGCCAATGGTATCTTCCCACGCTTCGTAGAAGAGGCCTGGAAAAACTACGAGGCCGCGAGAGACTCCCTGAACGACCTTCTTCTCACCTCGAAGGACGAACCGATCCCGAGAGAGGTTGTCGTCGATCCTGACCTCGATCACCTTGAGTCTTACCTGGGGGACTGCCTGTCCTTCGAGAGGTACGACTTCTATGAAAAGGGAGACTACGACCTCAGAAGCATTGTAATCGAGGGCAGGTTCTACGCGAGGAGCGTGACTGTCAACTTCAGGAAGATACTGTTTGATGTTGTGGCCCTCAACCGGAGAGGCCGTCGCCATCGCTAGCCTTTAGCTCTCCGCAAAAACGCAGCAGGAGAAGTGCGGTGTCCTGGTAGAGTTCAAGAAGTCACTTTAGAAACCTAACGCGGGCAAGCTCTTGCAAGGACAGCTTCGACCCGTTAACACGACCCTAGCCAAGTGGCTCATTCCCTATGTGATCATCGCCTCGCTCCAGTATCAGTTCACGAAGGATGGGCTCTCCTACGCTTCGCCCTTCGTCTTAATGAGTTTCAGATATGTCTTCACCGGCGTTATTTTCTACTTTCTCGGAGGAAGAAAGATTCCACTTGACCGAGACGCCCTGTTGGTCGCCGGTTGCTCCTCCGTAAGCACGCTCACATGGGCTGTTGGCCTCAGCTATGTCTCGCCAGGTGATTCTGCGGTCTTGAGCTACACGATGCCCCTCTTCTCTATTCCCATCGCCATCGTTGTCATCAGGGAAAGAGTCCTGCGTCGTGAACTGATGGGGGCGCTGGTGGGATTCGGCGGCGTCATCGTCTACTCTCTCACTCTTAGCCATGGCTCGGAGCTTCTTGGAGCCTTCTACACGCTCGTAGGCGCCGTTTTCTGGGCTGTATACAGCGTCTACTACCGGAAGCTTAGAAGCCGCGAACCAATACCTATTCTCACCACTCAGTTCCTAGTCGGCTCAATACCGGGCGCTGTAGGCTGTCTGTTCTTTCCTCAGATTTCGCCTGGAATCAGTCTGCTGGTTGACGTTGCCTACTTGGCCATCTTCAGCGGCGTGGCCCTTTTTGTCCTTTGGAACGGGCTCCTGAGGCGGGGACGCGTCGGTCGTATCACAACAATGGCCTTCGCCGTGCCCGCGATGACGATCCTCGTAGACTCCGTGAGAACACTCTCTCTGCCGAGCGCCCTGGCCGTTTTGGGGGGAGTCATGATGTTCATCGGAGTCTTTATCGCGAACTGGAGCAGGGATTCAGAAAACGCTGGAGTTAACGCGGCGTGAGGATCTGAGCTGGGGATTTATCAGAAATGCAGGACCTTGGATTCGGTCAGCGCTTACGCCAGGGGCTTCAGTGTTTTTGGTGTACTGGGGCTCAGCGGGTACTAGATTTCCACTTCTGGTTAGGTTTCCATACGTTCTTCTTCCAGTACCTCTGTCGTTCTGCCAGCCAGACAGCATTCTCCCACAATGCGGGAGATTCAGCCTTCTGCCATGCTGAGATTATGTGCCCAATCTTACTCCACACGAACTCTATCCCGCTGGCGTCAAAGAACAGGTTTTCGTTGAGTAGGCCAAAGGAGACTAGAACCCCAGCCGTCTCGAAAAAGGAGAGCACGTCTCCCACGTACCCCCACTCTTTGCCGCCAACAGGATACTTCGCCTTGAAGTCCGTGTAGTCTTTGGCAGAGAATTCCTTCATGAACCACATCCCAGCCTCGCGCTGGCCAGGTGTGTTGAAGCTCTGGTTGAGCAGGAGGAGCAGCTTTGCGTCTTCTCGAGTCGGTCTCTTCATGTCCACGCGAGCGAAAATCCTGGTTGATAACTGGCGCTTTCATTCAGAACGAAGTTCGGCATATGACGATGCTTGAGACTGGGAATCCCTCCCCTAATCTGTCTGCTGGCACATCGGATTTGGAACAGATTTGTAAGGAGAATGCCCGAATTGGTTAGGGACGACTTCTGGAGAAGGCCGAGAACGAAGATAGAGGAGCCCTTTCTTGTCTGGTACGAGAATGACCAACGAGAAGCAGACTGACATGAAGTTGGCCCAGGGGTTCAAGGATAGCCTCAGATCTGCCCTCGGGGATTCAGCATCGGAGGCCCTCATAAGGTTCGGCAAGATACCTGAGGACAGGCTCGATGCTCAGGGAATCGAATCTACTTTCAATGTTGTGTTCGGTGCATCCCCATCAGGACTCTCTGCTGTACAGAAGAACGTCCTGGAGGGCACTTCGTCGCGCCTAGGCGTCGACCTGGAAAAGGCAGATGAGTTCAGCGGAAAACGAGACTTCTACATTTCGCTTGTTGGCCTTGCGGAACGTTACAGAATCAAGGAGATGAGTGGCTTCGGCTTTGCAGGCTTGATAGCCAGCCTCATTTCGTCCGCTTGCTGCCTAGGACCTGTCGCCTTCGCTCTGCTCGGCTTCTCGTCTATGTCTGCGATGATCACCCTTGCAGATTCGATGATGTATGTCTACGAGCCCTACGAGCTCGCGCTGGCCGTGGCCTTCCTCGGGACGATAATCTACTTCCAGTTGAGAAAGCGGAACGAATGCAACATTAGCGGCCTAAGAAGGAACATTGGATATGTTATCATCCCAGCGGTGACCATGCTAGTCTCGTACGCCCTGATAGCATATTTCGTGGGAATCGCCTTCTATGGCTGGCCGCTGCATCTGCTTCCAGGCTAGCCTGCCTCACGTCAATCGCAGGTGGCGCTTTTGGTGACCGTTTGAGTTTAAATCAGCACGGCCCTCTGAGCCCTGCAATGGCAAAACATGTTACGACGGTAGCCCCAGGACTGACCAAGGTGCTCTTCGAGAACGATAGGATACGGGTAATCGAGTTGAGGGTGAAAAAGGGATCGAAGACAGAGATGCACACGCATCCAGCCTACTTCTCGTATGGTTTCACGCCTCTTAGTTACAGGTCTACATCGCCTGAAGGAAAGACCAAGGTACGCAAGACAAGGGCAGGTCACATCGAGTGGTCGGACGGTGAGTCTCACGCTGTTGAGTTCACGAGCACAGCTCGAGCACTTGTCGTTGAGCTGAAGTGAGAAGCCAAAAACCGTCGAAAACGAACCGGGAGGAGAGTCTTCTGTCGTTATTCGACATACTTGCGCTGGTTTCCTCTGGGAGGGCTACAGTCACCATGGGAGGGCTCCAGTTCGTCGAGGTAAACGGCGACGAGAAGACGTTGGAAGTTGAAGCGGCCGTCGCCAAACAAGCCGGTATTAGCCTCTCGAACTTGGCGAAAATGGATGGCGGGCCGGTTGGCGCTCTGACGGGCCCGATCAGTGTCGCTGGTGTTCTTTCTCAGGCCGGGTGGAAGTTGAACTTGCGAGCAGGGGGGGAGGTGGTACTCAGCATGGGAAAGGGCTCCTCTAGGCTCACTGGGCGAATCACTATGAACCCTCTTAAGGCTAGGAAACTGCTGAAGGTACTGGGGTAGCCTGGAATTCTGCGATTACTGCGCCATCAGTGCGACGTTCTTGCTGGCCGATGCTTTCTTCTCGTCATCGGACAAATCCCTGACATGACTGGTAATGGTGAGGAGACCGTCGAACTCCACACTCATCCCAGTGTTTGGAAACCTCACGTTCATGCCTTGGAGGTTTATGTCAATCTGGGTGTGCTTGTCAGAAAGGGCCCCAAGTAGTTCGGAGACCATCGATTTCTCGTTCCCTGCCGCGTGCCTTGAAGATGCCATTGCCGAATACCCTGATGATTGGATATTTAGAGCTTCTAAAGACTGAGGGCCTGCAACCTGTCAGGGTGTAAGTTGTCTTCGCCCTGTCACATTGTCTGAAAGTTCTATATCGAGCCTTCATTCTGAACGGAGTGTGGCCAAGACTGCAATCCGGGGCCTTGGGGAGGTCAACCTTTGGGTCAAAGACATCGACGAGATGAGAAGATTCTATGTCGACATCTTGGGCCTGGCGCCAATTCACGAATCGAAGAGGCACATCTTCCTGAAGATAGCTGATGGATACGAGGGCCACCCCCAGGTGGTGGCCCTCTTCGACTCGAAGTTCGAAAGCGTGGGCGTCCGACCGGACACGAGAAGGACCACCCTTAATCACGTTGCGTTCGAGATTTCGCTCAAAAGTTACGAATCCGAGAAGAAACGTCTCAAAAAGCTAGGACTTCGCGTAACCGAACAGCCACACAGGGAGGCCCACTGGCGATCCCTGTACTTTCATGACCCCGATGGAAACCAGATTGAACTCGTAGCCGTCGACAAGAATCTGAAGTAATCCCGATTCATCGCACATGGAAACGTCGATTTCAGCTTCGTTGTGGGATTCGCACCCGGAGCCGGGAATCGACAACGATGGCTCCCTTTCCCTCCTGAAGCACCATTAGGGGATTGAGATCGAGCTCAGCGACCTCGGGCGTTACCTCCACCATCTGGCTGATGCGAAGTATAGTCTCTTCTAGCGCCCTCTCGTCATAATGTGAGCCCCCTCGATAGCCTTCAAGGAGCTGGTGGGTCTTTAGAGAGTGAACCATTCTTTCCGCATCCTGTTTTGTTAGAGGAGGAAGGCCGACCGAGACGTCCTTGACCAGCTCGACCAAGGTCCCTCCGGCCCCGCACGCAATCAGTGGTCCGAAGGTGGGGTCGCGGGCTACGCCGACGAACATCTCGACGGCATTGGAAATCATCTCCTGGACCAGGAAACCACTCACGGCAAATCCTCTTTGCCGGACCCGGCCGCGCATCTCCTCTGCCGCTCGCCTTACCTCTTCGGCGGCGAGTCCGACTTCCACTGCCCCTGCTTCTGTCTTATGAAGCAGGCCTGGGGCGATTGCCTTCAGCGCGACCTTCCCGGCAAAACCATGTGCTGCCTTTGCGGCCTCTTCGGCGCTTCTGACCTGGACGGACCTGACGGTCGAAATCCCGAAGCATTTCAGGAATGCTTCGGCATCCGCGGCGCCCAGCCACTCTTCCTTTGAGTCAATCGCCCTTGCCACCATCGAGGCAGCTTCA
>Ga0187770_10002074_pt1 | contig 11050 bp, 8 predicted proteins | sample 0116_SJ02_MP02_2_FD_133154 | JGI IMG/M metagenome (GOLD analysis project Ga0187770, IMG submission 133154) | Tropical peat soil microbial communities from peatlands in Department of Meta, Colombia - 0116_SJ02_MP02_20_MG | ecosystem: Environmental > Terrestrial > Soil > Wetlands > Peat | place...
AGATCCTTGACCTGGGTGTCCAGGAGACTAAATGGGCGCTTGGCCTTGCGGGGAGCTTCACCGGCGGCACCTGGGCTTTTCTTGTGGACGGGGCCATGAGCAAGCGATACCATCCCGGGCGCGCCGCCGAGATCGGGGTCACCAGTGCCTACCTTGCCCGCGCCGGTTTCATAGGACCCAGCCAGGTGTTCGAGGCTCCTTGGGGTGGGTTCTTTCCGACCTATGCCCCCGACACCGCCCGCCCTGCCCAGCTGCTCGCGGATCTCGGGCATGACTTTCGAATCCTGAAGAGCGGTATCAAACCCTATGCCTGCTGCCGGGGCGCCCATTGTGCCCTGGATGCGATTCTTGCATTGAAACGGGAGGATGGTTTGACGTCCGAGCAGGTGAGTCGAATCCGGGTCCGCTGCATCCCTGACAATCTGCGGACGCTAGGCGTGAAGCAGCCGCAGACGCGGCTGGCGGCCCAGATGAGCCTTCCTTACAGCATGGCGGTCGCGCTGAGGACTGGTCGTGCGATGCTTGAGGAGTATGAGGAGCCTTGGTTCAGTGACCCGACGATCCGCCACTTGGCTGAGGTCATCGATCTGGAGGGGGATCCCTCACTCCCGAACGAGTCGGCCCCTTACGTCACAGTCGAGACCGTCGACGGGCGACGGCTCACGAGTCATGTGCCAGTGGGGCGAGGCGATCCCCAGAACCCGCTGTCGACCTCGGAGGTCATTGCAAAGTACGACAGTCTTGCCCGCCGCCTGCTCGATGGAGAACGGGCCGAAGCTCTCAAGGCTGCAGTCCTGACGATCGAAGAACCTGATCGCCTCGCCGAGGCGCTCGCGCTCCTTCAGTTGCCTGGCCGGCTCAAGGGGAAACGGAGCCAACCGGCCCTCCCACGCGTTTCCCGTGCCTGACCTCTTCAGTGACTGCCTCCGGGCGGGTGGTGGCGATGTGGTTGTACCGGCTCGGACCTTCGGAAGGATAACTCATGGAGCAGAAGCAACGCATTTTCAGACCCGACATCGCCGAAATCGAGATGCTCCTCGGGGAGCTCGTGCGTCGGCCTAGCCCGAGCGGACAAGAGGCGGAAGTCGCGAGGTTCGTTGCGGGCTGGTTGCAGAGCCAGGGGATTAGCGTCACGCTTGCCGATGTGCAAGACGGGCGTCCGAATGTGGTTGGTCGGGTGACGCGAGGCGGGACTGAGCAGTCCCTGCTCCTCCTTGGGCACACAGACACCGCCTTACCGACAGAGGGATGGATCACAGATCCCTATGTCCCTCGGCGGGAGAACGGACGGGTGGTCGGGCTCGGGGCTGGGGATATGAAGGGCGGACTGGTCTCCGGGATGTTGGCAATCCGGGAGCTTGCGCGCAGGGACACCTGGGAGGGGACGGTCACTCTGGCCTGCGTGGTGGACGAGGAGGCTTACTCGCTCGGGATGAAGGCCCTCCTCTCGACCCTTCCCCGCCACGATTGCGCGATCCTGGCTGAGCCGCACCATGACGAGGTGATGCTGGGCTACCCCGGGAAAGTGCTGCTCAAGGTCTGCGTCCAGGGAAAGGCGGCGCACGGCTCGACGCCTGATCTCGGGATCAACGCGGTCAGTGAGGCGGCCAGACTCTTGTCCGCCATCGAACAACTTCCTCTGGGAAGCCACCCCCTGCTGGGCAAGGGTTCGCAATGTGTGCTGAAGATTCAGGGGGGCCCCGAGGCGTATGTCATCACCGTGCCCGAGCATTGCACGTTCATAATCAACAGGCACATTCTGCCCAGCGAAACCGGTGAACAAGTTGTTGCCCGAGTGAAGGCGCTGGCGCACACCCTCGGCCTGCGCGCCCAGGTCGATGCCAGCATTGACCCGCCGTACTATCCTCCCTATATCATTGATCCACGCCATCCGTTCGTCAGCAGGTTTGCGAGTGCGTACCGGGCCAGTTGCGGGCAACCGCCGCGTTTTGGATATGGGCGCGGGGTGTGCGACGCCAATTACCTTGGAGGCGATGCCGGCGTCCCGACTATCGTTTACGGCCCACGCGGTGGCAACCTTCACGCGCCGAATGAATGGGTGGATCTCGGCAGCATTGCGGAGGCGGCGGCCGTGTACGTCGCGACCGCCGAACAGATGCTGGCGCCCGGTTAGTCGCTTCACCGGCGGGTTCCGAGAGAATCGGTCGGCTGATTGATCAGGAGCGGGATGAGGCCTGGCAAAGCCACAGAGGGTGGACAAACAGTAGGAGGATCGGCGCCATCCGAAAAGGCTGGTCGCGCATGGCTCTGCCCCTTTGTGCGCTACCACGTGCAAGGGCTCTGGCGTGTGGCCGCGTTCGGTCGGTTTAGGGTTTCCGTATGGAATCATCTTCCCGATTCGCGAGGACCCGTGTGACAGGAGGGATGGCCGTGACAAAGAGTGTCGACCAGTTGGAGGCCGCGCTCCTGCAGGACCTCTCGGAGGAGCGGGTCTGGGAGCACGTGCGCCACTTGGTGGAATCGATCCCCGATCGGATTAGCGGGACCGGCAGGGACGTGGAGGCGGCCCAGTACTTCCGGTCCCAGATGGAAGCCCACGGGATCGAGGTGGAATGGTCGGAGATGGATCTGCTGAACAGCCAAGCCGGGTTAGCTGACTTACGCGTCCTCGCGCCGGAGACCCGGGTGATTCAGGCCGACTGCTGTCTCCACATCGCATCGACCACAGGTGAGGGCATCAGCGCAGACCTCATTTACGTCGGGCCGGGGGGAACTGCGGACTACGTGGGGAAAGACGTTCGCGGGAAGATCGTTCTCGCCGAAGTGTCATATTCGCCGGCATCCCGCGAGAAGGCTCGTCTCGCCGCCAAGCACGGTGCGCTGGGGATCATCCTCATGAACTGGGGAACCGCCTCCATGCCCCATATCCCCAAGCGTGCTCTCAAGGCGGTCTGGGGGAACCCCACCCCAACCACGCTTGGAGACATCCCCCAGGTCGCCGGCGTGGCTATCACCCGGGCGGCCGGCGAATATCTGCGCGACCTGTGCCAGCGTGGCATCGTCCGGGTTCACTTGCGCGCCGAATCGCCGCGCGTGTGGCAGACACTGATTCAGCCGATCGGACGAATCCGCGCAGGCATCGAGAGCGACCAATTCGTCATTGTCAGTGGTCATTTTGACTGTTGGCCACCGGGGGCGACGGACAACGCCACGGGGAACGGCGCGATGCTCGAGCTGGCGCGCGTGTTCTCGGCGCGGCGCGCCGACCTTCGCCGGTCATTGGTCTTTGCATTCTGGAACGGTCATGAGGTAGCCGAGGCTGCAGGTTCCACGTGGTTCGTTGATCATGCATGGGATGCAATCCATCGGGGGGCGGTTGCGTATCTGAATATCGACTCGCTCGGGATGCTGGGCGCGACACGATATGCCGTCAAGAGTTCGCATGAGCTGGCTCGCTTTCATCCGAAGGTGGAGGAACGGATCCTGGGGAAACCCGGGGATCGATCTTTGCTGTCGCGGACCGGCGACCAATCGTTTTTCGGAATCGGCGTCCCGTCGATTACCGGACGGTTCAGCCACACGCCGGAACAGGTGGCGGCCTGGAACGGCGCGACGCTGGGCTGGTGGAATCACACCGACCAAGACACGCTGGACAAAGTGGACCGCGCACTGCTCGTCCGCGAGCTGCCCCTCTGGGCGGCATACGTCGTTCGACTCGCCGAGGAGCCTGTCCTGCCTACGCGGTTTCAGCCCCTGGCTTCGGAGTTACATGCCACGATCCGGAGGCTCCAGGCAGATGGCCCGGATCCCATCGATCTGGGCACTTTGGGAGCGCTGCTGGATCGATTCGTTGTGCGCGCGGGCGAGCTCGACACGTTTGCGGATGACCTCGCGAAGCGGTATTCGGCCCAGGGGAGTTCCCCGATGCTGGAAAGCGTGGTGGGGGAGCTGAACACGGTTCTGCTTCGACTGAGTCGACTCCTGACGGCCCCCTCGCGCTCGGTGGCGGGTCGTTACGGGCAGGATAGCTACGGGCTGAGCGACCTGACAGCCCCCATTCCGGCCCTGTTCCCTTTGGCGTCTCTACCATCTCTGCCGGCCGCCTCCGAAGCCGCTCGCTGCCTGCAAACCGAGCTGAGGCGGCGCCGCAATGCCCTGGCGGATGGCGTCAGCGATGCGACATGGCTCATCGAGCGGACGCTTGCCCACCTCCGCACATGACTCTGGTGAATAGGAGAGGCTGAGGGATGCTGTATCTTACGCATCGGGCTGGCGTCGCGGCCACGGTTCTGGGCGAAGAGGCGGTGAGGCGGCTCGTCTTTCCGATCATTGTAATGGACGCCAGGGACATGGTAAGCCCCTTCGTCTTGCTGGAGGGGGAGTCACCTCGCGGGGTGTTCCTGTCCGAAGCTGAAAGCCCCGTCCTCGAAGCCGCGCGACCCTGTCCGGTCGTGCTGTATGGCTTTTATTTCACCTGGGACAGCCCAGGCCCCCGTCCAAGTTTGGCGGAGTCGGTGGCCAGCGCGTCGGCCGGGGGAAGCCTCCTGCTGGACCCCCAGAGTCCGATCGGGCTCCTCCAGGCGCTACGCGCACATGTGCCGGTCCGAGTGGCAGATGGACCATCACCTTCCGAGGTCTGGGTGAGCAGCCTCTCACGATCCGAAGTCGAGGCTGCCTGGTCGGCCGCCGAGGGCGATGTCCGAGGTGCAGCGCTCCGGGCGGCGCGCTACCTGCGAGACCCGCGAGCGGTCGAAGCTCTCCAGATCGAGCCCCCGAAGCGTTTCGCAACGCTCGATCGCACCCTGGGGGAAGCCGACCTCGGTAGTGTGCTGGCGACCGCGCCGATTCATGTCCAGGGCTTGACTGGGCTGGCCTTGGAAGACGTAACCCAGCTCGAGGCCGCGGCCGTTTTTTGTCGCGGGGCGGACGAGGTCGCTCTCATTACGAGATCCGACAAGATCCCCGCGGAAGGTCGACGGCCTCGCCGCTACCCAAACATCGTGGAGGCCGTGGCGGACGTGGCCTCCAATCCACTCGGTTACGAGGAGCTGCACCTTTCCTCGGGCATTGCGCAGCGGCTGTTCGAGCACCAAGCGCGTCCAGTCCCCGCGTCAGCCGTGCTTCGACGATGGGAAGACCGGATGGCTGGCGCGAACGTGGCGGGATTTCTGCTCGCGTCGATGTCGGCGATCCAATCGATTGAGTACGCGATCGACGCCGCGGTGCGACTGCGGAGTGCCGGCCAGGAGTACACTGAAGCCGACCTGGCCACAAAGTATAACGACGCGGTCCGGCGCTTTGCCGAGACTGTGGGGCTACCGGATCAGATTCGGCCCTCCTTCCGGATCATCCAGGCGGGGGAGCGCACCCTCTACCCGGCCTTGGCCACCCCGTATCTGATCGGCGATCGAACCCGAACGATCAAGTTCGACATGGGGAACCGGGTGCTGGACCGCCGCGGCTTGATCCGCGGGACCTCCGATCTCGCCCGGACTTGCACCTTTGACCCGGAAGCGACAGCGATGGCGGCGCTCCTGGACGACTTTGTGCGGAAGTCCCTCTGGACATCCCTCATTGCGGGGAAGTCGGGAGTCGAGGTATATCGGGATGGAATAGGCATTTTGAGGGTTCTGGAGCCCCGAATCCGATCGCTTGGGTTCCTGCCCACCGGACGCTCCGTGGAGGGATACCGTCGTGACTGCGGGCACTCTCTCGGGAGGCAGGGCTGTTGCTCGGTCCACTTTGGGGCCGGCGAGGCGGGGGTGCTCGAGGACAGCATGGTTGCATGCACCGAGGTCGTCTGGCCGGTGGGCGGGAATAGTTTCGCGCAGGAAGACGCATGGTTCCTCACACCGGGGGGACCGGTCAATCTGACCCGGCACACCGGGTTCGTGTGGGGGGACGAATGACTCCACGCTGGCGGATCCGGGATGGAGAAGCTCGGTGTGGCTTGGGAATGCGCGGGGGGTGATGGGAATGGGTGGAGTGGCGGGGATGCGATCAGAGCTGCCAGAGGCGTTGCAGCAGGACCTCGCGCGGCGCTGGCGGGTGTGTCGATCTCTTTCGGCCGAACGCGGGTGCGATGGTCTGCTCGTGGTGGGCCGGACAGATAGACCCGGAGACCTCTATTACCTCGCCGGGCACCGGCCCGGAATGGGCGGGCATGTCAGCCGAGGTCGCATCCGAGGCCGGGGATTCGGGGCGCTTTTTCTTCCCGTGGATGCACCACTGGTCCTCATGACCACGACGGCGTTTTTCGAGGGGATTCCATTTGTCCAGGATGTCCGTACCGATTCCGATCTGCCGCAGTTGATCGGCGATACCCTGCACAGTCTGCACGCGGACGGGGGGACGATCGCTCTGGTGGGTGAGGATGTCCTCACGCTGCTGCTACATCGGGAGCTGCTCCAGCATCTCCCTCGTGTCCGATGGGTCCCCGCGGACGACCTGGTCATGAACCTCCGGAGCCAAAAGAGCCCTTACGAGATTGCGTGTCTGCGCCGAGGCGCGGCAATCGCCGACCAGGTGGGGGAGAAGGTCAGGGCGCTGATCAAGCCGGGGCTGACGGAATTGGACATCAGTGCCTGCATTGTCGAGGAACTGACCCACATGGGAGTTACCCGCGCCCTCGCCACGTGTCAAAGCGGTGTGCAGCGCTCGGGGGAGCCAATTGCGTACCCCCTGGCCTCGTCCAGGGTGATTGAGGCAGGCGACATGCTGCACATGGAGATCAACGGCGCCTACGACGGCTACCTGATCGACATCTGCCGGTCCACGGTCGCCGGGAGGGCGAACCGCGAACAGCGTCGCCTGCTCGGAGTGGCCCTGGAGATGCTGGAGACAACGATCGGTGCGATCCGGCCGGGCGTGAGGGCGGCGGAGCTTGGAGCCGTGGCAGGTCGCATCGCGCAGCGGGAAGGACTTGGAAGGAGTTTTACTCTGGAGTATGGGGGACCCGGCACGTACGTGGGACACGCGATTGGTGTCGGGGTAGATGAACCGCCGGTCTTGGGCCTCGACGATCCGACCCCGCTGGCTGCAGGGATGGTCCTCACCATCGAGCCAGGGCTTTACCGGACGCCGGTGGGTGGCTGTCGCATCGAAGACGAGATTCTCGTGACAGGTGAGGGGGCAGAGGTGCTCACGGCACTCGAGCGGGTCTGGTGGGGTTGATGAGGGGTATGAGGGCAGCGCAGCCGGAATGGGAAACCAGAGTGAGCTCCATAGTGGAGGGATGAGCAAGATGAACGCGCGCCATAGGTTCCTGATCGTGCTGGGCGTCACGGTGAGCCTCATTCTTCTGGGGGGCGCGAACGGGGCTTTTGCCGCCACCGCGCAACCTCAGCGGGGAGGCACCCTCGTTTTCGCCTTGGGGATCCCTGTCACGACCACGGATCCCGGAATTGGGTCCGGCTCCCTCGTGCAGACCATCCGCAAGGTGATGTACGAATCGCTGGTCTGGATGACTGAAGAGGGAGAGATCAAACCCCTGCTGGCCGTGTCCTGGATGCTGTCTACGGACAAGAAGACTTGGACCTTCAAGCTGCGGCAGGGAGTCAAGTTCCACGACGGAACCCCGTTCAACGCCGCGGCAGTGAAGGCAACCTTCGACCGGCTGCTGGATCCGGCCCAAGCGTTACCGCGCCGGGCTGAATTCTCTTGGGTCCGGTCCGTGGAGGCTGTGGACGACACTACTGTCCGCATCATCACGGAGGCTCCGTACGGGCCTACCTTGCGCACCCTGGCGATGGACTCTGGGTCCATCATTAGTCCAACCGCTCTCCAGAAGTACGGGAAGGACATTGGGTGGCATCCGGTGGGGACCGGTCCGTACAAGTTCGAGTCCCGTGTCCCGGAAGAGAGCGTCACGCTGGTGCGCTACGACGACTACTGGGGCGGCCCCCGGTATCTGGACCGAATCGAGTTCCGGACCGTCCGGGAGGATGCGACCCGAGTCGCGATGCTCGAAGCAGGGGAAGCCCAGGTGGTAGTGAACGTCCCGGGGACGGAGGTGGCACGGCTGCAGAAAGATCCGCGCCTTCGCGTGCGACTGGATCCCAGCACACGGGTCGCGCACATTGGGTTCAACGTGCACAGGGCTCCCTTCGATAAGATCAAGGTGCGGCAAGCGCTCAACTACGCTGTGAATCGGTCGGCAATCGTCCAAGGGGTTCTCCAGGAAATTGGGATCCCGGCAAAGTCGATCCTGGCTCCAGCGACCTGGGGGTATCACGACGTCAATATGTATCCATACGATCCCAACACGGCGAAGCGGTTGTTGGCTGAAGCGGGTTATCCAAACGGGTTCGAGACCGTGCTCTGGACCCCGGAAGGGCGGTACTTCATGGACCGGCAGACTGCGGTCGCCGTGCAAGGGCAATTCCAGGCGGTGGGAGTGCGCACCGAGATCAAAGTGATCGACTGGGCAACCTATCTCCAGGTCTTGCGACGTCCGCTGGAGACGAACGAGACCCCGATGTATCTGCTGGGATGGGAATCGGGCACGGCCGACGCCGCCATCCTGCTGGATATAGTCTTCCGGTCGGAGGCGGCCCCTCCGAAGGCGTGGAACACCATGTTCTACAAGAATCCCAAGGTGGATGAGTTCATCGAGGCCGGTCGGCGGGAGACCGACGAGACCAAGCGTGCGCGAATCTACAGCGAATTGCAACGGATCGTCATGAGCGATGCTCCATGGATCCCGCTCTATGTGTACAAGCAAACCACCGGCATGCAGGCCAATGTCGAAGGGGTCAGCGTGCTTGCGACGGAGGTGCTCTTGCTGCGGGACGCATGGCTCCGGCGCTGAGAAACCGGGGGAGGACGTGGCTGGTTATCTCGCGAAACGGCTCCTAGGCCTGGTCGTGGTCGTCATTGGCGTCTCATTCATCGTGAGGCTGGTGATGTACCTCATTCCGGGCGATCCGGCTGTGGTCCTCGCCGGGATGGGTGCGTCAGGAGAGGATATCGAGAGGATTCGGCGCCAGCTCGGCCTCGACCAGCCCTTCCTGATCCAGTACCTGACGTGGGGACGACACCTCCTCGCCGGGGATTGGGGCCAATCCATCGTGAGCCAGGAGCCCGTCCTCCCCTTGCTCCTATTGCGGCTCAGATTTACAGGCCTCTTGGCCATCGCGGGGGTGGTCCTTGCCGTTGTCGTGGGAGGAGTCATGGGGATAGTGGCCGCAATCCGGCGCGAGAGCTCGCTCGATTACGGCACGACCGTTTTTTCGCTGCTTGGTGTCTCGATCCCGATCTTCTGGATCGGACTCTTATTGCAGCTATGCTTCGCGGTTCGTTTGGGCTGGCTCCCGACGAGCGGGGCAGGAACGTGGCGCCACCTCATCCTGCCTGCCTGCGCCATTGCGGCCAACTCCATTGCCATCCTGGCCCGAATGACCCGATCAAGCCTGCTGGAGGTCCTGGGGTCCGACTACATCCGGACGGCCCGGTCCAAAGGGTGTGGTGAGCTCCGGATCATCCTCCGCCACGCCCTCTCCAACGCCCTCATTCCAATCGTGACGGTGATTGGCCTGCAATTCGGGTATCTGCTCGGGGGAGCAGTGCTCACGGAGACGGTCTTCGCGTGGCCGGGGATCGGCCGTCTGCTGGCAGATGCGATCTTCCGGCGCGACTATCCCGTGGTCCAGGGGGCGATTCTCCTGATTGCCGTTACGTTTGTGTTCGTCAATCTTCTCACCGACATGGCCTATGCCTATTTCAATCCACAGATCCGCTACCGCTGAGGATCCCCCAGGCGGTCCGGACGAGCGCTCGAATGCAACGGTACGGCGTCTTCTCCGGACCCGCTCAGGGGTCGTGGGGTGCGCCATTATTGCGGCTTTCGTACTCGTCGCGCTCATGGCCCCCGTCCTCGGACTGTGGTCGCCAGACACCCAAGACCTGCTGCATACCCTTGCCCGTCCTTCGTGGTCACACCCATTGGGGTCTGACCAATTGGGTCGGGATCTCTTGAGTCGCGTCCTCTACGGGGCTCGAACGTCAATGGGGTTGGCGCTCGTCGTGGTTGGGGTGGCACTTGTGATTGGAACCTTTCTGGGCCTGGCTGCCGGACTCGAAGGCGAGTGGGTCGACGCGGTGATCATGCGTGCCGTGGACATGCTGATGGCTTTCCCCTCGATCCTCCTCGCGCTGGCGATTGTGAGCGCTCTCGGCTCCGGATTATTGAACACCATGATCGCCATTGGCATCTCCGCCATCCCACGCTTCACGCGAATCATGCGGGCATCGGTTCTTGCGCTGAAGACTCAGGAGTTCATCGAGGCAGCTCGCGCCGCGGGCGCCAGTGATCTCTATATCGCCCGAGCGCATCTGCTTCCGAATGCGCTTGCACCTGTCATCGTGTTCGCCGCTTTGCTCATGGCGGATGCGGTGTCGATTGCAGCCGGCCTCGGGTTTCTGGGGATGGGAGTGCAACCGCCGACGGCAGAGTGGGGGGCCATGCTCAGCGAAGGACGCGTCTACATGCGAGTCGCGGCCCATGTGGTGGCATTCCCTGGATTGGCGATCATGCTCATGGTCCTAGGGTTCAATTTGCTCGGGACTGGCTTGCGTGACGCCTTGGATGTCCGCCTGGCGGATTGAGGAGGGAAGCTTCCGAAAGTTTGTGATAGTGGAAGATCCTCGCACCGGCTAAGCATCCGCCTTTTGGAAGCCGATCGATTCTCTTCGACACCTTTGCCCGTGCGAGACATCCTGCGGCCTCCCTCGGAGGTTGCCTCCCCGTACTGCAGGCCCAGCGGTCGGGCCTCCAATTCTTCGGGTACGGGCGGCGCGACGGGTCTGCTGAAGGCACTGAATGGACTGAAAGGAGGAGTTGCGATGTCTGGACTTCGCAAGCTGGTGACAATCGGCCTTATGTTGGTCTTCACGGCAATGATGCTCGGGGTTTGCACGGCTCAGGCCCAGGACAAGGGCGTCGAGGCCATCAAGAAAAAAGGCAAGCTGGTGGTGGGCACGGCCAGCGGCTATTACCCGTTTGAGATGGTGGACAAGAAGAACGAGCTTGTCGGATTCGATGTCGACATTGCCAAGGCCGTTGCAAAGAGCCTGGGCGTCCAGGTTGAAT
>Ga0187770_10002076_pt1 | contig 11041 bp, 5 predicted proteins | sample 0116_SJ02_MP02_2_FD_133154 | JGI IMG/M metagenome (GOLD analysis project Ga0187770, IMG submission 133154) | Tropical peat soil microbial communities from peatlands in Department of Meta, Colombia - 0116_SJ02_MP02_20_MG | ecosystem: Environmental > Terrestrial > Soil > Wetlands > Peat | place...
CAGGCGGTAGCGGAGTTCAGAGAAGCACTACGCCTCCGGCCGAACTCCGCCTCTATCTGCTACAACTTGGGGTTGGCGTTTCCCAAGCAAAACAAAGACGATGAGGCCGCCAATGAATTTCACCGCGCGCTGGCTATCGACTCGAGATTTCGTCCCGAGCGCGAAGCATTGCGCCGCTTGGCGGCTCCACCCAAATGACCACGGTCGTTAATATGGCGCTTGAAAGATCCGCGTTCCGCGGCGCGACTCCTATTGGGAGGAGCGTGCTGGGTTGAGGCTCGGTGTTGCTAGGATTCGTTGCGGTTCGGTTGCAATGGGGGCGCCCGCCGCGTAAACTGGCTTGAGCCTTATGAGGGGAAGCCGCATGGCAGGATTTGAAGCCTCAATCCGTGCTGCAGTTTCCGCATACCCCGTGCAGGCCTACCTTCGGTCAACGGGGCAAAGAGCGAATTTCAGGAGCCCCATCTCCTACAAGCCCCTAGATGCGCAGGAACGTTTTCTTGCGGAACATGTAGTAAAGCCCGAGCCAGAGAATCCCCACGGTCCCGCCTGTCAGCAGAAACTCGCTGAACATTCCCAAGTGTCTGGCAAGGCCGGCAAGGTTGGCATTGCTGATACGGTCGAAGCTGATGAGATCCGGCGCCATGTAGGCGACGATGGCGTTCATACCGTACACTACAAAGAAGAACGCCCAGCGCTGGTAGCCGAGGACGTCGATGACTCCATAGAAAAGCGCCAGCAGCAGCAAGCACCATCCGCCTGACCACAGAACCATCGAGCTGGTCCAGATGTGCTTGATGATCGGGAACTCAAAGCCCCACAGCCAGCCAGCGAGCAGGCAGCCAAGGCCCGACGCGGCGAGTATGAGCACCTTGCGCGCGCCCGCCGAGCGTGCGCGCAGCAGGTGCCCCGAGAGGACTCCCATCAGAGTGGTAGCGCCGAAACCCAGGCTACTCAGGATCCAGGTGTAGTCCGTCCCATCCCGAAAGCGGCCGAGCAAAGCATTATCAATCCACATAGCCAGGTTGCCGTCGGGTGTGAATACTCCGGCACCGTGGCCGGGCACTGGAACAAACCGCATGAGAGCCCAGAAAACCACCAGCAGCGCTCCCGCCAGCACCCCCTGTCCACGCACCGGCAACTCCACCAGGGCAATGGCCGAGATCAGGTATCCCGCCGCAATTGCCTGGAGCGTATTGCTGTAAAGCTGCAGGTTGTGGAGGTCAAAAGCCAGCAGGTGTCCTTGGGCGATCATGCCCAGAATCCAGAGCACTACGACTCGATACGCCACCTTGCCGTAGATCCTGCTGCGGCTGTCGCCCCGTTCCACCCGCTTGCTGATCGAGAATGGCATGGCCAAACCCACGATAAAGAGGAACAGGGGCATGATGAGATCCCAGGCGACAAACCCCACCCATGGGACGTGGTCGAACTGCCGCTCGAGCCAAGCTGGGAGCGGGTTCGCAAACAGCTTGAAGAAGGCCATCACGAATGGCCCACCACCCGCGATCCAGAACATATCGAAGCCACGCAGCGCATCAATCGAAACGATGCGCTCGGAGGGCTGGACAGCGTGCAGATGAGGTTTCCCGGGCGTCGTTTGGTCGACCATCATGCCCCCTTCGATTCTCGATTAGGCAGCTGAGGAACAAATTCTCATCTAGACGATCACGCACCGCTTGTTTGAGTTCGTAACTTCTATTACATCCGTTGCCAGAGGCTGTCAACAGAAATCCGTGTGGAAAAGCGCAAGAATCGGTGGTTTCCTGGGACAGGAACGACGAGTTCCCAGCACTTCGAGAACCTCGAATTCTTAGCTCTCAAGGATTTGAAGCTCAAGGGCTTCGCTGTCGCTAAGATTCATAATGGGGGCGGGGATGACAGCCGGAAAGGACGAATAGAAAGGGGCCCCCACCCTCCCAGATGGCCACCCCTTTTCAATGAGCACTACGCGGATAAGCCTACCAGTGGTCTTGGGGGCATGGCAAGACTATCCTGGTAACTACGGAGGCAGCGGAGTCATTTGAAAATTGAATGGTATCAGAAATGCCAAGAAACCGGCATACTCTCAAATCCGTTCAGTGATTGGAAGAATCGAAATCTAGGCGGTGAACCAGCCGTTCACCGACAAGAATAAAGGTGGAGGAATATCATGCTGCATCCGAAAGCGGTCAACGGGTCAGAAATTAATCAGGATGGTGGACAATCAGGCGTCGGAAGCGAAGGGAAGAAAACCTCCCACCCGAATTCAATCTCGCAATGTCTCGGTCGAGGTTGGCTGCGGTTGGCGGGGATGTTTGCAGTGGCCTTGGCTGTTGTGTTACCGCTCGGCGGGCAAACCCGGAAGGCCGCTGCGGCGCCCGGCATCAAGGTGCAGGGGAACCAACTGGTGACTACCCGTGCCGGTACGCTCGGTGTCCAGTCGGTGGGCGCCGGGGTGCCGGTCGTGCTGCGAGGAGTGAACTTTTCAGGTTCACAATCTGCATGCCTGAAGGGCCACTTCTGGGGCAACCAGGAAGGGAACCAGGCGACCATCAATGCCATGTTGACGTGGCATGCCAACGTGATGCGCCTGCCGCTCAACGAGGACTGCTGGCTGGGCCTCAACGGCCTGGCCGCGGCCGCTAGCGGCGCCAATTATCAGAGCGCCATGGGCTCTTTCGTGAACCTTGCCGTCGCCTCGGGGCTGGTCGTGGAGGTTGATCTGCATTACGGGGCCGGAGGCAAGGCCGTCCCAGTTTCTGACGATTACCCGGCACTCGATGCGGACCACGCACCCGCCTTCTGGCAGTCGGTGGCCGACTACTTCAAGGGCAATCCGTCGGTGATCTTCAACCTCATCAACGAACCCTATGGCATCTCTTGGCCCTGCTTGCGCGATGGTGGCTGCATGGCGAAATCGAAACACAAAGGGTCCTGGCGAGTGGTCGGGACGCAGTCGGTCGTCAACACCGTCCGCGCCACCGGCGCCACCAACCCGATCATCATTGCTGGCCTTGACTGGTCGGATGACCTCACTCAATGGCTTCGGTACGTGCCCAGCGACACGGCGAAACAGCTCATTGCCGGGTTCCACACCTATGCTCCCCCGTTGGACAAAAATTGCACCACCACGAGCTGCTGGGACAACGTGCTGGCACCCATCCAAGCTGCCGGGTACCCACTGCTTATCAACGAATTCGGCGAGACGGACTGCGCGCACGACTACATCGACAAGGTGATGGACTGGGCGGACGCACAAGCACCCCAGGTTGGCTATTGGGGTTGGGACTGGACAACCTTGAGCTGCAAAAAGGAGCCGGCGCTGTTGCGGGACTCCTTCGGCACACCTTCGAATTATGGTGTTGGACTCAGGCAGAGACTCCTGGCAGTGCAATAGCCTTCATCTTGGGAGAACGACCAGGGTTCTTGCCGCGCCGTTCGCGGCGCCCAACCTCAGAAAAAGCTTTTCCTGCCCATGATTTCTTGCGTCTCAGAAATAGAGCTTTAACGCCATTTGCCCGGTGCGCTCGCGCTGCGCGGCACCTGGAGAAGCTCGCAGCCAAAGGTATCAATCTGAGTTCAAGCCCTGCGACGGCCGTGAAGGGCGGGAAAAGGCAGTCGTAGTTTACACCGTAGAGGCACCGGCAAAAGCCAGCGAACCACAAGCTGCAGCTCCGGCCGCATAGCCCGGCTTAACGCCACCACCCGCATGCCTTTGTCGGTTGAGCCAAACCCCCAAGCACTTCGCCGGGAAAGTTGCTGTGTCTTCGCAAGCAAGGAATTTCTCCACCTTCTGGGGTGCTACAATCATTTACTGAACCAAGGGGCCATCGGATTTCTGCGCGCGGGCGAAGTGCTCCAATGTCACGAGGGCAAGGTATTGCACACTTTCATAAGAAGCGCGCACGCCTCGACGAGGCTTTTAGTTTTGCGTGATATATTGTGTTGGGCTGCAGGGGATAGTAAAGGATGTTCCCGTACCCTAAACAGAGGTGGCCATACATGTGTAACGAGAATAGGGAATTCTCCTGCGACTCAGAAAGCACTCGGCGCGAGTTTCTGAAGACATCCGCTCTGGGATCGGTCCTCATCATGGTCGCGCGGCACGCCGCGCTGCCAGCGCCTTCGGACCATCACACCGAACTCCAGTCTAACTGGCGAATTATTTCCGCCCGGAAAGTCTCCTCCGGCGGTGAAAAAGTCTCCGTTCCATCCTACGATGCATCATCGTGGCACCCCATTCATCGGATGCTGGCGACAGTACTACAAGCCTTAGAAGACGCTGCCGTTTACAAGGACCTCTACCTCGGGATGAACCTCACCGAAAGCGTTCCAACGGACATCTGGAAGCAGGACTGGTGGTACCGGACGACTTTTGATGCTCCGACGGCGGAAGTTCACTCTCTGATTTTCAACGGCATCAACTACCGCGCGGACGTTTGGCTGAATGGCCACCTGATCGCCGACAACTCTCAGGTGGTTGGCATGTATATCAGCTTTGAATTTGTGGTCTCGAAGCATATTAATCGAAGTGGAAAAAATGTTCTTGCCATTAAAGTAACTCCAGAACGGAAAATCCTGGATGTAAACGGCGTCGAACTGGCGGATAGCTGGCTGGACTGGATCAATTGGAAGTACTTCGGTTATCACGATATCAAGCGGAAGCTCAATGTCTCTTTCCTGCCTGATTGGAATGCAGGCATTTGGCAGCGCGTATTCCTCAGCACCACGGGTAAGGTCATGGTGAGGAATCCTTACGTGGCGACCGATCTCCCCTTGCCTTCCACGAGTCCGGCCTCGCTGACGGTTTACTGCAATCTCCAAAACGGGGGCTCCGACCCGGTGAGGGGAACCCTTCAAGGTGAGATTTCGCGTCCCGGCAAGCCCCTCATCTCCTTCTGTCAGCACGTGACCCTAGAGGCTGAAGGGACGAAGGAGATCTCTTTCACGCCCGCCGCCTATCCGCAGCTTATCGTCCCTAACGCTGACCTCTGGTGGCCATATCAATGGGGCGAGCCGGCCCTTTACAAACTCAAGATGGAATTCCAGGTTGACGGTCGCATGTCCGACTCAGCATCGATCCACTTCGGTATTCGTAAGGTCACGCAGCACCGGGATTCGGACAATGACTTTCCTGGAGTGGGCAGGGGTGGCAACTTCTGGCTTCAAGTGAACGGCAAGGATTTCCTCATCCGTGGCGCCTGCTACACCCCCGACTTGCTTTTTAGGAGCGACCCGAACCGCGATCACGCACTAGCTAACTATGCCAAGGACTTGGGTCTGAATATGCTGCGCTGGGAAAGCAAACTAGCTGATAATAGCATGCTTGATCACTGCGACCGCGAGGGCATCCCGGTCATGCAGGGCTGGATGTGTTGCCAGCAGTGGGAGTACTGGAACCAATGGGACGCCGAGGATCAGTGGGTGGCGCGCGCCAGCCTGCAGGCACGTATTCACAACTTGCGTCACCATGCCGCGGCCTTCATCTGGGCGAATGGAAGTGACGGGCGGCCCCCCGACCCGATGCGGAGCGAGTACCACAAGACTCTCAAGGAGCTGCACTGGCAGAATGGCGTGGTTGATACGGTGTCGAATTTCGCCAAAGACGCCCAGGGCAATACTCTCTGGGACGGCGTCCACATGCTCGGGCCTTACTCCTGGCGGCCTCCTTACTACTGGTTTTCTGGACAATTTCCTGCCCCCCAGGGCTCCTGCGCCGAGCAGGGCGATAATGAAAGCATTCCCCCCTTCGAAAGTCTCAAGAAGTTTATTCCTGCGGATAAACTGTGGCCTATTAACGAGTACTGGTATTACCACGCTGGAGCCGAATCCGGCAACTGCACCCTGCGCACAATCCAGAAGGTCATCGAAAAGCGCTACGGACCGCCCACAGGAGCTGAAGATTTCTGCAGGAAGGCGCAATTGGCCCACTATGAGAACACCCGCGCGCAGTTCGAGGATTTTGCCGCCAACGCCTGGTCCACGCACAAGATGACGCTCTATTGGATGTACGATAGCCAGTGGCCATCGTTCTTCGGCCACTTGGTCGACGCGTATCTGAAACCTGGCGGCGCGTACTTTGGTGCGAAAAAAGGCCTCAGGCCGCTCAGCCTGGTTTTTGATTATTACGCCACAGGTGACCGCCATTCCGCGAACATCTACTTGCTGAACCAGACGCTCCATGCCTACAACGGTCTGCGCGCACTGGTCCGGTTCTACAATCTCGACGGAACGGTGAGATTCTCAACCGAAGCGGCGAACGTAGACATTGAACCCCTTACACAGATCCCGGTGCTAGCCATCCCTCGCGTTTCCGAACTGAGCTCGACGTACTTTGTGCGGTGCCAGCTTTCTGACGAGGGGGGTGCACCCATCGTTGACAACGTCTATTGGCAATCCACAACCGACGACGATCTGGGCAGCCCGCGAAATGAGCAGGCATTCAATCTGAACCAGGTGAGTTGGGCTGACTTTACCGCTCTAAACACCATGCCCAGGGCAGAGATCGATATCTCGGGCAGCCTGAACCGAATGGGGGAAGAGTCAAGAATCGCCGTAACCCTCACCAACCTTTCCAGCCAAGTGGCCTTTTTCCTGCGAGTCGAAGCAACCAAAGGGCCTGATGGACAGGAAGTTCTGCCTGTTACCTATCAGGACAATTACGTCACTGTGTTTCCCAAAGAGTTGCAAACCCTATGGGCCAAGTTCAGGACATCTAATCTCGAAGGCGCACAGCCGCATTTGCGGGTTGAGGGCTACAACGTGAACCGGCGCATCGCGTCGATGGAATGATGGTCAGCAGTCCCACCACCGGGAACGGAGGCCAAACAAATCAGGTCTACTCTCGTGATTCTAATTCCTCAACACGCGCTTGGGTAGCAATCGCTCTCTAACTCGTCTCATCGGCGTGGATGGCTTGACGCAGAGTCACCGGCCCCTTCACTACCAATCTAAAGACCAAGTACGCGGTCGGGTGCAGGAAGCCCATGAACACGAAAACTATGGTGTAGGAGCACCTCTGAAAGAGATGGCCCGTGAGGATGGTAAACAGCACGGCACCAAAGCTGCTCCCGAAGGCTATGATCCCCGACACCGATCCGGCGACTGCGGATGGGTAAATGTCGTTGTTCACAGTCATTAAACAGGTTTTCCAGCCCATATGGGCAAATGCCACCAAGCACATGATCGAAAGACCGAATGCCGCAGAAAGCGTCAAGCCGATCACTGCGCTCAACGGCATCACTAGGGCCAAGGCAACATGACGGCCGGGCGAGCCGTCAACGCCTTCCATCCGCGCTTTACTAGCCACCCGGAGGATATGCCGCAGACGATGCCACCAAGATCGGATACTAGATACGGCAGCCAGGCGAGCGGGCACATCTAGGCGAGAGTGAAGCCACGCTGCTCGACGAGGTATTTGGGAGACAGAACAGATAAAACCACTGGACAGGATCGGAGACCAGGCGGGCCAGCAGAAGGCCCCATAGTCTGTGGCCATGCCAGCAGGTCGCGCCAATGTGCATTTCATGCCGCCAGCGAAGACTCCTCGGCAGACGCACGCAGGTAGTTCAACTCGCCCTCGTGATACGTGGGTGTCGCTCTGGTAAATAGTAAAAGTAGACGCATGGGCCTAACCAGATATACCTGGGAGCGCCGGTAACGATGAATGCAGGACGCCAGCCGAACCGGATTGTAAGGTAGATGATTAGCGGCGACGCAATGACAGCGCCCACGCCCGCGTCGGCATTCACTAACCCGTCGATAAGCGCCTTTTCTTGGGAGGGTAGCATTCGGAGATAGCTTTGAACGAGGCTATAAAGCTGCCTGATTCGCTGGCACCGAGCAGAAAGCGGCACACTGAAAACTGCAGAGCGCTACGAGCCGCGGCGTACATCATATTGCTTGCTGACCACGAGGCGACGAATATACTGAAAGTGCGCCATGTGCTTCAGCGATCCACCAAGAGGCCGGAACCTATGTCCATTAAAGTGTAGGCGACCAGGGAGGTTTGGAGATTCGTCGAATATTCAACGGGCGTGATGTGCATCTCTCGAGTCAGGAGGGGCGCGACAAGCGAGAGGGCCTGACGATCAACGTAATTGATGACGCTAGCGGTGAACAGGAAAGCGGCGATAAACCAGCGCAAGCGAGGGATTTTCATTGTTCTCGGGCGAGAGGCATAACCGGGGTCGTCGCCGGATATTGGACTTAAGATCTCTCCTTAGGTTGCTGTTCCTTTGACCGAAGAGATACGGTCGGTCACCCACTCGCGCAGGAACTGAAGTTCGCAAAAGCTTTCTGCGGTGAGATCGGTGGTGGGATGCCGGACACGGGCGCACCGGATAATTCCGGCTGATCAGGTTCTGCTTCATAGCCGGCACACCGAGGCCGGGCTGCACCGGGCAGTGGAAGCGTACCCGCAGGGAAACGGAGCGATCGCTATCGCTCGGAGCAAGAAAGTGTTGCCCATTGTTCTCGCAGAATCTGCTCATAATTAGGTTGCCCCCACAAACGAGAGGAGTTTTTCGGAGTTGCTGGGCTAGCGCGACGCATCGACGGGGATAGGCTTGACACCGGCACGATGAGGGAGTAAAAGGGAGCAAGAGGGAAAGTCTAAATAAGGGGAGGGGTTCAACGATGGGCAAACGCCGAACAGGTTGTCATATCCTTGCGTTCGCTTTCTCTTGCATATTACTTTGCCTCCTTTCGGCCCCTTTGTCTGCTCAAGTTGACACGGGGGCGATATTGGGCACGGTCAAGGACCAAAGCGGCGCTGTGGTCCCCGGCGCCAAGGTGACGCTGACCAATACCGGGACGGGATTCTCCATAACGACGAAAACAGGCGGCGACGGGGCATACGTCTTCAGGCCGGTGAAGATCGGAACCTACTCGGTGGCCGCTGAATATGCGGGCTTTCGCAAAACCGAGCAACAAGATGTGCGCGTGGATGTCCAACAACAGGTAGTTGTGGACCTCACTTTACTCCCTGGTCAGCTCACGCAGTCCGTGGAAGTGACTGGCGCCCCTCCTGCCCTTCAGACCCAGGACGCTTCAGTCGGACAAGTGGTGGGAACGCGGGAAGTCAATGATTTGCCTCTCAACGGAAGGAATTTCACCTTCCTTGCGCAACTCTCTGCGGGCGTCACAACCGACCAGCAGGATAGCCGCGGCTTGGGCGCCAGTGGCAGCTTCGCGGCGAATGGCGAGCGGCCGGCCCAAAACAACTACCTTCTCGATGGAACTGACAACAACGCCGGCCTCGTGGACTTCCTCAACGGCACAGCCTATGTGGTTCTTCCGCCTATTGACGCCATCCAGGAATTCAAGATCCAGACCAACGACTACAGCGCCGATGTAGGGCGGTCGGCGGGCGCGGTGCTGAACGCGACGATTAAGTCAGGCACAAACCAAATCCACGGCGACGCCTACGAGTTCCTTCGCAACGACAAGCTCGATGCCGCCAATTTCTTTGAAAATGCCGGTGGCGAGCAAAAGGGAGAGTATAGGCTCAACCAATTCGGGGGCTCGCTTGGAGGCCCCATTCGCAAAAACAAGACATTTTTCTTTGGCGATTATCAAGGGACTCGCATTCGCCAAGCTTTCCCATGGCTCACCACGGTACCGACGAATCTGGAGCGATCGAGCGGGTACACGAATCTTGCTGACTTGATCGTGGGTCAAGCTCCGGCGACCACAAGCGATAATCTGGGGCGCACGTTCCCCTTGGGAACAATCTTTGATCCTTCGACTACTCGGAGCGTGACCGCGGACGTCGTCGACCCGGTCACCGGGCTGACAGCGACAACAAGCGGCTTCGTCCGCGACCCCTTTGTCGCAGCCGGGGGACCGCCGATCGTTGGAACGACGAACTTCATGGGCGCCTGCCCCAGCGTAAATAGTTGCTTCCTCAATCAGCTTCCGGCGGGCCGCCTCGATTCTAATGCGATTGCCCTTTTGAACCTCTATCCTCCTCAAGACGTGCCCGGCTTGTTCAGCAACTTCGCGAGTAATCCCGTCATTCGTAACACCGTCAACCAGTTTGACGTCCGAGGGGACGAATACTTTAGCAGCCGCGACACCATGTTTGCGCGAGCCAGCTATTCCGACAACCCTCAGTATCTTCCCGGTCCCTTCTCAGGAATCGCCGACGGGGGCGCTTTTGCCCAGGGCTATCAGAAAGCCGTCTCGATCAACTTGGCGCTGAGCGAAACACATACTTTCTCTCCCAACACGATCAATGAAGCTCGATTGGGATTCACTCGGATTGGCACCTCGCGGGTCCAGCCTGATGCCAGTGATCTCTCGAACATTCCGGCAAAATTCGGCATTCAGGATATTCCCCAATTACCCTTGAATGGGGGGTTGCCAACTATCGATATCGAAGGACTGGGCCAATTGGGAAGCAACGGTTTCCTCCCTTCGGTGGAGATCAACTCCACAAGCCAGCTTACTGAAAACCTGACCCACATCCACGGAAAACACACCTTCAAAGCCGGATTCGAAGCTCAGCACGTGAGGTTCACGATCCTCCAACCTGCATATGGTCGCGGACAGTGGGGCTTCGACGGAGCCTATACAGACGTGACGACTTCCGAAGCCGGGCAGACCGGGCCTGCCCAAATGCTCTTGACGCCCATTCCCAGCACAGTTCCAAATGCTCCGGGCGCGGCAGATTACATTGGCGGCGCCGACTACATCTACGCGTCCAACTTCGCGAACACCGACATGGGACGTCATTACTACGGCAGCTACATTCAGGATGATTGGAAGGTCGCGCCCAAGTTGACCTTGAATTTGGGGCTGCGCTGGGAATATTTCGGCCAGATCGTGGAGAGATACGGCGCCCAGTCGAACTGGCTGCCCGCGAGCGCGTCCGCGCCCTCGGTGTTTCTTGTACCCCAGTCTCGCTGCAACTCCACATCTTCCTCGTCTCCTTTCCAAACCACGCTTCCCATGGATGGCATCAACTACGTTTGCTCCAGCGTTCCAGGGCTCGGCCACTCGCAGAATACCAACTTTGCCCCGCGGGTGGGATTTGCCTACCGGCTCACTCCCAAAC
>Ga0187770_10002077_pt1 | contig 11041 bp, 13 predicted proteins | sample 0116_SJ02_MP02_2_FD_133154 | JGI IMG/M metagenome (GOLD analysis project Ga0187770, IMG submission 133154) | Tropical peat soil microbial communities from peatlands in Department of Meta, Colombia - 0116_SJ02_MP02_20_MG | ecosystem: Environmental > Terrestrial > Soil > Wetlands > Peat | place...
AAGAATCACGTCTCCATCTCCCGAAAGTCGGGATACGACCTGCCCCTTGAATATTCCTGGGTTCTCGTCAAGCTCTTCGAGGGCCATGGCCTTTGAACCGAATTGCTCTGCCTCATCGGCCGTAGTTAGGACGAGGTCGCAGTCACTGAACTCAGAGTTGGGGAGGGCACTCGAAAAAGGAAGGCCAGCCCTCCTAAGCCTTGAGACGAGGGCGTAGTAGGCCCTGGCTTTCGCAGTGACCACGCAGATTCGGTTGATTCGAGGCGTCGAGACCGAACATCTTGGCTGGCCTAATGAGCTTTAGCATGCCAAAGGAATCGTGCTGAGAGATGGCTTGGCACAATGGGGATAACCAAACCCATGAATCTACACGACGCTTTCAGAGCTGCTATCCGGCGTAGGAACATAGGTCTAATCGACATCAGATGGGTATCAATGAGGGACACGCTGCTACCGCACTTTTCGTCAGTACCTTAGCGTGACGCCGCCGGAAGATTCGAAGAACTTGGCGGTGTCATCCATTGAATCAGGGTCATCGAAATCAGCGCTTACTATTCCAGCATCCTTTCCTTCGACCGCCTGCGGGAACAACCCTTCGTCAACCCGTTGAACGTATGAGCTGGCATCTCTGGGAGCAGTTCCTTTCCTGATCTTTTGTGCTCTGGCTCTGAGCGCGGAGGCGAGCCTCTTCGCTTCGGCGTCAGTGAGCGAATCAGTTGCAGAACCGCTTTGGGGAAGATTTACGCCCTCTTCCTTCGCAACTTGGCGAACCCAGCCCCAATAGAGATGCGACATCGAACGCGAGCCACCATTCCTCGCTTTGGCATAGATGCCCAAGACGGTCCTTCTCCGCTACAACAACAGGTCCTGCCATTATAACGGCCTCCATCGACGATGAGGAGAAGTCGGGTCTAAACGCGAACCTGCAGGCTAGTATTTTTAGCACAAATTCAAATGGTGCGGGGCCCACATGAGCCGCGGCGCACACGAGGCCGAATCGTTCTTCGCCCCTCTGAGGGGGAGGACAGCGACATTCCTGTTAGAGGATAGGCAGGCCAACCTCGACTTCGCGCGTACCGTCATCGGTCTGCTGGCGCAGACGCAGGATGCGGTCGAGGTTTTCGATTTGGACGCCTTCTACGCCTCAAACGCTGATCGCATATTCAAGTCGCTCGGTTCCCCGGCTGCCGTGACCCTCCGGGTTCCGGAACCTGGGGCGGACATCGAAGAAGAGTTTGCAGCCACTTTCGATGGCGATCAGGTGATTGTAATCATAGACAGCCTCAACAGTTTCTATCATCTGATCTCGCAGGAGGACGGAAGCTCACGCGGCAGGAAGCTGAACTTCGCAATCGCGGCGCTGGCGTACTTCACAAGGACCAATGCAAAGGCAGTACTCCTCACCATGTACAAGCGCGAAGGCTTCACTCGCTGGGGGACTGGACGGTCCATATCCGGCCTTTCGGATATCACCGCTTCAGTGGACACCAGAGGCCATGTGTTGCACGTCAGGGTCGACCGCGGTCCAGGCTGGGAAGATGGAGTCTTCTCTACCCGAATCCCTTCAGGATAGCCATATCGATGCCAACGAACACGGCCACCACAAGCAGCAGGAGCGCCAGGCCTAGGTACAGGTTGACGGTCCTGGAGCGCACAGTCTGCCTCCCGCTCTGGTAGACGAGGTAGACTCCCGCGCCCCCGACCATGATCACAAAAGCGTCGACTATGGCCTCGGGAATCGACATAGCAGTGCTGCTCAGGACCGGAATCTCGCTTTGGGCTGACCCGGGAACGGGAAACACTACGGCGTCCACGAAGCCTGCCATAAGAGCGACCAGGATGATGATGTACAGAGCCTCGATGAGGCCACCCCCTCTAGTCAGGGATGATACGTAGTGCGCAAGTGAGTCTTTGAGCGCGCCTATAGTCTTCTTGTAAGCAGACTCGAGCACTGTTCTTAGCATTTGGTTACCCTCTCAGAAACTCGGCTATCTCCTTTGCCCAGGTGCCCGTTTGAGGGTTGCGTTTAACATTATCCAAAAAGTCCCTCCACTCTATGTTCCCATAGGCCCTCACCCAGAGGGGGTAGGCCGCCATCACCTTCTCTTTCGCTTCTGCGTGACGGCGGCAGAGGTCAACGTCAGCCTCCCTCATGCATATGGGGCACTTCATTGCTTCGTCTTTCCTGGGCAGTTGGGGTTGACGCAGAGCCTCCAAGGGCGCCGTCCTCCGGCCACGTATACGACGGGCCAGGAGCAGCGGTTGCAGGGTTTTGAAGCAGTCCTGAGAGTCCCTTTCTGAGGGAGCGGAGCCGACGCGCGACACCCGTTTGGATAGTTGGAGCATCCCACGAACCTTTTCTTCGTCGCTTTCGACCTTATGATTCTGAGTTCACCTGTCTTGCAGACAGGGCACTTCCCCAGCGCAAAGGGCTTGGCCAGACTCGCACTCGTCGCGGAGTCGATTTCTCGCCCGACTGACTCCTCGTTAGCCCTCAGCTCGCCAAGCTGACCGACAATTGACCTTACGGTCTCCCGCAGCAGCGTAGCTTCGCCCCCCCTCCCACCTTCGATTGCTTCTAGCTTGCCCTCTATCTCGCGGGTGAGCTCCGTGCTCATGATTGATGGGGCGTACTTCGTCATTGCGTCCATGACGGAAAGTCCGAGGTCTGTCACCTCCATGTTCTCCCCGGAGACGTACGCTCTCCCCACGAGAGTCGTGATTGTGTCGGCGCGCGTGGCCTTGGTCCCTATCCCTTCCCTCTCCATCTTCTCGAGCAGAGTCCCCTGGGTATACCTAGGAGGCCTCTGCTCGAACTTTTCTTCCAACGCCACGCTGGCCACCCTGAACCTATCTCCCTCGGAGACTGGGGGGACCTCGACATCCCTGTATCTGGCGTATTTGCCATAGTACTTCATCCATCCAGGGAAGAGGGTCCTCCCGCCTGTCACCCTGAATTCGTGCTCGCCCACCACAAGGGTGGCTTCGGTCAGCTCCCTCCGAGCCGACGGGCCGAAGGCGGCCAGGAACCTCCTTGCGATCAGATCGAAGACAGCCGACTCCGAAGCGTTGAGGGGACGTTTAGGTCTCTGGCCTGTGGGGTGGATCGCGGGGTGTGCAGGGTCAGATTCTGCGCCCTGAACGGGCTTCGAACCCTCCTTCAGAAGCTCGTCGGCGTGGGCGGAGTACTCGGGGATTCTGCCCAGGCCTTGAAGGATGCCCATGTAATTAATAGATGGGGGAAGCCTCTGGCTCCCCGTCCGAGGGTATGAAACGAGGGCGCCGAGGTAGAGCCGCTCAGCGATCTGGAGGGTCCGGCTGGGAGTGTACCCGAATGTCCGATAAGCCTCCTTCTGGAGGTCGCCAATATTGAATGGCACCGGAGGCCCGACCCGAACTATGTGCCTGCCCACTGAGGTTGCAACCGCCTCCCTTCCCAAGCACCTCTCCTTGATCTCCTCGGCAGACTGTCTGGTCTCGATCTTGTTCTTGGCACACTCTGCCTTGAACCTCATGCCGTCCCTCTCGAACGTTCCCGAGGCCTTCCAGTAGGGGACGGGCACGAACGTTCCAACCTCCCATTCCCTCTCCACCAAGAATCCTAGGGTGGGCCCCTGAACCCTACCGATGCTGATCGTCCTATACCTGTGCCCGGAGCCGAGAGCCGACTGCGAAAGCGCGCGCGATAGGTTCACCCCCCAGACGAAGTCTATCGCGTGCCTGGCCCTCCCTGCCCGGGCGACTCCCAGTTCGGCCTGGGGCTTTAGACGATCGAAAGCCTCCACCAGGTCTTCTTCAGTGAGCGTGGAGAAAGTGGCTCTCAGCGCGCTCTTCTCCTTCCCTCCACACGCATACCTCAGCAGGTTGTACCCAATGGTCTCCCCTTCTACATCGAAGTCACAGGCGTTAACGAACTTCGACGCCCCCAACGCGAGCTTCCCAATGGCTGAAATCCGCCTCGCCGCGCCCGTGCTGTCTTCCTCGACAAGATTGGACGAGTACCACTCGACATCGAATACAGGATAGACTGTCCTTTCTTGGGCGGGGTCAGAGACGCTGTACAAATGCCCTTGGGCAGCGCAGACAGCGAACTCCTCCCCCTTCCGATTGAACCTGAACACCGTCGTGCCCTCCATCTGCTCGCTGCGGGACTCGCCCCCAGAGAGGGCGTCGGAGATCCTCCTGGCCGCATCAGGTTTCTCGCAAATCACTAAGGTGTAACCACTGTTCATCCCTAGAGGCCTCTCGGAAGGCCCTGCGCACCCACGGGAACTTTAGCCTATCTCACGAAAACGAACCGTCTATCTTCTCGATGTCGACCTCGAACTTCGTCGGCGAAAGCTTCGTACCGCACTTCTTGCATTTGTAGTCTACAGCCTTCAGCACATCCCCCGGGGATCTGAGGTCAAACCCGGAGTAAAGCGGCGTGCCGCAGGATGAACAAACGATTTCGTAGGTCAACGTCCGCACCGCCTGACGCCTGGCATTTAGCAGTATGCCGCCCTAGGAGGCCGGCATATGATAACCGAGGCTCCGCAGATAGACGTCATCATCCATCGGTATTGAGAACCTCCTACTACCGTACTCAATGTTCCTCAGAAGCCCCCGGCTCAATCCTCTTACGAGTACTATGGGCGTAGCCTCGTCAGATTCCCCCATCAGAATCTCGGCGGCGGAGCTCAGATCATCCGCGACGCTCTGCGAAGTCACCTTCAGCACGTTCCCGAAGAGGTCCTTCCTCCCACGCATGTCGAGCACCGCTTCAACTCCCGACGAAGCAACGGCCACCCCGGTCGTCCCCCTCCTCGTAGGCGATAGCCTGCTGTCGCAAATCACCACGCCGACAGAAACTCCCAGAGAAAACCTGAGCGCCTCCCGAATCCTCCAGGCAGAGAGCCCAGGCCTCCTGGGGTAAAGTACCACACTCCCATGCATCACATTCGACTTGTCTATACCCGCGTTTGGAGTGAGGAGGCCGTCCTTACTCGCAAGCAAGAAGCCGGGGATTCCACCAACAATCTCATCGGATTCCCGAAGGACAAGCTCGCACAGCCTCTCGTCCATCCTATTCTCAGCGGCCAGCTGCCTGGCCATCTGACCTGCCCTGACCGAGCCGAGCTTCACCACCCTTCCTTCCGAGACGGCAACGAACTTGCTCGAGATTACCAAGACGTCCCCATCCCTCAGACGCTCGCTGGTTTTCTCCTCAATCAGGGACACAATGTCGAATCTCGAGTTCTTGGGCCGGACAGGGACCGGAGTCAGCGTGAGCAAACAGCGGAGCGGGGCGTGGCTTTCTTAAATAGAGTCGGAAGTCGCGGACCACCGTGCTTAGGACGACCCAGCTGTATGGATATCACTCGAAGCACGCTAAGATGACAGAGTTCGCCGGATACGAAATGCCCCTTTGGTACACCACAACCACTGACGAGCACATGGCGGTAAGGAACAGATCAGGAATCTTCGACGTATCGCACATGGGGAGGTTCATGGTTAAAGGGCGTCAGGCGGGGCCCTTCTTAGAGGGCCTGGTCCCTACCAACGTGCAGTCGCAGCCCCCCGGAAAGGCATTCTACACGCTCCTGCTCAACGAAGGTGGCGGAATCATAGACGACCTAATCATCGAGAAGCTTTCCGATGACAGGTACATGGTGGTGGTCAACGCAGCCAATGCCAAGGATGACATGGAACACATGGTTGCCCTATCACCCCTCGGCTTCGAAATCAACGACATGACCCCTGATTCGGCCATGGTGGCCGTACAGGGTCCGAAAGCCGCCGATTCTCTCCAGCCTCTGACTGGACTGGATCTGACGCAGCTGAAACGCTTCCGCTGCGCGGAGACAAAGGTGGCGGGGGAGGAGGCGCTGGTATCGAGGACTGGCTACACAGGCGAGGACGGATTTGAGGTAATAGTGTATGGTGCATCAAACGAGCACCCTGGAGGCGCGATGCGGGTCTGGGAGAGGCTGGCCGCGACGTCGACCTCTTGCGGCCTCGGCGCCAGGGACTCGCTCAGGCTCGAAGCCGGGTTCCCCCTGCACGGGTCTGACATCGATCAGAGCACCAACCCATACCAGGCCGACTTGGCTTGGGTGATATCGGCAGGGAAGACAGGTTTCGTCGGCTCCAAGGCCATTGCCGAAGCCGCGATGCACAACCCCCAGTCAATCCGGAGGGGGCTCGTTCTGGACATGGGCATCCCCAGGCACGGCTTCGAGATCGAGGGGGCATTGGGCTCAGTGGGGATTGTGACCAGCGGCGGCTTCTCCCCCATAATCAAGAAGGGCATCGCACTCTGCCGCGTCACTTACAACAACTCCACAATTGGCACGAAGGTCAAGGTAGATGTTAGGGACGCCCTGCAGGGAGCAACAGTCACCAAGCCGCCATTCTACGACGAGCGGCTGTACGGCTGGAAAAGAGAGAAGGGTAATTAGTCCGCCGAACTGGCGCCGTTCCCCGATGGATTTCCAGGGTTATCATATTCCGGAAGAGCTGATGTACACGAAGGAGCACGAGTGGGCGAAGGAGGAGGGCGGTGCGGTCAGGATCGGTATCACAGACTACGCCGCAAAGACGCTGAATGATGTCGTCTATGTCACGTCGCCAAAGGTGAACGGCAAGGTCGAGCAAACGAAAACCATGGGCACCGTGGAATCCATCAAGGCGGTCTCCGAAGTCTACTCCCCGATTTCAGGGACCGTGACCAAGGTAAACAGCGAACTTGACTCCCATCCCGAGCTAGTCAACAAGTCCCCATATGGCGAGGGATGGCTTGTGGAGGTCAAGCCTTCGAACCTAGCTGCCGAGAGAAATGTACTCCTAGACGCCAAGGCGTACGTTGCTCACCTAAGCGCTCTTCTGAAGAATCAGGAAAAGCACGCTTAAAATAGTCCGAAGAAACTCGCCCTCCAGAATTGGGTCTACTGGACACCATAAGGTCCCGGATGCACAGACCTGAGGTATCGCGCAGGGCACTCATGGCGACGATGGTGCTCTCCATAGTATTCACAATCGCTGTTCTGATTAGGTCTTACGCTGCGAAGTACGGGTACTTCCTGAACGAGTTCGACCCCTACTACGACTATTACGCGGCCCAGCACATCGTGAACCTAGCGCAATCCCAGGGGCTGTGGAACGCCCTGTTCGCAAACCCCGCAAACTGTGGTCCAACGGTCTATACAGCCTGTCACAACATGCAGGGGTACTTCTACTGGCACGACATCAGCACCTGGTACCCAGTCGGAAGAAATGTTGCGGCGACTTCCCAGGGTGGGCTTCAGATCTTCGGCGCCATGTCCTACCTGCTTGTCCACAACATCTTCGGGGTCCAGATCACCCTCTACGACTGGCTTGTGATCCTTCCGGTCTTTCTCGGAGCGCTCTCCTGCATTGCGTTCTACTTCTTGGTAAAGAAGATAGCAGGCGACGCCGCTGGGCTCTTCGCCGCCCTGATGTTCGCTGTCTCTCCACCACTCATCGAGAGAGGCAACTTGGGGTGGTTCAAGTCCGAGCCGCTTGCAATCCTACTTTTCGTCACAGCGAGCTACCTGATGCTGACCGTCTTCGATAAGGAGAGGGCAGTCCGAAGCAGGATTCTCAGGGGCGCGCTGGGTGGTCTTCTGATTGGCTATTCCCAAACCGCCTGGGGTGGAGGAGATTACTTTGCCGCCGCCTTCGGGCTCATCTTCGTCCTCCTCCCCTTCCTCAACCTCGATCTCGCGGGGTACACGCCTGCCATAATCTCTTTCACTGCGTCCACGCTCTTCGTGAGTTCCATCTTCCCGAGACCGGGGGTCGCCATAGTCACCAACCCTGTCGGTTTGGTCCTCCTCGGCGGGACGGTGTTCACCCTGGTGGGTCAGTGGGCAAAGACGTGGACCAAGCCCACCGAGTACAGGTCGACCATGTTCAAATTCCTCCTCGGCTTCGCACTGGGCGGACTGGCGGTTCTCAGCTTCGGCCTGGTGGGAGGGCTCACCCTGAGGTACCTGACAGTTATTGCACCCTGGGCGCGTGTTTCCAACCCGCTGGTCCAGTCAGTAGCGGAGCAGTCCGTCCCTACGGGGGCCGACTACTTCACCTCATATGCAATTATCCTCTGCTTTGGCGTGGCCGGGGCTGCGGTTGCGTTCAGGCGCAAGGGAATCTCCATGATCTACGCCCTAGTGTTCGGGCTCACGGGTCTCTACTTCTCCGCGGCCTTCTCCCGTCTCTTGGTCTACTCGTCCATCGCCCTGGGAGTTCTTGGAGGAATCGGGTTCGCCGAGCTGGCCTATGCCATTGTGAAGCCCGGCACCACGCCGCTTGTGAAGAAAGCGAAGCAGGCCCCGACCTCCAGAAACGAGATGAAGGTCGTCTTCTCAATCGCTGTAATCGCGCTCATCGCCCTTCCCGCGGGGTCCTACTGGATTCCCAACCCGGTCCAGTGCACCTATTCCGGGCAGCTATTCTGCAACAATAGCCCTGCCGACACAGGTGTGAGCATTGTCAACGGTGCCACCATCTACTCCCGCTCGCCCTTCGGTGACTGGATTCAGACCCTTTCGTGGGTGCGGCAGAACACGCCCACCAATTCCATAATCATCTCTTGGTGGGACTACGGATACTGGTTTGCTGTGATGGGGAACAGGACCACTGTCGTTGACAACGCGACTCTGAACAGCACCAGAATCGCCCAGGTAGGTCAGTTGCTCATGTCCAACACGTCCCAGTCAGCTGCAATGGCGAAGGAGATGGCGTACATCCCAGGATGCACGCCCGTCAACTCCACGTCCTGCTACAGGCCTGCCTACGTGGCCATATTCATCACAGGCAGTATCTTCCCCTACAGCGTTCCGTCGGGTAGCACATGTGGGACATCAGGCTCTACTTGTTACTACATCCTTCAGGTCCCCGGATCAGGGGGCTTCACCGCAGGGGGAGGAGACGAGAGCAAGAAACAGTGGTTCATCCGCATCGGCAACCTCACAGAGTCGAAGTATCTGGAGTGCCCAGGCAACAGCGCCAACGAACTGACGTCCGCTGGCCAAGCCTGCACCACTCCCGACGACTTCAATCTCACGCCCTATGCCATGACGAACAGCCTGTTCGGTCAGCTCCTGCCGTTCCAGCTTGCTGGATACCTGTACTCTGTCACATCGAACGGCCAGAGTTCGATACAATTCGCGACATCGTACACCTACGGCTCGAACGGGGCACCACCCATCGAGGCGTTCACCTATCCGAGCAGCTACATCTATGGGCCAAACAGTACATCGCTGTTTAAGCTAGCCTACGTCTCGCCGAGCCTGGCAGCCGCCGAGGCCGATAATTCCCCCTGTCCCGGCGACTCCCAACTTCAGTGCTTCAACACGATACTTCTCTATCAGGTACTCTACTGAGATTCGCTCTCGTAGGCCATAGGGCTTCGGTACCTGGCATACCTGTCGTCAGGTGAATACCTTGCCGGATGGACGGTAACCGCCTTTCCTCCACAGCTAGGACACGTCTCTGACAGAGTGTACCTGCCGCACCTGGCACACTTCAGCATGAGGCCCTTCAAGAGGAACCGCCGTACTTTCTCGATATCTCCCGCTTGAAGCTAAAAGCGTCATGCTTGCCCACTCCATCCTTGATCTTCTCCAAGACCCCGTCAAGCGCTTTCTCTGCCTGCTTGTAGTCGTCGGCAGTTATTCTCACCCTGTAGTGAGGAGCACCAGCGTAGGTGATGTGGACTTCAGCAGATGGAGCGCTGGCGGCAGCTAACAGTGTCTTCTTCACTTGCTCAATCCCCTCGGGGGACCTGGACGATACCTCCACGAGCGCACCGACTTCGTACCTCGGAGGAACAATCTTTTCCGAGGCAATTTCAGCTATAGCCTTCGCTTCCTTCTCCGGAAGAGACAGGGGCGCCAAGGCCTTCTCCCCCTTCCGGGCGGCCGTCTCCAAGGCGGCGTAGAGGCTGCCGAATACGTCCTCGAGCCTCCGCACCAGTTCCGTCTCATGGGAATCGTCGAAACTGAGCTTCTTCTTCACGGCCTCCATGATGGCGACGGCCCTCTCCTCCCGTTTCCACTCAATCACCTTGGCCCTGCGTTCTTCGTTGGTTACCTGCCTGAGCGAAAGGTCGATTTCCCTCCTCGCCCTGTTTACCCTAATCACCTTCAGGATGAGCTTCTGCGACACCTTTGCCACCCTGTCGATGTTCCTCACCCATCCCGTGGAGATCTCCGATACATGGAGGAAGCCGTTGGTCCCGTCGTACTGGTCAAGGTTGACGTAGATGCCATGAGACGTGATCTCCCTGACGGTGCATACTACCACCTCGCCCGGTTCAGGGAGTGGCCTCTCTACGCTCATCTCGGATGCGCCATCCGTACGTGGTATTTGGCGTTTAGCCTAAACGTTTCACGAAGGTGGCGAGGACCACGGACTTCCCACCCCTGCTCTCAGCGAGCTTTCTGCCGCATCCTCTGCACCCGATGTCCTTCGCGGAGTTGGAGAAGAGGATCCTCTCTTCCCCGCAGTCAGGGCACTTGACAAGGATGAACGTACTTCTGGTCTTCGGGATAGGCTCGCGCTCGCGCTTCATGCCGCAATCTCCGCCTTCCTCAGCCGAATACCATAGGTCATCATCTCGCGGTTGCACTCCTTGCACTTTAACCTCAAAGTCGCTTTCTTGGTAGTCTTGGCCGTGCGAATCAGTTCTGGGAACTTCTGTCCCCCATAACCACGCTTTCTTCCGGCCTGTCTCCGCGCGCCCCAGGAGCCTGCACGCTCCTTCCCCCTCTTGTAAAGAGCTACGGAATGTACTGTATGCTTCCCGCACCAAGGGCAATTCCGGCGGATTTCCTTTGGAAACTTCATCTCTCTCACGAAGCGGTTTGCCCCCGCTTTCGCTCGTGCTTTTAAGCTTGGTCCGGTAAAACCCGTCAAATCTCGTGCCAGACCCGGTGATTAAGGATTGAAACAGCAAGAACCATCAGGGGCGGTCATTCTAACTCCGGCCTTCTTGACTGCGGCCGTTTTCACAGGGTAATCATCGACGGTTCCCCAC
>Ga0187770_10002078_pt1 | contig 11041 bp, 7 predicted proteins | sample 0116_SJ02_MP02_2_FD_133154 | JGI IMG/M metagenome (GOLD analysis project Ga0187770, IMG submission 133154) | Tropical peat soil microbial communities from peatlands in Department of Meta, Colombia - 0116_SJ02_MP02_20_MG | ecosystem: Environmental > Terrestrial > Soil > Wetlands > Peat | place...
GGCTTTCCCGCTTCCCCCAAACAGAGGCTTCCTGCCCCCAGCAAACAAACAACCGTCAGAATGAGTTTTCTCATGGCTATTGTCCCTTCGCGTTAAAGCGTTGATGCCATGGGAGTATACCACTAGGAGCCTCGGTTAGTGGGCTTGAAGCCAAGGGCCAATGGGTGTAGCATTCCAAGGGGAGGTAGTGTCGGAGGCAAGGAACTCGTTTTGATGGGGGTCGTTATGATGAGTGCTCACGTGCGTATCCCCGCGCAACTGGCGGCGGCGTGTCTGTTGGCTGTGTCCGCGGTGGCACAGTTCAACACTACTGTGAATCCGGTCGCGCCCGGCTTAGCCGACAGCAATGTGTTCAATTACCAAGAATGGCCCGTGGTGGGCAAGGTGAGGACGCTTCGTGGCGACCCGGTTGTTCACGCCAGGGTCGAGGTGGTACCTACGAACACCTCGGCTGAATTCCGAGTTCTGATGACCGACCTGCAAGGAGGGTTTGACACCCGGTACATGTTGAAAACAGCACTGGACGCGGTGAAGAACTTCTCTTTCGAGCTGAATGTGACCAAGAAAGGGTTCCTCAAGGCTCACGCGCTCATTGACTTCAGCGCGTCAAACAGGGCCTGGGTCATTCCTGTTACTCTCCGACAGCCGGAAGAGGATCCCGACCTGCTCTCGCAGGCCGATCTGACCGCAGGTTTGGCGCCGAAGTTGAAGAAGCTCCGAGCTTCTGACGGGCTCTCCGCTGCCGGAGAAAAGGACTACGCGCGCGGCGTGGAGGAGTTCCTGGACCGCGGCCGTCCGGACCGAGCGTTGCCGCACTTCGTCAAGGTAACCCAGCGGGATGCTTCCTGCCTGGCTTGCCGCACGATGCTGGCGCTCGCTGAGCTTGCCTCCAGCGATTGGGATGGCGCCCAACGCAACCTCGTCGAGGTGGTCACCAAAATCCGGGCGGACAGCAGCCTGGGACGCCCGGAACCCCTGTCGGCTTTGGGAGTGATGGAGAGCTGGCAGTACGAACCCAGGAATGCGGCAGCGTATTTCGTTGAAGCCCTCAAATATGCGCCTCAGGACGTGCTCGCCCTCCAGGAACTGGGCCGCTCGCAGTTGCTGATTCAGAATTGGGCATCCGCCGACGAATACCTGGGCAAGGCCCTGGCTGCCGGCGCGAAACCCGAAGTGCGCCTCCTGCGTATCCAGGCATTATTGGGCGCGGGGCAATTGCAGGCAGCGAACACAGAGATGACCCACTACCTTAGCGGGCGCGATGTGAAAACGATGCCCCTACGCGTCCGCCAACTTTGGGCGGAGGTTGAGAATCGAAAGAAGACTGATGAGGTCTACGCCAAGGCGAAAAGCGCTCAGCGGCTCGACTATCTTCGCCGCCCACCTCTCGATCTCGCGGGACTGGAGCCCGCCACCGACCAAAAGCCCTTGGAGTCTATTCTCAAGGCAGTAGGCCAGAACGTTGCGATGACTTTCGCCAAACTCCCCAACACAAGTTCTCTGGAAGAGATTCATCAGGAAAAGTTGGTGCGGAAGAAGAAGGTAGGCGCCACGCTGGATCAGAAATTCCGCTATCTGTGCTTCACTCCGGACGAGGATTTTGGCCCCGGCTTCAATGAGTACCGTGCTGATTCATCCGGAACGCAAGCAGGGCCGAAGGGGCTTGAAGATGGGTTCATGCTGACTTCAGGGTTCGCCTCGGCAGCGCTGGTTTTCCACCCCATGTACCAGCCGCAAACGGATTTTCGTTACCTCGGGTCGCAGAAAGTGAACGGCGGGGTTAACTATTTGGTTGCCTTCGCCCAGCAGCCCGCGAAGGCGAAGTTGAGCGGGACCTTCAAGTCCGGCGGCGTCAGTTTAACGACCTTCACCCAAGGGTTGGCCTGGATTGATTCTCACAGCTATCAAATCACCCGGCTACGCACCGACCTGCTGAGGCCGTTGCCGGAAGTCAAATTGGAAGGTCAGACCACAGAGATAGCGTACGGCGAAGTGCACTTCAAAGGTGTGACGGAAGGATTCTGGGTTCCTAAGCAAGTCACGGTCGCCGTCGATTGGAATGGAAAACACCTGCGCAACGAGCATCGCTACTCGGAATACAAGGTCTTCAATGTGGAGGCTACCGAGAGGATAAGAAAGCCCAAAGAGGTGGGAGAGACTTCCAAGCCAGCACCAGATACCAAGGTAGTGCAATAAGCCTCCCGACACCCGACTCCTGAATCCTGCTCATTAGTCGGCCCATCCATTGAGAATCACTTTACCCGCCTGCCCGGAGAGCATCACGTCAAACGCCTGCTGAAACTGCGTGTAGTGGAAGCGGTGGGTAATGACCGGCTTGATATCGAGGCCGGACTCCAGCATTACCGTCATCTTGTACCACGTCTCATACATCTCGCGGCCGTAAATGCCCTTCAACGTGATCATGTTGAAGATGACCGTATTCCAATCGATAACGATCTCTTCCGCAGGAATTCCCAGCAAGGCGATGCGGCCCCCATGCGCCATGTTCGCCAGCATGTCTCGGAAGGCCGATCCGCTGCCCGACATCTCCAGGCCCACATCGAATCCCTCTTTCATGCCCAGTTTTTTCTGCACCTCTTTCAACTCGGTCTCGCGCGGGTTCACCGCCATGGTGACGCCCATTTTGCGCGCCAGTTCCAGCCGCCACGGATTGACATCCGTTTCCACCACAAACCGCGCCCCAGCGTGCCGCACCACCGCTGCCGCCATTAGACCGATGGGTCCCGCGCCCGTGATCAGCACATCCTCGCCCAAGACGGGGAAGGCCAGCGCGGTATGGACGGCATTGCCGAAAGGATCGAAGATGCAGGCCACCTCGGGGTCAATAGCGGGGTGATGCACCCAGACGTTGCTCATCGGCACCGAGATGTACTCCGCATAACTGCCCGGCCGGTGCACGCCCAGCCCTTTGCTGTGCGCGCACAGGTGCCGCCTGCCCGCCAGGCAATTGCGGCAACGCCCGCAGACCACGTGCCCCTCGGCGCCCACGAGCTGACCGGGGAAGAAATCGGTAACGTTTGACCCGACCAGCGCCACCTCGCCCACAAACTCGTGCCCGACCACCATTGGGACTGGAATGGTTTTGCTGGCCCAAGCGTCCCATTTCAGGATGTGCAGGTCGGTGCCACAGATGGACGCCCGGTGTACACGGATCAGCACATCATTGATGCCGATCCCCGGCACGGGGACCTCCTCCAGCCACAGCCCCGGCTCCGGCCTGCTCTTCACCAGAGCCTTCATTGTCTTGGGAATGGCTTTGCTCATTCGTACCCTCCGGAACGATAACTTGAGTTCCGCACTATAGCAGGGAAACCCACGGGACGCCAACCACCAAACGACGCCTTAGTGTCTCAGTTTGACGAAGAGGCGGCTTTACGCCGTCACTTGGTCCGTCGGCTGACGGACAAACTCGCCGCTACAGAAGCAAGCTGAGACACCGCCAACGACACCGCTCCTGCCGACGGAGCCGAGAACTCCGTCGCGCGGGCAGCCTGCCCCGACCTGTCGGGGTCTCGCCCGCTGTGGCGGGAGCGTCCCGCTGCGACACCCAGGATCTAACCTCTGGCAGGTTTTGTAGGAGGCCACTCCTTTTCGCTTGGCGGATTGGCGGAGTGAAAGGGAACAAAGGAAACCGGGGCTCGTGTCCTCAGTCAGAAGCTGAAAAACCCCTGGCCTGTCATTCCGAGGGAAGCGAAGAATCTCGTAAGTCGCTAGTTTTTGGAACGAGATTCCTCGCTGCGCTTGGAATGATCCCTCGGCTGACGGATTCACAATCGTTTTTCAGCGTTCCGCTAGGCGTGGCCCGCCGCGTGGGTCAGGTGAAACCACTTCTCGATGACTTGGGCTATGGCTTGCATGGCCGCCGCCTGTGCTATCGGCGTCCAGAGATTTTTCCCCGCGCCCCACTGCTCCAGCAGCGATTGCCGCACGGCGCTGATGAGCTCCGTCGCCACATTCACCTTGGCAATCCCCAGCGATATGGCTCGGCGCAGATCGCCCTCGGGCGTTCCCGAGCCACCATGCAGGACCAGCGGAACGCGTGTTGTGGCTTGGAGCTTCGCCAGACGCTCAAAATCCAGGCGCGGGAGCCGCGTATAGAAGCCGTGAGCATTGCCAATGGAGACCGCCAAGGCGTCGATTCCGGTCTTCTCCACAAAGGCAGCGGCCATATCCGGGTCGGTGAGGGTGGACTGCCCTCCACCCTCAACGGTGACTTGGTCCACTTGACCGATAATGCCCAACTCGCCCTCCACTGTCACACCCTGGGGATGGGCCAGCGCCACCACGCGCCGCAGAGCCTCGACGTTCTCTGCCCACGGCCGGGTGGAATAGTCGAGCATCACCGAAGTGAATTTGGCCGCCAGGCAGTCTTCAACCATGGCCATGGAATTGCCGTGATCCAGGTGCAGCGCCGCCGGGACATCGAAGCGTTCCGCCAAAGCGCGCGCCACCGCGCCCAGGGCACGCGGCGCCAGCAGCCCGAACTCCCAGGGACCGCTCATCAGAATCACCGGAGCCTTCAACTCCGCCGCCACCCGCAACACCACCTCTATGCTCTCGGCATTCCAGACGCAGAACGCCGGAACCGCGTAGCCTTCTGAAACTGCCCGCCGCAACAATTGCAGCATGGGAACGAATTGCATCCTTCGCTCCTGCTCGCGTGGTAGTTCGATTCGTTTTCCGCCAACCCCCCGCGTTCACGCTTTTTTCGCTCGCGCCGCCAGGGCCGCGACCTCCAGGCGCGTGGGCAGGGAAGCCTGAGCGCCCAATTTGGTCGCCGCCAAAGCGCCGGCACAATTGGCGAAGCGAATGGCATGTTCGAGGTCCTGGCCGGTGGCCAGTTCAACTGTCAGGGCTGCGGTAAATGCATCGCCTGCTGCCGTGGGATCAACAACGTCAACCTTGCAGGCGGGAAAGTGTTTTGACTTCTTTGCGGTCACCAGCATTGAGCCGTCGCTGCCCAGCTTCAGAACCACCGTCTTTATACCCAGCGAGAGGAGTTTTTCAGCCGCCTCGCGCGCCGAGACTCGTCCGCTAACTTCTTCACCGGTCAGGCGCGCGAGCTCTGTCTCATTGGGCGAGACGACGTCAGCCAAGGTCAAAATCTCGGTCGGGCAGTACCGGGGCGGGCCCGCGTCAAGCACCGTCAACTTGCCGGCCTTCCGACCCAGGCGCAAGGCTGCTTCCACAACTTCTAAGGGAACTTCCAGCACGGTCGAAACCGCATCCGCGCGCTCAATGAGACCCTTCGCCTGCTCGATGTCCGCGGGGGTCAAACCGAAGTTGGCGGCTGGATCAACCGTGATGCAATTGTTCCCGTTGGGGAAAATCATGATGAAAGCGCTCCCGGTGGCTCGCGCGGGATCGCGTCGCACGCAAGTGGTGTCAATCCCCTCTGCCCCCAACCCCAGAAGCAGGAAGTCTCCGATGATGTCGCTGCCTACGGCGCCTACAAATGAGGTAGGGGCACCCAATCGCGCCATCGCCACAGCTTGATTCGCTCCCTTGCCGCCTGGAAAGAACTTGAGATTCGAGGCCAACATGGTCTCGCCCTCTATGGGCAGCCGCTCCGCCTTGACCACCAAATCGAAATTCGTGCTTCCCACCACCACAACCTGAAGATCTTCCGCGCGACGCACCATAAGACCCCCTGGGCTGCTCGATCCCGGAAAGTGCTGCCTGCTGCCCGGAGCAGCGCTCACCCACTTTACATACTAATGAGGTAGGAGTATTTTATCACTACTGGCAAGAGTGGTCTTCTGACTCACACTTCACAGAGGGGATTTCATCATGCCAAAAGCGAAACAAATTACAGCTTGGGTAGAAAGCAAGCCTGGAGAACTCGGCCGAATCACTGAAGCGCTGGGCAAGGCGAAGGTCAACATTACGGCTTTCTCCGCTTGGAGCCTAACCGGTGAGAGTCCTGTTCACTTCCTGGTGAGCAGCCCGGTGAAGGCGAAAAAAGTCTTGGAGGGCCTCGGCATCCGCTGCACCGAAGAAGAGGTGTTGTGCATTACGCTTTCCAACCAACCCGGAAAGCTCGGCGAAGCCGGAGCGCGTCTCGCCGCGGCAAACATCAATGTGGACTACGGCTATGCAACCGTCGCTGAAGGCGGTAAGAAGGCGGGTGTCGTGCTGGCCGTCTCTGACCTCGCGGGCGCCTCAAAGGCTCTGCGCGGTTTGTAGTTGATGTGGCACGGGCTTCACGCGAATGGGTAGCGAAGGAGTTCAAGCGCCCGCTCTGCCACTTGCCGCCGCAATTCGATGGTGTCCGGTGGCGTGCGCCGCAAGAAACGCCTTAGCATGGCGAGTCGAGTGTGGAGTGCATCGCCCACGGCGATCCTGGCCAGAGCGCGGCGCGCCTCGATTTCCATGCGGTCGTATGCCTCGTAGATAAACAGTCGCGTAGCTGCGACCTCAGCGGCGCACGTTTCGGGGGTGACGGCGGAAAGCTTCTTCAAGGTCCGAAGCAGCGCGCTTTCCATGGCATAAACATCCATCACCAGGTTGCTGAGCGTGCCGATCACTTCCTGCTCTTTTTCGAGCGCCATAAGGAAGCGCTCCAGGGCGCTTCCGGCCACCAGCAGCGCCAGCTTTTTAGCGCCTTGCACCAGTCTACTTTCTTCCCCCAGCTGTTGATCGTCCGGCGATTCCTCCCCCGGCTCCATGCTCAGAAGCTCCTCGAGCAGTTTCTGGGCAGCGGGAATCAGCCCAAGCTGGCCCTTCAGCGCCCGCTTCACGAGCATATCGATAATCAGCAGCCGGTTGATTTCGTTCGTACCCTCGAAGATGCGGTTCACGCGCTGGTCGCGGTAGGTGCGCTCCACTTCATAATCGCCGGAAAAACCATAGCCGCCGAAAATCTGCACCGTCTCATCCGCAACATAGTGCAGGGTCTCCGTCCCCAGCACCTTGAGGATGGAGCATTCGACCGCGTACTCTTGCAGGGCTTCCATGATCTGCTTAGGCGCTGATGGCGACCCTTGGTCAATTCCCTCGAGCAGCGAATCGATCATCCCTGTTGTCCGATAGGAAACGCTTTCAATGGCGAAGGTACGCACGATCATCTCGGCCAGCTTTTCCTTAATCAGGCCGAAGTCCGCGATCTTGCGGCCGAAAGCCTCGCGCTCCTTGGCCCACTTCAGGGCTTCCAGCAACAGGTACTTGCAGGCTCCCACGCAACCCGCCCCCAGTTTCAGCCGCCCCACATTTAGGATGTTGAAGGCGATCAAGTGGCCTTTGCCCAGCTCACCCAAGAGGTTTTCCCCGGGCACCGGCACGTTTTCGAGGTGCAGGGGCGTGGTGGAAGAACCGCGTATACCCATCTTATGTTCCTCCGCACCCGGCGAGACCCCGGGGAATCCTCGCTCCACGATGAAAGCGGTGAACTTTTCCCCGTCCACTTTCGCAAACACCACGTACACGTCAGCGATGCCGCCATTGGTCACCCACATCTTGGTCCCATTCAAGATGTAGTGTTTCCCATCCGGGCCGAGGACCGCTCTGGTCTTGACATTCAAGGCGTCCGAGGCTGAAGTCGCTTCACTCAAGGAATAGGCACCCACCCATTCGGCGCTGGCCAGCTTGGGCAGGTACTTCTCTTTTTGGGCGTCGGTCCCAAAGAAGGCAATGGGCAGAATCCCGATGCCCGCTTGCGCCCCCACCGTCGCCGCCCACGAACCATTGCGCGCCATCTTCTCCGAAACGATGATGGAAGAAATCTTGTCCAGCTCCGAGCCACCGAATCGCTGGGGAACGTCCGTTGTGGAAAGACCAATCTCGGCGGCTTTCCTTAAAAGCTCCCTCAGCACCCCTGGCTTCTTGTCTTCGATCTCCTGAGTACGAGGGACGACTTCCCGATCAATGAACTCCTGTGCGGTTTGGGCGATCAACCTGTGCTGGTCGGTAATGTCTTCCGGCGTGAACACGTCCGCAGGAGAACGGGCCTCAATCAGAAAGCTCCCGCCCCTGGGATTTTGGATTTTAGATTTTGGATTTTGGATTGGCATTCGACTTGGCCGCCCAAATACAAACGTGCCTTAGACGCCTGTTTCTGTTGTGCAGTTTCTAGTTTTGAGTGTCCTTTAACGTAAGTTCATTGATTAAGTCAGGCTCGTGAGGTCCACGGGGCTCAGCCCCGTAGGGGCGGAATAACTTAGCCCAGGGCGAAAGCCCTGGGAAAAATTGCCCCCACCCCCTTTTGTTCCCCCTCCCCCGCCGGGCGGGGGAGGGGAGGGGGAGAGGGCCGCACGCAGGACCCACGGCTGTCGCCGTGGGCCAAATTATGCCGCCCGCCCCGGAGGGCTGACTAACGCCATGGACTTCAGTTACGTAACATTAGTTCCTGCGTTAAGGTTTTCAAAAATGCCCGCGGCTCCCATGCCCCCGCCCACGCACATGGTCACCATGCCGTACCTGGCGCTTCGCCGCTTCAACTCAGCGAGCAGTGTAGCCGTAAGTTTGGTGCCTGTGCAGCCCAAGGGATGTCCCAGGGCGATGGCGCCGCCGTTGACGTTCACTCGTTCGGGGTCCAATGCTGCCAGCTCGATCACCGCCAGCGCCTGGGCTGCGAAGGCTTCATTCAATTCAACTACTGCAATATCTGCGAGCTTTAGGCCGGCCAGCCTCAGCGCCTTGGGGATGGCGTAAACCGGGCCAATGCCCATCTCCTCCGGCAGACATCCGGCGGTCGCGAAGCTCACGAACCTGGCCAGCGGTTCAAGCCCCAGCGCCTTCACCTTCTCCGCCAAAATCACCACGGCCACAGCGGCCCCGTCACTCATCTGCGAGGTGTTTCCCGCCGTAACCGTGCCATGGGCATGGAATGCAGGCTTCAATTTGGCCAGCGCATCCAGGGAGGTATCAGCCCGTGGTCCCTCGTCGGTGTCGAACCGGATCTTGCGCGTCTGCGGTTTACCCTTGCCGTTCAGGTTGACCTCCACCACCTCGAGCGGAACGATCTCCTCTTTGAATTTGCCTTCGGCAATCGCCGCCAGCGCCCGCTGATGGCTGCGCAGCGCAAACTCATCCTGCTTCTGGCGCGTGATGTGGTGTTTTCGCGCCAGGTTTTCAGCCGTCAATCCCATGTTAAGGTAGGCATCAGGATAATGCTCAATGAGGTAAGGATTAGGCGCGAAATGATATCCACCTAAGGGAATCATGCTCATGGTTTCCGTGCCGCCGGCAATGACCACCTCGGCGAACCCCGCCATGATGCGCTCGCAAGCGATGGCGATGGCCTGAAGGCCTGAGGAGCAAAAGCGATTGATGGTCATCCCCGAACAGCTTACCGGCAGGCCGGCCCGGAGCGAAGCGACGCGTGCCACATTGGATCCTTGTTCCGCCTCGGGCATCGCGCAGCCCAGGATCACGTCTTCAACCTCGTTTGGGTCCAGCGCCGGGGCCCGCCGCAGGACCTCCTGAATTGCGGCGGCGGCCATGTCATCCGGCCGCGTGTTGCGCAGCGTTCCCCGCGGCGCCTTGCCCACCGCAGTCCGCGCTATGGAAACGATTACTGCCTCCCTCATGATCCCCCCATTTGTGATTTGCGATTTGTGATTGGTGATTGCTCCCGCATTGGCGACGGATCATTGCAAAGACGTAGTGAGTTCCCTATTTCAGGGTCACCGATCGGCAATTGCAAATCACCAATCACGAATCACCAATCAGTTTCTTAATGGCTTTCCCCGCTTCAACATATATTGGATGCGCTCTACCGTCTTCTTCTGGCCACAAAGACTCACGAAGGCCTCCCGTTCCAAATCCAACAAGTACTGTTCGGAAACGAGCTGGGGCGAAGTGAACTCGCCACCGCCGGAGAGGACCTTCGCCAATTGAGTTCCGATCACCACGTCGTAGTCGGAGATGTACTCCGCGCGGCGCATCAGGTGCAATCCCAGTTTCATTTTGGCGAAGGCCGCCTGGCCGAGGACTCGAATGTCATTGCGCGGGCTGCCCGGACGGTTGCCTAAGCGAACCAAGTCGAGCGCCAACTCCTTGGCGTCGGCGAGTTGCCGGTCCCGGTTCATGCTGACGGAGTCTTTCGCGGAGAGGTAGCCCAGCTTGCGCGCTTCTTCGGCGCTGGTGGAGACTTTAGCCATGCCGATATTCAAAAACACTTCCTTGACGAACGTAAACGGGTCGGCCTCCGGATCGGCAGGCACGGCATCCGTGGCGCGCATCAACATTTCCTTCGTCCCGCCCCCCGCCGGAATCAAGCCCACCCCGAATTCCACCAGACCCAGGTAAGTTTCCGCCGCCGCGCGCACGCGCGTGGCGTGCAGAACCATCTCTGTCGCCCCTCCCAGCGTCAGTCCGAAGGGCGCTGCCACCACGGGCTTGGGCGCGTATTTGAGCGCCATGTTGGCGTTCTGGAAGGCGCGCACTGCTTGGTGAAGGTCGTCCCATTCGTTTTCCTGAATCGTCATCAGGACCATCATCAGGTTCGCGCCCACGCTGAAGTTCGCCCCCTGGTTCCCAATCACCATGGCGTCAAAGCCCTCGTTCAACCTCTTCAGGACGGCGTGAATCATCTCTACCGTGTCAGCCCCAATGATGTTCAGCTTGGAATGGAACTCGAGGCAGAGCACACCCTCGCCAAGGTCAATAAGGCTTGCGCCGGCATTCTTCTTAATTTCCTTTTTGCGGGCTTTGAGCGCCGGCAGCAGCAGGACGCCCGGTTTATCTTGGATGTCGCGGAACGCACCGCTGCAGAAATCGAAGCAGCGACGCGCGCCGTCGCGTGACGTGTAGAAGCTCTTCTTCCCGGTGGTGAGGAGTTTTTCGACCAAGGGCGGTGTCGATCGATCCGCCTGCTCCCACGCATCGACAACCTCCTCAATCCCCACCGCATCCCAAAGCTCGAAGGGGCCACACTCCCAGTTGAAACCCCACTTCATGGCATTATCAATGGAGACGATGTCATCCGAAATCTCCGGCACACGCAGCGCAGCGTAGTGGAAGGTATCGAGGAGAATCTTCCGGTAGAACTGTCCGGCGCGGTCAGGCGACTGGCAGAGCA
>Ga0187770_10002081_pt1 | contig 11036 bp, 7 predicted proteins | sample 0116_SJ02_MP02_2_FD_133154 | JGI IMG/M metagenome (GOLD analysis project Ga0187770, IMG submission 133154) | Tropical peat soil microbial communities from peatlands in Department of Meta, Colombia - 0116_SJ02_MP02_20_MG | ecosystem: Environmental > Terrestrial > Soil > Wetlands > Peat | place...
AGGGGCGGCGCCTACCGAGATGACCATTCATCTCACGAGCGGCCTGGCGAACAAGGCGGTGATGCTCACTGCCCACTTTACGTTTTGGCAGCCGAACCTCATGGTTAATCTCCTCGCAGAGCGTTTCATGAACGAAGAAATTCTTCAAACCACTCCTTTTGGTGCCAATGCCGTGGCCTTCCAAAAGAATCGCTGCGCCATCGTCATCTTCGATGAAAGCACAAAAAAATACTATCAAAATGTCGGTTTGGATTTCCCTCCGGGCGTTATGGCTTCGAGCCCTTACCTCACGATTGACGCTTTCGATGAAGAGATGGAGCGAGCCGCCGCGGGGGGCGACAAGGGCGTCTTTATCGTCGATTCCATAGAAGAGCTTGCCTCAAAGACTGGGCTTAAGGCCGACGCTCTTCGCACGACGGTAGATGAATATAATAGGGCCTGCGAGACCGGCCGGGACGAGATATTTGGGAAGAATCCCCGATACCTCAGGCCGGTTAAAGAGCCCAAGTTCTACGCGGCGAAACTCGTCGTCGGTGGTTACGGAACCCTCGGAGGCATAAAAATCAACTCCAAGACCGAGGTGCTTAACAAGGAATATAATCCGATCCCCGGGCTCTACGCCGCCGGGTCCGATGCCAATTCAATATACGCCGACACTTATGTATTTATCCTTCCTGGCAACACCTTTGGTTTCGCGGTCAACTCGGGCCGCATGGCCGGAGAGAACGCCGCAGAATATGCAAAAATCCACGGGTAACGAGAGGCAAAAGGCGGCGTCACTATGAAGTAATTGCAACCCTCTTAAGAAGCAAAAAACGGAGGCGCTCTATGGAGCTGACCTACGAAAAGGCGATAAGATGGCTTGACGCCTACTTCGAGGATATTAATGGAAGCCAGGGGTCGGTCGAGACCGTAGCCCATCTGAAGAAATACTTCACCGCCGATTTTGAATTCTGGATGTATACGGGGCGCCCTAAGAAGCTCCCTCTGTCGCGGGAGGGGCTGCTCATGCTCTTCGTGCATCCCGGCCTCCGCGAGACAATATCGCCCCGTTACTACGTGATCGATACGGCGCAAATGACGGCAGTCGTTCAATTCGAAGCACGATTTGCCGACGAGCCCTCCGGGACCTCGTGGCCGACGCAGGAGGCGAGCGCCCACTATCATTTCGCGTTTGAGGGCGCAGACCTGAAGATCAGGAAGATCCAGTACTGGACGCAGTCTCACCCGGCCGGAGTTTTCGACGACATGTTCGCTTTGTGGGATCACTACAGAGAGGAGGCCCTCGTGGAGATGGCAACGAAGCGCCTCAACGCGGAGTCGTAATGCAAGACAGCGAAAAGGCCTGGCACGGCTCGACTAATGGGATTTGAAAGACTTCTCCAGCCGGGCTATATCGGGAAAGTGAGGACGAGGAACCGCATTTACAAGACGGCCGCGTCCATGATGTGTTTCCACGAGGACGAGCTCCGTGTGAATCCCATAGCCCTCGCCTTTTATGAGGCGATAGCAAAGGGGGGCGCAGGCCTCCTTGCCGTGGAAGCTCCGACCATCGACTATCCCATGGGCGCCAGGTGGAGGGAGCGGTATAGGATGGACGAGGACAGATTCATTCCGGGCATGGCGGAGCTCGTGAGAGTGATCCACATGCACGGCTGCCCGACGTTCATGCAGATGGAGCACGACGGTCCCTGGCAGTCGCCGCTATTCGACAACGCCCCTCTCCTCTTCGAAGGACCGCCCATCGCAGCCTCTCCGGTGAATATCGCGAAGCGTGGTGACTTTCACCGGGACGTGCCGAGGCAGTTAGCCGTACCGGAGATCGAGACGATCACAAGGAAGTACATCGACGGCGCCGAAAGGGCCAAGAAGGCAGGCTTCGACGGCGTCGATATAAACGCAGCGTCCAGCCACCTCGTCCACAACTTCCTCTCCCCCTTCTGGAACAGGCGCAATGACGAGTACGGGGGCACGCCGGAGAAGCGGGCCAGGCTCATGGTCGAGATCATCAAGGGTATCAAAAAGCGGTGCGGCGAGGACTTCTCTGTCGTCGTCTGCCTCAACGGGTTCGAAGTCGGCTACGCCATAGGCGTTTCAGACGATACGTGCCTCACCCACGAGCTTGCCACAAAGAACGTCCTCATGGCAGTTGAAGCAGGAGCTGACGCCGTGATGATACGGAGCCAATGGCTCGGAGCGCACGTGGCCGGCTTCCTGCCCGACTACATGTTCTATCCCGAAGAGCAGGTCCCCTTGGACAAGATGCCGAAATCATACTACTCGAAGGAGCGGGGCCTCGGGGCGATGAGGCTCATGACAGAGGAGTACAGGAAGCTCGTCGATGTCCCGATCATCCTTGTCGGTTATGTGACGCCTGAGCTTGGAGAACAGATGCTGGACGAGGGCAAGGCCGACTTCATCGGCATGAACCGGAGCCTCATGTGCGACCCGGACCTTCCCCGCAAGCTCGCCGAGGGAAGGCAAAAGGAGGTGAGGCCGTGTACTCGCTGCGGCACCTGCCTCGACCAGTCCGAGGTCTCCGTCCATTATCCCCGCCACTGCCGCCTGAACGCGGCCATGGGCACACAGACCTATGTCGTGGAAAAGAGCCCGAAGAAGAAGAGGGTGGTCGTTGTCGGCGCCGGACCTGCGGGCATGGAGGCAGCGAGGGTATCGGCCCTGCGCGGCCATGACGTGACCCTCATCGAGAAATCGTCCCGCCTAGGCGGCCTTTTGCCGCTAGCGGCTCTCATCAAAGGCCTGGAGCTCGAAGACCTCCCCGCCATCATCCGTTATTTGAAGACCCAGCTTACGAAGCTGGGCGTGAAAGTCAGGCTGGGCAAGGCCGCGAGGCCGGACATGATACAGCGGATGAAGCCGGATGTCATCTTCGTCGCGACGGGCGGTATACTGACAGCTCCGGACGTGTTGGGGATTAATAGGCGTCGCGTGATGACAACGCCTCAGCTCCACGAGCGCGTCAAGCCTTATTTGAGACTTTTCGGACCGGCAATCCTAGGCTGGCTGACGACGTATTATCTGCCCATCGCCAAGACCGTCGTCGTCGTAGGAGGCGGCCTCCACGGTTGCGAGACCGCAGAATTCCTCGCAAAGCGGGGCCGGAAAGTGACGATCGTGGAAGAATCGGACAAGATAGGCGACACCCTGCTCGGCTTCCGCCTCGGGCTTCTCATGGATTGGTTTGCCAGGACCGGGGTGACCCTCGTGACGGGCGCAAAAGGGATCGAGATCGTCGATAACGGTCTCGCTTACACTGACAGAGACGGCGCGCGGCACACGCTCGTTGCTGACACCATTGTGCCGACCTCGCCTTTGAAGGCGAATACGCAGCTTTTGGAAAGCCTCCGAGGCATGGCGCCGGAGCTTTATCTTATCGGCGACGCGAGGCAGCCGGGCATGATCATCGATGCCGTCAGGGAGGCTTATCAGACCGCCCGGGCTGTATGAGGCGATAAAGAAAGAAGAAGGAAGGTCGCTCGCAAATCGAAATAAGTGCGTTTCTTTTCGGGAGAGGAGTATAGCATTAACAAAGTGATAATAGGACAGGGGGGATTGGCATGAAAAAAGCGCTATTCTCTGTTTTGTTGATTGCAACATTGATAGCAGTGCCCATATTTGCCGCGCCCTCAGTAGCGGCGGAAAAAACAGTGGTGATCGGCGCTATTGGCTTTCTTACCGGCCCTGCCTCCGCAGGGGGAATGGCCGCCAAAGCAGGATGGGAGCTTGCCGTCGATAAATACAACAAGGCAGGCGGCTTGAAGATCGGAAGCGATACGTACAAGATCAAGCTGATCGTAGAAGACGACGCGATGAGCGCAGATCAGGCCGCCACCGCCGCGACGAAGCTCGTTAAGTCGGAGGGGGCCAAATTCATCGTCGGGCCGCTCACCGACGGCCTGAAAAATGCGGTATATCCCATCTGCCGCAAAGGCGGGGCCCTTATGGCAGCAGTCGACGGCATGAATGCATCGAGGGCTTTGTCCTACGAGGGCAATGCCGACGTAGCGCCGGACAAGCCGCTCTTTGTGCGGATGCACTGGGCTAACGACGAGATTTATCCTCAGCTCTTTGACTACTTACAGGAACACTACCCGCAAGTCAAAAAAATAGCCGTTTGCGGCGTTGTCGAAAAGTCGGAGGACTTGTTCTTTACCGATCTCGGGAAGAAGCTCCCACCCATGGGCCTCCAAATTGTGGGAAATCTGGAGCTGATTGCACCGGACGCCTCGGACTACGTCCCCGCAGCGACCCGCGTCCTCTCTGCCAAGCCGGATGGCATATTTATACCGATTTCAACGCCGGTCCTCTGGGGTTTTATGGTCAAGGCAGTTCGGGAACTCGGATTCAAGGGCCCCATATTCTGCAGCACCCATCTAGATGTCGATTTCACTTCAACTATTGCGGGCGGTAACGCCACCGACATATTCGGGGTAGGCATCACGCTAAAAGACATGGAAAGCCTTTCAAAGGCAGCACAAGAGGTTAAGGCGGAGTACCTGAAGAAATATCCCGCGAAGGATCTCATCTCCGATGTCTTCCTGGTCGGCTATAACGGCATGTGGGTGCTGCTCCAGACCATGGAGAAGGCCAAAAGTGTCGATCCGGAGACGGTGCTTAAGACCTACGAAGGCCTGACTAAGAAGGGAGACCTGCAAACCCTCTGGGGCCCGGCTTACGTCGGCGGGAAGAAGACCCTCAGCGTCAACCGTGCGCTGTGCTATCCTTACATAATCGATACGTGTATGAATGGCGTATCGAAGAATGCGAAGACTATTTTCGTATCCGTACCGTAGTTTTTTAGCGTAAACAGCCTCCCGGCTGGAGGCCGAGGGGCCCCTGATCTATCCGCTCCCGTAAGAACGGGAAAGAATGGAAGCACTAGGTGACTAGATGTCGTTTTTCACGATCACGGCCGGCGCGCTGAACGGCCTGCTCCTCGGCGGATTATATGCTGTCACCGCCCTGGGCTTCTCCATGATCTTCGGCGTCATGGGCCTCATGAACGTCGTGCACGGAGAACTGCTCGTCCTGGGCGCCTACCTCTGTTTTTTCATCTCCAGGGCCCTCGGCATTGATCCGTTCGTCGCGACGCTCATTGTCGCCGCGATTCTGTTTGCCGTGGGCTATCTGCTTCAATCGTTCGTCTTTAGTCCGGTCATGGAGAGGGGGGTCGAGCCGGCCCTCCTCACGGCTTTCGGCCTATCGATAATAGCCCAAAGTCTCTTCCTCTTCTACTGGACGACGAACACCCGCTCGATCAACACGGGGTACTCCCCGGTGGGTTTGAAGATCCTCGGCATATATTTGCCGGTAATGTATCTCATTTCGTTCGGCCTCGCCCTGGTGCTCGTCGCCGGGGTGCACCTTTTCATGACCAAAACATACCTCGGCAAGGCAACGCGGGCAGCCACCCAAGACCCCGATACGGCACAGGTGATGGGCGTCAATGTGAGACGGGTCTACGCCTTCACCTATGCCCTTGCGGCAGCCATAGCAGCCCTGGGCGGCACCCTCATAGGCATGACCTTTTCTTTCGTTCCCTCGAGCGGCCTCACATGGCTGCTCAAGGGATTCGTCATCGTCGTGCTGGGCGGGATGGGGAGCATCGTAGGGACCCTTGCAGGCGCTCTCCTCCTCGGCGTGGTCGAGGGCGTGGGTGGGGCTATCATGGGCACGGGCTACCACGACCTCATAGGGCTCGTCATCATCCTCCTCGTTCTCGTGGCGAGGCCGACGGGGCTTTTGGGCAGTGCGAAATGAAAAGGAGACACAGTCACGGAACGGGTCTCTATACCTCTAGGGGATGAGGGGGGCGCGGGAAGGATGGGGAGAATGAAGGTCGGAAAGGCTCCCTTATGGTGGGGCTTCATAGTCCTTCTCGCGCTGGCTCTCATCGCCGTCCCGCACGTTCTCGATCGCTACACGGTATTTCTCCTCTACCTCCTATTCCTCAACATAGCCCTTGCCCAGAGCTGGAACCTCCTTGCCGGCTACGCCGGTCTCATCTCCCTCGGCGTTGCGGCTCTCTTCGGCATAGGCGCCTATGCAGCGGGCATGACCATAGTCCATCTCGGCTTTCACTTTCTCCTTGGCGCCCTCTTCGGTGGTGTCCTCGCAGCGGTCTTTGCGGCGATCGTGGCCCTGCCGATCTTCCGGTTTCGCGGGATCTACTTCGCCATCGCCACATTGGTCCTTTCCGAGGCGCTCCGCATCTTCATGGTCAACTGGAAATTCACGGGAAGCGCCGAGGGCCTCAACCTGCCCCTCGAAAGCGGCACCACCCTTATGTGGTACTACTATGTCATGCTCCTCGTAGCAGCAGGGGCCACGCTATTGGTCGTCGTAATCTTGAGGACGAAGCTGGGCATGGGCCTGCGCGCCCTCGGGAACAACGAGGCCTCAGCGCAGAACATGGGCGTCAATACATTCCGCACGAAGCTCTATGTCTTCCTCCTGGCCGCCTTCATTACAGGGCTTGTGGGCGGGATACACGCCAGCAAGATGGGGAGCATCGAGCCCTATTCGATCTTCAGCGCCATGTGGACCCTGTCCACGGCGAACACGGTCATTATCGGGGGCATCGGCACGGTCCTCGGGCCTGTCCTCGGGGCTGTCTTCGTGATCATTCTGGGGGAGCTGCTCGCAGATTATCAGACCTTCCACCTGGCAATCACGGGTGCGCTCCTCATCCTCATCATACGGTTCATTCCGGCCGGTATCTGGGGGCAGATCGGGAAGCTCACTCTCGCGCGGCGGCCGGAAGGGGGAGGAACCGATGCACCGTAAGGCAGATAAGCTTTCCTTTCAGGGGACCACCCATGCTCCTTGAGCTGGACCACGTGACGAAGCACTTCGGCGCAGTGACGGCCGTTAACGATGTCTCCCTCTCCATAGGGGAAGGAGAGACCGTGGGGGTGATGGGTCCGAACGGCTCTGGGAAGACAACCCTGCTCAACCTCATCATGGGTGTCTATCCGGCAGACAGGGGGGAGATCCGCTTTGTCGGCGGCCGTATCAGCGGCCTGAGGACCGACGAGATATCCCGCCGGGGAATCGGCCGCACTTACCAGATCCCTCAGCCTTTCCTCAAGATGACCGCCCTTGAGAACCTCGTCGTGGGGGACCTCTACGGCATGAACCATAGGTCCCTGAAACTGGCCCGGGCGCGCGCCATGGCCGTTCTCGATAGAATGGGCCTCAAGAGTAAGGCAGACCTTCCCACAAGCAAGCTGGGGCTCCTCGACCTGAAGCGCCTCGAGCTGGCGAGGGCCCTCTCCCTGCAACCGCGTCTCCTCCTCCTCGACGAGATAGCCGCCGGCCTCGTCGAGACAGAGATTGCCGAGCTTCGGTCGCTTATCCTGGAGCTCAAGGCCGCAGGGCAGACCATGCTCGTGATAGAGCACATCCTCAACTTCATATTCAGCGTATCGGACAGGATAATGGTCCTTAACTTCGGCCAAACGGTCGTTGAGGGGGCTCCACAGGAGATTGCTGAGAACCCCAGGGTCCACGAGATCTACCTTGGCACGGAGGAAGACGAAGGAAAAGCGGCAACTGAGACGGGGGAGCACCAGGAACCAGAAAAGGAAAAGCCGGTCTCCCTGCTCGCGCTGAAGCACGTCAACTCGGGATACGGCGATTTTCAGGTCCTCTTCGATGTTTCGCTCCAGATCCCCGAGGGGGAGATCGTCGGCCTCATCGGGGTGAACGGGGCTGGCAAAACAACGCTCATAAGAGCAATCACAAGGCAGTTGCGCTTAAGGGGTGGGGAGGTGCTTTTCAAGGGAAAGGACATCGGCAGTGCCAGGCCCTTCGACATCGTCGACCTCGGGATATCACAATGCATAGAGGGACGCAAGCTCTTTCCGGAGCTGACCGTCGAGGAGAACCTGGAGATAGGCGCTTATTGCAAGCGTGCGAGGGACAAGCGTCAGGCGACGATCGAGTATGTCTACGACCTCTTCCCTGCGCTTTCCGGCCGCCGCCGCCAGATCGTGAACACCCTATCCGGCGGGGAGCAGCAGATGGTCGCCATAGGACGGGCCCTGATGGCGCGGCCGGAGCTCATCATCTTCGACGAGCTGTCGCTAGGTCTCGCGCCCATCGTGATCGACACGCTCTACGAGGCGATCACCAAGATCAACGGGCAGGGAGTGACCGTGCTGCTGGTGGAACAGAATGTGCACCGCAGTCTGGAAGTGGCTGACCGCGCCTACATCCTCGAGCGGGGACGCATCGCCCTTGCCGGGACCTCTGAGGAGCTGATGCGGAACCACCACGTCAAGGAAGCTTACTTCGGCCTGTAGGAGAAACTGCGACTAGAGACGGACTGGGAAAGAGCAGGGAGGTGGTAACTTATTGACCTTTCCTGAACGCGGACGAGGTCTCCACCTATTAAGGGTTGACTTTACCAGCGGCAGAAAATGAAGATTGCCGCAAGTAGAAACAGCGGATCACGCTGATCGGAAGCGAGAGTATCCTATTGCCCCTTAAACTTCTCTATGTCTTCGAGCAAGTTCGTCCTTGAAACGCAGGGGATCGATTCGGATGGAACGGTGGAATCCTCACTGAATCGGGTGACGCCGGGCAAATAGGACGCCGCACTAGTACTTACGGCGGCGACTCAGCCTCGCTCGACGGGCCTCGCTGTTTTTCCTTGACAAACGTAAGCTACAAAATTTAGCATATCATCAGATGTTCTGACATGGAAAGTACCGTAAAATCCTGTCAATAAAGGGAGTCATGGGACCAGGCACCGACTTCATCGTTGCCGAAGCGGCCACAAACGATGTGGGGAAAGGTGTAGCCCGGCTCTCGGAGGCGGCTATGGAACTCCTTGGCGCCGTCCTCGGCGATGTCATCGAGGTAGCGGGCGAGAGGATTACCGCCGCCCGGGTGTCCGGCGCACTCCATCCGTCCGTGGACAGGACGATAGCCATTGACGGCCTTACAAGGGAAAACGCCGGAACCTACGTGGGAGGAATGGTCAAGGTCCGGAAGGTGAGCCGCAAGACGGCCGAAACGGTCGTGATCGGCCCAGTGGACCCCGCATGCGTCCTGCCAGACGAGCAGGACCTGCTGCATTTCGCCCTTCTCCTTCAGGGGATGGCCGTTACAGCCGGAGACAAAGTAGACATACCACTTCTGGGCGGCAAGGCTCGCCTCTTTACGGTAGAGGGAACATCGCCTGGGGGTGGGGTGATCGTTAATCAGAGGAGCAGGTTCGTTCTCAAGAAGCTCGATTTTTCCGCCGACGCCGCCTCACGCGTCACGTACGAAGACATCGGCGGGCTAGAGAACGAGCTGCGCCTAATCAGGGAGATGGTCGAGCTCCCGCTCAGGTACTCAGAGGTCTTCGAAAAGCTGGGTGTAGAGGCCCCGAAGGGAGTGTTGCTCCACGGTCCTCCGGGGACGGGCAAGACGCTAATCGCCCGCGCCATTGCGGGCGAGAGCGGCCTGCACTTCATAAAGATCAACGGTCCGGAGATCATCAACAGGTTCTATGGAGAAAGCGAGGCGAGGCTCAGGGAGATCTTCGAGGAGGCGGCGCTGAGGGCGCCCAGCGTGATCTTCATAGACGAGATAGACGCGATAGCGCCCAGGAGGGCAGAGGTACTGGGAGACGTTGAGAAGAGGGTTGTCGCCCAGTTACTTGCCCTCATGGATGGCATGGTCCCCAGAGGTCACGTGGTCGTCGTGGGAGCGACTAATATACCGGAGGTGCTCGACCCTGCCATCAGAAGGCCCGGCCGGTTTGACAGGGAAGTGGCCGTTCCGGCCCCCAACGGCCAGGGCCGCCTTTCGATCCTGCGCATTCACAGCCAGCGGATGCCACTCGCCGAGGACGTCGATCTCGCCCGGCTGTCGGCCATCACGCACGCCTTCGTCGGCGCGGACCTGGAGGCGCTTTGCAAGGAAGCAGGCATGGTCGCCCTGAGGAGGGTTCTCGAGGGCCGCGAAGGAGAGGAGATCGAACTATCATACGCCTGCGTTGAAAACATGCGTATTACGATGGACGATTTTCTGGTCGCGCTGAGGGCGGTAGAGCCGACCGCGACGAGGGAGATATCCACCGAGAGGTCTACCATTACCTGGGCTGATATAGGCGGTCTCGCGGAGGTAAAGGAGACTCTTACGGCGCTGGTCGGTTGGCCCACGAGGTACCCGGAGCTTTTTGCGTCGGCCAAAGTGACGCCCCCAAGGGGCATACTCTTTTCCGGCCCACCGGGCACGGGTAAAACGCTGACAGCGAAGGCCCTGGCCGGAGAGACGCAGCTCAATTTCATCCCCGTCAGCGTCCCCGTCCTTTTCTCGAAATGGCTGGGCGAGTCAGAAAAGTCGCTCCACCATGTATTCAAGAAGGCGAAACAATCCGCCCCGTGCATCCTCTTCTTCGACGACATCGATACGCTCGGAAGCAGCCGCCGGGTCTCGCAAGACGGCGAGGCCGTCGCCGAGCGCGTGGCGAGCCAGCTCTTCAACGAGCTCGACAATCTGACCGATGTCTCGCAGGTCATCGTGCTCGGCGCCACGAACCGACCGGACCTTGTCGACCCCGGTCTCAGACGCTCCGGTAGGCTCGACTACCTGATCGAGTTCTCCTTGCCTTCCGAGGAAGACCGGGTCGATATCTTTCGCGTACACACAAGGGGGAAGCCTCTGGCAGCCGATGTGGACCTGGCGCGCCTCGGCAGGCTCACGGAAGGTTTTACCGGCTCGGACATAGCCGCCGTCTGCAGGAACGCCGCGATGATGGCCATAAAGAGACGCATAGAGGGGTGCGGCGCGGGGGAGGCGGGGGGCGTTGTAATTACCATGGACCTTCTTGAGGCGGCAGCACAGGCCGTAAGAAAAACCGCAGAAAGCGGGCGTACGCCATGCTAAAGGCAGTGAAAAAGAGACGGGCCTATGAGGACATCGTCGACCAGATCAGGAAGCTCATTGAAAAGGGCAGGCTGAGGCGGGGAGACCAGCTTCCCGTCGAAAAGGAGTTGTCGGAGACGTTTCGGGTATCG
>Ga0187770_10002082_pt1 | contig 11034 bp, 4 predicted proteins | sample 0116_SJ02_MP02_2_FD_133154 | JGI IMG/M metagenome (GOLD analysis project Ga0187770, IMG submission 133154) | Tropical peat soil microbial communities from peatlands in Department of Meta, Colombia - 0116_SJ02_MP02_20_MG | ecosystem: Environmental > Terrestrial > Soil > Wetlands > Peat | place...
CTGCCGGCACGATTCTGGGAGAGGCGCGCTTCGGCAGTCAGACCGTCAAGGTGGTGGCGGGAACAACCCATGACACTGCTTCTGCGGTTGTCGGAACTCCCTTCGAAGCTAAAACGGAAGCCTTTATCAGCTCGGGAACATGGTCCCTGATGGGCGTGGAGAGCGTGGTTCCGTATGCCTCGGAGCAGGCCCGGAAATGGAACTTCGCCAATGAAGGCGGCTTCGCACGCCGCTACCGCGTGCTGAAGAACATCATGGGATTGTGGCTGCTGCAGCGGTTAACCCAGGAGTTCCAGATTCCCATCGACGATTCCCTGCTGAGCGCCGTGGCGGAGGCCGCGCCATGGCGCTCGATTGTGAATCCCGACGATGCGCGCTTCCTCAACCCGGACTCGATGAAGCAGGCCATCGAGGTATATTGCAATGAAACCGGGCAACCTGCGCCCGAGACGCCCGCGCAATTCGGGCGTTGCGCCTTGGAGAGTCTGGCGCTAACTTATAGGCTGGTCAAGGAGCAACTGGAATCGTTGCGCGGCCAGAGCCTGACCAGAATTCGCATTGTGGGCGGCGGCACCAAAAATTGCCTGCTCAATCAACTGTGCGCCAACGCCTGCCAGCTGCCGGTGAGCGTTGGCCCGGTGGAAGCCTCCGCGCTGGGAAACATTTGCACGCAGATGATTGCCCTGGGTGAAATCCCCAGCCTCGATGCGGCGCGCACAGTAATCCGGCAGTCCTTCGAGATTAGCGAGTATCGTCCGCTGGAGCCGATTCCGGATTCCGTATGGAACAAGTTCTGCAATCTGTTGCACCAGAACTAAGAAAGGATGTTCAGGAATGAATGTGACCAAGAAGGTTCAAACAGCCTACGATCTGGCCAGGGAACGTTACGCGGAGATTGGTGTGGATACCGAGAAGGTTCTTCCCCAATTGGAGCAAATTCCGATTTCCATCCAATGTTGGCAGGGAGACGACGTTCGCGGCTTTGAAAATCCCGAAGGTGATTTGACCGGCGGCATTCAGACCAGCGGCAACTATCCCGGTCGGGCACGGAGCGCTGACGAGCTGCGCTCCGACCTGGAAATTGCATTTGCGCAGATTCCGGGCACAAAGCGGGTCAATCTTCATGCTATTTATCTCGAAACTGACAAGCCCGTGGAGCGGGATGCCATTGAGCCTAAGCATTTTGAAAATTGGGTGACGTGGGCCAAGGCGCAAAACCTGGGTTTGGACTTTAATCCCACCTGCTTCTCGCATCCGCTCAGCGAAAAGGCCACTCTGAGTCATCCGGACGCCAAGATTCGCAGGTTCTGGATCAATCACTGCCTGGCGTGCCGCCGCATCAGCGAGCATTTCGGAAAAGAACTGGGCACGCCGTCGGTGATGAACATCTGGATTCCCGATGGAGACAAGGATCTGCCCGCGGATCGCATAGGACCGCGGAAACGATTGATCGAGGCGCTGGATGAAATCATTGCCGCGCCCATCGGCCGCAATCACAAAGTCGCCGTCGAGGGCAAGCTCTTTGGCATCGGCTCGGAGAGCTACACGGCCGGCTCCAATGATTTCTATCTGGCTTATGCAGCTACGCGCAAGATTCTGCTCTGTTTGGATGCCGGGCACTACCATCCCACCGAGAGCGTTGCCGACAAAATTTCCACGGCTCTATGCTTTCTGGATGAGATTCTGCTCCATGTCTCGCGGCCGGTGCGTTGGGATTCCGACCATGTTGTTCTGCTGGACGATCCCACGCTGGCCATTGCGCAGGAGATTGTGCGCAGCGGCGCCATCTCGCGGGTGAACATCGGCCTTGACTTTTTCGACGCCAGCATCAACCGCATCGCGGCCTGGGTAATCGGCGCGCGCAACATGCGCAAGTCATTGCTGCTGGCGCTACTGGAGCCGGCAGAAAAGCAGTTGGCCGCGGAAAAGAAATGGGATGGCACAGCCCGCATGGCCATCTTCGAGGAATCAAAATCTATGCCTTGGTCCGCGGTGTGGGAGTATTACTGCGCCAGCAATGGGATTCCCGAGGGCATCGGATGGCTGGAAACAGTGCGCGGCTACGAAAAGGACATTTTGTCCAAGCGCGTAAAAGCAAGATGATCAGTTTATCCATGTGACGTTGTACCTAATATTTGTTGAAGATTCGGCACAACGCCGCTGCATTCAGAGATTGAGGTACAGCGCAATGATCAATCTGACGACCTGCCGCGAGTACGTGCGATTTGTGATGACAGTAGTTTGCCTTGGCGCGGGTTTTGTAATGTTCACCCTGACAGCCGGTGCGCAGGTACTGAGTCCGGCTGCCTTGCGCGTGGATGAAATGACCACGCCGCTGGGCATTGATGATATGCAGCCGCGCTTCTCCTGGCAGTTGCGCGACAGCCGCGAGGGTGCACGTCAAACGGCTTTTCGGCTGCTGGTTGCCTCACAACCGGAGCTGCTCGCCGCAGACAAAGCGGACGTGTGGGACAGCAAACGCGTGGACAGCGAGCAGTCGGTCGGGGTTCAGTATGCCGGACCTTCGCTTGCTCCTTCGACACGCTATTACTGGAAGGTTCTGGTGTGGGATCAGGCGGGCAAACCTGCACCTGAAAGCCCGGTCAGTTGGTGGGAGTCGGGACTGCTGAAGCAACCGTGGCGCGCCCAGTGGATCGGCTATGAAACGCCAGAAGAGGCCGCGGTTCGCCAGGCTCCGGCGGCGTGGATTACCATCCCAGAGACGAAAGCACCTATCACAGAAAAGACAACAGAACAGCATCTCTTCTACCGGCAGTCCGTATCCCTAGCCAAGCCTGTGCTCCACGCTACGCTCTACGCAACCGCGCAGGATACCGTCTCGGCGTGGATTAATGGCGTACAGTTGATGACCGCCAGCCCATATCCACCCTGGAGGCAGTTTCCGTGGAAGAAGTTTGTGAGCGCGGATGCGACCGGGGCTCTGGCAACGGGCGCCAACACTATCGCCATTGAGCAGGTGCATTACGTTCAACTCGGTGAAAAGGCCGCTTCCCTTCCCATGATTGCGACGTTGTTTGTCGAGTACACGGACGGAACCACGGAAGTATTTGCGAGCGGGACGAGTTGGAAATCTTCGCTGAAAGCCGCCGCAGGCTGGCAGCAGATGAGCTTTAACGACTCCGGCTGGAAAAACGCGGTGGTGTATCAGCAGGCCCCGGGGATAAGAGACGCACCCTTGGGACATCCCTGGATTCCCGACTCGGTGAAGACTCTGCGCCGCTCGTTCACGGTGAGCGTTCCGGTGAAGTCGGCGCGGCTTTACGCGACAGCGCTGGGCAGCTATCTTTTCTTATTGAACAATAAGCGAGTAGGCGACCAGGTGTTGGCGCCGGGATGGACGGACTACCGCCAGCGCGTCGTATACCAGACCTACGATGTGACCGATCAAATCGTACAGGGGAAGAATGCGATCGGCGCGCACCTCGCGCCAGGGTGGTATGAGACGCCGCTCGAATGGTCGCAGCAGCCGAACAACTATGGCGTGACGCCGCCGGCCCTGCTGGCGCAATTGCGCATTGAGCACACGGACGGCAGCGTGGAATGGGTGGCGACCGACGCGAGTTGGCAAGCAGCAGTGTCGGTAATCCTCAACTCAGAGCTGTACGACGGCGAGACGATGAACCCGGGCGACTATTGGATCGGCGAGTCCAGCCCGGAGTTTGACGACAATTGGATTCATGAGCGGGCAATGACGATCCATCCCGCTCCGGTCGAGATCGTGGCGCAGGATTTTCCGCCGATCCGCGTTGAGAGCACATTAAAGGCTGTCGCGCTCACGGAGCCGAAGCCGGGAGTCTATGTCTACGATTTCGGGCAGAATTTCTCCGGTGTGGAGCGCATGCTCGTGCCCTTGCCGCAAGGTGAAGGAAAGCTCCAGGTCCGTTTTGCCGAGGTTCTCAATCCGGATGGCACAATCTACACGGACAATCTGCGCACGGCCAAGGCCACGGATTTGTTTTTCTTACACGGTCTCAATTCTCGCGGGATACACGGTACAGCCGGGTTTGAACCGCAGTTCACCTTCCACGGCTTCCGCTACGCAGAGCTGACCGGCTTGTCCGCGCCGCCCTCCAAAGACAGGATCACCGCCCTCGTTCTCCACACCGACGCGCCCTTCACGGCCAAGCTCGAGACCGGCAGCGCGCTCATCAACCAACTTTGGAGCAACATTCTGTGGGGCCAGCGGTCGAACTTTGTCGGAGTGCCCACGGACTGCCCGCAGCGTGACGAGCGCCTAGGCTGGATGGGAGATGCACAGGTCTTCTGGCGTGCGGCCAGCTACAACATGGATCTGGCGGCCTTCTCGCGCAAGTTCGCCGCGGACATGCGCGGCACGCAGGTTGGAACGCCATACTACGGCATCTACTCGCCCGGAACCGCTTTGCCGAATGCGGGCTATGCCGCGGGCTGGAGCGATGCGGGGGTGATCATTCCCTGGACCTCGTGGCTGCAGACCGGCGACAAGAGCATTATCGAAGAAAACTGGTCAGCGATGGAGAAGTATCTGGACGCGATTGCCGCCGCCAACCCCGATGGATTGTGGCGCAACGATTCCGGAATTCCCTTCGGCGACTGGCTCTCACCCGAAGGCAGGACGGATATCGTGCTCATCGCCACCGCTTACTGGGCCTATGATGCAACATTGATGCGCGAGATGGCACATGCCACGGGGCGTTTTCAAGCCGAGGAGAAGTACAAGCAGCTCTTCGAAAAGATTCGCGCGGCGTTTGAGAGGCAGTTCGTGCACCCTGATGGATTTGTGGCCGGGGCAGACAACAGCCCGTCTCCCTTTGGCGCGATCAACAACCCGGATGCGAAGAGCAAGGGCGGAGACACGCAGACCGGCTATGTGCTGGCGCTGCACATGAACCTAATTCCGCAGGAGCTGCGCGCCACGGCGGCAAAGAAGTTGGTAGACAAAATCCATGCCAATCACGATCTGCTTGCAACAGGCTTTCTGGGCACGCCATATCTGCTGGAGGAGCTGACGAAAGCCGGCTATCCCGAGCTTGCCTACACGCTGCTGCTCAATACCGAATATCCATCTTGGGGATACATGGTGAAGCATGGCGCAACGACCATGTGGGAGCGCTGGAACGGCGACCAGATGATGACCGACCCGGGCATGAACTCCTTCAACCACTATGCCTATGGCGCAGTGGCCGACTGGATCTATCGCTATGCCGCGGGCATCGATGCGACGCCGCTGGATGCCGGCTTCCACACCATCATTCTGCATCCGGTCTTCGATCGCAGACTCGGCAGCCTGGATCTGCGCTATCAATCTCCCTACGGTGAGATTCACACCAACTGGAGCGTGGATGGCGACAAGGCGCACTGGACGGTGACGATTCCACCTAACGCTAACGGCTGGCTGCATCTCTCCGAAGCCGAGGCTGCAAACTACACGCTGAACGGAAAGCCGCTGAGAATGCCGGCTGGCAAGAAAGGATACGAACTTGCAGCAGGCACGTATCGCTTTGAGGTGACGAGTGTGCGGTAATGGTCCGCGCGTATTTGTTTGAGGAAAGACAATTTATCTGAATCGAGGCAATCAAGCAGCGTTTTTGGCAACAAAAACATTCGCAGTTTTCCCTTCAGAGAAGGACGCTATTTCGAACCGGGATCAGCCCTTCCGGAGAAAGCTCTCCCGTGTTTTTGTGGGGTAGAAACAGGCGAATCTGCTGGAAATTTAGGGAATCTTGAAGACTCGCACCACGATTCTTACTGATTGTAAGAATAGCTGGTGGACGCGGCAGGAATCGAACCTGCAACCTGTCGGTTAAGAGCCGAATGCTCTGCCAGTTGAGCTACGCGTCCAGATAACCAGAAAAACCGTGAGGCGGCTATGCTTTTACACGGTGCATGCAGATAAAAATTATGCTGCTACGTAAAAATATAGCACAGCCGCTGCTCCTGCTCAAAGCGTGGAAAATCCGGCTTGATTGTGATTGTCAGAAGTTGAAGGCCAGGCCGGCGTGGATGCTGCGCTGCTCCTGCGCAAAGATCAGCAGCGAGCCGTCACCCAGCAGATAGGGCCGGTAGCCCTGCGCCAGCAGGTTGCCCACATCGAATAGCGCCTCAAAATCGCCGCAGCCGTTGTGGCAAAGATGAATAGGCTGGCGCAGGTGCATGTTCAGCCAGGGCGCGTCGGCATCCACGGCAAAGGGAGCAACCTGGGTGATGGTTTCTTCCGGTTGCCAGCGGTAGCTGGCTCTCCAGCGGGTTTTCGTGCCTTCGAGCGTGCCGGAGAGCGTGAGCGCGTATGTCTGGGCGCGGCGGGGATAGGCGCTCGCGAACACCTGGGCAAGAGTTGCAGATTGAGGTGAGGAAGGCGACGCCGTCAGCACCAATGCGTTGCCATTGGCATAACTGAGAAAGATCTGATTCCCTCCCGGCAGTTGCCTCTCTATAGATGCTTCCACTCCTGCGGTAGAAAACCTTGGGCCGGCAGCGCGGATCAAGCCGCTGGCAGGGTCCAATAGTACCGTGGCGTAGGCAGAGTTGCCCGCCGCAAAATGGCTCATGGCTTCAATGATCGGATTGTCGATTCGATCGGCAAAGACCACAAGAGCAATGCCTGACCGCTCAGTTTGCCTCTCCCAGCTGAGTTCCTGGTGCAATCCGTGCTCGATGGCCAGTTTGCCGCTGCGCGCGGAGAGAGCTGGCAGCCATGACCGTGCCTCGCTCTCTTCTGCGTTCGCCGCTCCCGGCAGTAACGTTGTCATGCGATAACGAACTGCGGAGTTGCCCTTCCGCCAGCCTGCGGAGGCAAAGGGCAGCACCGCCGCAACGGTCTGCGGTGAAATCGACGAGAGCCTGGCCAGCACCTGGCTCGAGCCTACCTCGCCTTCAAATTCGTCGCCGAGATGAATCGTCTCCCAACTGCGGACAGACGCTTCATCCAGCCCCTTGGCGTCGTCAGCGGTCACCTCCGGATGGATTGCGACAGCCGCCACCGACTGTACGGAGCCGGCGAAACCCAGGTCCTGCCGGAATCCGAGCATGGACTCCATGTCAGCAGCAGTGCCGGGAGCAAAATCAACGCGCGCCAGCAGCTCGCGGCTGTCGGAAGGCGTGTCTTCAACCGCCGCCGAGATCCGCTCTCCGTTCTCGCCGAAGGTTCCTTCCCTGCCTGTGGCCACCAGGCGCGCCTTCAAACGGGGATGCATGCCGGAACCGTCGTCTACAACTACTAGCGGACCGTCCTCCAGCCAGCGCAGGAGGGGGCGATTGGCCGCTGAGCGCAGCGTCCAGGCCCAGTCATCCTTCTGGGTATTGCGCGAGCGCGGCTCTGCCGGCAGCCATTGCATCGCCTCGTACAGGCTGTGCAGCGTTAGGTTGACGACCGTATTGGCGCGGATATGTATATTCTCGCGCAGCGAAGGCAGAAACCAAGCGCCTATGGCCTTGACCGAATAACGGCCCGGCAGAATCGATGAGATTAGATAGCGGCCGTTCGAGTCAGTGTAGACGCTGGAGATGACAGTCAGATCAGAGCGCAGCAACTGTACTTGAGCGCCAATCTGCGGAATGCCGGCAGAATCACACACAATTCCGGAAACAGAACCCGAAACAGGCCCAGAGGCAGCTCCGCCAAACGTCCCGTTGCCCAAGGCAATCAGCACTGCAAACACAACGAGATGGGTCTTGCGCATCATCTCAAATCTGCGTGACCTCATCGCGCCGCTGGCAATTTGTTGCAATCAAACCCGCACGGACATCCGGATCTTGTGTCCGCTAGCCCTGCAGTACGGGATACATCCATTATTCAACGATAAAAGGCGCCGATTGCGCAATCTCTTGTTTTGAGAGAGCATCATTGACTTTAATCGTCACCTTGTACTTGCCTGGTTCAAGCCCGGCTATGGGCAAGGTTTTCTCCACCGTCATCTGGTCGCTATGCGAGCCTAACTCCTTTGAATCCATCTGCTTTTCAAAAATCACCGTATCCGTGGCGGGGGTGGTTGCCGTGGCTGTGCTGGTCTTGACAATCTGGTAGGTTACCGTGGCCTGGTTGCTCTTGGTTGCCTCATCGACCCGCAGATTATAAACCTGCATCCAGAAGTTCAACTGCTGGTTGCGGTTGAACTTAGCCGGGGGATTCGGATTAGCCGGGGTGGCGCTGCCTACGCGAGGCCGGATATAAGTATTGCCTATAACGAAGTTGCCGGTACCAATTGTGTGAGAATCGACCGTGCTCATCTGATCGGCCAGAATCAGAGAGGAGGTGCCAAGGCTTTCGTCGTGATATGTCGGCACTTCGAGACTGCGGCCGTAATAACCCATATGCTCGGGGTTGTTCACGTCCTTGACGGCAATATCCAGGCGGTAAAGACCGGGTAAAAGTGGCAGTGCCTTCCAGTAAACCGACTGGCGGTCGAGGCTCTTTTCCAGCAACTCGGCCGGCTGCGTGACCTCAACCGTATCCTCAAAGGTTTGTACCGTCTTGTGGGTGAGGGTGGTGACCTTGCCCAGGATGTTGACCACGCCCTTGGCCACGCCACTCTTCGTTACAAAGGTGATGTCGCGGTTCTTCATCTGTATCGTAATCGGAACCAAATCCGTGCTTTCTGTTACCTTGATGAAGTCGGTGCGGACGTCAAAGGGGAAGACCGGGCCCGATAGCAGTTTGTGCTCGGACATAAATGCATCAAGATCCGTGAACTTGATAGGGGGTGGCGTAAAAATCTTGGCGGCTAGCTCTATGCGGTCAAACTCCTTGGAACCTTGCTGCGACCCTGCTGGCCCCAGGCCAAGTGCTTCTAAACCGTTCCTGAAGCGATCAGCCTTGCCGGCTCCACGGCCTATCTGTTCCCACATGGTTAAGCCAGCGTTGGGAATGTGCAATAGAGCGTCCTTCTCGCTGCGGTCGATGGTGAAGTGGTAGTCACCGCACATGCAGGTATCGACAAACTCCAGCTCGATGTTCTCGCCGATACCCTCCATATACCGGTAACGCCAGGTCTCAAAGGGGAAGGTGGAGGTTGTGCCGCCGCCTTCACTGTAAGGCCGAGTGTATTGTCCTCCGGAAGGGTGCGAATTTATCTCGTCGGGTTTGCCCCAGGCGATGTAGATGCGTCCGCGGTCGGTCTTCCAACCCGGTTTGCCGGCCGCAAAGTGCTCGTTGGCGTAGGCAATGCGACGGTAATGCTCTTCGCGGAATTCGTTCTCCGGCGAATCCGGATCGGGGTTGCGCCGCAGCCAGAACTGCTCGATAAAAGCATCGCGCTCCTCATCGTTGCTGAGGGTCCGGAATGCCTTGCGCTCCTCATCGGAGATGATGTAGGCCACGTCCTGTTCCAGCCACGTTTTGTAGGCTCCCTTGAGTTCCTGTTTAACCGCCTTCTGCGCGGCAAACCTCTCCTTGTCCGAGCGCTGCCGCTTGAGAGGATCTACTTCCTGATTCTGGCTATTGGACGGTTGTGCCTGGGCTGTTGGGTTTTCCGTCTGCTGGGCGGCAACTGCGGCGGCGGGAAGATAAAATAATCCGCATCCCAATGCGGTAAAGAGAAGATGAGAACGGAAGGGCATCATTGGCCTTAAAACTCCTGCGATTCCTTAATTCTACGGGCCCGGATAGGGTTGGGCAAGGTTCCGTAGGAAGTCGGCTTCCGGTTGGACGTTTATGCTCTACTGTGGTAAGCCATGATACCTCAACCCGGAAACTGGTAAACTGTTTGCAGGAAGGTTGATGAGTCCCGCTGGACTGAATTCCGGCAAAGAAGCAGACGTTCGTCCCGATCCATTCTGTTCTGCTTTACAGCTTTTATTTTGAGGCACTTGAGATGCTTCTTCATCCTGTGCGGGCTGCTTGCTGAAATTGTTTTTATCCGAATCCGGCGAGTCAGGCTGGAGTCCGCTGGAACTTTACCAGCGCCAACTGCGTACATTGAATAGGGCATAGAGGGAGTTTGTATCTCGCATGAAAAAGATACTCTTGATTATTCTTGGCGCTATTGTAGCCGTCGGTCTTGTGGCTTTTTTCATTTACAGGCAGCAGGCTGGCTACACCAAGGTTCTAACCGCCAAAGTCGTGCGCCAGGAACTGGTCACGGTGGTCAGTGGCACCGGACAAATTAAACCCAAAACCTATGCCAATCTGGGAGCCACCGCCATGGGCCGCGTCACCCACCTTTATGTGAAAGAAGGGGACATGGTCAAAAAGGGCCAAACGGTGGCCACCATTGAGAACGTGCAGCAGGAAGCCAATGTTACCGGCCAGCAGGCCGCCATTGCCGCCGCTAAGACCGATATTGCCGCCGCTGTTGCCAACGAAAAGACCGCCGAAGCCAATGTTGAGAGGGCCAAGGCCGATCTGGAGCAAAAGCGGCTCGATTGGGATCGGGAACAGCCGCTTTATCAAGCAGGCATTGTGGCCAAATCGGACTACGATGCCAAGAAAGCTGCCTATGACACTGACGTAGCCACGCTCAATCAATGTGTCGCCGCTCTGAATCAGGCCAGGGCGCAAACCGAATCCCTGCGCGCGCATATGCAAACCAGCGTAGCCACGCTGCGCGCCAACCAGAATTTACTCGACCAGACCATCATGGTTGCTCCCTTCGACGCCATCGTCACCAACCAGCCCGTCCGCGAGGGAGAGTCGGTAGTCCCTGGCATCCAGAACACCGTGGGCTCTACGCTCATGACACTGGCGGATATGAGCGTGGTCACCGCCGAAGTCAAAGTCGACGAGACCGATATCGTCAACATCCGCATCGGCCAGGAAGCCGAAGTCACTGTGGACGCCCTCCCCGGCAAGGTCTTCAAAGGCCATGTAACCCTGGCTGGCGATCAGGCCCTGTTGCGCTCCACCGGCGTGGCCACTTTGCAATCCACAACAGGCACCGAAGAAGCCAAGGACTTTAAGGTGATTGTTACGCTGGATGCGCCCACCAGCGATCTGCGCCCCGGACTCTCGTCCACAGCCAAGATAACCACCGCGCAAAAGCAGAGCGCGCTCTCGATTCCGATTCAGGCGCTGACCGCCTATTCGCCTGAGACTGAAGC
>Ga0187770_10002083_pt1 | contig 11032 bp, 15 predicted proteins | sample 0116_SJ02_MP02_2_FD_133154 | JGI IMG/M metagenome (GOLD analysis project Ga0187770, IMG submission 133154) | Tropical peat soil microbial communities from peatlands in Department of Meta, Colombia - 0116_SJ02_MP02_20_MG | ecosystem: Environmental > Terrestrial > Soil > Wetlands > Peat | place...
GGCGATTGTTTCCGCAGGCTATCCCGGCGACTACAAGGATTTCACTCACCGGCTGGGGCACGGCATCGGCCTGGATGGGCACGAGCATCCTTATCTCGTGCGCGGCAGCCGGACCGTACTGGCGCCGAACATGACCTTCAGTAATGAGCCCGGCATCTACTTGCGTGGTGATTTTGGATTGCGCCTGGAAGACGACATGGTGATTACGGGCGATGGGCCCGCTCAGCTACTCACTCCCGGCCTCAGCACTTCACTCGAACGACCCTGCGGATGAGAAAGAACGAAGTAAGGATGTAAGGAAGTGAGGAAGTAGGGAGAAAAGACCCGGATTACCAGTGCTGCCTGGGCAGGCCCCGCTTTTCCTTACTTCCTTACTTCCCTATTTCCTTACTTCGATCTGCCATCCATCTGGAGTGCTGAGCGCAAAATTCCACAATCCGGCACTCCGCCCAGAAACGCTCGTCGTGGTCTGAGGAGTCCCGCCCGCCGTGGCGGGAGATGAACGCACAATGGCCGCCATGCTCGGGAGCGAGAAGGGTGATGCGCGGGTTGGCCAGCAGCTCCGGCCGGTGCACGGAGCGGTACGGCACCAGGCTATCGTCCTGGGCGGTGATGATCAGCGCGGGCACCGCGATGGAGCCGAGCAGATGCATGGCGCTCGCACGATGGTAATAATTCGCCGCCGTGCCGTAACCGCAGAGCGGCGCGGTAATCACGTCGTCGAATTCGCGGATGGAGCGCACCGAACCTACGCCGTTCAAGGCAAAGTGTTGGGGGAAGATTTCCACCTTCTTGCGGTACCGCCGGATCAGGTTGCGCACAAAATACCGTTCATAGAAGGCATTGCGCGGCTCGTGGATAGCGTCTGCGCAAGCGGCCAGGTCCAGCGCAGGGCAAACGGTGGCCACCCCTCGGAACGCGGCTGGGGCTGAGGCGTCGCGGCCGAATTCGCCGGCGGCCTTCAGCACCAGATTCCCACCCATGGAAAACCCGGCCAGGAAAATCTCCTGGAGGCCGTCGCGCTCCGCCAATTCGCGCACCACGGCGCGATAGTCAGAGGAAAGGCCGGAATTGTAGAGCGTGGGAGCGAGCGCCTCCGTTCCCCCACAATTGCGCTGGTTCATGCGCAGCACATGAAAGCCGGCCACCCAGGCCTTCTCCGCCGTGCCCAGCACGTAGCGAGAATCACTAGAGCCTTCCAGCCCATGCACAATCACAATCGCCGGCTTCTCGCTGGCCGCTGGCCACTCGCCACTGGCCACTCCATCCCCAGCCTGCCAGTGGCAATGCGCCAAGAGGCGGATTCCCGGCTCGACCTCGAAATAGCGCTCGACAGGAGCGGGCAGCCGCTCCAGGCTGCGCGGCCAGAAACGGCCGGCCAGCGTCATCCAATGGGGATTGAGCAACCGCGGATGAGGGTCAAAGGGGGTCACAATCCGATATTACTTGAGAGCTTGGAGATCTGCGCGCCGGGCTTCTTTTTCCCGCAAGGCTTCGAGGTACTCGGGCAGCAGCAGCCATAACTCCGCCAGATCCTTTTCGACCATCAGACGGCGACCAGAAAGCAGGCTGGGGTCGGTTTGGAGCTGATTGCCCAGCTCAACAAATGCGGCGCCAATGCGCCGCAACTCCTCTTCTGTAGAGGCAACGCGCCGCCCGCACTCCTCGTACTCGCGCGTGAGACGCGCGCGATCCTCCCCTTGCTGTCTCTCATCGGCCATGGGCCCCCAAAACGATTCGGAGGAGTGTACCACGAGGGCTCCGAGGGGGCCGCGCCGGCGTGGGCCGTGGTTCTTGCGGGGCCCCAGAAATCGCCCGAACCGATACAGGGTGGTAATGTAGGTTGTTGGGGACTCTTCCCATGAGCGGAGGCCGGAAATGAACATTTTTCAAAGCACGTGGTTGCGCCCATGGAGTGCCTTGCTGTTGGTGGTGGCCGCGCCGGCATGGGCCGGCCAGAGCCCAAGGGAGCCAAGCGTTGCGCCGGTGCCCTCGCAGATCGCCGCAACGAAAAGGGTTTTTGTGTCCAATGCGGGAGGAGATTGCGCTCCGGTGGGCAATGCTGGTTTTAGCGGCGGCCGGGACAGACCCTATAACCAGTTCTATTCCGCCCTAAAGGAGTGGGGACGGTACGAACTCGCCGCGTCCCCTTCGGATGCGGATCTGGCCTTCGAAATCTCTTTCCGTTGCCCGCCCACCGGAGGAAACGTGGCCAAGGGAAACAGCGTACCTCCGCTCTACGATGCTCAATTTCGCCTCCGTATCCTTGACGTAAAAACGCATATCGTCCTCTGGGGAATCACCGAGCATGTGGTGCCCGCAATCCTGCAGGGGAACCGGGATAAGAATTTCGATGGCGCCTTGAACAAACTCGTGGACGATGTAATCAAGCTGGTGGCCGGAGCTGCTCCGTCGCCATGAGCCGGCTGGTCGCAGTAACGCGCGCTGCCGAACGCAATCCCAGCCAGGAGCGGGCCGCCTTGACGCATTCCGCCGCACCGCCTAGAATGAGGTTTCAACTGTGACACCAATCCGACGCCATACGCATCGTAACCGGGCCCAGCGCACCCCGCTGGGCGTTTGCGTTTTTAGGCGAACTTTCGCGTGGGGAAAATCAACATGATGGACGGACCGATTCAGGAAGCGCTCACCTTCGACGATGTGCTGCTGGTGCCGGGGCAATCCTCGGTGCTGCCGACGCAGGTGGATACCCGCACGTGCCTGGCGCGGCAGATTCCGCTGAACATCCCGATTTGCTCCGCGGCCATGGATACGGTGACGGAATCGCGCCTGGGCATCGCGCTCGCGCGGCAGGGCGGCCTCGGCTTTATCCATCGCAACATGCCCATCGAGCGCCAAAGCGAGGAGGTGGACCGCGTCAAGCGCTCCGAGAGCGGCATGATTGTGGATCCCGTGACCATCCGACCGGAAATCACCATCCGCGAGGCCCTGGAAATCATGCGCAAGTACCGCATCTCCGGCCTGCCGGTGACGCGCGGAACGCGGCTGGTGGGCATCCTCACCAACCGCGACCTGCGCTTTGAGCAGAACCTGGATCAGCCGGTGAGCAAAGTGATGACTAGCGCCGATCTGGTGACCGTCCCCGTGGGCACCACGCTCAACGAAGCGGAGCAAACCCTCCAGGAACACCGCATCGAGAAGCTCCTGGTGGTGGACAACCAGTTCAATCTGAAAGGGCTGATCACGGTCAAGGACATTCAGAAGAAGCAGCAGTACCCGGCTGCGGCCAAGGACGACCACGGGCGGCTGCGCATCGGCGCGGCGATCGGCGCCACGGGAGATTTTCTGGAACGCGCCGTGGAGCTGGCGCGGGTAAAGGCGGACCTGCTGACCGTAGACACCGCGCACGGCCACTCGACGCGGGTGATGGAAGCCATCCGCGCGGTAAAAAAACGCCTTCCGGAAATGCCCCTGCTGGCCGGCAACGTGGGCACTTACGAAGGCGCGCGCGACTTGATCGCGCTGGGCATTGACGGGCTGAAGGTGGGCATCGGCCCGGGCTCCATCTGCACCACGCGCGTAGTGACCGGCGCGGGCATGCCGCAGATCACGGCCATTCTGGAGGCGGCGCGCGCCGCAAAGGGCACCGGCGTTCCCCTGATCGCCGACGGCGGCATCAAGTTTTCCGGAGACATCACCAAGGCCATCGCCGCAGGCGCTTCCTGCGTGATGGTCGGCAGTCTTTTTGCCGGCACGGAGGAAGCCCCGGGCGAAACCATCCTCTATCAGGGGCGCACGTTCAAGTCCTACCGCGGCATGGGCTCGCTCGGCGCCATGGAGTCGGGCTCTGCGGACCGCTACGCACAGGAGGAAGCGGACCGGGGAAAGTCTGTGCCCGAAGGCGTGGAAGGGCGCGTGCCCTACAAGGGCCCGCTCTCCGCGCTGGTCGAGCAACTGGTCGGCGGGCTGCGCAGCGGGATGGGCTACTGCGGAGTGGAAAGCATCAAGGCACTGCACGAGCGCGCGCGCTTTGTGCGCATCACCAGCGCCGGGCTGCGCGAGAGCCACGTCCACGACGTGATTATCACCAAGGAAGCGCCCAATTACAGCCTCGAGTGAGCCCGAGCTTTTGCGCCATACAAACTGGATGCGCTGGTGGTGGCCGGCGCTGGTGTGGGCGGCGCTGATCGCCACGTTCTCCACGGACGCGTTTTCCGCGGAGCACACCTCGCGGATCATCATTCCCGTCCTGCACTGGCTCTTTCCCACCATGGCGGCGAGGACCGTCTTCCGGATCCATCACTACATCCGAAAGGCCGCGCACGTGGGTGAATTCTTCCTGCTCAGCCTCTTCCTGGTGCGCGGCATCCGCGCCGGCCAACAGGGCTGGAAAGTGGCCTGGGCAACAACTGCGGTCGCCATTGCTGCGGGGTGGGCGGCGCTCGACGAATTGCACCAGGCGTTCGTGCCCTCACGCGGCCCTTCGATGCGCGACGTGATGATCGACATCACCGGCGCGATCTGCGGTCAGATCGCCTTCGCGATTTTGATTCAACTCCGCGGGGCATTTGCCCGGCAGGCGGAGCCCTCCAGATAAATAGCTGTCCGCAGCCGCACTTCTTCTCATTCGCACAGGCCAGGCCCGTGCAGCCACTCCAGACCGTAGAGGGAATGGAGGGGAGAGAAGTACCTTCGTGAAACTTGAAAGTACGAGTCCGATCCCTCCGCGGAATATGTGTTACTTTCTAGCTGCAGGTGTGAGCGAACCGAGAATGTGGGGGGACATGAGCGACAGGATGCGGTTCTTGGTCTGGCTGTGCTTGAGCCTGTTCGCAACGGGGGCCGCACCCGGAGCCGAGCGCGAAACAATCACGTACGAGATGGATCCCGGGTGGAAGATCGGGAACTCCCAGGGGACGAAGCATTACTCCATCATGGAGTTCATCCCGGAAGGAGATGATATCCAAAACTGGAAAGAACTGTTTACGGTGCAAAACTTCACCGGACGATGGGGCGAGTCTTCCCCGGAAGAAACAATGAACGCTCTGAAGGCCAAAAGGGAAAAAAATTGCCCTGGGACGACGCAGTGGAATGTCATTGACAAGAACAAAGACAGCATCTTGTTCGAATGGCAGGCGAAGCCCTGTTTGGGTTGGCCCGAGCAGCACGAGATCGCGAGAATCCTCTATGGAAAGTACAATCGCTGGTATCTTCGGTACACCGCTAAAGTCTATCAATTGCCTCAGGAAACGCGAGCGAAGTGGGTCAAGATCCTAAGCGAAGCATTCATTCGACGGTTCAAGAGTTGAGTGGTTGCGGTTGAAGGAATGAGCCAGAAAGCTTCCCCTCCAATGGTCTCCGACAGGATGCGTAGGTGAGCGCGGAGACTGCAGGACGTGCCTGCTACTTCTTGGCTTCTTCCACCTTAGGCTCTTCGGCGGCGGCTTTTTCCTTCTTCTTCGGTTCCTTTTTCTTGAGCTTGTAGCCCACCAGCTCGAGGATGGCCAGTTGCGCGCCGTCGGAAATGCGCCAGCCCGCGCGCAGGATGCGCGTGTAGCCGCCATTGCGGCTGGCAAAACGCGGCGCGATATCCGAGAACAGCTTTTTGGTGGCCTCCGGGGTGAGCAGAAAAGATGCCGCCTGGCGCCGCGTGTGCAGCGTGTCGCGCTTCCCCAGCGTAATCATGTGCTCGACCAGCGGACGCGCGGCGCGGGCCCGCGCCACCGTGGTGTGGATGCTTTCATGCTGGATGACGTTGGTCACCAGGTTGCGGAGCGTGGCCCGCCGGTGGGCGGGATTGCGTCCGAGTTTCGAGCCTGCCTTGCGGTGTCGCATCTCTTCTCCGAAAAAACAACCTGCTCGACAGCCTGTAGAGACCGCCGGGTGACTCCGTTTCGCCCGCAGGAAAACGCGATGGGGGGCATCGGCGGTCCGGTAGCGCCGGCGTCCCGCGCCGGCCATCCTCCGATTCCGCGTCTCGCGCAGGGCCAGCGCTACAATGCAGCAGCGAAGGGCGCAGCGAGCAGCGCCTCTACAGCGTTGCGGTTTCCTCCGGCGTGAGGGCAGTCTGGCTGGGCGGCGGCGGCCAGATGATGCGTCCGTGCTCGTCGAACTTCATGCCCAGGCTCAGCCCCATGCGCGTCAGGATCTCCTTAATCTCATTCAGGGACTTACGCCCGAAGTTCTTGGTCTTGAGCATCTCGTTTTCCGTCTTCATTACCAGCTCGCGAATGGTCTGGATATTCGCGTTCTTCAGGCAATTGTAGGAGCGCACGGAAAGCTCCAGCTCCTCGACGGAGCGGTCCAGGTGCTCGAGCCGCGAATCCGCATAGGATTCTCCGGCCTCCTCGGGCAGCTCCGGCTGCTCTTCGAAATTGATGAAGATGCTCATGTGGTCCTTGATGAGCTTGGAAGCCAGGCCGATGGCGTCCTGCGGGGTAATCGCGCCGTTGGTCCAGACTTCCAGGGTCAGCTTTTCGTAGTCGGTCATCTGGCCCAGGCGCGCCGCGTCCACTTCGTAATTCACCTTGCGCACGGGCGAGTGCACCGAATCCACCGGGATGTAGCCGATGGGCAGGTCCTCATCGAAGTTGCGGTCGGCACCCACGTAGCCGCGCCCGTTTTTGACGCGCATCTCGATCTGCAGCTTTCCGCCCTCGCTCACCGTGGCGATGTACACGCCCTTATCCAGCACGGCGATATCGGCATCTTCGGCGATCTGCGCCGAGGTGACTTCGCCGGGATGGTCCACGTTCAGCGTGATGGTCTTGGGCTGGTCGCTCGAGAGCTTCAGGGGAACCTGCTTCAGATTGAGGATGATATCCGTGGCATCCTCGACCACTCCGGGAATCGGCGAGAATTCGTGGAGCACGCCCTCGATCTTGACCGCGGTAATCGCCGCGCCTTCAATCGAGCTGAGCAGGGCGCGGCGGATGGCGTTCCCCACGGTGGTGCCCCAGCCGCGCTCGAACGGCTGCGCGCTGAATTTCCCGTACGTGTCTTTGAGTGTTTCCAGCTCGGCGGCGAGCCGCTTCGGCTTCTGAAATCCCTTCCACATGCCTGATTGCCTCCTCCCCTTGCGGGGCCGACTCTAAAGATCGGTTACTTCGAATACAGTTCCACAATGAGCTGTTCGTTGATGGCCGGGGTCTGCACGTTCTCCCGCTTGGGCATGGCCACCACTTTTGCTTTCCCGGCGTCGCGGTCGATTTCCAGCCAGGGCGCCAGGTTCATGCCCTGAGCCACGTTGCGCGCTTCCATGACCATGGCGTTCTGGAGCATCTTGGGCTTGATGGATACTTCATCGCCCACATTCACCTGGTACGACGGGATGTTCAATTTTTTCCCGTTCACGAGCACGTGCCCATGGGTGACAATCTGCCGGGCCTGCGCGCGCGAGGAGGCCAGGCCGATGCGATACACCACGCTATCCAGGCGCCGCTCCAGCATCAGGATCAGGTTCTCGCCCGTGGGTCCCTTAGCGCGCTCCGCCTTTTCAAAGTAGTTGCGAAATTGCCGCTCGAGCAAGCCGTACGTGCGCTTGGCCTTCTGCTTCTCGCGCAACTGCACGCCGTAGCCGGCCAGCTTGGCGCGGCGGCTCTGCCCGTGCTGGCCCGGAACGAAGTTGCGCCGCTCGATGGCGCACTTATCCGTAAAGCAGCGCAGACCCTTCAGGAAGAGCTTCACGCCCTCCCGCCGGCACAGCCGGCAAACCGCATTGCGATGTCGTGCCACTCCTTCTTCTCCTCGTGGCGCAGCCACTCTTGGCTGCGCTCTTTCCCTGAAACGGCACAGGCAAGATTGCCTGTGCTACTAGACCCGCCTCCGCTTCGGCGGCCGGCAGCCGTTGTGCGGAATCGGCGTGACGTCGCGAATCGCGCGAATCATCAATCCGGCGGTGGAAAGCGCGCGGATTGCCGATTCGCGTCCCGAGCCTGGACCCTTCACGCGCACTTCGACAGTCTTCATTCCATACTGGTCCCGCACCGTTCCCGCCGCGCTCACCGTAGCCTGCTGCGCGGCATAGGGCGTGCCCTTGCGCGAGCCCTTGAAGCCCACCGAACCCGCGGAGGACCAGGAAAGTACGTGGCCCTCCGGGTCGGTAATGGCGACGAGCGTGTTGTTGAAGGAGGCGCGGATGTGCACGATGCCGTGCGGCACCACGCGGCGCTCGCGCTTCTTCTTGAATTCCTTCTTGCGCTTCGACGGTTTTGCCGCCGGAGCCGCTGCCCCGGCCGGAGCTCCTGCCGCCGGCGCCGCCTGTTTTTCTTTGGCCACGAGTCTGGTCCTCTCTCCGCTCTTGCTTCGATCCCCGCTGGGGGACCGCCTCCTACTTCTTCAGCGTAGCCTTCTTCTTGGCCGCAATGGCGCCGCGCCGCGGCCCCTTGCGCGTCCGTGCGTTGGTGTGCGTGCGCTGCCCGCGCACCGGGAGGTTGCGGCGGTGGCGCATGCCCCGGTAGCACTGGATATCGATCAGGCGGCGGATATTCATCTGGATCTCTTTGCGCAGATCGCCTTCCACGCCGCCCTGCTGCTCGATGGTCTGGCGCAGCCGGTTGGATTCGTCCTCAGTAAGGTCCTTGACCTTCTTAGTCTCGTCCACGCGCGATTGCGCGCAGATCAGCCGGGCGCGCGCCTGGCCGATGCCGTAAATGGCGGTGAGGCCAACCCACAGCCGTTTCTGCGGCGGAAGGTCCACACCTGCTATACGTGCCATGCCCCGCTCCTCCTAACCCTGGCGCTGCTTGTGCTTCGGGTTGGAACAGATGACCCGCACCACGCCGCGCCGCTGGATAATCTTGCACTTATCGCAAATCTTTTTTACCGACGACCGCACTTTCATCCCGCTCTCCCTCGATCCCGTGCCACAGCGCGCTGCGTCTCCATGATTCTGCCGCTACTTGTAGCGGTAGATGATGCGCCCGCGGGTCAGGTCGTAGGGCGAAAGCTCCACGGCCACCCGGTCCCCGGCCAGGATGCGGATGAAATTCTTGCGCATCTTGCCGGAAATGTGCGCCAGCACCTGATGCTTGTTCTCCAGCTCCACGCGGAACATGGCGTTGGGCAACGGCTCGATGACCGTGGCCATCACCTCGATGGCATCCTCTTTGGGATTGCCCTCGCCGCCTTTCTTCCGGTCCGCGTCTTTCTTCCCCGTGGGCTTCATAAGCTCGTGTGCGCCGTCCTCCCCGCGCCGGCTACCAGGACGGCCCGGAAACTTCCTTGGGCCGCGTCAAAATCCAGGGCCCGCCGGCCGTCACCGCCACAGTGTGCTCGAAGTGCGCAGAGCGCCGGCCGTCGCGAGTCACCGCCGTCCACTTATCCTCGCGCAGCTCGACTTCCGGCGCTCCGGCATTAATCATGGGCTCGATGGCCAGCACCATGCCCGGCTCCAGCCGCGGGCCGTGACCCGGCGCCCCGAAATTGGGCAGTTGCGGCTCCTCGTGCATCTTGGTGCCGATGCCGTGGCCCACAAAATCGCGCACCACCGAAAAACCGTGCTCCGTCGTCCAGCTCTCCACGGCGTGAGAGATGTCGCTCAGCCGCCTTCCCGGCCGCACCTGCTCGATGGCCCGGTCGAGCGATTCCCGGGTGACCTCCAGCAGCCGCCGCGTCTCCGGAGCGATTTCGCCTACCGGCACGGTGACTGCCGCGTCCGCGTAATAGCCGTCCAGCGCCACGCCGAAATCCAACGAGATGATGTCTCCCTCCGCCAGCTTGCGCCGCGGCGAGGGAATCCCGTGCACCACCTCCTCGTTGATCGAGGCGCAGAGAACGCAGGGATAACCCTGGTAGTTCTTGAAAGCGGGCCGGGCGCCGCTCGCGGCGCAGCGCTTTTCTGCGGCGCGCTCGAGATCCATGGTGCTCACCCCCGGCTTAACCATGCCGCGCAGCTCGTTCAGCACCTGCCAGACCACCTGTCCGGCGCAGTACATCTTTTCGAGCTCGGCCTGCGACTTCAAAATGATGCTCACGCTCCGCGTCCTGACGCTCTATCCCGCGCGCTCCAGCGCGGCGAAGAGATCGCGCTGGACGGTCGAGATGTCCCGCGAACCATCGAGCTCGATCAGCCGGCCGTGCTTCCGGTAATAGTCCACCAGCGGCCGGGTTTGCTGCTCGTAGGCGGCCAGGCGCTGGCGCACCACTTCTTCCCGGTCGTCCGGCCGTTGGATCACTTCTCCGCCGCACACATCGCAAACTCCCGGCACGCGCGGCATGCGGCCTCCGGTGTTGTAAATCGCTCCGCACTTCCGGCAGGTGCGCCGGCTGGCGATGCGCCGGACTACCTCTTCCGCGTCCACCGCCAGGTTCACCGCCAGGGAGCGCCCGGCGAGCCCTGGAATCCCGCCCAGAATCGCTTCGAGCCGCTCGGCCTGCGCCAGGGTGCGCGGGAAGCCGTCGAACACGCATCCCGCCGCGCAATCCGGCCGCGCCACGCGTTCCTGCACCATGCCCAGCACAATCTCATCGGGCACCAGTTGCCCGCTTTCCATGATCGGCTTGGCACGGCGGCCCAATTCCGTTCCTTGGGCCACGTGCTCGCGAAACATGTCGCCGGTGGAAAGGTGCGGCACGCCGTACACCTTTGCGACTTCGCGCGCCTGCGTTCCCTTTCCCGCGCCCGGTGGTCCCAGCAGAATCAAAGCACGTTTGAGTCCCGCCGCGGGGGAGCCCGGCTCTGACTTCGCGTCAGCCACGCCGTCCCCGGAGGCGCCCTCTCGGCCCGAATCCATCGTAGTTCCGCATCACCAACTGGGCCTCAATCTGCTGCACGGTGTCCATGGCCACGCCGACCACGATCAAGAGCGACGTGCCGCCAAAATAGAAATTCACGCCCAGGCCTTCCAGGATCCAGCGGGGCGCGTTTTGATCGAACCAGGCCCCAATCGGCCCCCACAAGTGGTTGAGGCGCGCTCCCGCGATCATCCACTCCGGGATCAGGCAGACCAGCGCGAGATACAGGCCGCCGACAAACGTCAGCCGGGTGATAATGCGGCTCACGTATTCCGAGGTGTTGCGGCCGGGCCGGATTCCCGGAATGAACCCGCCGTGCTTGCGCAAATTGTCCGCC
>Ga0187770_10002084_pt1 | contig 11030 bp, 13 predicted proteins | sample 0116_SJ02_MP02_2_FD_133154 | JGI IMG/M metagenome (GOLD analysis project Ga0187770, IMG submission 133154) | Tropical peat soil microbial communities from peatlands in Department of Meta, Colombia - 0116_SJ02_MP02_20_MG | ecosystem: Environmental > Terrestrial > Soil > Wetlands > Peat | place...
CCCGACATAGTTTCCCCAGACCAGATCATCTATGCGGTTCTGTCTGTGATGACCAGCGACGGGAGCGTCCTGCAGGCCGCTGCGGGAGCCTTTCCGAACGGAACCGGGTGGCTTGGGTATGCCTGGTCAATCCAGGGATCCGATTCCGGTACACCGTCGTACCAGTGGGTGCTCAACGCCAGCCAACCAGAGATGAGTCCGTCGGCGAACATCTCGATTTCGATATTCCTCGCGTCCGGTCGATGGGGCCTCAGGGTCATCGACATGGGGACCGGGTCCTCGGTGGAGAGATCGTTCCCCCCCGGTCCGGCCCCTTCGCTCAGGGCGGGGGATCAGGAGGTGTTCGCACTCGAGTCGTACTCGAGGACCTCGGCCACGTTTCGGAACATGGGAAATTTGACGTTGTATTCCATCTTGCTGGACGGAAAGAAGGTCACGAACGGATGCTACATTTACAGCGACTGGGACATGATACACAACCCCCTCTTCGTCGTGGGGAGCTCAGGATCGACCCCCCCATCCTTCATCTATGCGGGGGAGGGCCCGGCGGGATCCTTCTTTTGGGACTACGTAGAAATCTGGAGCGTCCAGAACGGTCCCCTCGCAGGACTGGTCGAAGTTGTCGCTGTGGTGGCAGTAGCGGGCGCTCTTGCTCTGGGGGGAGTGGGCTTCTGGCTTTCTAGGAAGAGACCTGACTTGAGGTCTGCCCCTGTGCCGCCTTCCTGAAAACGTAGTTCTTGCCCGTGAGGGCCAGGACGACCACCGCGAGCATGCAAGCAATTGCAAGGTAGAAGATGTAGTCGAAGGCGGCGGGGGTGGGGAAGGACATGGGACACGGGACTGATAGCGGGCACAACTTGGGAGTGTGAGCCGGAATCATGACTATCTCGGCGTAGGTGCTCATCAGGGTCGTCGCCAGAACAGGACCAATCGCACCTCCCATATTCCTGAGCATCGTGTTGAGCCCCAGGCCAGTGGCCACGGTCTCGTCGGGGAGCGAAACACTGATCATATTCACGATGGGGATTATGATACCCACCGCCCCAATCATCGAAATGGCGGTGTCTACGACGACGTCGGTGGTCGTGGCCCTGTTGAAGACGAAAAGGGTGAAGCCGGCTATCGCTATAAGTCCGCCGAGGACCATTGCGGGCTTCGGGCCTTTAACTTGGACGAGACGCCCGAGGCCGGGCCCCCCGACGAGCATGAGCACTGTTGCGGGGGCGAGGCTAAGGCCAGCGGTGATGACGTCGAGCCCGAGGCCCGTGGGAGCGGGAGGCGCTTGGATTTCGGCGTAGTATATCACCGCAAAGAAGAGCATGAACATGCCCATGCCGGAGAGGATTCCCGTCAGGTTGGCTACCAGGACGTTCCTGATTCTTAGCAGATGGAGGGGGATAAGTGGGTTTGACTTCCTGCTCTCGGCGACGAAGAACCCCACCGTTAACCCTATTCCGACGACGAGCGCCAGGACGTCGTACGCCGAAGTCCACCCTTCGTAGGGGCCCTCGGTCAAATAGAGCAGGACGAGGGTGACCCCTGCCATCAGTAGGAGCACGGACTCGTAGTCCACCTTCAGTCTGGTCCCGGGAGTGCCACTGGGGAGGAACATGGCAATCACAACGAAGAGCACGGCGCTCAGAATGAAGGCGGAGTGGAAGGCCCACTGCCAGCCGAGATCCTGGACAATATAGGAACCTATGATCAGCCCGAGCGCAGCCCCTATGGCGAATGTGGCACTGACGACTCCCTGCGCGGTAGCTATTCTCTCCTTCGGGAAGGTTTCGGCTATGATGGCAAGCGCCAGAGGGACGATGGCGAAGCCTATCCCCTGGACCGCTCTGGCTGCGATCAGGAAGTAAATCGAGTTCGAGAAACCGGCGATCCCTACTCCGGCCATGTAGAACGCCAGGGCTGCGAGGAACATTCGCTTCTTGCCGTAGCTGTCGCCGAGCTTCCCGAAGAGGGGCGAAACGGCGCTCCCGACGATCAGGAACGCTGACGTGATCCAAGACATAGTGCTCGAGGACACTGGGTTCGCAGGGGTGGAGAAGTCCGACTGGATGGCAGGAATTCCGGGGATCACCATTGTCTCCACATAGTTCAGAAGGAGAGCAACGCCCACCATGGCCAGCAGCGCCCTCAGTTGGTGGTTCGTGGCCTTTTGCTGGCCTGGCATTGGGATGGAAGCCGCTGAAGCGGGTTGCAACTTTCGAAGTGCCCGTCGGGGCGCGGTTATAAATTCCGCTGGCCCGAAAATCAGGGCATAACGACAGGGCGGCGCCAGGTCAGGGCGCTGGGTACGGGGTGGGAGGGTTCAGAGTCTTTCCTTCAGCGTGTCGGCGAGTAGCTCGATCATTGCAGTGTTCTGGGGGACGAAGGTCTGGAAGTATACCCGCTTGAACCCCGAGTCTGCCATCGACCGCAGCTGGTCGACGAATTCCTGCACGGTTCCGCAGGGCGCGCCTCTCGCCTTCAGCCGTGCGACGACGTCATCGGAGGAGATCCCCTGGCCGAGGGCGGAGGACTGGAGTGCGGCGTACTCTAGGAGCTTCGATTGGCTCTCGGCGATAAGGTAGGGGCTCATTTCGGTGACGTCCGGGGTGCGCCCTCCAGAGCTTTCAGCGAGAAGTGTCTTCAATGCCGCAAGGTCGCTGCTCGAGCTGCGGAAGGTGTTCCACTCGTCGGCGTACTTCGCGGCCAGCCTTACCACAGGCTTGGTCCTTCCCCCGATCACCATGTGCATGTGCCCCGCGGGCCTCGGTAGGCAGTCCGTGTGAGCGGAGAAATAGTCTCCTTCGTAGTCGACCACGCCCTTGTTCACCATGGCGGAGATTATCTCGAGCCCCTCGGCGAACTGGGCGACTCGTGTGCGGAAGTCTGGGAAGGGGAAGCCGTGTGCTCTGTACTCCGCCTCGTACCACCCTGCCCCCACACCTAGCTGGAGTCTGCCATGAGAGACAGAATGAATTGTGCAGGCCATCTTGGCGAGCAGCGCAGGGTTCCGGAAGCCTATTGGGGAAACCAGAGGTCCGAACTTAATCCTACTGGTCGAGGCGGCGAGGACCCCGAGGCTGCTCCAGCACTCGGGGGAGTCCATCCCCCGTCTTTCGTCCGTTGGGAGGATGTGGTCCGATCGGAAGAAGTATCCGAACCCGAGCTCCTCTGCCTTCCTCGCGATTTCTACCAGCCCTTCCATGCCCATCCCAAGCTGGGGTTCGACCATTATCCCCGATTCATTGATTGTGATAGTCATCCTGATTCCCAGGGAAGGCCAACCTAGGGGCGCTTAATAGCCATCGGGGCGGTTAATCGCCCGAGTTCTTCACACTCCAATAGGGTTCGCTCGTGGAATATCTCCAGCAATAAATAACGCCACGAGTCGGCTGGTAATGTGCACAGGTCTGCAATCATCGGAGCCATCATGATCATACTAGGCGGAATCATTCTGGTTGTTTTCGCCGGGTTCATTCTGAGCGTAATCGTCACGCTCCTGAAAGTTTTGGCAGTCGTGATGGGGGTCGTTCTGGTCGTTGGTGGAATAGCCATGATGCTGTTCGGCGGCAGATTGTGGGGGCGCAGACCCGGGCGGTGGGGGTCCCCACCTTCGAGCGCTTGACGCTCGCTGGAAGAATTGCCTAAATACAGACGAGCGATTGGCCTTTTTCGTTGCCTGCCATCGCAGTCGACGGACTGCTGAAAAACTACGGGCAACTTCGGGCGGTCGACGGGATTTCATTCAACGTCGAGAAGGGAGAGGTGTTCTCGCTCCTCGGACCGAATGGGGCGGGGAAGACGACTACCATCGAGATTCTCGAAGGGCTGAGGCAGCAGGACGGCGGCACGGCCAGGGTCCTCGACCTTGATCCCTGGAACAAGGGGTACGACCTGCACAAGAAAATTGGCGTGATCCCCCAGGGATTCAAGTTCCTTGATTATCCGACGCCGAGGGAGGCGATAGCCTACTACGGGGCGCTATTCGGGACCAAGGTCGACCCGGACGAGATGCTGAGGAGGGTTATACTCGAGGACGCGGCTAACATCTGGTTCCAGAACCTCTCGGGAGGACAGAAGCAGAAGCTTGGCATGGCCTTGTCTTTGGTGAACAACCCCGAGCTGATCTTCCTCGACGAGCCAACGACCGGACTTGACCCGCAGGCGAGGAGGGCGGTTTGGGAGGTAATCAGGAAGCTGAAAAACGAGGGGAGGACGGTCATGCTGACTACCCACTACCTCGAGGAAGCTGAAGAGCTCGCCGACAAGGTGGCCATAATGAACCACGGCAAGATCGTGGCCATGGGAACCACGGATCAGATCGAATCCAAGTACGGGTCGGGACAGAAGATGATCGTGAAGGCGGGCGAAGACCTCCTGACCTATCTGAAGGAAAACACGCGATTGAAGGTGAGCGGCGACGGGGGGTATGTGACTATTCTACTCAGGGACAAGGACGACGCCTTGGTGGCCCTGGGATCTATCGAAGAATCCGGAACGAACTGGGGAGACCTCACCGTTCGGCGTGACACCCTCGAGGACGTGTTCCTCCGATTGGTGGGGCCCGAGGGTCAGTCAGAGAAGGAGAACCAGTAGATGGCGTTCAGTCCCAGGCGGATGGCGGCGGAGCTCAGGGTCTACGCCAGGAGCAACATCAGGAGCAGGGAGGGTTTCTTCTTCACTCTGATATTCCCGATCATCCTGATTCTGCTTTTCGGGGCCATATTCGCCGGAGGCGGGGTAAGTCAGACTACCGTTTACGTCCAGAACCATGATTCAGGGCCCATAGGCAGTGCGTTCATTTCGGCCCTAAACGGCACATCCAACAACTGCAGCCCTTCGGCGTCTTCGGGGCTCTGCCTTAGAGCCGTTGCCCCAGACCAGAATTTCTCCCAGTACCTTTCATCGAAGTCTGCTTCGGACGGAATAGTCATACCTGCAGGGTTTAGTGCTGCCTTTGAGGCAAATCAGAAGGTCAACATCACGCTCTTCGGCGACCCGGCGTCGACAACAAGCGCGATTGTGATGGGGATTACCAGCGAAGTCGTGAACGCATTCAACCTGCACGGTTCTGCGGGAGTACTGGGAATCTCTTCCAGATCGGCGGTTTCGTCAAACTACAAGTACATCGACTTCCTCATCCCTGGACTAATCGGATTCTCTGCTCTGACCAGCCCGATGTTCGCGCTTGTGAACATCAGCTCTACCTACAGGCGGGACAAGGTGTTCAAGCTTCTCTCCCTAACCCCGCTCACCAAGACGGAGTGGCTTCTCTCGAAGATCATTTGGTACATTGGCACCACAATAGTTTCATTCATTTTGATGTCCCTTGTCGGGGTGTACGCGTTCGGCGCCCATATCGCATTGAACTGGGGCATAGGGATCTTCCTCGTCATTGGGCCGTTCTTCTTTGTCTCTCTTGGAATGCTTGTCGGGACCATCTCGAACACACCCGAGTCCGCAGCTGTGGTGGGGAACCTGGTGACGTTTCCGATGATGTTCCTTTCGGGGACGTTCTTCCCCGTCTCCTCGATGCCAATGTATCTCCAGGGAGTCGCCCACGTGCTCCCACTCTACTACATGATAGACGGACTGAACAACGTCATGATCTACGGGAACTACGGCCCGGCCCTCCTTGATGCAGGAATACTCGTGGTAATTTCAATAGTGGTGTTCTCGCTGGCGGTAAGGTTCTTCCGCTGGCGCGAGGACTAGTGCCGCGTTAGTTGCGCCAAACAAAGCGGACGTCACCCTGTTCGGGCAATCTGAGTAATGGCATCAGACCGACATAAGACCTCCCAGAAAAGGGGCCGGCGAAAAGTCCCAGTCGGGCTACGATGGTTACGAAGAAGAACCTACTCAGGTTGGAATCCCGGCCGGGCCCACGCCAAGGAGAGGGGAGCGACCTGGAATATGATCGCCGAGGCGGAACTGTGCCTTCTATGCCTCATTTACCAGCCTTCTGAACGTCCCAGACCGCTGCCGCTACCTTCCGTATTCGCTCTGGACCGGAGGAGTCTCGGTGGGCCTCACTTCGAATATGCCTCTCCGCCCCATCCTGCTCACTTCCAACTTTATGCTTCCACCCGCCTCGACCTTCGAAATGGCGAGGAGCAGGTCCTTCGTGTGGTTGATGGGGTTCCCGTCTGCTTCCACAACGACGTCGCCGTTGCGGAGGCCCGCGTAGTCTGACGGGCTTCTGGGCACCACCTCTGCCACAAGGAAACCAGACCCTGTCTGCAGGTTGTACCTCCTCGCGAGCTGAGGTGTGACGTCAATGCCGGAGATGCCTATCCACCTCCTGGTCACCCTTCCGTTTTCGAGTATCTCCTGGGCTATCTTCTTCACCGTGTTGATGGGGATGGCGAATCCCATTCCCTGTGCGTAGGGAATCATGAGGGTCGTCATGCCTATGATCCGGCCATCGAGGTCGGCGAGTGGTCCTCCGCTGTTGCCTGGGTTCACGGCGGCATCTGTTTGGAGCAGGCCCTCGAAAATGAAGTCTGTGCCCGGCAAGGGCCTCCCCTTCGCGCTCAGGACCCCCATGGACACCGTGGGACCTCCCGGTAGAGCGAGAGCGTTGCCAATGGCAAGGACGAACTGACCGACCCTGAGCACCTCAGAGTCGCCCAACTCGGCGACTGGGAGGTCAGACGCACTTACCCTGATCACCGCAACGTCGGTAGCCTCGTCCGCTCCGACGACCTCGCCTGTGAACGTTCGGCCGTCCTTGAGGCTGACGCGGACCTGGTTGGCGCTGTCGATCACATGGTTGTTGGTTATTATCAGCCCGTTCCGGTCGAGGATGATACCCGAGCCCTGTCCTTCGCTAGGGATTATCCCGAAGAAGCGCCGTTCAAGTCGCATGCTGCTGACGCTCACTATGCTCTCGCCCAGTTTTTCAACAGCCTCGGTCACCTGGTTCTCAAGTCCTGATAGTGCCATGCTCAGACCTCCAGGCCCCAACTCCTAATATTGAGCGGGATTATCCTAATCATGCTCACACCATCCTTAGATGTGACCAACTCCGCCTTCCCTCTGACCTCTACGCCCCTGACCTTCCATGGTTGCGTGGAGACGATGTCGTCCACGACGAAGGCGACCCTGTGGTTGGACATCAGATTCCTGTATTTCAGGCTCTTCGCAAGGTTCCACCCGCCGAAGGTGATGACGCTTCCATCGAATCGGTAGCCAACCGGTACGACGTGGGGTTGCCCTGAAGGCGAGGAGGTTGCGACTCTTCCGATGAAGTTCTCTGCGAGGTATTCAGCCTCGGCATCGCTGAAGCCAGGTGCGCGCCTGTCCGTGCGCTCCTTCTCAATCATTTCTGGAGCCCCAAGCCGAGACAGGTTTTTAAAACCGGTAGTTTTTCCTGACTAACTAGGTATGAGCAACCTCACCAAATCCGAACAACTTGACCAGAAGACGCTCGACTCATGCGCGGTCGTGCACCAGACCTGGAACCAGATAACGAGGACCTGGACTCTGCCCACAATTCACATGCTGGGCCAGATGGAGCCTGCGAGGTTCAACCAGCTGAAGAACCACATCAAGGGCATAAGCGCCACGTCCCTTGCTGAGAGGCTGTCTCAGCTCGAGAAGTTCGGCGTCGTCCAGAGAAAGGTGTACGCGGAAGAGAAGCCGAGGATCGAGTATTCGCTCACGGTGAAGGGGCACGAGGTGTACAAGATCCTGTGTGAATTGGCCAGCTGGTCAAAGCGGTGGGAAGGCAAGGAGCCAAACAGCAGGGAATTCCTGGTCCCTAAATAGAACCTTGGCGTTTAGCCGATTCTGGACTAGGTTCCGTCAGACCTTTCCCTTTCTCGAGTAGCAACCCTGTACAGGAATGCCCCGAGAAGGAAGGCGGCCAAGACGGGGGCGAGGATCTCAACTTTGGAAGCGATGGGCTGCTGGACTACGTTTGCCAGTAGGCTTGGCTTGTTCGTCTCAGAGGGCATGAAAAAGTTGTATGGCGTCCCGTTGGTAGCGCTTGTAGCGTTCGTCACCGCAGCAAAGCTCCCTGGATTATAGGTGCTGGTTGTCGACGAGAGCGAGTTAATCGTGCTGGTGATGGTGGTGCTGGGAACCGAGCTGGTGGTGCCGGTTACGGTGGTGCTTGAAGTGGTGGCGGGGCTGGAAGCGTAGGTAACGCTCGAATTGACCGAGCCAGCATTCGTCGTGGTAGCTATCGATACGGTTGATGTGACACTGAAAGTGGCAGTCTGAGGAATGGTGGTCGTCGACATGGTGACCCTGGCACTAGCTACCGTGGTAGTGGAGGCGGATGTGGCAGCTCCGGCAGGCGCAAAGGTGCCCGATATACTTGAGCCCAGGCCCCCCGAGACCGTTACTATGGCCAGGGCTAGGAGGATACCAGCTGCCAGTCCGATCCCGAAGCGCCTCCCTTCCATCATCCTACGTCCCTCCCGAGAGGGTAGATAGTTCTAGTTCTCAGAACGGTTTGCGCCTCCAGACACGCCATGCCTCGTACCAGAAGACTGCTGCTCCTCCCATGGTGCCTATCAGAGCGTAGAGGTCGAGAGAGCCCCTGTTGACCGATATGTAAGCGGCTGTTATGGTCGTGAAGAAGGCTGCGTAGAACCCCAGCCTAGGAAGGGTAAGACCCCCTATGCTCACGAAGGAATGAAGTATTCCTGTGTCGACCTTTTTCGCCAGGACGTATCTCTCATACTGGTCTTTCTCCACGACGCCCAGCTCGACGAGCTTGTCGAGGTGATGAAACGCGACAGACGGGCTTGAAAAGCCCAAGGCCTTCTGAATCTCACGAACGCCAATGGCTTTACCGTGCCTCAAGAGATAGAGGTAGACGGTGAGGGTCTTTCCGCGCAGTGCGTACTCGACCTGCTCCCTTGAGGCCTCAGACATCGGCAAGCGTGCGCCATCCTCACGGAGATAAGTGTGTGTTCGCGAATTGAGAACAACGCGTTCTCTCCGCTGGGACTAACTCGGCCGTCGAGAAACCTCTTGCCGTGAACCGGCTCGGAGGCGTGACGAAACGGAGGGCGATATACGGACTTGTCGCCCTCATAGTCATCGGCGGCTTCGGGCTGGCACTGCTATCCAACGCAGGCATCTCGGGTACCTTCGCTCCAGCGAATACAACTCTCCAAGACCTGGGTTCGAACCAGAACGCTGCGTCAAACGCAAACAGTGGGGTGACTTACGCCGCAGCGGGTCTTCCCGGCTCCAATTTCGGCGAACAGGGCACATCTCAGGTCCTGGGAGTCCAGACCATGACGGTCACCATGAGCAGCACTACCTCTGTGGCCACCACCACCTTCGCCTCCACTACTACCGTTGCCACTTCGTCGGGAGTCCCCGGGTCAGGGCAGTACAACGTGACCCAGGGGTCACCGAGCAACGCCGGCGGGATGATCGAGTTCTCCACCGACCTCGCGATCACCGCGTCGGCTCCAGAACAGACAGCCTCCGCCATTTCCGCCATCGCTTATACCATTGGAGGATATGTGGCGTATCAGTCTACTTACAGCACATCCGCATACGTCGTCATCAGGGTCCCGCAGGCAGATTACCAGAAGGCCCTCGCACAGGTCATGGCCCTAGGAACATTCGTGAGTGAGACATCAAACTCGAACGATGTGTCCGTCCAGTACACAGACTGGAACGCAACCCTCGCGTCCCTTCAAACAGAGCAGGCTTCCCTCCTGAAGCTCCTCAACCAGACCGCGTCCATCAACTCAACTCTTGCGGTCGAGTCCCAACTGCAGCAGGTGGACTCGCAGATCAACTCTGTGGAAAGCCAGCTGCTCCAGACAAAGACCCTCGTCGATTACTCCACCATCGATGTTACCGTAACTCAGACTGCCCAGAAAATACCTCTCGCCATGACGCTCAGCACAATCCCGGCAAATGGAACTGCCCCGCTCAGTGTCACCTTCAACGCAATCGTGAAGGGCGGAGCTCAGCCCTACGTTGTCAACTATAACTTCGGGGACGGGACCGCCACCCAGGGACAGATTGTCATCCACACCTACTACCAGGCCGGGGATTACAAGGTAGTCGTCACCGCCACTGACCAGAACGGAACGGTTGTCCAGCAGACCTCCACGGTCGATGTGGTCGCACCTCCCGCTCCCTCTGGAGTCACCGGATTCTTCGGCTACATAGGAGGCCTGTTCCTCAGCGTGGTGGAAGGAATCGTTGAAGTAGCTGTCGTCGTCCTCCCCCTCGCGGCAGTCGGAGCCGCGGTAGTAATCCCCATCCAGAGGCGGGAAAAGTCTCAGAAGAGCGTCAAGCAGAGCCAGTCGTCATAGCCGCCTTCATCCTTTTTATTTTTCGCCAATAGTAGTAGGTAATGGAGGTCCCTGATATTAGGAAGAATGCCACCAATATCAGCATGATGTAGGCGAGGATGTTGGCTGTGCCGAGGGGGACGTTCGAAAGCGGAGAACTGAACATCGGGGACGGGTCAGCTGATGGGGCTTTTAGGCTTTAGAGGTTGCAAGGGCTAGGATGCAGATCAATGAAGCGATGATGAAATGTCCGCGTCGATGGGTTGGATAACCGATATTAGTCGGCCGTCGCGACAAAGGTTCATGTCAAAGTTCACAGTCAACCCCACCGAAGTCATGAGGAGGTACAAGGTAATCGCCGTCATCGGGGCTTCGAAGAACCCCGAGAAGGAGGCCTTTACCGTACCGGCATACCTCCATCAACACGGGTACACCATCATCCCTGTGAATCCGACCACGGACACCGTAAACGGGATGAAGTCATACGCCTCGCTTGCAGAAATTCCTTCTGAGCTAGCGAAGAAGGTCGACGTGGTCGAAGTCTTCAGGCCCCCGGAAGAGTTTCCTGAGGTCGCAAGGCAGGTCGCGAAAATGAAAGAGAAGACGGGGAGGCCCTACGTCTTCTGGGGGCAGCTGGGCCTCGAGAACGACGAGGCGAAGAAAATACTTGCAGAGGCGAAGGTAGACTACGTTATGGACAAGTGCATGCGCGTTGAGCACCAGATGATGGGGAAGCCTGCCGGGGTGTAATCAAGACGAACA